>Ga0209341_10000268_pt1 | contig 53277 bp, 76 predicted proteins | sample RifCSP13_2_FD_184020 | JGI IMG/M metagenome (GOLD analysis project Ga0209341, IMG submission 184020) | Soil microbial communities from Rifle, Colorado - Rifle CSP2_sed 13_2 (SPAdes) (version 2) | ecosystem: Environmental > Terrestrial > Deep subsurface > Rock core/Sediment | place: Rifle...
CGCGGCCATGCGAGAGATCCCTGTGCCGGTTATCAACCTCCCGGCAATCCAGGTAGAATTCCCAGAGATGGTCGAGGAGTTGGAAGTCACGGCCCGAGATATTCAGGGCCGAGTGAAACAGGCTACGAAGCGCATCAGGCGCAAGGAGCAGACATGAGCGACAGCGAGAGCAAGACGGAATCTCCAGATTCGGAGAGCACGTCGCCGGACACCAGCACGAGTGCACCGGACTCCGTGTCCGGGGAAAAGCACTACGTTCTGGAGGTCCAGAGCGTCATAATTCGTGGCAAATCCGAAGTAGAGGCCCCGAAAGAGGCCAAGGAGAATAGCGATGGCGAAGTCAGCGGCTGATGTGGTGTTGGATGGACTACTCGAGATCATCAACGATTCCACGCTGATGACGGTATGCAATGCCGAGCCGACGACCTATACCGAGATGTCGGCCACCTTCAAGTTGGCGGATGTCGTCATGGCGGGCGGGGATTTCACCATCTCGAACGGTGACACGAACGGCCGCAAGGTTCGGATGTCTGCCAAGTCTGCAGTCCCCATTGACACCACTGGAACGGCAACCCACGTTGCGCTGGCCATCTCGGGTAGCTCCACGCTCCTCTTCGTCACCACCTGCACCTCGCAAGCCCTGACCGCGGGTGGCACTGTGGACATTCCGGTCTGGGACGTGGAAGTGGCGGACCCGACCTAAGTCGTCAGGGCCGAAAAAGATGGCCCATCCAGCGCAGGATGCCCGAGATAGAGCGCAACAACTGTGGCCTGGTGCCACGGTTGTTGCGCGTCTCCGCAACTCCATCAAACACCAGCACCCCACGATTCCCAGCAAGTTCATGCTGGACCTCGGCATTGGGCCGATGCACTACGGGCCAGCCGCAGATCAAGAGATCAACACCGCCTGGCAGCCAGGCATTGCACCCTGGAACTTCCAGATGGTGCAAGCTGGCTACAACGCTCTTGCGCTGGCCAACTTCTCCTCGGGCCAGATCGTCAAGTATGTCCATCCGGGCACTGGCGAGAGCGTCACCTTCCAGCCACAGCAACTCCAATACACCAACGACCTAGATCAGATTCAGGCCATCGCCAATCCGCAATCGGTGAACGCGGTCGTCCAGAACGAGGATGTCCTGTTCTGGCAAGGCGCATTCGGGCCGGGCATGGACATCCGCTGGCAGACACAGACTGCTAGGCTGGACAAGAGGCTCGTCGTAGATCAGGCTTCACGGTGGCCGACTCCAACTGCCCAGATCATCGCGGGCGGAAATCCCGTCGCTAGACTGCAATTCATCTTCCAGGTCTCAAACAATCTGGACATCTTTGTGAACGGTGTCTTGTGGAATCGGGCGGTCAACAATCCGGTCAACACTCAGGGCTACATTGAGTTCCGTCACAGCACAACAGGCGAAGTCCTGTGGACTTTCAATCTTCCTCGCTCTGACGGCGCGCCGGTTGAGGATCAAAACCCGGATGAATTGGTTGGAACATTCAGATTGCGAAGGACTGGCTCCAATCTGTTCGTTGAGCACCGAATTCCCATTGCGTGGCTTCAGGCCGCGGACTATCCGATTGAGATCGATACGACAATCGACGAGCAGGTGGGCACGGGATCGGACGATGCCTTTCAGGCAACGGACGATACTGTGACGATAATCGGCGGCTCGATGCTAATTGATGCCATTACCGAGCATGGTGGCTATCGATGGACAACTGTTCCTATTCCGGTTGGAGCAACGATTGATCTGGCTCAGGTCGGCATTGTCATCGCCAGCACTGCTAACGATGAACCGCAACACCGACTTCGTGGTGAACTTGCTGCAAATCCAGGAACTTTCACTACAGGCTCCAACAATATTGATGCCCGATCCCGTACAACGGCATCGGTGCAATGGAACTCTACTAATCTCGGAGCTTCAAATAACTCCTTATGGGAATGGGGGGCAACGACTGCTGGGGCGGGAAACGGGGCAAACCTCTCCTCTATAGTTCAAGAGATCGTTGACCAGGGTGGTTGGGCGTCAAATAATGCACTTGTGATGATTTTTGAGCAGCACACCGCCGATAGCGGGCGAGATTTACAAGTGCAGAACTATGAAACCGATACCACTTGGGCTGCCAAGCTCCACATCGAATACAGCTCGGGGATAACGCTCGTCGTCCAGGACGCGGCGCTTGCCCTTGCCGCAGAGAGTCCTGCCCTTACTCAGCACAATGTCCTTGTTGTGGCCGATGCCGGAGTGGCGCTGGCCGCCGAGAGTCCTGCACTTGTCCAGCACAACGTCCTTACAGTCGCGGACGCGTCGTTGGCGCTCTCGGCAGAAACCCCAACGCTCACCGTTGAACTGATTCTACAAGATGCCCTCTTGGCGCTGGCGTCCGATAGCCCCGATCTGATTCAACATAACGTCTTGACCGTAGCGGATGCGGCTCTATCCCTCGCCGGCGAGAGTCCGGCCCTAGTTCAGCACAACATTCTGATCATCGCTGACGCGCTACTGGCGTTGGCCGCCGAAAGCCCCGCTCTAACGCAGCACAACATCTTGGCGGTTGCGGATGCGCTGATTGCGCTTGCCGCAGAGAGCCCGACGCTCACAGCACACGAGCCAGGCGCGTCTATCGTCGTTCAGGACGCATCTCTTGGACTGTCGGCAGACTCCCCGGTTCTTACGCAGCACAACGTACTTCTTGTCGCCGACGCTCTGATGGCGTTGGCGGCCGAGAGCCCCGCACTCACTCAACACAACATCTTGGTTGTGGCCGATGCGCTACTGGCGCTTGCTGCAGACTCTCCTGTCCTGACCCAGCATAATGCGCTTGCTGTCGCGGACGCGTTGCTGGCGCTTTCTGCCGAAGCCCCCTCCCTGACGCAACACAATCTTCTCGTCGTGGCCGACGCCCTCCTTGCCTTGGCAGCGGATAGCGTGGTCCTGACCCAGCACAACGTCATTGCTGTAGCCGATGCGGCCTTGGCCCTAGTTGCCGACAACATCGTTCTGGAAGTTCCGGGGATCCTCGCTGTTCAGGACGCGACCATTGCGCTGGCCGTAGACAATGTGGCGCTGGTACAGCACGGGGTACTTGTGGTGCAGGATGCTCTCATCGGGCTCACGGCCGACGTGGTTGGGATTGGTGGTCCCCCCGCTCCGCCGATCACGTTGATCGCGGGGACGGCGCGATACTTCCGCAAGTTGTGGCAACGCCGATCCGAAGAGGAAGAACAGCGCTTGCGAGAACAGCTTGAACTTAGGCAAGCGGCGTTTCATGCTATGCTCCAACAGGAACTGGACGCCATTGAGCAAGACGATCTGGAGGTGTTATCCATTTTCTGATGAGACACTTCGTGTACGGCCTTGTTGAGGGAAGCTCTGTGTGGTATGTCGGCTACACGGTCGATGCAGCAGCCCGCCGCAAAAAGCATCGCACGGTTCATCCCACGTGGCAGTGGATTGTCTTGGGTGTCTATTTATCCCGCCGATTGGGGCTGGAACGAGAAAAGTATTGGATAGGTCGACTCAGGGCAATTGGTCATCCTCTAACGAATCGTAGCCCTGGAGGTGCAGCGGGATTTTCTTTCGTTCACTCGGATGCGGCAAAGGCGAAGATGAGAGCGGCCGCTATAGGAAGACCAAGTCGACCGCACACGGAAGAAGAGCGACGGAGAATGAGCGAAGCGAACACGGGCAGGCGACACCAAATGACGGAGGAAGGCTCGAATGAATTACGCCGCTGCCGCATCCTTTCCAACAGGTACAAAGCGGGCGTGCCTCTTTCGGAGGCCCACAAAACCCTCCTGAGAACAAGGATGACCGGGAATAGGAATGCCTTAGGCCATAAGCAATCTGCAAGTCACCGTGCCAACAGGCTGGCATCCTATCGAAGGGCCATCGCGCGCCGGAAAGGCCTGCTATGAGCCGACGATCCGCCGCGCTCCGACAGTTGGCCGCTAGCCTACGGGCAATCACGGCCGATGAGCTTGGGATCTTCATGGCCATCGCCTTGAAGCAGAAGCTCGTCGAGCCCGAGAGCGAGTCTCCCGACCGTCGGGATAAGCGGCAGGCGGCGGCCGCTCTGGATGCTGAGCTCGACGCTGCCAAGCGGCTGTATCGTCAGGCGCGGAGGAAACGATGAGGTTGATGCGCGGCATCCAGCTCCTGCCGTTCACGAGGCTTGTCCGTCGCTTCGGTGGAGCGATGACGTTCTCGGGCCTCGTCGGTCAGAGCTTTATGTTCGGGCTGATCCACACGGCGCCGATCAAGCGCAAGCAGCATCGCAAGCCGAAGCAGAAGCGCAATGGAACTTGACCGACTGATCGATGATCTCGTCTCTGAGGCCCCCGGGCTAGATCGTGGCCTGATCGCCCGGGCGACGAAGGCTGGCTACTTTCTCGCCCTGCCGCGCCGGAAGCAGTCGCTGGATGGCCTCCAGTTCCTGCAGGACGACATGGGCAAGAAGGCGGCCAAGTTGACGCAACGGCTCGGCACGGGCGAGATCGATCAGGCCGCCTGGGAGAAGGGCATGCAGGAGCTGATCGCCCGCTATCAGACGGCCGCCCTCATGCTTGGTCAGGGGAGCGATGAGATTGACGAGAAGGCGGCCACGATCCTGCTGAACATGACTGATGATCAGTTCGCCTACCTCGCCAACTTCGGGGCCGAGATCGTCTCGGCGGAGGAGTGGCAGGCGGGCTATGAGGCCCGGGCTGAGGGCTACGCCGGCGCCATCAAGGAACCGTATTGGACTGGCGAGGTTGACTTCCTCCCGCTGCCGGCGATGCCAGCGCAGGGGACACAGTGCCGAACGAACTGCGGTTGTTCCTGGCGGATCGAAGTCATCGACGATGCCGAGGGAGACTACGACTGCTACTGGGAGCGCTCGAAGGATGACTCGTGCGATACATGTTTGGAAAGGGAGGCGCAGTGGTCGCCGGTGAAAATCAGGGGAGGTCTACTTGAGTGATGATGCTGAAACACCCTGGTCTGTGCCTTGGAGTTGGCGATCTCGCTCATTCGATCTCAGCCCTGCCGAGGATCCAGCCTCACAGATGCGTCAGGCCGAGATTGATCTGCTTCGGGAGATCGCCGACAACATCGATAGGCAGAGCTTAGATCCATTTGGCCGCCTGACGTTGGAGGTTATCGTCGACGGATGGGATATTCAGGTTGTCGCCAAGGCTAGTGCGCTTGTTGAGTGAGGCTCCCACCTGTGCTACACTTCCCTCGACATGGCCGATGAGTTCATCAAGGTCATCCTGCCCCCGAAGGACCTGCTTGATCCCCGCCGCTACCTGCGTGTCGTGGAGAACTCTCTCACCGAGACGGCCCGCGCCATCAAGGTCGACTTCGACACGACGACGAGCAGCTGGGCGGACCGGCCGGACTTCACGATTGAGAGCCATACGGGCGAGCGCAAGGTGTTCACGGACAATGAGATCTACGGCTACGTCAACCGAGGCACTGCGGTCAGACACGCGCTCATGGAACCTGGCTTCCGCCCCAAGAGTCGCCGGCGCTACATCGGCGCCAACAAAGGGCAAGGCGGCGTCGTGATCGTCAGCAAGAAGATCGTCCGGCCGGGCATCGAGGCCCGGGAATTCGACGAGGCCATCCGAGCCAAGTGGCACGACGAGTTCCCGAGGCAACTGCAGAGAGCGATCGACAGCGAAGCCGCGCGGCAAGCGAGGTCCTGATGCCCTATCCCAACGTTGACGAGGCGCTGTGGCCCAAGATGGATTCCTGCGTTGAGAAGGTGATGGCGGGCGATTCGAGCCTCGACAAGGAGTCCGCCATCGCCATCTGCCATGAGAGCGTCGTGAAGGCGGACGAGACCGCGGTCGCCAAGGCGTCGGCTGCCATCCTGCGCCAGGCGAAGGGCGATCAGTGGATCCTTGCCTCGAAGGCCAACGCCACTCGGCTATCGGTCATCAAGCAGGCGGACGGCTCCTATCGTTGGGTGATGTCCACCTCCAACGCCTTCGAAGATCGGGACGGTGAGATCCTGTCGGAGAAGGCGCTGACTGCCGACGTTGCCCGGGCGGACGCGCTCGGGACATATGGCCCGCTCCGCTGGTGGCACGTCGAAGAGACGCACATTGGCGATTGCGACTTCAACGCCATGCACGGCAAGATGCTCATCGAGAGCGGGACCTTCAAGGATGCCAGGATCGCCGAGGCTGTCGAGGCGCACATCGGAGATCTGTCCGGATCACTTGGCTTCTTCCATCCGGTGCGCGACCCGGATCAGGATGGGGTGTACAATTCGGTTGAGCGGTTCGAGCGGTCCTTGCTGCCGAAGGACAAGGCCTCGAACCCCTGGATCACGCTCTTGGTCTCCAAGGAGGAGCAGGGCATGGACGAATCCAAAGTGAAAAAGCTGGGCGAACTCATCGGGGATCCTGAGGCGGTCAAGGACTATCTGACCGACGTCTCCGGCATCGAGCAGCGCGCCCTGGATGCCGGCGTTCGGCACAAGGAAGGAGTATCCCCTGCGCCGGTGGCGCTCGATCACCCGCCGGGCACAGCCGAGACGAAGCAGGAAGAGGACCTCGAGGCGAAGCCCGGTCGTGTGCGGACCGCTGTCCATAAGCTCTATCCTGCCTATGGGCCGATGTCATCGGAAATGTGGGCGAGTGTCATCTTCGATGATCACGTCATCATCTCGCTGGACGGCAAGACCTACAGCGCGCCATACACCGACGACGGCGAGGCGGCGATGATCGGCGACATCTCGACCTGGATCGAGGTCAAGCAGGAGTGGGTGCCAGCCGCAGCGGCCCCAGCCCCCGAGGCAGCCCCAGCGGCGGCCGCAGCGCCGGCTCCAGAGGCAACGATGGCGGAAGCGAAGGATGACGCCGTGGCCGCCACGACCCGCGCCGAATGGGATGTCAGCTATATCAATGATCTCGCTGACGAATCGTTCCTCTTCATCGAGGCTGGCGGCGAGAAGGACGAGGCAGGCAAGACGGTTCCCCGCAGCCTACGCCACTTCCCCTACAAGAACTCGGAGGGCGCAGTCGACCTGCCGCACCTCCGCAACGCCATCGGTCGGATCCCGCAGTCGACCGCTGCCGGGCTGAACAAGGACGAGGTTCAGGCTCACGCGCAGAACCTGCTCGACGAAGCCACGAAGCAGGACGCACCCGCCGAGCCGGCCGCGGACGCCGCCCCAGCCCAGCCGGATGAGAACACGAAGATCGGCGACATGACGCTGGGCGAGCTGACGAAGCTGATGTCGGCCGTCGTGAGCGACATGATGGGCTCGGCCTCCAAGGAGACCAAGACGAGCATCGAGGCCGTCGCCGCGACCGTCAAGGACCTGGCCGCATCCTTCGATACTGTGAAGGCGCAGGTGGCCGACCTTGGAGATTTGACGCCGCGGGCAATCAAGCGCGGCGAGCGCGTCACGGAGCAGGACAAGTCGAAGATCGACAATCTCCCGGCCGAGAAGCAAGAGGAGCTGAAGGCGGCCATGCCGACCGTCGACGCGCACTTCACCGACAAGTTCCTGGGCGCCATCAAGTCGTCCAGCGGCGCGGGCGTTGAGACGCTCGTCCTCGGAGGTGGACCGAAGCAGTCCTGAGAATCGCTGTATAATCCCGACGAACCGGACTCATTCCCAGCTTTGGGAGGACTGAAACGTGGAAGCAACGATTGATTATCAGAAGCTCGCCGCACAGTTGATTGGCCAGATCGGCGCGCAGGCCGGCGGAGCGCGTCACAAGGCTGTTAGCTCGACACCGACGACCGTGTACGGTCACGGCGGGATCTACGGACAGGCGGGAGCCTTCTCCTTCCCCGGCCTCGAACGCGACGTGATCAACGCGATGGTCATGCCGAAGCTCGGCCTGCTCGACCTCCTGCCGAGCCGCACGGCCAACACAGACAATCCGCTCTACGGCCTGATGACGGGCGTGACGGCCTCCTCGGGAGAAGAGCCGACCGGGCCCTGCATCGACCCGCCCGTCGCTGGCCTGATGAAGATGTGTACGCATGCTTTCGTCTGGGGCCGCTTCAGCCGCATGAGCCGGGTCTTCGAACTCGACCGCTTCGGCCGCGTCCGTGACCGCTCGGATTTCACTGATCTGCAGTTGATCGGCGATCCCCTGGCGGCCGGGATGAACTTCTGGATCCCGACGATGCCGGGCGGAGCAAGCCCGGACGCAGCTCTCCGGAACGAGCTCGCCAAGGCGCTCTTCGAGATGGCCGTGGCGTGGGGTCGTGACTTCGCCGACCAGCTCTACACCGGCAACCCGACCAACAACCTCGACCAGGGCTACAAGGAGCCCTACGGCCTCGACATCCTGATCAACGACGGCTATCGTGACGCCGAGACCGGCGTTGCCTGCCCGGCCGCCGATTCGGATGTCCGGACCTTCAACAAGTTCCTGAGCGGCAACGAGACCGAGTTCCTGCGGCTGATCACGAACGTGGTCCGCAACCGCCGTTACATCGCCGACCGCGCTGGCCTCTCGCCAGTCAACTGGGTCTTCGCCATGACCTGGGGTCTCTTCTGGGAGATCACCGAGTTCTGGCCCTGCAGCTATGAGAGCTACCGATGCTCGGTGGCCGGAACGAACGTCCAGGGTAATATCGATGTCGGGCGCATGAACGAGATGCGCGACGACATGCGGGCGAACCAGTACCTGCTCGTCGACGGTGTGAAGTTCCCGGTCGTGCTGGACGACGGGATCCCCGAGACCGAGCTGGTCGGCTCCTGCCAGCAGAGCGACATCTACTTCGTCCCTCTGACCGTCCTCGGCGGCCGGCCCGTCAGCTTCCTCGAATACTTCAACTACGACGGGCCCGGCGCGGCGATGGATGCCGCCAAGGTACTCGCCCCCACCGGCTCGTACTTCACCACCAACGGTGGGCGCTACCTCTGGCACGCCAAGCCGCCCACGAACTTCTGCGTCCAGCTGCTCGCCAAGACTGAGTGGCGGACCATCCTTGAGACGCCGCACCTCGCGGCGCGCATCGACGACGTGAAGTTCTGCAGCGTCGGCCATGAGCGGAGCCCGTTCACCGACAACAGCTACTACGTCGACGGTGGAGGCACCAACCGAGACGCGCTTGATCTTTCGTACTACTCGCCGACGGCCTGATCGGATCGGCGTGACGGAGAAACAAGCTCGGGCTAGGGTCGCACCCGAAAAGCGGGGATACCTCTCCCGCCTGCCCGAGCTACTTCAGAGGGTCACAGGAGGAGTGACACCATGGAAATCGAACTCCCACGCGGAAAGCACGCCATCATCGACGAGTCGACGGATGGCGTGCTGAACTTCCCCGATGCTTGAAACCTTCGTGCTCACGAGCGATCGGGACCTATGGACGGTCCGGGTCTGCGCGCATCTCTTCCGTAAGCATGGCGGCCAGGACCGTCCGGTCACCGTCCTGGGGTTCAGTCCACCGGACTTCGACCTGCCGCCGCTGTGGACCTTCCTAAGCATTGGGGAGCAGGCCGACTATCCCATTGATCGCTGGTCGGACGCTCTCATCGGATGGCTGAAGGGCGGGCACAGGCCAGCCGATGTCTTCGCTCTCCTGCTCTCGGATTACTGGCTGATGCGCCAGGCTTCGTGGCCGATCGTCGACGTCCTGGCGGACTGGGCGATGAAGCGGCCGCGTCTTCTGCGCCTTGACCTGACGCTCGACCGAGCGAACGAGCGGGGGGCTGTGGACGTTGCGTACCTCGCCTTCCTGGACATCATCAAGGCACCGGCGACGGCACCCTACAAGGTGAGCCTGCAAGCGGCGATCTGGAAGCGCGACATCCTGTTGGAAGTCCTGCGGCCGGGCGAGTCTCCGTGGATGTTCGAAGGGCGAGGAAGCGCAGAGATTGCCAATGATGATCGCTTCGAAGTCCTCGGAACGCGCCAGGCCCCGGTGCGCTACGTCATCGGGATCCGCCAGGGCCGGGCGAGCGTGAAGGGCCTTTGGCAGTATCCGCCAGTCCAGCTCACGGCGGCCGATACCGCTGAACTCCTCAAGCTCGGGCTGATCGAACCTAGCATGGTCGAACCGGCATGAGCCTCGACATCCTCTTCACGGCCTCCACATATCGCTCCGTCGAGCACGCCCGGACGATGGCCAACAGCATCGGGCGCATCCGCGGCCGCTGTGAGCTCGTCCTGTGTGGTCCGATCAGGAGCGAGATCGAGGATCTATCGTCCATGAGCGAGTTCGCCTCTCTCGTCTCGCCGATCAACAACAGCTATGCATGTCGGGCGATCGCCGCGCTCTACGCAATGCGGGAGGGCATGGAGCCTGCCTATCTCTGCTCCTGCGATGACGACCTGGAATTCACGGCCGAGAGCGCCGACCTTCTTGGCGAACTTGACCGGGCCCAGCTCGAGACCGGCTTTGGGGTCGCCACCTTCAACAGCAGCTCCCACAACTATGAGGACATGCCGGGCCAGATCCAGGAGCGCGTGGGCGACACGCTTGAGATGGGCTGGCTAGACGGGAATTCGCTGTTCATTCCGTGGGATGTCGTTCTGGACGCTGGCCTTCCGGACAGCCTTCCGACGGCACCGCTGACCTACTTCACAGAGGTGGAGTATCAGCACCGCGTCCGGGTCCTGCTCAAGAGGCCGAGCGTTGCCATCATAGGGAAGCAGGCGTACTATCGGCACGGCTTCCGGCCGGCCAGCGACCCGGTCACGAATGAGCGAGCGGACCGGGCAGGTCACGCAATAGAGGCGGCGGCGACCTTCTGGCGGGAGAAGTATGGCGTGCATGACATCGGGGTCGGGGATGCCAACAATTATCCCGCCCTGCTTGAGACGGTGCGGGCCGCCGGCGACCGAGCGAACCAGCATCTGATCTTCGAAGGTCTCGGGCCGCCTGACTGGGATGAGATCATCGCCAAGATGATGGCGGGCGTGGTGGTCCTCTGATGCCGAGCAGTTCCACTGCCTTCGATGCCGAGATCGCTGACATGATCGCCTCTTGGCCCTACCTCCGGTTCCTTGACTTCGGCGCCGGATCTGGGAAGTACGGGCGGATGATCAAGGCGGTCAAGCCCGGGGCCGTCGTCAGCGCCGTCGAGGTCGAGCCCGACTACGTCGAGCAGTTCAATCTCCGCAGCATCTACGACCATGTCTTTCAGGAGTGGGCGCAGGGATTCTTTGCCAGGTCGAGAGATTATCTGACCGACGTGGTGATCTTCGGCGATTTCCTAGAACACCTCACCAAGAGCGATGGCCTTGATCTCCTGCATGAGGCCGTCCATCGCTGTCACGTCCTGATGGCGGTGTTTCCCGTGGGGGTGCCCCAGTTCGCCGTTGGCGGCTATGAGACCGAGATCCATCGAAGCGCCTGGTGCCGCGGGGATTTCGAGCCATTCGACTTCCGATGGCATGACAAGAAGGATGAGCAGATGAAGATGGTTCTCGTCCGTGGCTACCAGTGCCCGCCCGGGAAGGAACCGTGGGCATGACGCTCCCCGCGCTGATCATTCAACGGATGGCAGCCGACGGACGCATGACGGAACTGATCGACTTCTATCCGGAATACGCTGAGAACGGGACCTACCAGACGGCCGAGCGCGAGACCGAGCGTTGGATGGCCGATCACGTCAAGCCTGATTGGTGGTGCCTCGATGTCGGTGCCCACGTCGGCTACTACACGATCCTCCTCTCGCGGCTGGCCCATGATGGCCATGTCGTCGGCGTCGAGGCATCGGTGCATACGGCGGCCAAGCTGCGGGTGAACATCTGGCACAACATCATGGCGGTCGCTGGCGGATGGAAGATGATAGAGCCGACGGTCCTGCAGATGGCGGTCGGAGCAGTTCAGGGAGTGGCCGATGAGACGCTCTGGCTAACGGGCAGGGGCGCTGACCAAGGCCGGACGCCAGGGCGCTACACTTTCACGACGATCGACGCCATCTGCCAGCATTGGCCGCGCGTCGATCTGATCAAGACGGACGTGGACGGCTGGGACCTGGAGGCGCTGGTGGGCGCGGCAGAGATCGTGAAGGAACATAGGCCGTTCATCATCTCGGAGGTCAATCACGCGCTTGCCTGGCGTGCCCACTCCATGCAGGACGTGGCCGACCTGATCGAGGTCTGGGGCTATGATCATCTGGTTCTCGACGGTGGCAACCCGAACAATTGGCTACTCTTCCCGAAGGAGAGAAATCCATGAGCCATGCCGCCCAGGACGTTCGGGCAGCGTTCCATTATCTGCTGGACGGAGAGGTCGAGTTCCTGCAGGACTTGGCCCGCCAACTGCCGCCGCGGGCCAAGATCGTGAACATCGGGGCGGGGGCGGGAACCTCCTGCCTAGCATTCCTAGAAGCCCGGGACGATCTGAACGTGATTACAGTAGATATACAGGCCGATGCGTCCCCGCTAGGGGGTCTCCAGAGCGAGCGAAATGCCCTTGAGGCCGCCGGGCTGTGGGGCCTCGGGCGGCACATCCAGATCCACGGAGACTCGAAGGAGGTCGGGCGCACATGGGAAGGCGGGCCAGTCGACCTCGTTTTCATCGACGGGGATCACTCCTACGAAGGCTGCTCGGGCGACGTGCGGGCGTGGGGCCAGCACATCCGGACGGGCGGCTTCCTCGTTTTCCATGACTATGACAACGCTCCCTGGGGCGACGTGAAGGGTGTTGTCCGAGACCTGATTGAGACCGACCCCGACTGGGAGGCTGTCGGCATCGTATCCATCACGGCGGCCTTCAAGCGCGGCGCTGGCCCCGCTGGATCGGGACTCTTCCTGTGAGCAAGCTAGCCAAATGGTTCAGGATGGAGTTTGAGATACGCGGCGAACTCTTCTGGCGTCTTGTTATGCTTCCTCGAATTGCAGGATCCGCACGCGGGCACGATGTTATCGGCCGTATAGCCGCCACCTCGGCTGACTGGGATTGCGTGCTCGCGACAGAGCCTGCGAGCCTTCCTGCCACAGTAGGCGCAACGGTGATCAAAGTGATCGAGGATGGCATTCCATTCAGAGATGGAAAGGGTATGAGGCAAGCCGAGCTTTCGCGTGCTATATACCGCGGAGTAGTGGTTCATCTGTTCACGATGCGCGCGGAGCCAGGCACGATTGTAGGCCTGAAGCCGCGTCTTGTTGATCACGTAATACGCGCGACCGTAAGCCTTCTTCCAGGCGCGGCGGCTATCGGTTCTGGCCCGGCGCTTCTCAAGCTCCCTGATATGGGCACTCTGCTCGCGCCTTCGTTGGCGCTCATAGCTCGCATGCTGCGCAAGATGAGCGGTCTGATAAACAGATCGGTAGCAGGAGACACAAAGGCCTCTGGCTTCATGGTGGCCCGCCCTATGGCATCGCCCACAGACGAAGCCCGGCGTCGTCCGTTTTCGATTCCAAGCCGCGAAACAGGAGGAACACAGTCCGTGGCCATTATTCCGACGCACTCTTCGACACCTTGCACACTCGACGATCCTTCCCCGTCTCATGTCTATCGCCCATGTAAATATAGCACAATCGCTGGTGAAGCGTGAGGGTTTGCATCTGGCCATCGCCGAGTGGGAGCCAGTTGTCGAGCGGCATCGGGCGGGTTGTCCATGCACAGTATCGGTATCTCCCGCAGGTCGGCATTGAGGTAACTGACAATCCAGACGAGGCCGATTTGATCTTCTGCCATACGCAGCAGGGCAACATGCCGAGGGTGGACGTCCTCGGGTGCCACGGCTTATATTTCCAGGATATTCATCATGCTCAATATGCCAGCTGGCACCAGCAGGCTAACGCCTCCATCATCGAGGCCACCCGACAGGCCTTCAGGGTGACGGTCCCGAGCGAATGGGTCGCCGAGCCCTTCAAGCGGGACATGCGTATCAGCCCAGATGTCGTTCCCCACGGGATCGAAGCCGAGCGCTTCGTCGAGGACGTGAACGGAGGCTACATCCTCTGGAACAAGAACCGGGCGCAGGATGTCTGCGATCCGACACCGGCGCTCGAGCTGGCCCGCCGCGGTCGGCAGGTGATCTCGACCTTCGCTCCGCACAGCGCGGCCGACATCCCGGGAAATATGTGGGTGACGGGTTCCATACCGTGGAACGAGATGATGAGCATGGTCGCCAAGGCCGACATCTACTTGGCGACGACACGGGAGACCTTTGGGCTCGGGACGCTTGAGGCGATGGCGGCTGGCGTGCCTGTGCTCGGCTATCGCTGGGGCGGGACGGCCGACATCGTGCGCCATGAGATCGACGGCTTCCTTGTCCAGCCGGGGGACATCGAGGGCCTGAACGCCGCGGTGGACTGGGTCGCTTCCCGACGTCGGGATTTGGGCCACAACGCTCGGGAGAGGGCGAGGGAATTCACCTGGGATCGGGTCGCCGCGCGCTATGCCGAAATCTATCGGGCGGCGTATGCCGCTCGCCTGGCCTTCGAGAAGGGCGAGGCCGTCGCGGTCATCATCCCGTGCTTCAACTACGGCCGTTATCTGATCGAATGCGTCGAGAGCGTCCTGGCCCAGACAGTGCCGGCGTCTGAGATCATCATCGTTGACGATGGATCCACGGACGATAGCGAGGCGGTCGGGCGCCGACTGGCGGAGCATCATTCCAAGGTCCGTTACATCTGGCAGGCCAATCAGGGCGTGGCAGCTGCCAGGAACAATGGCATCGCCGAAGCCAAGTCCCCCCTGATCGTCTGCCTCGACGCAGACGACCGCCTTGCCTCCCGCTATCTCGAGGCCTGCACGAAGGAGATGCAGCGGGACCGAGGGCTCGGGATCGTCTACACGGGCCTCGAGGTCCACTACGAGGAGAACCAGCGGGTCGAGTGGTACAACTGGCCGCCGCCATTCGACTGGAAGATCCAGTCCAAAGCGACTGTCCCGCCCTCCAACTGCGTTCCCTCCGCGGCTATGTTCCGTCGATCGATGTGGGAGCGCGCTGGCGGCTACGAGCAGCACTACGCCCCGGGTGAGGATGCTGAGTTCTGGACGCGCGGCCTCTCGGTTGGCTTCCGGGCCAAACGCGCCAGCGACCACAGGCTCTTCCTCTACCGGGCGCACAGCAAATCGGCCTCCCGCATGAAGAAGTATGTTGCCACGGACGAGCATCACCCCTGGATGCGAGACGACCGCTATCCAATGGGAGCGCCGGCGAGCGACATGCCGGACGTGATGAGCTACGCTGATCCAGTCGTGTCGCTCCTCATTCACGGACGCATCGAGAGCGACTGGAAGGAGACGCTCGAGGACATCCTGGGCCAGACAGTGAGGGCATGGGAGGCTATCGCGGTCACGCCAGCACTTTCCGCCGAGGTCCTTCGGGTGTATCCTTTCGTGCGACAGGTCGCGCCGAAGGAACCAACGGAAGCGCGTGGCCGCTTCACGGTCGATGTCAAGGCAGGCGAGGCGCTCCTGCCCGACATGCTTGAGAGCGAACTCCGTATCCTGGCCGAAGGCAGGCTGGGTCCGAAGTCCAAACTGAAGGAGAATCCGATGGGATGTGGTGGAGGCTGCGGAGACGGTAAGGGGGACCAGAACGTCGCACGCCAGGCCGTCGAAGGGACTGATCTCCCCCTGCCGGCCACGGCCGTGCGCGAGGGATCGACTGGCTGGGTGAGGATGGAGTTCGTCGGCACACGGAGCGGCGCCGTCACCTACCACGGGGCCGAAGGCCGGATGTATCGGGGCGGCAACAACCCAGTTCACAAGTTCGCCAGCGTCCATCCGGACGACGTCACGAGACTCGTCCGGCTTGGCCTTTGGAGGGTCGTAGAAGCAGTTCCCGTCCGGCCGATGCCGCCAGCGCCGATCGTGCCCAAGATCGAGACGATCCCGCCCGAGGCTGAGGCCGTCGGGCTGTCCATCGTCCTTGAAGGCGTCTTGAACAATGGCCAGAAGCCGAAGGCGGAGGCGAAGGCGCCCGTCAAACGGAAGGCGGCCCGCAAGCGGCGCAAGGCGGTCGCAGCGTAGATGCCGCCCTGTTATCGGCCACATAGGAGCGCTATGCTCGGGCCGGTGCCGCATCTCTATGTCGCTGGCCTGTGCGTAGAGAGGTTCAGCGAAAGGACTCGGACGTGGCTCTTAACGACTTGGCCATTCCATGCCAGTTCAGACTACGAGCAGTCTAAGATCAGGATCCCGGTCGTGATAGAGTGGGGGCAGGAGGCAGATGTTGACTGAGACACTGCGGCTGATCCTCGCTGGGCTCGCCTCCTATCGTCTTGCGTTCGCCATCGCCAGAGAGGATGGACCTTTCGATGTTCTGGCCAACCTCCGTGAGCGCGTCGACCAGAATAGCTGGGTCGGCCGGGGCCTTCGGTGCGTGCTATGCCTCTCGTTCTGGATCTCGTTGCCAGCCGCCATCGTCGCCCTATCCGCCGCGCCGCCGCTGATTGACTTCCTGCTTGTCTGGGGCGGCATCGCCGGCGGGATCCTCGTCGCGCATAGAGCTGGCAATGGCTAGCGGACCCCAAAGGCGATCCATCGTCTATGCGCTAGTGGACCGAAAGGGCAAACCTTGGTCAGTCAAGAGGTGGGCCACCTATGAGGGGAGTGACCACAAATGGACATCCAAGCGACGGATCGCATACGATAAGGCGGCCCATCGATGGTCAGACGAGAGACGTGCCGCCTATGATATGACGAAGCACGAATGGTCCCCGGCCAGACGTGCATCACATGACAACAAGAAGGCCAGATGAACAGCCCAGAGACACTTCTCCCGATCGACGACTTTCGCGCGCTCATGGGCCTTCACCCATGGCACTTTAACGGCCTTGTGAACGGGAACCTGCCAGTCACATCGAGCTGCAACGACATACTTCGCCGCTACACATGGCAGGGCGTGGATGCGGTCGGGCGCGATGAGATCCAGCAGGCCATCGATCGGGCCGAGGCACTACTTGCGGAGTGGCTGGGCTACAACGTCGCCCCCCGCTATGAGGTCATCACTCAGCGTTGGCAGCGCTTCTTCGATCTCTCGGATGTCCGAGTGGCGAACATCCGCGCTCCTTGGCACCGGATCGGCCTGCAGCTAGGCAAGGGCTACATCCAGAAACTCGGCTATCAGCGGCGCACGGCTCTCAGCGTCGGCGCGGCCATCACCTACTCCGACGAGGATGGCGACAGTCTCAATGACACCTTCACGGTCTCGGTGGCCACGACTGTCACGGACCCGGACGAGATTGCCGTCTACTTCACATCGACCGAACGCTTCGACGGCTCGAGCATTGAGGATGAGCGCTGGCGCATCCGACCAGTGAAGGTAACGATTAGCGGCGGGACGGCGACAATCAGGGGAAAACGCTGGCTCCTCGTCCGGCCTGTCCTCTATGAGCCAGCGAATCTTGGGGACATCGATCCGGCCGACACGACGAAGTTTCCGACGCTGCTGGACATCTATCGCCTCTGGATCGATCCGGACGGCGTGGTCTCCGATACATCGCAGGCGGCGCTGCTGTGGGAGACGCTCCCCAAGCATGGGACGTGGTGCTGCTGCAACACCTGCGCTGTCACGACGCCGCCCAATAGCTTCGCCGATCCTGGAGCCGAGGCCCGGGCCGTCGCCCGCGTCGGCATCCGAGACTCCCGGCTTGGAATCGTCACGCCAGGGGAAGCCATCCTTGACACGACGACTGGCATCTGGTCCGAGTCGACGAGCTGGAGCGCCATCAAGGAGCCGGACCGTGTGACGGTCCGGGTTCTGAGCGGCTATCCCTTGTCGGGCGGGCAGGTCAGTCCGACGATGAAGCAGCTTGTCGCCCGGCTGGCCGCGGCCGAGCTCGGCCGCATTCTCCCAGCATGTGAGCAGGCCCGGCACCAGATCGCTCATTGGCAGTTCGACCTGGCCAGGACCGCCGGTGCGAATGATGAGAGCTACGGATTGGTGGCGAGGGAGGATCTCCTGAGCCCGTTCGGAACGAAGCGAGGGCAGATGATGGCCTGGAAATTCGTGAAACAGACGCGCCTTGCAGAAGGCGTTGCTGTATAATCGCCGCTGACAGCATTCATCGGAGGATGGCATCATGCCCAAGATTTCAGGCGATGTGATCAGTACCCAGCAAGCGCGCCGTCTCTTCCTGCAGCCGGGCGGGCCAGCGCCCAACAATCCAGTTCGATATGCAGGCCTAGATGCGCAGTACCTCATGCTCGATGGCGTGACCCGTCCGATCTCGGGCGGCATCGAGAGCATCCAGGTTCCGGATCCATTCCGCATCAAGGCCTTCCGTAGCGTAGGCCGCAAGGTCACGGCACCGGCTCTCCCGACAGCCACGCTCCATGCCCTCGAGAAGCACGGGCCCCTGCCCTGGCAACTCGGCGAGATTCCATGTCCGTTCAACGTCTACCTTCTGAGCGGTCAATGCCAAGACCTATCGGACTTCCTCAACGGCTGGGGCGACTGGGTCGAGATCTACAGCCTGGCCGAGGCGACCGAGGTCGATATGGGAGCGCGCACGGCCTGGGCGGATGACAATCAGGTCGAGGACGCGATCTCCATCACGCTGGATAAGATCTATCCCGTCGGTCCGATCAACATCTCCGAGGAAGCCTCAACGCAGGTCGACAACGAAGCGGTCGACGGCGTCTTCGGTTCCGAGGTTGAATGCGGCAACTGCGGCCCGGCCGACGATGGGACCCAGAAGGCATATGTCATCGTGAAGTCCAGCGGCGGCGGATCGCCCGGTCTTCCAGCCGAACTGATCTACACGCTGGACAGCGGCCTGAACTGGTCGCAGGTCAATATCAGCGGCCTTGGGGCAACCGAAGATCCGCTGGCCATCGGCATCGTGGGCGACAAGGTCGTGGTCCTCGGCGATGGAGCCTACTACTGGGCGGTGATCGACGCCGACACTGGCATCCCCGGCACGTTCACCAAGGTCACGACTGGCTTCGTCGCCAACAAGGACCCGCTTGATATGTACGTTCTCTCGCCGCGTGAGGTCTTTTTCTGCGGCGAGGGCGGATACATCTACCGATCGACGGACATCACGGCGGGCGTCAGCGTCATGGACGCCGGCGACGCGACCACATCCAATCTCTTCCGGATCGACGGCGACAAGGATGAGGTCATCGTCTCGGTCGGCGCCAGCGACACTGTGATCCGCAGCCTTGATCGGGGTGTGAGTTGGGGAACGACCACAGATTCGCCCGTCGGCCTAGCTGTCGACATCATCTCGCATGCCGTCAAGAGCAAGGACGAGATCTGGGTCGGATGCGGCGTGGGATGCGGCCGGGTCTACTACACCCTGAACGGCGGAGCGAGCTGGACTGAAAAGCACTTCTCGGGCGAAGGCGCCGGTCAGGTTAGGGACATCGTGTTCGCCACGGAAGAGGTCGGTTTCTTCGTCCACGACGATGCGACCCCGACCGGTCGCATCTTCTGCACCTGGAACGGTGGAGCAGACTGGGCCCGCCAGGACAGCGGCGGCCGCCGGATCATCAACTGGCCTGTCGTGGACCGCATCAATCGCATCGCCGTCCCGCACGCCGGAGCGGCGATCGATGCCAACAACATCCTCTGCGTCGGCCTAGCCGCCAACGGGACGGACGGTGTGGTCCTGCTGGGCAAGGCTGGAGTTCTGTGAGCGCGAGTGACCTGCGGCCTGTAGAGTTCCCTCACCTGGGGCTGACGCTCCAGGTGAGGCGGATCCCGACTCTCCTCGTCCAGGACTGGCGGGCCACGCATCCGAAGGCACCCCTGCCTCCGACTCAGGAGATCGACTATGGCGGCCAGAAGCGCATGGAATCGAATCCCGCGCATCCGGCCTACCAGGCCGAGATGCTCGACTACGACTACCGGATCGGCCTCCTGGCGATCGACTTCGCCATCGACCGAGGAGTCGTGCTTCCCCCAGACGAGATGTGGATCCGCCAGGTCGAGGAGCTGCGAGAATGGGCCGGAAGGCAGACGCCGCCCGTCATTCTGCCGGCGGAGGACAAGGTCGTCTACGTCAGCCGGATCCTGCTCCCCGACCTCGAGGACCTTCTCCTGCTCAGGCGGGCGGTGTTCGAGCGCGTCGAGCCCTCGGAGGAATCCATCGCATCCGCGGTGGAGCGCTTTCCGGCCACTCTACCGAGGCCGTGATCTTTTCTCCTGGCCGGTCCCGAAGTCGGGCGTGATGTTCTCGATGGAAATGGAGCGGATGCTCGCTGCAAGATGGGCGGGCTATCCGCTCCATACTTTCCTGGACCTTGAGGGAAGCGATCAGGCCGTGACCATCGCCGCGTACCGCATCCAGATGTACGCGCAGGCCGTCGCCGCGCGCCACGATAGGGTGAAGTGAGATGGCAGAGCTGAAAGAGACCGGCGTTAAGTTGGTCGCGAAGGATTCAGCCAAGTTCCAGAGCGACATAGCCAAGAGCAAGAAGGCACTCAGCGGCTTCGGCGACACTGGAACGAAGGTCGCGCTGGCCTTCACCGGCTTCAATGCGGCCATGCAAATCGTCGGCCAGGCATTCAGGACAGCCAAAGGGATTTTCGATGAGACGGTCGGCTCCCTCATCGCCTACAACAAGTCCATTCTTGATGCCTCCCGGGCCACTGGAACGACGGCTGAAGACTTCAGTCGCATCGTCCAGATCGCCGACGACTTCGGCATCAGCATGGGATCCGTCGAGACCGCGCTTGCGCTGGCGACGAAGAATGGATTTGCCCCATCCGTTGATAGCATCGCGGACCTTGCTGATCGCCTGAATGCCATACAGGATCCGACCGAGAGAGCGGCTCAGGCGGCCAAGATATTCGGACGCAACTGGGCCGCCCTCGATCCGCTACTTCAGGAGGGCGGAGACGCGATCAGGGCCAACGCCGCAGCTGTCCGTGATGGTCTTGTCGTGACCGAGGAGGAGATTCAAAAGACGGAGACGCTCCGGCTGCAGCTCGACACTCTCAACGACTCATGGACGGTCCTGAAGAATACGGTCGGCTTGGAGGCCGTCCCGGCACTCAGTCAAGGGGCCATGTTCCTTAACTTCCTAGCCGAGGCGGCCCTTGATCTCGCAGAGGGGAAGGGCCTGACAGACGCAGCGGACAGATTAGAAGCATTGAGAATTAGCCTCCTCGATCTGGAAGCGCCCACAGGATCCTGGGAAGACCAGATGAGATCATTGGGAGGCACCGTAAAGACAGCTGGAGGAGACATCTCTGAGGGGCTTGACGAAGCCAAGAGAAGCCTTGGCGACCTTCAGGCTGCCAGCGACAATTACTACAAATCACAGGTGGCCAGCATAGAGGGTCTAAAGCTCCTTCAGGCAGGGAGCATCCAGGGCCCCCAGCCGGGAGAGATCGTCGGCCGTGTTCCGCTTGAGGGCGCGCCTGCCAGCTTCACTGCTGCCCGGGACGCTCTGACGCCGGTCACCGAAGAGGCTGGCAAACTCAGGCAGGAGTTCGACAATACGGTCATCGCCGCGGCCGCCGTACCAGTGGCGGCTGGCGACAAGCCACTGTGGGGCACGGCTCGAAAGCTCGTCCAGCAGTATGGGGGCGACATCGATGACATCATCGGCAGGCTCAAGAAGGCGATCGAACTTGCCCGCAAGTTGGAGGGGATGACAATCGGGGCGCCGCTCGTCGCGCTGACGGGCCAGCACGGCCTGGACGTGAGGGTGCCGCCGGGTTATCCCAACGACCGATTTACGTTCGGGGCCTCCTCTGGAGAGCGCGTGATCATTCAGACGCCAGCACAGCAGATGGTGCCGCAGATCGGTAGTCCTGGCATCACGAACAACGCCAACCAGAGCTATCAGACGAAGACGATCATCTTCCAGCCGACGATCACGAGGGACGTTGACGGGATCGCCATGCTCGAATCCATGAGACAAGAAGTGCAGAGACAATGAGCCAGATCCCCGTCTTCGTCCTGAGCGACGGCAACGAGGAAATCGACCTGTTCGATCCTCGATCGCTTTGCATCCTGCCAGACGGCTCGAAGAGCACCGCGCTCCCGCTTGGGGACGAGCCTGCCATCACGGAGCAGTGGCGCTTCTCGCTGGCGGCGCAATCGCCCGATGGGCTGGCAGTGAAAATCCAGCGTCTCAAGAGACTCATCAATCGCGCAAACGAGTTCTCGCAGACTGGGATGTGGACACGGCACGTCTACATCCACCAGCAAGGCGACTGCGAGAGCAATGAACGATATGCGTTCGTCCGCGAGGTATCCCAGCTCGACTTCCCGAGCGTCTTTGATCAGCCCGCCCGGGCTGGCCATGTGTTGACGCCAGTTCAAATGACGCTCGTCCGTGAGCATCCCTGGCGGACCAAGCCACCTGGACAGCTCGGGAGCACCGACACGACCGTCCTCGGCCGGCCGGCGATCACGCTCGGTCCGAGCAACGGCCCCGCCTCACCTCAGATCGTCTGGGTCGCCAACTTCCGTGACGATGGCGACGTCACCCACGTCTTCGCCTTCGACGATAGCGCAGGGACCTTCAGCGCCAACCTGATCAGCGCCGCAGATGGCACCGCTCTGTGGCCCGCCGCGCCGGCGGCGAGTGATCTGCACTACGCCGGATCGACGGACATCGCCTTCAAGCACGTCTGCTACGGCCTCAAGATCGGGGCAGTGACGAACTGGGACACCAAGCTCCAGTATTGGAGCGGTGCCGCCTGGACGGACCTGACGCTCGGAACCGAATACACGATCAACCGCATTGAGGGCGGCGAGGCAATCGACGACGATGACTTCTTCGCCAGTCAGGACGGCGGAGACTTCGCCATCAATCTATTCCCCGACCGTCTGACGGGCTGGGCCAAGACGGTCATCAACGGCGTGAACGCCTATTGGATCCGGATCATCATTGTCTCCGTGACTTCGACGACCACCCTGCCCCAGAAGAACGGAGCGACGATCTATGCCCAGCGGACGCCCTACGTCGAGGTTCCTGCGGCTTCGCTCGAGGGAGACACCTATCCTCTGACTTGCATCCGTATGTGGGCGCCGAGCGGGGGTGATGAGACTCCCGACAAGCCGAACATCTCGAGGATCCTCATCGGGGCCAAGTCAGACTCAGAGGATGGTGTCGTCGATCTCGACGACTTCGAGCCGATGCTGAATGCCGGGAACCAGGACAACCCGGGCGCGTGGGCCGTCACCTACGGCACGGACACTTCGGCTGTCTCGGACATCGGCTATCCCGGCGGCGCCAAGGCCCGCACCACGTTCGCCACGGACGGCACCCTGACAACGAGGGTCATGTTCACTGGCACCGACGTCGTCCAGGCCTACCGCGGCGAGTATCGAGTCCTCGTCGCCTTCCAGCAGGTCGGGGGCGTGGCTGGCGATGTCACAATGACGGCAAGGGTCTTCGTCGGAGAGGAACTGGACTTCGATCCCCACACGGACATCCTTGAGTTCAGCAGCCTGTCGGCCGATCTTGGCTTGGAGGTCGCCGACCTTGGGCTGATCCAGATTCCGCGCTCCCGGGTCTACGCCAACGATCCGCTCGAGCCATTGAATGTCGCCATTCATCTTCTGGCCGAGCGCGCCGGCGGATCGGCAGCCGTCCTTGACTGGGCTTGGCTGTACCTCTTTCCGGTGCAGGAGGGTAGCGTCGGGGTCGACGATCCGGTCACGGACTCCAGTCGAGGTAGCTCGGCCCTGCGTGGCGGGAGCTACCTGGAACTCGACAACGGCTGCATCGCCAATCGGACCGTGAAGTTCCAGTACCATGCCGATAGCACGATCTCGCCCTCCGAGGAGTGGCCGCGCTTCAATAAGCCGATCGAGTTCCGCAACCTGGGCAAGCGCACTCGGCTCTACTTCCTGATGGAGCACTTCTCCACGGAAGGATGGGCCATTGAGCCTTTGGTCGCTAGTTTGGGCGAAGCAATGGCCGTCGAGGTCTTCATGCACTATCGCTTCTTGTTTTTGAGGGGTGCGGCATGAGCACGGTCTACGCGCTTGCCAACGTCGTCGTCGAGCCTCTCCTTCGTGATCCCGATGAAGGTCAGCTCATCCAGATCACGTTCGATGTCATGCGGAATGGGGCGCTCGTCAAGAGCATCAGCCAACGATACGGCGTCACGAAGACCAACGCCGAGATCCGCTCCGATCTCATCCAGCAGGTCCGCGATGTCGCTGGGGATGACTATGATGAGCAGCAACAACTTGACTTGCTGGCCCGGTGCGCCGCGATAGCTGCCAACTTGGCGGATGTCTCTAAGACATTCCCATGATCCATTCAATCACGCTCCGGAACGACAAGGTCAAAACTAGGTTGATCACCGGTGCATTTGATGGCGCGCTAGGTGCTGGGGCTGCCGCACCGACGCTCGGCGCGGCTGGCATCGGAGACGGGCGGAGCGCGTTCTCCTTCGACGGCGGTGACTATGTCACCATCTACACAACGAAGCTCGCCTCGGAATTGAACCTTGCGAAAGGCTCTGCTCTTATCTGGGTCAAGATGGCCAGCGCTGCAGTCTGGGCCGATGCAACGGAGAGAATGTTCATAAACCTCCGAAATGCAGCCGCCGACGGGATGAGCCTTGAGAAAACAAGCGTCGCCAATCAGTTGAGATTCTTACATGTTGGTAGTGGGATCACCGATTTGGTGATCGATACCAGTCTTGGAGCAACGACGGACTGGTTTCTCATGGCCATGACGTGGGATGAGGCAGCCGATCAATTCAAAGCATACCTGAATGGCGCCCAGGTAGGGGCAACCCAGACCGCGCTCGGGGCGGTTGCTAACCCGCTGACCAGCACACTAACGACGCTCGGAGCCTACAACACAACGCCGATTATCCCCCACAGCGGCTTCCTCGCCCATGCCGCAGTTTTTGATGAGGTATTGTCGGCCTCGGATCTACTCGGCGTTTTCAACGCTAGAAACCTTGACATGAGGAAGGCCATCATGTCCTTGGGTCCAATCGCCTACTGGATGCTCGACGACGACTCTGGCACAGTTGCAACGAACGAGGTGGCTACAGAGGAGACCGGCTACAAGTTCCTGCTCAACCTCGTCGAAGAGAACCAGCCGGGCTTCATCGATGCTGTGTTCTCGGAGTTCGCTCCCGAGGAGCATGCCGAGGGCGGATACTACAGCTGCCGCTTCAAGATCCGAAGCCGCGAGACCGTGTTGAAGGAGATGTTTGAGCGCGGTCTAGGGCGGTGGATCGAAGCATGGGGATATGGGCTGGAACCTGAGTTCGAAGGCATGATTGTCGAGATGACCTACAACCTTCCCCCAGACCGATTCACGATCAGCCTGGAGCCGGTCGTCAATAAGGGGATCATGCGGGCCGATGTGGACGGGGATGGCACTGTTGATCGATCGACCCTTCTGCAGAATGTCCCGAGCCAAGAACAATATCCGATCTCGCAGCTCGTTCTTGGCGGGGGCGAGGTGCAGGGAAATCCGGTGGCCGACCAGACGGTCCAGCAGTACCTCGACCTGCGAGCATTTCCGCGGCCAAGCATGACGCTCGGCGGCGGCAGCGGGGATGAATACCTGGAGGTCTTCGTCCGAGGGTTCGTGTGGACGCTCTCGCGCTCGATCTACAATCAGACGGCCGTGACTGGCACGCAATCGATGACCGCCGAAGTGCGCGACATTCTTGATGACCAGGGTGAGTACGTCGGAAGCCAGAAGCGGGATGCCAACACGACCGTCGTCGCCCGGGTACTGGACGCTGATCGCCGGCCGTGGGACCTCATTGTGGACATGACGAAACTTGGGGACGCCCAGAGCTTCCGATGGCTGCCGCAGATATATGGGAGGCGCTGCACCACGGCTGTCGGTCGGGCCTTCTTCCTGAAGCAGGCGGCTCCGCCCGTGATACCGCCGACGGTCTGAAATGGCGACAAAGGTAACGGTCTTCCAGCCAGGAACAGCGGTAGTCGGGACACTCGTCCAGGTCAACACCATTGGCTTCCGCCCCACCATCGTCAAGACTCGATGGTCCGTCGCCAACTTCATTGTGGATGCTGGCCCGACCCGCACGACCCTCATGGAGGGCCGCGGCGTCGCGCTCGACAATGGGAAGAACTACTGCTGGAGCGCCCACCGGACCGACGCCGCCGATCCCTATAACACTGGTTCGGCCCTCTGGAATACGTCGTGCGTTGTGCGCCAGAGCGGCCCGACAACCACCACGGGCAAGCTGGCCATCGTGCGGATGTTGGACGACGGATTCGAATATGAGATTCTGCAGCAGTTCACGGCCGACATGGCCGTGATCGTCGAGGCCATTTCCGGGGTTGAGGTCGACGCCATCGAAATCACAGAGCCCGGAGCGACGGGTGTCCAGACCTACACCACGCCATTCAGGCCAACCTTCGTCGAGGTCCTCGGATCAGGCAAGACGGCATTCGAGACGACGAGCGCGGACGTCGAGGTCTGTCTCGGTGCCTCCTATGGGGCGGCCGCCGACCAGAATGCCGTATGGGCCAACTTCGAGGACAGCGCTGCGGGAACATCGAATGCCGCCATGTACTGTCGCCGGACGGAGTGCTTGGCGATCATCAGCGACACGGCGGCCCTCGTCCGTGCCCGGGTCGAAGCCTTCAACGACATGGACGTCGAGCTCAACTGGCTGGAGCGGAACGGGAGCCGGAAGTTCGTGCTCATCGTGATGACGGGCCGACACTTCATCGCTCACGGCCTGACGCAGACGAATCTCAATCCCTTCACATTGACCGGGATGACCTGGACCCCGGAGGCGATTGAGATGGTCTCGGCTGCCCTGACAGAGAGCACACAGGACGTTGTCTCTACTGACGTGGGCAACACTCAAGGCTTCGGGTTCTCGGACGGATTTGCGACGGGGCCGACGGAGCGGGCTGTCATCGCCACCCGCTTCAACTTCGATGGCAACGCGGGTGCCAGCCGGGAAGTCTACCAGCATGAGTTCGATGAGGTCTACGCATCGATCAGCGGCGCGGCTCCTCCGCTTCAGCTTGGTCTGATCGATGTCAGCGTGGCGTTCACAGCCGACACTGTGACGCTCGTCCATGACGACGCCGATCCGTCCCAGTTCTATTTTTTCCTGATCGTCCACGGGCCTCCGGTCATCAAGGCCCGGCAGCGGTTGGTGAAGTATCATCACAACACCTATGTCGATCGGGCCGAAGGCCGGACGGTCATTCATGAGGCCCAGGGGCGGGAGCTTCCCATGGAGGAAATCCAGGTGGATAACTATCTCTTCTCGGCGGCCTTCATGTTACCGACGCCAGTCAAGCGCCACAGCAACATCGAGGAGAATCACCTGCACTACATTGAGACCCTGGCGGTTCGGGGCGGTCGGCTGGCCGTCACCGTTGAGCGGGAGAGTCTGTTCAGCAGCGTCATGAAGAGGCTAGGCGGAGGATAGGCGCATGATGGTCGAACCGGGAACCAGCTTGACTGAGAAGCAGTGGGAGGAGTATTACGAAGCGGTCACTTCGACACCCACGCCCACAGGAAGCGGCCAGGGCGCTGTAGCCAAGCGTTACCAGGGAAAGCGTGCGACCTCCATCAGCGCTCAACGGGGGACACAGAACATCGGCGGTCATGTATTTGTCTACGATCCGGAGCTGATGGTACTATTGGCCGAGGCCTTGTGAGGAAAGCATGATCCCAACTGGCAAGCAGGCGATGGTGTGGAAGCTGCGGAACTGGCAGGGCGGGGATCCGCGCTGGCAGGTCGCCGAAGCCAAGCGGCTCGGCCTCAGCCGGGTGTCCATCAAGATCGTTGACGGCAACCGCGAGAAGTGGGAGGGGGGCAGCCGGACCAATTACGAACTGCTTCCGGCGACGGTCGGCGCACTGAAGGAAGCCGGCATCGCAGTCGATGGCTGGGGATGGTTGTGGGGGCGCCGGATCATTTGGGATTACGTCCCCAGCATCCCCGTGCCGATTTCCTGCACGCCGGCCAAGGAAGCTGTCAAGGCTATCCAGGTCGCGCGGAAGCACGGCATGGAGCACTACCAGGTCGACGCCGAAGCGCAATACCGTAACAAGCCCGGATGGGCGGACGAGTACGCTCGAGAGGCTAACCGGATCGGGCCGGGTCTGTTCTTGACGCTGTGCTCCTATCGCTGGCCGCTGACCCACCAGCCAGACTTCCCGGTGCGGATCTTCGCCCCCGCCATGGACGGGTGGTCCCCGCAGGTCTATTTCCTGGGCGACAACCGGATCAACGGCGGGGGGATCCAGCTTGAGATGAGCGTCAAGCAATACGCCCAGGTACGGCTGCTGCCCTACATCGGGGTCGCCCCCACCTACCTAGCGGCCGGCCCCTGGCGGGCCACGCCAGCGCAGTTGACGGCGTTCTTCCGCCGCTCCGTGGAGTTGGGGCTGGCGGGGGCGAGCGTGTGGGCGCTGGACCTGGCGACCGATGAGCAGAAGTCGGCGATCGCCAACTTCACCTGGGGCGATCTTCCCATCCCGCCTTCTGGCCATGACTACTGGTCGCTCGTGCTGCAGGCCAACCTGCGGACCGGGCCGGGCGTTTCCTACCCGGTGATCCGGCTGCTTCCGGCAGGCACGGTCTTCGAACGGCTCGAGACGGGCGGCGGCATTGGCGGCGACTGGTGGCGCGTGGGCATGGGCGTCGAAGTCGGCTGGATGTGGGCGCCCGCCTACAAGGTCCACGACATCCCATGACGATCGAGCAGATCCTCTTTCAGGCCGGCGCAGTCGGCGCGTTCATCATCTTCGCGATCGTGTGGCGCCGCCTGGACAGCAAGGAGCGTGAGGCCAGGGACATCCTTTTCCATAGGACCATCAAGGACTTGACCGAAGCCTTCGCCAAATCGATGGATAACCGGGACGCGGCCATGAAGGAGGCCCTCGCCCTCGACCGCTCCCAGCGCAGGGAGGGCATGGAGCACGGGGAGGCCAGCCTCGCTAGCCTCACCGATGCCATGGCCGGCCTGACGGAGGCCATAGCTCGCCACGAGGCCCTGGCCGAGAAGCGGCACGGGCGTACCCTAGAGGCCATCCGGGTAGGTCCGGACCGCCGCAAGCGGGCCGCTTGAATAGGTCTAAAGTACGCCCCAAGCCATCCCAAATCAGGCCACCTTACGCCTTGCGCATGTGGCAGGGTTAGGCCATAATATTGAGGATGCCAGCCCGTCATAGGGAGGACAAAACGAAACGACCCCTCGGCTCTGCTATGTCAGCTGCGGTCGGGATCAGCATCGCCATCTGGATGTTGGCCGTCACCACGCCCGGTTCGGCTGGCGATGAATGCCCCTACGAACAGGCGGCCGTCATCTGCAACAACGAGAACAAGTTCGATGGGTACTGGTGGTGGGGCGGCTGGGTGCCGGGCATGGTATCCGTCGATAGCTGGATGACGCCGGCGCCGCCCGTTAGTATCGGCCGGGCCGTATGGTATGCCCCAGGAATGATGCCCGCGACGCCCGGCTACGTTGGAGGCGTGGCCATGATGTCCTGCGCGGATCTCGGAAAGCCAGTCTGGATCCTCCGTCCCCGACAGGCCTGGGAAGGGCCATTCCTCACCGTCGATTGCGCGCAGGGCGATGACATCTATGCCATTGTCAAATACCGCCGGGAGGTCGTCGAGGTCAGCTGGGAGACTAAGGAACGCTGGAGCATGGATGATCCTATCGATGGCGTGACAATCTCAAAGATGAACCCAGCTCGCTTCCGCGAGGAGGGCCCCGTCGAGGTGGTTGACTATCCAGACTGGTGGCTTTCCCAAGTCCATTTCACGGATCACTACGAGCGAGCGCCTCTCTATCTAGGAAATTCTCGGTGGCGAATCGATGGGGTCATTCAAGACTTCAAGATCTCGTCACGAACCGTGTCCGTCTATCTGACGATCGACGACGGATGGAGTGTGGTTAGCTTTGACCGGATGCTCGCCATGCTCCGAGATCACAATGCGGTCGCGACCTTCTTCCTCATCGGCGATGCGGCAAAATCTCTGGGGCCAGATCGAATTCAGATGGCGATTAGCCAGGGCAATCAGATTGCCTACCACACGATGCATCACCCAGACATGGGCGAGATTGGCCTATGGATCGCCGGGGATTGGCGTCGTGATTTTTCAAGCTGGAACGGAACGATGATCGAGTTGGCGGGCCCGCTTGATGATGGTCTCATCTTCGCTGCCCGACCGCCTTACGGCCTTGACACCCGCGCATTCGAGACGTTCGCGCGCGAGGATGGTCTGACGCCGTATCTCTGGGACATCGATACATCCGACCTAAATGCGGGCGCACCCGTTTCTGAGGGAGACATCGTACTCCTACACTTTCGGCAGGCCGATGAGGACGCCCTACTCAGGCTCCTTGAGAATCCGAGGATTGACTTCCGCTTGATTGATTCGTGACCGACGGGGCTTGACCAATAGGCCTCGGGGTGTATTATTCTCCCCAGGAGGAACACAGCAAAATGAACAAAAGCTCTCTGTACCGTCGGCTCGCGTTGACCGCTCTCGTCCTTCTGCTGGTGCCGCTCTTGATCGCGGCCGTGCTGCTGCAGGAGATCCCGGAGGCCGTCCTGTCAGCGGCCACGCTTCTCGTGACGCTGGTGCTCGGCCTCGTCGCCCCAGGCCTGATCGACTGGATCAAGAAAGTGCTGGGCGTCGAAGGCCTCGCCGCATTCCGTGTTGTGCTTCTGATCTCGGTGATCGTGGCGGGCGTAGCGATGCTGATTGGGGGCTACTTCCTGGGCTTCCAGGCCACCGAGAACATCCTGCTGGCCGCCTCCTTCATCTTCCTGGCGACTGTGACCTACGTCTACAAGGCTCTCAATCCGAGGCCGCAGTCGCCATAACCCAAGGTCCCATCGGGAGTCCACGCCTCCCGTTGCGGGCACACTCCTTCAGGGTGACGGGCTCGGCCTCACGGTCGGGCCCGTCCGATTCATGCTTTGAGTCTAGGGGGCGAACAGATCAGACAGAGGCGGCGGGTCGGGGTGTTCGCCAGGAACGGGCTGCCACACTCAATGCACTCCCTGGCCGATGACGTTGCGGCCTGGTGCGTCGGATAGAAGTCCACGAAATGCTTGCCGTCATGTCTGCGCTCGATTGCCGCGAGCCGGATGAGGAATCGGTCGCTCATCGGCTGGAGTTGCTTCTCGATGTTGGCGATATAGGAGTAGCTGTATCCGAGGGCGACTGCTAGGCGCGTCCGGCTCCATCCCAGCTTACGTCTGAACGTCAGAATGCGCTCTGCCCCCGTGACATCGAAGTCGGGAAGAAATGGCTGGTTTGCGGCGTCAGACGTCACGGCCATCTAAAGCAACCCACCGAGCCGATAGCATCTGTCCTGTGTAGGCATTACATGCCGATTATAGCACTGCCTGCATGTGATCGGGATCCAGGAAGGCGGCCTCCAGGGCCACCACCTGGTTGTCGTCCTTCAGGATGGACGCGGACAGGATGCCATGTTGCGGCTGCAGTGCCTCAAGCACTGCCTTGACACCGTTATCCAGATCGAACCGCAAGCCGGGCGGACGACGATAGGGGAGTTCCGCCCGAGCGACAGTCAGGTAGGTCTCCGTCGACGTGAAGGTCATTGACACGCGTAGCGGGCCAGCGAGGTGAAAGAAGTCCCCTAGGTGCGCGGCGCGCTTGGCATCGACCCCACCAGCCCGGATCTCATCCACATACTCACGATAGCGCGCGACCGCTGGACGATGTTGCCAGCGATCACGCTGACTCATCCTGGGCTTGGGGACCGGCGTTCCCTTGACGGAGAAGTAGAGGATTGGATCGGTCATGTCTCGCCCCTCCGCCGGCCGGGATGCCCGATGTGCCATTTTCCACAATGTTTACAGGCATACGCCCACATCGGGGTGTCGAGTCTCTTACTCGTCCGGCTGGCCGCGTGCTTGGCGCCATCGAGATCGGTATATGCGACCTTGCCTCGACACGCTTTTCGCCTGACCGCTCTCTTGGATGCCATCACTTCGCTCCGAGGGCCCAGGCAGCGAAGACGATGAGCATGGTCATCACAATTGAGAAGAGACCCCAACCGAAGAGCATGGATAAGACCCGCCAGTTTGTCACGTCTTCACCTTTGAAGAATGTCCGCATAAACCACAGCGGAGAATCGAGCCGCACGAAGGGCATGTCATCGTCGCCCGCTCGAGGGCCTGTGTCCGCTTCAGGCTCTCGGCATCGAAGCGGCCGAGGCGGAGGAGCTTGACCTCGACGCGGTCCAGGATGGAGAGCGCATGCAGGACCTGGGCCTTCATGGCGGAGGCGGCCAGCTCGTTCATGCGGGATGGTCCTTGGCTGCCGTAGCGCACTTCGTGAGGCTGTCCAGTGCGTCGTTGAGGAGCTCCAGCTCGGCATCCCAGTCATCTGGAAGGTCGGCGATGACGCCCTCGACCTTCTTGATGAGGATCGAAATCCTGTCGGGGAGCGGCCGCTTCTCGAAGGACACTGACTCGCCTCTCGGTTCGACACCACGGATGAGCTTCGATCGTTCTGTGACATCATCCTCGGTCAGGCCCTGGTGAACTGCGTCCTGCAGGAGGAGCCAGCCGGCCTCCTCCCACTCAGGATGCTCCGCCACGCCGAAGAGCGAGGCGGCCGCCGCGTGGTGGGAGAACCGAAGTCCCTGGACCCGATTGAGTTTCGGGAAGCGCCGGCAGACGTAGAGGATGTTCTGCAGCGTCTTAGGGCGGACGTGGGCGGCATCGACGAGCTGCGCCGCCTGCTCTCCGAACCGCTCTTCAGCGTAGATATAGAGATCACCGAGCGACCAATGGTAGCTCTCTCCCATGCGGAGGATCTCGATGAAGAGAAGGCCGACGTCCTCGAAGTCAGGCGGCTTGTCAGGCGCGGCCTCAATGCTGAGACCACGATCATCCAAATCGAACCATGTGGCTGTGCCGATCATTGCTTGGTCTCCTCTCTCAATGACCGGTGGGTCGGTGGGTCGCTCGTTGGATCTGGACGCTCGTTCACGAATCGGCGAGGGTAGCCCATCAATTTGCGTGGGCGTTCTATGACCCATCCGATCCGCCAGCATCGCAGGCAGTAGATCATCTCGCTTGTTTCACGGAAGATCGAATGGCCGAAAAGTCTACAGGCAACGCGGGCAATCTTCGTAGCCGGTGGGCAAAATTCATTCGTCCATCGAATGTCACTCATCCCTGGCCTCCTCGCTCTGCGACCGGCCACCCACGATGAACTCGCCCCTCGTCCCATCGCTACTCGTCCATGTGACCGTGTATGGTTCGGCTGTCTGCCCTGGCGTATGAATGTCTTGCCATACCGCTAATTTGCCCGCCGGATCCTGCACCCGCTCCTCAGACGCTTGCAGTCGCATGTTGGCTACAGCAAGCTCAGCCTGCGAGGCGGAGAGTTCGGACTTCAACTCGACAATCGTCCCCAACAGGCGATCTACCATAGCCTCCAGGCGGTCGGCGCGCTCCTTCTCTGTCATGTCACTCATCCCTGGCCTCCTCGCTCTGGTAGAAGTCCGATGATGAACCTTGCCTGGCGATAGAAGTTCTCTCTCGGATTCTTCTCCTCGCCAGCGAGACGGAGGCCGCAGAAGAAGAGCATCAGCGCATCGTCCCGAGCGACGATCTGCTCCCATCCCTGACCGGGATAGTGCTCAGCCAGGTACTCGGCTAGGTCCTCGACGTGGCCATCGAGGCTCGGAACCTCAAGCGGTGGGACGCGCACGGCGGCCACCACGATGGAGTTCTCCGCCCACCCCGCCTGATCGATGGTAACGGGTGCTCCGATGAGCGCCGCCAACCGGGCCTCGCCTTCGTCAGCGGAGACGAGGTATCCCTGTGGCGTCCGCTCAAGGACGAGTTGGAGGGGATAGGCGGTCTCGTCCTCGCCCGAGTGGATCCAGAATCCGACCCGCCCATGATCGTCAGCCCAGGCGAGCCCGGTCCGATGGCCCCAGTCGAAGATGCCGGAGCCGAGGGAGTCCGGTGTCCAAGGGTAGGGCGTGACTGGATTGAGGGCGATGCCTCCAACCGTCACGAACGTCACCTGGCTGGAGGCAAGGTCCACTCCGTCGTAGGTCCAGGCGGCGTGCTGGTTGGGCGTTGGCTCAATCCAGACCGTCGGGAGAGGCGTAGGCATCCCGGCCGCCTCGATGGCCAGGATGGACACTGGCACGGCGACGGTAGCCTTGGGCACTACCGCCGCCATGCCGTGTCGGGCCCTCGGCTTCTGCGGCATGTATCGCTGCAGATAGAGGCCCGCCCCGCTGAGGATCATCAGCAGGCCTACCGCCAGGAAGTACGGCGGCCAGATCGGTTTCACCGAGGCCTCGGATCTCCGTACACTGGAGGCCCACCCGGGCGCGCCCTGCCCTCGTCAGGATCGACGAGGTTGGGCTTGTGAAGGCTCACGAGATTAGACTCATCGAATGCCTCGCTCGCGATCACCTTCCCGTCCTTGTCGAGCTTCTGGGATGCGACGGTGTATCTGATGCAGCCGTTGTCCCATTCGGTGCGTCCTACCACCAACCCAGTGAAGCCGGAGATGATGTCCTTCACCTTCTCGTGCTGATCGAACTTGAACATGGCTAGCGCCTGCGCATCCCAGCGATGCCGGCGGAGGCCAGTCCGATTCCCATCGTCGTCAGCCATCCCAGGACGGCGGACGACTCCTCCGGGCCCGTCCCAGGATGAGACGGAGGCTTGGGCGTCACGGTTGCGCACGGGGCGAACTCTGTGCCGCCTCCAGGGATGCAATCATCCGTTGGTGTTGGTCGGCCTTCCTCAGTGGCCGTTGGCTGGCCCTCTTCGGTCGCCGTAGGTTCGATGACATCCGTGGCAGTCGCCTCAACGATCTCAGTGGCGGTCGGATCGTCCGTGGGCTCGTCCCGCACACAGTCGGTATTGCCCTCGAACGTGAAGAAGTCCAATTCGTGGCCATCCTTCGGGGTACCGTTGTTCTCGAAGTGCTGCACCCAGGCCGGGTTGAAAAGATACTGGTAGTGCGTCCCGCTTGGGTCACTAGTGGCGTGGCAGTATGCACGGCTCTCCGGCCCCTGGTCAGTGGCGGTCGGATCGACTACTGCCGTGGCTGTCGGTTGCTCGGCCGTCGGTTCTGTGGTCGGCTCGGCCGTGGGCTCCTCCGGCGGACCGTTGTCCACGCATTGCTGCGACTGCTGGTCATAATGCTGGCCATCTGGGCAGCTCGGAGGCGGATCGGCCATGACGGCCGCCGTCAGGCCAAACAAGCTGAGGAGCGCCAACGTCAGGCTGAGTACGATAATCATCTTTCGCATTCTGTCTCTCCCTTGCTTCTCAATGGTTCGGCGGATTGATGCGCGTGCTGATGACTTTTGCCTATCCGCCCTCCTTTCGGTTCTTGAGGGCGAATTGGTCATAGATGGATTGGGCCTTCGCCCTGTTTGCGATGATGGCCAGCCACTCAGACGGATCGTATCCGAGCGATGCTGGTAGCGCGCTGACCGGCGGAAATACCTGGCCATTCAGAACCGCCCTGATTAGCGCGTGCTCATACTCATGGAGATCTATCATCACGCCCGGCATGATGCTCATCCCTGGCCTCCTCGCTCCCTCGTATCCATTGGCGCGCAATCTCACACAAGGCGATAAAGACGGCATCCTTATCTTGTTCGAGTTGGCCAAGCTCGGCATAGGGCACAAGGTCGGGATGGGTCAATGACTCGCGGTCGTAGATAAGGCCATAAGTCCATCCCATTGCGAAGTACGCCTGCATCCAGGAGCCGTGCAATTCCTCCGTCGATCTCGAACGCTGCTCTCCACACTGTCGCTCAATCACCTGGAGAAACTGACTGCGAAAGGCATCCTCCCGCTCGGCCCATGCAACTGGGACGATAGGAGCGCCTGCAGCAGCCGCCGCAAGCCGAGCGGCATCGTACACGAACCCGGCTCTACGTTCGTTCAAGTCACTCATCTCTGGCCTCCTCGCTCTGCCTTGCGGATAGCGGCCTCGGCTTCGCGCCGCATTCGTTTTACATAGCGCCGATTCTCAAGAGTGAGACTTCTCCACCATCGGTTGTCGGTCCCGCCCAGACCACGACTGTCAGGAAGGGCGGTCAATAGATTGCGTACGATTTCTGGCCAGTCAGGTTTCATCCCCCGGCCTCCTTGCTCCGCTGGGGCAATCCTAGGATGTCACGGCATTTCTTGCAGGTCACTCTCATGTTTCCCCAAACGGCATGTTGGCGCGGGCCGGGCTCGCGATTGGTGCAGATGACAAGGCCCAGCGTGGAGTAGTGTGTCACATGCTTACGTTTCATCCCTGGTCTCCTCGCTCTACGCGTCAGTATTGTCGAACTGCCCGAGTAGGCCGTGCAGCTCCGACCAAACAGCATCCCGCTCGGCGGTCATCAAAATCAACTTCCCCTCCAGCTCACGCATCTGCTTCTCTAGGGTAGCGATGTGTCCCTCGTGGGACAAAACCAAAGCCTCCGCCAGGGCTCTCCCTTCCACCAGCTCCCGCACCCGCTCCTGCGAGGCCGCGAGGGTGATCTCTAGCTCCGCGACTTTATCGGTCCAGCTCATCGGGAAGTGCCACTCATCCGACTTCTCCGCTGCGTGCATCATCTCGCTCAGTAGAACCGTCTTGGTGTCACTCATCCCTGGCCTCCTCGCTCTGCCTCGTCAAGAATGCGGACGATATGCTGAATGGCCCAGGGCATACCCGGCATATCTGGATCGTCTTCCCCATAGATGTATGCGACTGCCGCGTCGATTCTTCCCTCCAGCTCCCGCACCCGCTCCTGCGAGGCCGAGAGGGCGGTTGCCAATCTATCACCGATGGCATACATCGAATCCTCACCGTAGAATTCCTGACGGCCCATTCGCCACTCCTCAGCCGGTGTCTTAGGTTTCATGTCGGGCATCATTTTCTCCTTCAAGTTTGAATGTGAGTGCCCAGACGAGGGGATCGTCCTCCCATCGCTCGGGCCGCTTCGGATGGATACGATCCCAGAGTCGGCGGAACGGCGGTAGATACGCAGGTTGCAAGCCCCACGGGCTCGGCATGTAGTCTGGCTCCACCCCTTCCATCGCCGCCTCAATCGGGCTGATCTCCTGCAGGTGCTCCGACGAGATCGACATCAGACGTATGCGGCCGATCGCCTTCAGTCCGCGCCCGTTCTGGACGGCGTAGACATTGCCGACTTGGTATCGGATGCGGGATCCGTTGGGCCCGGGAACGACGACCGCTGGATGGCCGTGACCATTCCTGGAGAGGAGCTCACCTTTGCGGGCGATGCGTCTCGTCTGGCTCTTGCGGCCGGCCAGGATCGCCTGGGCGAGTGCGTTTCTGAAGATCACCCCGCCGCCGTTCCATCCCGACGGTCGGGAAGCTGTGTCTGGGCCATTGGCCGCATGTCGTCCCCTGTGATAGCGACCATCTCGCCAGAGGAGAGACGGCTTACCAAGGCTCCATAGACCTCGGAGGCCTCCAGCTCATTGGGTGCCTTGTTGGTCGCGCACCAAGTCGCGAGGCCGTGCGTGTATCGTGCATTCAGGATGCCGAATAAGGTCTCGCCAGCCCAATCGCTGAGCTTCACGCGATCGATCTCGTCGACGACGAGCACGCGGATGTTCTCGAGTTCCTGGCGAATTGCCTCTGTGCCGTGCCGCCCATCGAACGTGGCCCGAAGGCTACGCAGGATGCCCTCTGCGGTGGTGTATCGGGCCGCGACGTCCATCAGCAGGCAGGCGTTCACCAAGCAACATAGCAGATGCGTCTTTCCCGTTCCGTACCCACCGAAGAACAGAGCCCAGGTGCGCGGACTGGGGAGCTCAACGAGTAGCCGTCGGCATGCTTCCAGCGCGTCAACTTGGCCGGTCTCTGGGCGGAAAGCATCAAGGCGCAGACTGCCAGCGGCTTTGCCGTCAAGGACGAGGCCACCCAAGCCAGAAATGTCTTGGAGCGCCTCCATCCGGACCGAGCCTTGGCATACGGGGCATGGCTGTGTCTGCAAGCTGGCCGGTCGCCAGTCACCCCATCCTGGACCGAAATAGTGACGATTGCCATTTATCTCGATCCGCCAGGCCGCCATGAATTCGCGTCCGCCGCAGTTCGTGCACGCGCCGGGCACCATCTCCGGCTGGCAGCCGACCATAGCTCCCACTTCAATCGCTCTAAGCTCTGCGCCGATCAGATTCCCGTCGGCGATGGCGGCGATGTTCCAGGGCCAAGTTGTCACTTTCGCTCCCCGTTCTTCAGGCGCCGGAACCGCTCCTGCTCCGACAGCATTTTGGCGTCCCGATCTGCCTTTGTCATGGTGCCCGTGGGCAGCGTGCCGCGGTTGGATTCCCCGATAATTCCTTCGCAAGTGGCCAGGATCGATCCCGGAGCGGCGATTGTCACCCTTCCATCAAGTCGCTTTACAGCCTCAGTGATGATCCAACAGACTCGTTCTCCGTCCCATTTGGCGAGTTCGCAGATTCGGCGGAGTGGAATCCACCAACGTCGGCCAGCTGCCTTCCGTTCGCTATCTGTCCCGATTGATGGTTCCGTGATTTTCGTGCATTCCTGGAATGTCAATTGAGCAGTTCTCAGAATGGCCTTCTGATGCTTGCCATCTGGTCGTGCCGAATAGGCCTCGGCTGGAGTGGATGGATATGATGGTTCCTGATGATGGTTAATTGATGGTTCCTTAATGGAAGATCGGGATTCACGTGCACCCCTGGCGGACTCAGGTGCACCCCTGGAGGGACGGACTGGCACCCCGTTGCTCTTTGAGAGGTGCATGTCCTGCAGGTCTTGAGACGCCACATCTGACAGTTGGCCAAGATCCATCTCGTACTCTACGAATCCATATCGGCTTCTCTCTCCGACCGGCCGCAAGATGCTGGCAACGACAAGATCAGAGATTGTGCGGCGAACGGTCCGCTCTGCTAGCGAGGTATAGACCATCAAACGTGGAACACCGGGACGGATCTGTCTTCCGAGGGGGTCGGCATGATTGGCGAGAGCCAGTAGGACGAGCTTCTCCGTAGGCGTGAATCCAGTCGCGTGCAAGACGGCCTTCCAGGCCTCGATGCTCATGATTGCTCGATTAGACTGGCGTTCGCCTGAACGAAATTGAGTTGATTTATGAGTTGCCAATAGGCGGAATCGCCTATCAGCCATCGTAGGCGACGAATCGCATCGTAGGAGGCATCGAAGCATTCGTTGGCCCATTCTTGTGGCTGCATAGCCTTCTTGGCCCGGTTGCAACGTTGACACGCTGGAACGAGATTCGTGACGACATCTGGGCCACCACATGAAAGCGGCGAGAAATGATCCAGTTCGAGTCTTTCTGTTTCCTGGACAACCGGAGTTGGCGAGATAGGAACTCCGCAGTAGAAACAAGACGTGATGGAACGAAGGGCGGTTCTTGTTGTCATCAGTGGCCCCTATCGCATGAAGTCCTCGAAGGTCCGCTGCTTGGGCGCCGGCCAGACCGCCTCGAGCAGCTCGACGAGATGGCCAGTGGATGGGTCCCGGGCTGGCTCGGATAGCACTCGCAGGCTCTTGTCCTCGATCATGGCGTTCACTCGGCCACAGACCGAGGCGAGGGGAATGTCCAAGCCGGCGTCGAAGCACATCCCGTTTCGGTAGCTGAACGAGAAGGCGTGAGCAATCGTGGCCCTGGAGACTGGCTGGCCTGCCCGGCGGACGAAAGCCAAGATCCGCTCCCGCTGGGTGGTGGCCCTGCCGGAGACTGCATGATCTCGGTAGGCCTCTCGTGATGTGGATGCTGCTGGTGACATCGAGCTCGCCTCCCTGTCTCTCCCCACCTCGAGGCCAAGGCGCATGGCCAGTCGGTGCCAGTCGTCTGTGCAGGGAGGTCGGGGCTCGCGCCCCTGATTCCCGGCTCGCCAATGCGCCTTGCCCTTGGGGTGGGGAGACAACTGGCACGTTCATAGTAGCATGCTTGGCGGTCCTGTACAAGTCCTAGCCCTGGACTTGGTCGGCAGGCGCGCCGCCACTGCTGCCACTGTCGATGACATCGAGTCCGAAGATGAACACAATGGTCAGGTATTCGTCGCTGATGGTCACCGACCAGCCCCAGTCGCCGACGAACTGGGTGTCTTGGCTGTAATTCGCGGCGCTGTCGACGGCCGCCAAAATGGCCTTATCTGAGACGCCGTAGCGACTCGCGGCGGCTTGGAGAGCGTAGCTCTCTTTGTCGATGTCCCCTGTTCCCTGTAGCGTTATGGTGAAGCCTATGCCGTCATCGTAGACGGCGCCGACGAGCTCCTGGTCCTCGAACACCCAGGCGGCGCATTCATTCTGATTGCTCGCGCACGTCGAATCGAGCCAAGAACTCCGCTCCCAAGACGATCCGGGATCGAACGTGGCCCGGCTTTGGTGCAGCGGCCGGGGCGTCGCGGTTGGAGGGACAGCTGTCGGGGCCTTCGTTGCGGATGGTGCCGCGGTGGCCGTGACGACGATGATCTGCGGTGTGGGGGCGGCGACGATGCAGCCGCTCAGGGCGAGCGATAGACCGAGCAGAACGAAGATCGTGGTGCGGTTCATGTCCATTCTCCTTCTCGAGACTGCCGCCGGGCTGCGGCTAGTTGCAGTGCAGAAGCAGGATGATCCAGGCCCAAACTAGGCCGAGGCCGATGGCCGCCTTGATCCAAAGCCGACGCCGGCGGCGCTCCTCGCGCTCCATCCAATCGAGCTGCCGTGCCACCTCGGCCAGGGACCGCTGGAGGTAGGGAATGTCCGCCTTCTGAGCCCAGCGGGCGATGGCATCCGCCCGGACGGCCTGGAGGTCGGCATCCGACATGAGCAGGGCGTCCTCCTCGCTGATCGTATCCAGCAGGGCTCCAAGGCTCGCCCGGCGGCCGTAGGTTAGAGGCGACGGCTCCGCCCAGGAGTTGTCCAGTGGGACGATGCTCTGGCGCAGGTCTTCGGCGCTGGCGAGAGTGTCTGGCTCAGGCATGGAGATCTCCACGAGGAAGCTCAAGGACGGCGCCGGCCTGCCCGCCGGACGCGGCACCGCGCAGTGCGCGCCCGCCGGTTTCGACGCCGCCCTTGGCCTGCCTCGTGTCGATGTCCTCTCTCGTCTCTCGGCCGCCGTTCGTCGCCAGATCCCAGAGCAGGCGCTCATAGCGGCCGGCCACCACGAACGATCGATGGGCTGCCGGGCCGCCGAAGGGCTGATAGAGCGTGTGGTCGTGCCGGGCGAGCTCGGCCTGGATGGCCACGATCCGAAGCAGTTGCTCACGCGTGCGCTTCATGGAACCAACGCTAGTACGGCTATGCCAAATGCCAAGAGGACCATCGAAAGCCAGAAATATCCCGTGTGGTTGTGATGGATTGAGTACATGGCAACGGCACCGGCCCAGAAGGCGAAAAGCATGGCTATGACTTCAACGAGGTCCGATATGGCGCTGGGGGTCATTCTTATCTCTCCAACTCCTCGATGATGCGATCGAGCACGAGGCCCGGGAGGTCCGTGCGCGTCACCTGCCAGTGGTAGTGAAAAGCCAGCTTCGCCAACGCACCCTCGAGGATGCGGTAGGCCGTCCGGTTCGGCCGCTTCGTGGCGCCGGCGATCTGCGACACGGGCTGGCCGCGCACTGCCAAACTGAGAGCGAGCCGCTCCCGCTCATTCAGGTCGACGAACGGGAAGGGATCGTCCAAGATGGCTCGGATGCGTTCTCGGAGCGTGGTGGTCACGGCTGATCCTTCAGCGCAGCGTTGGCATTGGCGGCGGCTTCGAAGGACTTGAGGCCGCTATCACGGGCGCCGCGGTAGGCCTTGAGTTTCAGAAGGCCGCGCTCGTTCTTGAAATCCTCACCTGGCTTGAAGAGCAGGTCGAGGAGCGATGCGACATGCTGGCGCTTCTGGCCTGGCGGGATGATCTTCTTCTCGATCAGCCAGGCCTCGTCCTTGGCGGTCAGGACCTCGAGCCAACCTGGCTGTGCGGCCGCAGACTCCTCCGTCACGGCGGGCTTCGGCGTCTCATCCCGGAACTGAGCCTCGACGAAGGACATCTCCTCAGCCGGCGTGGTCTTATAACCGGCGAGTTCCATGATCCAGGCGAAGCCGAGGCGGTAGGCCTTGCCGGTCGCGCGGGTGACGGCCATTGATCGGCGGGCATACTCCGGCTTCGATCCCCATGACGCCTTCCCGCTCCGATCCACCTCGTCCATGCCGCAGAGGGACGAGGCCCGTCCGATCACCATCCCATCTGAGACCCTCACGAGCTCGACCGTGGCGACATAGCCGCCATCCTCCTGCCTCTCGGCCGATACCTCTCGAGGGAGGACACCGAGCATGGCGCCGAGGGTGGTCCATCCGTCGACATGCACATGCTTGCCGCCCTGAATGACGCTGAAGAGTTTGCGGTCGTCGATGACTTTCTTGAGTGCCGTCGCCACGCGGGTCGCGGTAGCCACGACCTGCTCGGGTGGTACTGTAATCGTTCCGAGGTAGACCTGCTCCGCCGGGATGATCTCTTTGCCCTCGTCCATCGCGTCTCTCCTCCGAGCTGGTGCGCTCGCCGGCCGCCCCATTCCCGACCGTCGGGAACCGAGCGGCGTGGTCAGGGCATCAGTTGGCGTACTTCTTTGCCAGACGCTTGGCCTCCTCGACCAAGAGGTTCTGCTCCACGATGTTGCTCTGGACATCGAACGCCCGTGCGACGCTCGCTGTCAGTTGAAGCAGATCCTCCACTGCCTCGCCCGATTCTGCCTCGCTGATGAAGGCAGTCAGGGCATCTATGACTCGCCGCGCTCCGTCTAGGTTGAGGTGTGCATTGGTGGTATCGCCGACGTATATCCGGCAATGGGGTCCCTCAAATGCCAGGGACGAGCTCATGACAGAGACAGCCTTTCCGTCGTGATCCGGGAATTGGTCGTAGAAGATTCTCATCTTAGTCTCCGTAGTCACAGTCGTCGGATGCCCAGCCGTCGCGCTCGTCCTGGTCGGCCTGGAGGGCTTGGGCATCGTCGATCTCTCGATCGATGTCACGGTAGTCGATTCCTGGCTCGCCGACGTCTTCGCTCAGGGGCGGCAGACTCTCGGGCATCTCAGGCCTCCCGCGCCCGCAGATAGGCTTCGGCCCGGGCGTAGGCTTCCCGCTTCGTCAGCCCCTCGTCCTTGCCGATCTGGAATGCTACGGCGTGCAGGAGCGACCCCCGGCCAAACTGCCGCCGGCTACGCCTCGATCCTGCTTGGCTGAGTTCTGGGACGCTGATCCGGTTCGGTAGTCTCATCTGGCACCTTCTCCTGCTTCGAGTTCGGTCGGCGAACTACTCTCTGTAGTCATCGTATATCTCAATAGATGGCTTCTTGCTCACAACCAACGTGCCCTCCTCCTCGGCCAATCGCAAAAGGGATGCGAGATCCTCGATCTCCAGAAACCATCCCTTAGGCGCGCCTTTGGCATCTCTCTCCTGCCACGCTCCGGGACATGGACTCTTGTCATCGTCCGACGAGGATGTCCTTTTGACAGCGAATCTCATTCTGGTGCCTCTCTGATCTGGCACGATTGTGCCACAGAATTCGATGGCTGTCAAGACCCTCTTGACGGTATACGGGTACCATGCTAGGATCGAGACAGCCTAGGACATGCGTACCATAGCCGAGTTGACCAAGGCGCTGAGCGAGCGCATAGAACGCCGCCGGCAGATCCAGCGTCTGCAAGAGACGGAACACCTGAGCTTGCGCCAGATCGGCGAGAGGCTAGGGATAAGCCACGAGGCTGTTCGTCAGATTCTCGATGCGGATCCTGGATGGAGCGACGAGGATGATCGCTGACGGTACGGTAGCTAATCTTCATGGCGCGAGGGTCTTCCCGGGTCACGTAGGCTGTCGGCAACTTCCGACCATGAAGGCCGTCTATGCCATATTCGACTGTGAAGGTCGTTGCCTATATGTGGGTGCCTCGAAGAATCTTTGTGAACGATGGAAAAGTCTGAAGAACAGCCCATGGCCAAGTGGTCCGAAGGGACTGCGTAGAGAAATCTTCAAGCGGGGCGTGTTCGTGGCCGCCTGGGAATGCGAGGGCATGGAATTGCTCCACCTTGAGCAGATAATGATTACGTCGCTCACGCCGACTCTCAACAAAATACGGGGCCCTTATCCTGTATGGAGGTTGCGCGATGCCTCCTAGCCCTCTCGGCCCCCGGTCCGTTCAGACGGCTTTGGTGGCATTTGGGGCCGGTTTGGTCGCCTTGCTACTGCTCTGCGCGGCTTTGGCCTATTTCGGGCTCCGCCTGCCATGACACCCGTCGTGCTGGTCCTGGCCGCTGGCGAGGCGACCCGCTTCCAAGGCGGACTGAAGCAGCTCCTGCCGATCGAGACATTCAATGGCGACCGTCCGGGTGGAGAAACGATCCTGGCCCGCATCCGGCGCCAGCTTGCAGACCGGGGGATCGCCCGGGCGTCGGCGGTTCTGGTGACGCATCTGGCGGATCTCTCGGACGCCTGGCTGGAAGGCTCGCTGTTCGAGCCCGCCCGTCATCGGTGGATCGTGGAGACCCTGATGTCGACGGATCCGGTCTGGTCCGGGTCCGGGCGCACCGGGCAAACGGTGGTCCTGCTGGGCGACACGGTCTACAGCCTGCCGGTGATCGACAGGATCATGGCTTATCGCGGGCCGATGGTGTTCTTCGGCCATGAGAAGGAGATTTTCGCCCTGAGCTTCGTCGGGACGCAGCAGGCCAAACTCCGCCGGATGCTGAAGATCGAGGTAGAGCAGGCCGAGGCTGGCGCGATCGGGAAACTTCGCTCTCTCTGGTGGCGATGGTCGGGATTGGAGTACGGCAGTCAGCAGGTTGGCGGCGTTGGCTTCCATCGTGTCTCGGACTGGAGCTCGGATGTGGACACGCCGGGGCAGTACGAGACTTTCCTCGGGCGCGTCGTGGCGGCCGGCAAGCTGGATGGCGGATGAAACCGACTCCGGCTCAGGCGCGCCTACTTCAGCTCCTGCGGGATGAACCGACAAAGAAACTGCGCGTGCTGTTCGGCCGCGTCAGACTCGCTGAGGACAACGATCGATGGCGGACGTCCGGACCAGATATTGAGACGTCCCGTACTACCGTGATGGCGTGCCTCCGTTTGGGATGGCTTGATCGAACTGGCACAGATAGCAGCGACTGGGGTGCCGGGCCGTCCTACTACCGTATCACGCTCGAAGGCCAGGCGAGCATTATGAACCTGAGGCCACAGGACTTCATCAGCCCAAAGCATGAGCCAGGGCCGAGCGTGAAGGGCGAGGCTGCCAAGGTCATCCGGGCACTGGCGCGCCGGCATGAATCGGAGAATGGCTGGATCTTCCTGACCGAGGCTCCCGGTGGCGTCGACGCCCTAGCCGTGAGCGCCTGGATGAGCAACGAATACAAGTGCGTGGGTTATGAAGTGAAGGTGAGTCGGAGCGATTTCCTGGGGGAATTGCGGAATCCAGAAAAGACCAAGCGGACTGCGGCGTACTGCTCGCACTTCTTCTTCGCTTGCCAGGCCGGCCTGATCAAGGCGGCGGAGATCCCAGATCCCTATGGGCTGGTCTACGTCAATCGGAAAGGCACTACCCGTATGGTCAAGCGGTCATCGATGCCGAAGCGCGATCCGACGTGGGGCTTCGTGGGGGCGCTGATCCGTCGAATCGCAGAAATCCATGAACTGCCGGCGATTTCGGTGTTGTTGCCAGTCGAGGCTATCGATGCAGCGCTGCCGGCGTTTTGAGCTGATCCGCACCGAGGACCTGACTGGCCTCTCCGGCGTCGGGATGGTGGCCGAGGGTGTCGAGTTCGTCGATGGCCTTGTCGTCCTTCGCTGGAACACGGCGCACAAGTCGACGGCGCTCTACGACTCGATCCGTGACCTCCTAGCCCTGCATGGCCACGGCGGACGGACGACGATCAGGTGGGTTGATCAGTGAACCTCCCAGCGCCCGTGACCGAATGCGAACTCAAGCCGCTCTATGGCAATTGCGTTGGGCGCAGCACGCTTCACCACATCATCAACCGCGCCAAAACTCAGGGCTCCAAGGACTTGCGCCTTGCAACCGAACGGCCAGAACTCCTAGCGTGGGTCTGCCTTCGTCACAATGGCAAGCAGGCTGATGCCAAGGAGGCTCGGCGGTTTCTGCTCCACAAACGATGCCGCCAATATGGGGCGGACCGCATGGCAGAGATCATCCGCTCTCTGCCGGCGAAGGTTCCCATGACGTTGGACGAACTCGTCGGCGCGATGGAGTGGAATCCACCGCCTGAAGGCGGGTTGAACCGTGGCTAAGTTGAAGCGCAAGAGCCGCCGGCGCGGGGGGGAGGGTCCGACATCACCCCGCCGATTGGCGGCCAAAGAGCGAGCGACTCGGGCCCTCGAGCTGCGCAAGTCGGGCCGGTCTTACGCGGCGATCGCGGACGAACTTGGCTACAACTCTCCGCAGGCGTCTTGGAAGGCGGTCAGTGACCTTCTCGCCGCGACGATCCAGGAGCCGGCCAAGGAACTCCGCACCCTGGAGGTCGAGCGCCTGGATGCTCTATTCGATGTGGCCTACCCCATGGCGCTCGCCCTTCTCAAGCAACCCGCCCCGGATGAGAAGATCAGAATGCAGGCGATGGACCGCTGCTTGCGGATCATGGAGCGCCGGGCCCGCCTGCTCGGTCTGGATGCGCCGATGATCTTCGACTGGCGCCGAGAGGCCAAGGAGAAGGGTCTGCCGGCAACCGAGCAGTTCGAGCAGATGGTCGGCATGTTCTATGACCAGCAGCGGGCGGCGGAGAAGTGACCGCCCCTATCAACCTCGGCCTGTCTCCTCACGCCTGGGAGCAGATGATGGCGGAGGCTTGGGTCGAGGCCAAGAAGCGCATCCGCGAGACGAAGGAGAAGGCTGAGCACGGCATCTCCTGGCCCACGATCAGCGACTACCGCAACAGCGAGACGGGCTACGCGTATGAGCCGCACTCCGAGGCCGAGCTCGGCTGGGTGCAGGACGGGGCGGTCACGAACCTCTGGGCACTCGGGGGAGAAGGAGGGGGGAAAACGGTTTCAGGCATCATCCGTGACCTTGAGCGTTGCAAGGCTGGCTGCGATGGTGCCCTGACCTCCCCCGACTTCGAGCACCTAAAGCGCAGTCTATGGCCCGAGCTCCGGAGGTGGATCCCCTGGGACCTGGTGATCCAGCGGCACCGCTATCGGGCCTCTGCGAGCTGGGAGCCCCAGAAACCCTTTACGCTCGTCTTCCTGACAGGGGCGGCCGTCTTCATCGGCGGGATGCAGGAATCGGACGTCCAGGCGTGGGAGGGACCGAACCTGAACTTCTGGCACTTCGATGAGATCCGGCGGCACAGGACGGACGCGGCGCTCAAGGTCATTCATGGCCGGGTGCGCGTGCCCGGGCCGAATGGCGAGAAGCCGCAGCGATGGTACACGACGACGCCGCTTCCCCGCGGCAGCTGGATGTTCAAGTACACTGGCCCGATCCCCGAGGATAAGGAGCAGCGCCTGCAGGACCCGAGGCTCCGCTACAAGCTCGACCGCCGGATGGTAAACCTCCCGACCCGAGACAACCTGGCCCACCTGACGGCTGGGTTCATCGAGGAGCGATCGCAGGTCCTGAGCGAGTCGGAGATCCAGCTCCTACTCGAAGGCGTCCAGGTAGACGTGGCGGACACCGAGGCCTTCCTGCCAACGATCAGCCTGTGGGACGAGTGCCGGGGCGTCGTGCCGCCGCTGGACGACCGGACGCCGATCGTCATCGCTCTCGACGCCGCCATCGGCCGCACGTCAGGGATGCCAGACTGCTTCGGCCTGGTGGGTGTCTCGATGCAGCCGCAGCGGCCGGACGATGTCATGGTCCGGATCGTGCGGAAATGGCAGGCGGAGCCCGGCAAGAAGCTTGACTTCCACGCGGCCAATGGTCCTATTCCAACCCTCCGCCGTCTGTGCGAAACTCACGCTGTGGCCGCCGTGCCCTACGATCCCTACCAGCTCCACTCGGACTGCACCCAGCTCGCCAAGGAAGGGCTGGCGTGGTTCATGGAGTTCAGCCAAGGGGCCGACCGGATTGAGGCCGATCGTGCATTGTTCGATCGCATCCTGGCGCGCGGCGTCATGCACGATGGCAATGCTGATCTGCGCCAGCACCTCGAGAACGCTGGCCGCAAGCTGGACACGGACGGCCGGCGCATGCGGATCGTGCAGCGCGACCCGGACCTGAAGGTGGACCTGGCAGTGTGCCTCAGCATGGCCTGCCACACCGCGGCGAGGCTCGCCCTGTGATTTCTCTTCCCTGACGTTGCGCGGCAGCGCGCGATTGTGCTATCCTTAGCGGAGACGCGGTCAGGTCCTCCCAGGAGTGGCGATGTCTCGATCAGCATCGGGCAGAGTGCAGTCGGACCGCGTTGCGGCCGCCAAAGCGGCTGACCCCGAAGTTATCAAACGCAGCGTCACAGCTCACGATGTCATGCCCGCCCAGTCGGGGGTCCTGCATTTCTACTTCCCGCTCGCCGGCAGCGAGGGCCCGGCGCTCCTCCCGTACTGGACACCCGGGCGGGACTGGCAGCTTTGGCAGACGCTCTTCCGAGAGAGCCAGTGGGCCAATGCCATCTCGAAGGCGATCACGAAGATGGCGGCGAAGAGCTGGGACATCGACAGCGAGATCCCGGCCCGAAGTCGTAGGGCCCAGGAGCTTCTGCTGCAGTTCGACGCCGGCCGCGGCTGGGTGCATGGCCTGGCGAAGCACCTGCAGGCGTTCTTGCTCACCGAGAATGGAGCGTTCATCGAGATCGTCCGGGCGAAGGGCCGGATCATTGGGCTCGTCCACCTCGACACCTTTAGGGTCGTGCGCACAGGCGACCCCGACTATCCTGCCATCTACCGTGACAGGCGCGGTGTCGAGCATGTCCTGAAGACGGAAGAGATCATCGCCATCTCGGATATGCCAGATCAGGCCGAGCTCTGGAACGGGGTCGGCCACAGCGCTTCCGCGCGCGCATACAGGACGATTTGCAAGATGGAGGCGATAGAGCGATATTTGCTGGAGAAGGTTACGGGCTCGCGTGTCCTCGGCCTGCACATCGTCAATGGTGTGTCAACGAAGCAGATCAAGGAGGTCATCACCTCGGCGAAGGAACAGCGGGCCGATGAAGGCTACGTCACTTACATGGGTTCGGTGGTCATGGGTGCCATCGATCCGACATCAACGCCGAGCGTGGCATCGATCCCCTTCGCTGAGATCCCCGATGGCTTCGATGCCGAGAAGGAGCGCCGCAACGCCTATCTGATCTACGCCAACGCCATCGGGATCGATCCACAGCTTCTCGACCCCGATCTTGTCGCGACGCGGGCCCTCGGGACGGGGGCGCAGTCGAGGGTGATCGCAGAGAAGGCGGAGGCGCTCGGCCTCGCGTCATGGGATAAGCAGTTCACGCACGAGATCAACGAATGGGTGCTGGACGACAAGACGACGTTCGCCTTCCAGGAGAAGGACCTGACCGAGATGGAGCGGCGCTCAACGATGTTCCTGAACGACGCGACAGCTACGGTTGCTCTGGTCAATGGGCTCGTGATCAAGCCGGACCAGGGGCGCCAGCTTCTCGTGGACAAGGACGAATTGCCTCGGGAGTTCATTGAGGAGGACACCACGGTCGACGAGAGTCTGGCCGACGAGGAGAAGCCGACCGACGAGGCTCAGACCGTGCCCGGTGCCGCCGAACCGCCGGGGCCGGCTGCTCCAGAAACTGCGACGGCCGCCGACGTCACGCCGGAGATCGTCCGCCAGATGATCGGTAAGGAAAGCGAGGAAGAGGTGAAGAACACCATCGTGGACGAGGCCATTACCAGCGCCCTGTCGTTCGTCGAGGCTTCGAGCGGGCAAGCCTCCGCACTGGCGTCGATGAGGAAGGCGGCGGAGGACCTTGAGCTGATGGCCGATGCTGAGGATGAGCCGAGGATTGTTCAGCTCGCACCCGAGCAGGCGAAGGCCCTCGGCGAACTGGGTCGGCTCGGCAAGGCGATGATGGAGGTCGCCGGCTGGCCGGTCGTGGTTGAACTTCGCCCGTCGGACGATCAGCTCGGGCTCATGGCGGACCAGAAGGAGGCTGCGGATCGCATCGCCTCCGCTGCTCTGGTCCTGTCGGGTGCGGCGGAGGCGCTCAGCACCGCGGCCATGCGAGAGATCCCTGTGCCGGTTATCAACCTCCCGGCAATCCAGGTAGAATTCCCAGAGATGGTCGAGGAGTTGGAAGTCACGGCCCGGGACGGACAGGGCCGAGTGAAGCAGGCCACAAAGCGCATCAGGCGCAAGGAGCAGACGTGAGCGACAGCGACAGCAAGACGGAGTCTCCAGATTCGGAGAGCACGTCGCCGGACAGTAGCACCACCGTATTGGAGTCCATCTCCGGGGACATGCACTACGTTCTGGAGGTGCAGAGCGTGACCATCCGAGGAAGATCCGAGATACAGGGCCAGGAAGAGGCCAAGGAGAACAGCGATGGCGAAGTCAGCAGCTGATGTGGTGTTGGATGGACTACTGGAGATCATCAACGATTCCACGCTGATGACGGTCTGCAATGCCGAGCCGACGACCTATACTGAGATGTCGGCCACGTTCAAGTTGGCGGATGTCGTGATGGCGGGCGGTGACTTCACCATCTCGAATGGAGACACGAACGGCCGCAAGGTTCGGATGTCCGCCAAGTCAGCCGTTCCCATTGACACCACCGGAACGGCAACTCACGTTGCATTGGCCATCTCGGGCAGTTCCACCCTTCTCTTCGTCACGACCTGCACCTCGCAGGCGCTGACGAGCGGCGGTACGGTGGACGTTCCGGTGTGGGACGTTGAAGTAGCCGACCCGACCTAGTCGTCCGGGCCCAACAAAGATGGCCCATCCCGCAAAGGAAGCCCGAGACAGAGCGCAACTACTGTGGCCTGGTGCCACGGTTGTTGCGCGTCTCCGCAACTCCATCAAGCATCAGCACCCCACGATTCCTAGTAAGTTCATGCTGGACATCGGTATCGGCCCGATGCACTATGGGCCTGCCGAGGACCAGGAGATCAACACCGCCTGGCAGCCGGGCACTGCACCGTGGGACTTCGAGATGGTGCAGGCTGGCTACAACGCATTCGCGTTGGCCAACTTCTCCTCCGGCCAGATCGTCAAGTACGTCCATCCGGGAACTGGCGAGAGCGTCGCCTTCCAGTCGCAACAGCTCCAGTACACCAACGACCTAGACCAGATTCAGGCTATCGCCAACCCGCAGTCGGTGAGCGCGGTCGTCCAGAACGAGGATGTCCTGTTTTGGCAGGGCGCATTCGGTCCGGGTATGGACATCCGCTGGCAGACGCAGACTGCCAGGCTTGACAAGCGGCTCGTCGTAGATCAGGCTTCGCGGTGGCCTGCTCCAACTGCTCAAATCATCGCGGGTGGAAATCCTGTAGCTCGGTTGCAGTTCATCTTCCAAGTCTCAAACAATCTGAACGTCTTTGTAAACGGCGTCCTGTGGAATCGGGCGGTCAACAATCCAGTCGATACACAGGGCTATATTGAATTCCGTCACCAGGGGACAGGCGAAGTCCTGTGGACGTTCAATCTACCACGTTCCAATGGCGCGCCGGTCGAGGACCAAGCCCAGGATGAGTTGCTGGGGACGTTCAGACTACGCAGGACTGGTCCCAATCTGTTCGTGGAGCACCGCATCCCGATTGCATGGCTCCAGGCTGCGGACTATCCCATTGAGATCGACGTGACGATTGATGAGCAGGTGGGCACGGGATCGGATGACGCGTTTCAGGCAACCGACGATACTGTGACGGTGGCCGGCGGCTCGATGCTAATTGACGCCACTACCGAGCATGGGGGCTATCGATGGACGACTGTGGGTATTCCGGTTGGGGCCACGATTGATCTGGCTCAGGTCGGCATTGTCATCGCCGCCACTACTGGCGATGAGCCGCAACACCGACTTCGTGGTGAACTTGCTGCAAATCCAGGAACTTTTACTACAGGGACCAACAATATTGATGCCCGATCTCGTACAACGGCATCGGTGCAATGGAACTCTACTAATCTCGGAGCTGCAAATGGCTCCTTATGGGAATGGGGGGCAACGATTGCTGGGGCCGGAAACGGGGCGGACCTCTCCTCTATAGTTCAAGAGATCGTTGACCAGGGTGGTTGGGCGTCAAACAATGCACTTGTGATGATTTATGAGCAGCACACCGCCGATAGCGCCCGAGATTTACAAGTGCAGAACTATGAAACCGATACCACTTGGGCCGCCAAGCTCCACATCGAATACAGCTCAGGGATCGCTCTAGTTGTCCAAGACGCGGCAATCGGCCTGGCGGTCGAGAGTCCTGCCCTTACTCAGCACAATCTTCTAGTTCTTGCTGACGCGCTACTCGCACTAGGAGCGGACAGTCCGGCTCTCACGCAGCACAACCTCCTGGCTATTGCAGACGCCTTGCTGGCATTGGCCGCTGACAGTCCCACGCTCGGGGTCGGGCTCGTTCTGCAAGATGCGCTCTTGGCGCTGGCATCCGAGAGTCCCGATCTGGTTCAGCACAACGTCTTGGTAGTCGCCGACGCCTTGTTGGCACTGGCTGCCGAGACTCCCACACTCACTCAGCACAACGCGCTGGCGGTGGCGGATGCGCTGCTGTCCTTGGCCGCCGAAAGCCCCGCGCTAACGCAGCACAATATCTTGGCGGTTGCGGATGCGCTGATTGCGCTTGCCGCAGAGAGCCCGACGCTCACAGCACACGAGCCAGGCGCGTCCATCGTTGTTCAGGATGCCGCTCTCGGATTGTCGGCAGACTCCCCGGTTCTTACGCAGCACAACGTGCTGGTCGTTGCCGATGCACTAGTAGCGTTGGCGGCCGAGAGTCCGGCACTTACTCAACACAACATCTTGGTTGTGGCCGATGCGCTATTCGCAGTTGCTGCTGAATCTCCTGTCCTGACCCAGCACAACGCGCTCGCTGTCGCGGACGCGTTGCTGGCGCTTTCTGCCGAAGCCCCCTCCCTGACGCAACACAATCTTCTCGTCGTTGCCGACGCCCTCCTTGCCTTGGCAGCGGATAGCGTGGTCCTGACCCAGCACAACGTCATTGCCGTATCCGATGCGGCCTTGGCACTAGCGGCCGACAACATCGTGCTGGAAGTTCCTGGGATCCTCTCCGTTCAGGACGCGACCATTGCGCTGTCGGTGGACAACGTAGCGCTGGTACAACATGGCGTCCTGGTAGTGCAGGATGCCCTCATCGGGCTGACGGCCGACGTGGTTGGCCTTGTGGGTCCCCCCGCTCCGCCGATCACGTTGATCGCGGGGACGGCGCAGTACTTCCGCAAGTTGTGGCAACGCCGATCCGAAGAGGAAGAGCAGCGCTTGCGAGAACAGCTTGAACTTAGGCAAGCGGCGTTTCATGCTATGCTCCAACAGGAACTGGACGCCATTGAGCAAGACGATCTGGAGGTGTTATCCATTTTCTGATGAGACACTTCGTGTA
>Ga0209341_10000270_pt1 | contig 53088 bp, 52 predicted proteins | sample RifCSP13_2_FD_184020 | JGI IMG/M metagenome (GOLD analysis project Ga0209341, IMG submission 184020) | Soil microbial communities from Rifle, Colorado - Rifle CSP2_sed 13_2 (SPAdes) (version 2) | ecosystem: Environmental > Terrestrial > Deep subsurface > Rock core/Sediment | place: Rifle...
CTTCCGATCTAGGCGAGCAGCAGGCCGATCTGGAGGTCGTTGAACCCGTAGCGCTGGCTCGCGAGCACGCCGAAGTACGTCGCGGCGCCCCAGACGAGGAAGCCCTCGGCGAAGGTCACGGCGTAGAAGCGCCGCGCGCGCGGCGCGCCGAGGATCGCCGCGTAGCCGAGCCGCTCGGTGGCGCGCGCGGCGGCCGGCGCCTCGCGCACGCGCAGGAGCGCCGCCCCGAGCGCCGCCGTGAGGACCGCGTACGCGGCGAACAGCACCCGCCACGAGACGAAGTGGGTCACCATGCCCGCGAGCGCCGCGGCCAGCGCCTCGCCGCCCGAGATCACCGCGCCGAAGCGCCCGATCACCGCCTGGCGCCGCTCGTAGCGCACCGTGTCGCCGATGAAGGCGAACGTCGTCGGGATCGTCGCGGACGCGAAGATCCCGGTGAGCAGGCGCGCGCCGACGAACTCGCCCACCGAGCCCGCGAGGCTCGAGAGCGCGGTGCCGAGGGCGAAGAGCGCGGCCGTGACGCGGAGCACGCGCACCCGGCCGTAGCGGTCGGAGAGCGGGCCGTACGCGAGCTGGCAGACGCCGTAGGCGGCCGTGTACGCGGTCATCGCGAGGCCGACCTCGCCCGACGGGGCGCCGAACGTCGTGGCGAGGGCGGGGAGGATCGGGGCCAGCATGCGGCCGTCGAGCGACACGCACGCGGCGAGCGCGAAGAGCCAGGGGAGCGGGCTCACCGGTAGAGGAGGTACGGGGCGCGGGCGCGCGTCCACCGCCCGAGGTCGTGCCGCCACGTCGCGGCGAGGGCGCGGAGCGGCACGCCGCGCTCGAGCGCACGGCGCACGGTGTCGGTGCCGCAGAGGATGTCGATCGGCCGCCGCCGCCGCTCGTACTCGTAGGGCGGGCGCCGCCAGGCGAAGCGGCGCGGCGCGAGGCGGCGCGCGACGGCGAGCAGCGCCACGCCCGTGAGGAAGGGCCGGAAGCGCTCGCGGTCCGTCACGTGGAGCTGCACGCCGCCGCAGAGGCGCCCGGCCCACTTGTGGAAGGTCGGCCGGAAGCGCGCCGGGCGGAACCGCACGCCGGGCAGCCGCTCGGCCTCGAGCGCCGCCGCGTAGCGGTGGGCATCGAGCCACGGCGCGCCGATCCACTCGAAGGGCCGCGTCGTGCCGCGTCCCTCGGAGAGGTTCGTGCCCTCGACGAGGCAGCCGCCCGGGTAGACGCGCGCGGTGTCCGGCGTCGGCATGTTGGGCGACGGCGCCACCCACGGCAGCCCCGTGTCCTCCCAGAGCATCGCGCGCCGCCAGCCGCGCATCGGGACCACCGTGAGGTCGCAGCCGAGCGCGTGGGCGCCGTTCAGGTAGCGCGCCAGCTCGCCGAGCGTGAGCCCGTGGCGCGCGGGCAGCGGGTAGAGGCCGACGAACGACGCGAACGCCGGATCCGGCAGGTTGCCCTCGACGCGGACGCCGCCGAGCGGGTTCGGGCGGTCGCAGACGACGACCGGCACGCCCGCGCGGGCGCACGCGCGCATCGCGAGCGCCAGCGTCCACGCGAACGTGTAGTAGCGCGCGCCGACGTCCTGCAGGTCCACGACGAGCGCGTCGAGGCCGCGGAGCATCGCCCGGGTCGGCGCGCGCCGCGCGCCGTAGAGGCTCACGACCGGGAGCCCGGCGGCCGGATCGCGCGCCGCGCGCACCGGGGCGTGGTCCTGCGCGGCGCCCCAGAGGCCGTGCTCGGGGGCGAACAGCCGCACGAGCCTCACGCGCGGCAGGTCGGCGAGGAGCGCGGCGGCGTGCGTGAGCCGCGAGTCCACCGACGCCTGGTGGGCGAGCAGCGCGACGCGCCGGCCGCGCAGGCGCGCGGCGCGGCGGCGGACGAGGGCCTCGAGGCCGGATTCGACGCGGGGCATCCGCCCGATAGTAGTAGCATGCGGGCGTCATGGCCCGGCGAATTCGCCACGCGCGCCTCGCGACGGAGCGCGCGAACCCCGCGAGCCGCGCGCTCGACCGGCTCTCGCCGCTCGCGATCGCCGCGCTCATGAACCGCGAGGACCGGCGCGCCGTCGCCGCCGTCGGCCGCGCGCGGCGCGCGATCGCCGCGGCCGTCGAGCTGATCGTGGCGTCGCTCCGGCGCGGCGGCCGGCTCGTCTTCGTGGGCGCGGGCACGAGCGGCCGGCTCGGCGTGCTCGAGGCCGCGGAGTGCCCGCCGACCTTCGGCACGCCGCCCCGGCTCGTGCAGGCGATCCTGGCGGGCGGGCGGGGCGCGGTCTTCCGCGCGCGCGAGGGCGCCGAGGACGACGCGCGCGCGGCCGCGCGCGCCGTGCGGGGCCGGGTGCGCGCCGGCGACGTCGTCGTCGGCGTCTCGGCGAGCGGCGTGACGCCGTTCGTGCGCGGCGCGCTCGCCGAGGCGCGGCGCCGCGGCGCGCGGACGGTGCTGGTCGCGTGCGACCCGGCGGCGCTGCGGGCGCGGGCGCGCCGGGCACCGCTCGTGATCGCCCTGGCACCCGGACCCGAGGTGCTCGCCGGCTCGACGCGGCTCAAGGCGGGCACCGCGACCAAGCTCGTGCTCAACACGCTGACGACCGCGAGCATGGCGCGCCTCGGCCGCGTCTTCGGCAACCGCATGGTGGGCGTCGAGCCGCGCTCGGCGAAGCTCCGCGCGCGCGCCCTCGGGCTCGTCGCCAAGCTCGGCGGCGTCTCGCGCGCCCGCGCGCGGCGCGCGCTCGCCGCCTCGGGCGGGCGCGTGCGCCTCGCGATCGTGATGGCGCGCACCGGCCTCGGCCGGCCGGCCGCCGCCCGCGCGCTCGCCCGCGCGGGCGGCTCCCTCCGCGCCGTCCTCGCGCCCCCGCGCCGCGCGCGGTAGCCCCGATCACCCGCGTGGAACGACGCGCCAGGCACGTGGGCGAGCGACTCCAGGCCGGGTGCGGATCGAGGCGCGGGAAGCCGGCGGCGCTACGCGCGGTCGTAGAGGGAGCGGACGCGCACGCGGACGGGCTCGAGGCGGAGCGTCAGCAGGAGGACACCGAAGGGCAGGACGATCGCGGCGACCATCAGCCAGAAGCCCGGACGGCGCCAGCACGCCTCGGGGCCCGTCAGGGGAATGCTCCGCAGCCGCTCGATCCAGCCCATTCGCTTGCGCCTCCCGGCGGGCGAACGAGCAAGGACAGTGCCAGCGAGGATTTTCGGCTACTTACGCTCCGCCGCAGCTCGGCGGCCCGGCACCTTCGGTAACTCCCGGACCAGGACCCCGTTAACTTCTTTCCCGCCCTAGCTGTGCGACGGGCCGGCCGTGTCCTCGGCGCGGACCGGCGTCTTGCCGCGCAGGAAGTCGAAGTCGCACCCCTCGTTGGCCTGGAGCGCGTGGTCCAGGAACAGGCGCCCGTAGCCGCGCTCGAAGCGGGGCGGCCGCGGCGTCCAGGCCGCCCGGCGGCGGCCGAGCTCGTCGTCGCCGACGCGCAGCGTGAGGCTCCGCCGGGGCACGTCGAGCTCGATCTCGTCGCCGTCGCTGACGAGCGCCAGGGGACCACCGACCGCCGATTCCGGCGCGACGTGGAGCACGACGGTGCCGTAGGACGTCCCGCTCATGCGCGCGTCGGAGATGCGCACCATGTCCTTCACCCCCTGCCGGAGCAGGCGCGCCGGGATCGGCGCCGCGCCCCACTCGGGCATGCCGGGCGCGCCGCGCGGGCCGACGTGCTTGAGCACGAGCACCGAGCGCTCGTCGATCGCGACGCTCGGGTCGTCGATGCGCCGGTGCAGGTCCTCGTGATCCTCGAACACGACGGCCCGGCCCCGGTGGGTCAGCAGGTGCGCCGACGCCGCCGACTGCTTGAGCACCGCGCCGTCGGGGCAGAGGTTGCCGAACAGGATCACGGTGCCGCCCTCGGGGGCGAGCGGCATCGCGAGCGGGCGGATCACGTCCTCGTTCCAGCAGCGCGCATCGCCCACGTTGTCCGCGAGCGCCTTGCCGTTGACGGTGGGCGCGCCCGCGTGGAGCAGCGGCAGGAGCTCGCGGAGCACGGCGGGCAGGCCGCCCGCGTAGAAGAAGTCCTCCATGAGGTACTTGCCCGACGGGCGCAGGTTGACCAGGAGCGGCGTCGTCTTCGACAGCTCGTCGAACCGCGCGAGCGGGAGCGGCACGCCCACACGCCCTGCAAGGGCGAGGAGATGGATGATCGCGTTGGTCGAGCCGCCGATGGCCATGTCCGCGCGGATCGCGTTGTCGAACGCCTGCGCGGTGAGGATCTCGGAGGGTCGGGGCCCGCCCGCCAGCGCCAGCTCGACGGCGCGGCGGCCGGACACCTCGGCGAGCGCCAGGCGCCGCGCGTCGGGGGCGGGGATCGCCGCGTTGCCGGGGAGCGTCATGCCGAGCGCCTCGGCCATCGCGGCCATCGTGGACGCGGTGCCCATGACCATGCAGTGGCCCGAGGAGCGCGACATGCAGGACTCCGCCTCGCACAGCTCCTCGTCGCTGAGCCGCCCGGCGCGGCGCTCGTTCCAGAGGCGCCAGAGGTCGGTGCCGGAGCCCAGCTCCTCGCTGCGCCAGGTGCCGCGCAGCATCGGCCCGCCGGTGACCATGAGCGCGGGGACGTCGGCGGAGGCGGCGCCCATGAGCATCGCGGGCGTGGTCTTGTCGCAGCCGGCGAGGAGCACGACGGCGTCGAGGGGATAGGCGCGGATGCACTCCTCGACGTCCATCGCCATCAGGTTGCGGAACAGCATCGTCGTCGGCTTCATCAGCACTTCGCCGAGCGAGATCACCGGGAACTCGAGCGGGAAGCCGCCCGCGCTCCAGACGCCGCGCTTGACGGCCTCGGCGACCTGACGCAGGTGCGCGTTGCAGTTGTTGAGCTCGGACCACGAGTTCGCGATCCCGACGACGGGGCGCCCGTCGAAGACGAGGTCGCTGAAGCCCTCGGCCTTGAGCCACGAGCGGTGCGCGAAGCCGTCGAGGTCGCGGCGGCCGAACCAGTTGCGGCTTCTGAGCGGGTGTGCTGTCATTGGTCCCTCCGGGGTCCCGATTATAGAAGAGATAGACGAGAAGGAGATCGCGCATGCGACTGACCGGCAAGGTGGCGGTGGTGACGGGCGGGGGCAGCGGCATCGGGCGTGGCATCGCGCTGGCGATGGCGCGCGAGGGCGCCGACGTCTCGATCCCCGACATCCAGGTGCTGAACGCGGAGAAGGTCGCCGGCGAGATCAAGGCGCTCGGCCGCAAGGTGGTCGCGATGAAGACCGACGTCACGAGCGCGGCCGACGTCAAGGCGATGGTGGACCGCACGCGCGAGGCGCTCGGGAAGATCGACATCCTGGTGAACAACGCCGGCATGGCCTCGCCGCCCGGCATGCCGTTCACGAACAACACCGAGGAGGACTGGGACCGCACCTTCGCGGTCAACACCAAGTCGGTGTTCCTCTGCTGCAAGGCGGTCGCGCCGCACCTCATCGAGCGGAAGGCGGGGCGCATCATCAACATCGCCTCGATCGCGGGCCCGATCGCGGCGCTCACGATGCCGCCGTACAGCGTCGCCAAGATGGGCGTCATCACGCTCACCCGGATCGTGGCCAAGGAGCTGGCGCCGCACGGCATCACGGTCAACGCGATCTGCCCGGGCGTCCTCTACACGGACTTCTGGCAGAAGCTCGCCGCGCACATCGCCGAGACCAACCCGGCGTTCAAGGGCATGACCCCGCGGCAGGTGTTCGACAAGCGCGTCGCCGACCTGGTGCCGCTCAAGCGCGAGCAGACGCCGGAGGACATCGGCGCGGCCGCCGTGTTCCTCGCCTCCGAGGAGGCGCGCAACATCACGGGCCAGGCGCTGAACGTGGACGGCGGCGTGGTCATGCAGTAGCCGGACGGCCATGAACTTCGACTTCAGCGGGAAGGAAGAGGCGTTCCGCAAGGAGGTCCGGGCCTGGCTCGAGGCCCACCTGCCCGACGACCTCCGCGGCCGCGCCTTCGCCGCCTCGCGCGCCGACGCCGGGGAGGTCCGGCGGCTCCGCGCCTGGCAGCGGACGATGCACGCGGCCGGCTACGTCGGCATGGACTGGCCGCGCGAGTTCGGCGGGCGGGGCGCCCCGCTCACCGAGATGGTGATCCTCTACCAGGAGATGGCGCGCGCCGAGTCGCCGCAGCTCGTGAACCGGGGCGGCGTCTCGATGCTCGGCCCCACGCTCATGAAGCACGGGACGCCCGAGCAGCAGCGGCGCTTCCTGCCGAAGATCCTCACGGCCGACGAGCTGTGGTGCCAGGGGTTTTCCGAGCCGAACGCGGGCTCGGATCTCGCGAACCTCCAGACGCGCGCGGTGCTCGAGGGCGACCACTACGTCGTGAACGGCCAGAAGGTGTGGACGAGCATGGGCCACGTCGCCGACTGGTGCTTCCTGCTCGTGCGGACGGACCCGGCGGCGTCCAAGCACAAGGGGATCAGCTTCCTGCTCGTGGACATGCAGTCGCCCGGGATCACCCTGCGGCCGCTCCGCCAGATCACGGGCGAGGCGGAGTTCAACGAGACCTTCCTCGACAACGTGCGCGTGCCGCGGGAGAACCTGGTCGGCAGGGAGAACGAGGGCTGGGGCGTGGCGATCACCACGCTCGCCTACGAGCGCGACCTGCTCACGTTCATCCGCCACATCTCGCTGCGCAACGCGCTCCACCGGCTCGTCCGGCTCGTGCAGGAGCGCGGGCGCGGTGGCGACCCGCTGATCCGCCAGAAGCTCGCCGAGCTCGCGATCGGCGAGCGGGCGCTCCAGCTCAACGGCTACCGGAGCCTCACGCGGATCGCGCGGGGCGGCCAGCCGGGGCCCGAGGGCTCGACCTCGAAGCTCTTCTGGAGCCACCTCGACCAGGAGCTGGCGCTCACGGCGACGCAGGTCCTCGGCCCCTACTCGCAGATCGCCGAGGGTTCCCCCTGGGCGCCGGACCACGGCCAGTGGGAGTTCTACGAGCTGCTCGCGCGCGGCAGCGGGATCCGCGCCGGGACATCCGAGATCCTCCGCAACATCCTCGCCGAGCGCGTCCTGGGCCTGCCGAAAGACTAGCCGGGTGGCGTGATGCGGCCCGAGACGCGGTACGCGCGGAGCGGCGACGTCAACATCGCCTACCAGGTGGTGGGCGAGGGCCCGCGCGACCTCGTGCTCGTCCCCGGCTGGGTCTCGAACCTCGACGTCTTCTGGGACGAGCCGTCCATGGTGCGGTTCCTCCAGCGCCTCGCCTCGTTCGCGCGCCTCATCCTGTTCGACAAGCGCGGGACCGGCCTGTCCGACCGCGTCGCCGACCTGCCGAACCTCGAGACCCGGATGGACGACGTCCGCGCCGTGATGGACGCCGTGCGCTCGACGCGGGCGGCGCTCGTGGGTTACTCGGAGGGTGGCCCGATGTGCATGCTGTTCGGCGCCACCTACCCGGAGCGCACGGCCGCGGTCGTGATGATCGGGAGCTTCGCCCGCCGCACGTGGGCGCCCGACTACCCGTGGGGGCCCACGCGGGAGGACTACGACCGGCACGTGGAGGAGTACACGCGGGGCTGGGGCGGCCCGGTGGGGCTCGACATCCGGGCGCCGAGCGTCGCCCACGACCCGCGCTTCCGCGAGTGGTGGGCGCGCTTCCTCCGGCAGGGGGCGAGCCCCGGCGCCAACCGACGGCTCATGGGGATGAACGTGGAGATCGACGTCCGTCACGTGCTGCCGGCCGTGCGCGTCCCGACGCTGATCCTCCACAACGACGGCGACCGGAGCGTCCCGGTCGAGTACGGGCGCTACATGGCCGAGCGGATCCCCGGGGCCAGGTACGTGGAGCTGCGGGGTGACGACCACCTGCCGTGGGTCGGCAACACCGACGCGATCCTCGACGAGATCGAGGAGTTCCTGACGGGCGTCCGGCGCGGGCCGGAGCCCGACCGCGTGCTGGCGACGGTCATGTTCACCGACATCGTCGGCGCCACGACGAGGGCCGCCGAGCTGGGGGACCGCCGCTGGCGCGACCTGCTCGACGCCCACCACGCGCTGGTCCGCGAGCACCTCGCCAGGTTCCGCGGGCGCGAGATCGACACGGCCGGCGACGGTTTCCTCGCGGCCTTCGACGGCCCGGCGCGCGCGGTGCGGGCCGCGTGCGCGATCAGCGAGGGCGTGCGCCCGCTCGGCCTGGAGGTGCGCGCCGGGCTCCACACGGGCGAGTGCGAGGTGATGGGGCCGAAGCTCGGCGGGGTCGCCGTGCACATCGGCGCCCGGGTCGCCGCGCTGGCGGGCGCGGGCGAAGTCCTGGTGTCGAGCACCGTGCGCGACCTCGTCGCCGGCTCGGGGCTCCGGTTCAGGGACCGCGGGGCGCACGCCCTCAAGGGCGTGCCCGGCGAGTGGCATCTCTTCGCAGCCGGAAAGGACAGCCAGGCATGAGCGAGCTGCTCTACGACGTCGAGGACAGGATCGCGACCATCACGCTGAACCGGCCCGACAAGCTCAACGCGTTCACCGGGCCGATGATCGACGCGTGGGCCCGGGCGCTCGCCGAGGCGCAGGCGGACGATCAGGTCAACGTGATCGTGGTCACCGGAAGCGGCCGCGCGTTCTGCGCGGGCGGCGACGTCGGGCGGATGAAGGAGGGCAAGCCCACGCCGCTCGACAACAAGAACCAGCTCTGGGAGAACATCCACCGGATCCCGAAGACGCTCGAGGCCGTGGACAAGCCCGTCATCGCGATGGTCAACGGCCTCGCCGTCGGCGCGGGCATGGGCATGTGCCTCATGTGCGACGTGCGCATCGCCTCCGACGAGGCGCGCTTCTCGACGGGCTACGTGCGCGTGGGCCTGGTGCCGGGCGACGGCGACACGTACTTCCTGCCGCGCCTCCTCGGGCCCGCGAAGGCGCTCGAGCTGCTCTGGACCGCCGACTTCGTGGACGCGCAGGAGGCGCTGCGCCTCGGGATCGTGAACCGCGTCGTGCCGTCGGGCGACCTTGCCCAGCAGACGCGCGACCTCGCCGCGCAGCTCGCGAACGGGCCGCAGGTGCCGATCCGCATGATCAAGCGGCTCGTCTACCAGAGCCTGCGCCTGGACCTCCGGACGCACCTCGACCTGGTCTCGTCGCACATGGCCGTCGTGCGCGACACGCTGGACCACGCCGAGGGCGTCGCCGCGTTCAAGGAGAAGCGGGCGCCGAAGTTCCAGGGCCGCTGACGCGCCCGGCCGCGGCGCTCGCCGCCTGCTGCCTGAGCTTCTTCTGGGCTCAGAGCTCGCGGGCCGTCCTCTACAGCGCGATGCCCGCGCTCTCGCTCGAGACCGGGCTCGACCCGGCGCGGATCGGCCTGATCACGGGCACGCTCTACGCCGGCTACGCGCTGGCGCTCTGGGCCTCGGGCTTCCTGCCGTGCGGGCGGCGGCCGGCGATCGTCGGCGGCTTCCTGCTCACCGCGCTCGGCAACGTCGCGTTCGCGCACAGCCACTCGCTCGGCGCGATGCTCGCGATCGCCGCCATGGGCGGCGCGGGCATCGGCTTCTACCTGCCGCGCGGCACCGCCGTGCTCGTCGAGACGTTCGGCCCCGCGACGCGCGCCCGCGCGATCGGCTGGCACGAGGTCGCCGCGAGCCTCGGGCTCATGCTCGGCCCGCTCTTCATGGGCGCGGCCCTCCTCTGGGTGGACTGGCGCACCGCGGTCAGCCTCTGGTCCGTGGTCGGCGTCGCGACGTGTGTCGCCGTCTGGCGCTGGGTGCCCGACGCGCCGACGGCCGCCGCGCGCGGCGCCGGCGCCCGGCTGCCGCTCGACGCCCGGATCCCCGCGCTCGCGGCGATCGGCGGCGCGTGCTTCGCGATCATCTCGGGGTTCTTCACGATGCTGCCGACGCTCGCGGCCCGGGGCTGGGGGGTGCCGCCGGCCGCGGCGGCGAGCTTCACCGGCTGGACGCGCGCGAGCGGGCTCGGCGGCGCGTTCCTCGGCGGCTTCGCGGCGGACCTGGCGGGGCGGCTCCCGAGCCTGGCCGCGTGGTTCCTGCTCGCGCTCGCCGCGGCGGCGGGCCTCGTCCTCCTCGACTACGGCTGGGCGTTCGGCGCGCTCGTGATGGTGATGACGATCGCGGCCTGCGCGGGCGCGACCGCCTACTACGCGCTCCTCGGCGACACCTACCGCCCCGACGAGCGCGAGCGGGTGTTCGGCGTGATCGCCGCGGCGGCGTCGCTCGTGGGCTCGGTCGCGACGCCTGTCGCGCTCGGCCTCGCGCTGAACGCCTTCTCGGCGCGGGCGGCGCTGCTGGCACTCGCCGGCGCGCCCCTGCTCGGGCTCGCCGGCCTCGTCGCCTTCCGCCGCGCGGCGCGCGGGCGCGCGGCCTGATCGTCAGGGCGTCAGCGAGCGTGAAGGAAGCGGGCACGCGCGAGGTCGTTGGGGGGTGTCGGGGGGAGCGGCGGTCGCTCCCCCCGACGACGAATCAGGCGGGCTCGACCGAGGCCTTGTGGCGCTGGGCGAGGGCCTGGTAGCCGCCGGGGTTCACGCGCACCCAGAACTCGCCCGGCGTGCCGGCGAGCGGCCCGCGCACCCTGGCCGGCACGCCCACGGCGAGCATGCCGTCGGGCACCTCGGCCTCGGGCGGGACGAGCGCGCCCGCCGCGACCATCGCGCGGACGCCGATGCGCGCGCCGTCGAGGACGGTGGCGCCGTTGCCGACCAGCGCCTCCTCGGCGATGGTCGCGGCGTGCACGGTGCAGTTGTGGCCGATCGTCGCGCCGGGCCCGACCTCGGTGCCCGCGTACGGCGTCACGTGGATGACGCTGCAGTCCTGGACGTTCGCGCCCCGGCGGATCACGATCGGGTGGAAGTCGGCGCGGAGCACGGCGTTGTACCAGACGGAGGCGTTCGCCTCGATCGTCACGTCGCCGACGAGCACCGCCGTCGGCGCGACGAACGCGCTCGGGTGGACCGTCGGGCGCTTTCCCTCGAAGCTGAAGAGTGGCATGGGCTCGACCCTCGCAGTATGCTCGAAGTGCCCCACATCTTAGTACGCGAAGCCGGGCGCCACGGGAGATTCCGATGCCGGGTCCGAGGATCGCCGCCGTTGCCACCGCGACGCCGCCGCATCGGTTCACGCAGGCGGAGCTGCTCGCGCTCGCGGGCTACCGGGACGCCCGGCGGCGCGGCTTCTTCGCCCGGAGCGACATCGAGGGGCGCCACCTGTGGCTCGACCCGGTCACGTTCCGCCCCCACGAGACGCTGGATCAGCTCAGCGCGCGGTTCCGCGCGGGCGCGCTCGCGCTCGGTGAGGCCGCGGCGCGGCGCGCGCTCGCGGGCGCGGGCTGGACGCCGGCCGACCTCGACTTCCTCGCGACGACGACGTGCACGGGCCGGCTCACGCCGAGCCTCGACGCGCACCTGATCGGCCGGCTCGGCTGCCGCGCGGACGTCCAGCGCGTGCACGTGGGCGACACCGGCTGCGCCTCGGCGATGGTCGCGCTCCAGCAGGCGGTGAACTACCTGCGCGCGTTCCCGGGACGGCGCGCGCTGGTGCTGGCCGTCGAGATCTGCTCGGCCGCCTACTTCCTCGACGACCGGCTCGAGAGCGCGGTCGCGCACGCGATCTTCGCCGACGGCGCGGGCGCGCTCGCGCTCGCGACCGACGGCCCGGGGCCCGCCGTGCTCGCCCACCGCACGCTGTTCCGGCCCGAGCACCTCGACGCGATGGGCTTCGAGTACCCGGGCGGGCGGCCGCGCGTGATCCTCTCGAAGGACGTTCGGCGCCTCGGAGCCGTGATGATGGGCGAGATGGCGGCGCTCCTCATGGCGGCGCAGGGGCTCAAGCGCGAGGACGTCCGCTACTGGGTCCTGCACTCGGCGGGCCGGCGTGTGATCGACCGGGCGCGCACGCTGCTCGAGCTCGACGAGCCGCAGGTGGCGGCCTCGCGCGCCGTGCTGCGCCGCCACGGCAACATGTCGTCGGCGACGATCCTCTTCGTGCTCGAGGAGACGCTGCGCCAGGCGGCGCCCGTGCCGGGCGAGTGGGGCCTCATGATCGGCCTCGGGCCCGGCTTCGCCGCCGAGGGAGCCCTGCTGCGGTGGTGAGCGTCGAGCGCGACCGGACATGATCCGGCGGGTGGCGGGGGCGATGGAGCTGCTCGACGGGCCCGTGGCCGCGGCCGACCGCGCGGCGTCGCTCGCCGACATCGAGCGCCTGTCGGCCTGGTTCGGCGGCTACGCGCTGACGCTCCGCGAGATCCGGCGGCTGGCCGCGCGCGGCCCGCGGGGCCGGGCGCTCGTCGTGCTCGATGTGGGCGGCGGCGCGGCGGGGCTCGCGCTGCGGGCGGCCGCGTGGGCGCGCCGGCGCGGGGTCGGGCTCCGCGTCGTCGTCGTCGAGCGCGAGCCCGCGGCGCTCGCGCTCGCGCGGCGCGCGTGCGTCGGCTACCCCGAGATCCGGCTCGTCCAGGCCGACGCCACGGCGCTGCCGATCCGCGCGGGCGCGGCCGACGTCGCGACCAGCTCGCTCACGCTCCATCATCTCGAGCCCGACGCGGCCGTCGCGAGCCTGCGCGAGATGGCGGCGGCCGCGCGGCTCGGCGTCGTCGTCAACGACCTCCTCCGCACGCCGCTCGCGTGGGCGCTCGTCTGGCTCGCGACGCGCCTCCTGCGCTGCCACCCGATCTCGCGGCACGACGGGCCGCTCTCGGTGCGGCGCGCGTACGCGCCGGCCGAGCTCGCCGAGCTCGCCGCGCGCGCGGGGCTCGGCGCGCTCACGATCCGCGCGTACCCGGCGTTCGGGCGGCTCGTCGCGGTGACGTCGTGAGGGCCGACGTGATCGTCGTCGGCGCCGGCCCGGCGGGCGCCGCGACCGCGATCCTCCTCGCCGAGCACGGCGTGTCGGTCCTCGTGCTCGACCGCGCGCGCTTCCCGCGGCCGAAGATCTGCGGCGAGTACCTGAGCCCCGAGGCGCCCCGCGTGCTCGACCGCCTCGGCGTCCTGAAGGCCGTGGACGCCGTGGCGGTGCCGCTCGCCGGCATGCGGATCACCGCGCCCGACGGGACGGTGCTGACGGGCGCGTACCGCGCGCTCGGGCCCTGGCGGCCGTACCGCGAGCACGCGCTGGGGCTGCCGCGCGCGACGCTCGACGCGCTGCTCGTCGACCGCCTGCGCGCGCTGCCCGTGGACCTCCGGGAGGAGGTGCGGGTGACCGACGTCCTCGTCGAGGACGGGCGCGTCGTGGGCGTCCGGGCGCTCGACCGCGCCCACCGCGCGCTCGAGGCGCGGGCGCCGCTCGTCGTCGCCGCCGACGGCCGGGCCTCGATCGTGGCCCAGCGGCTCGGGCTCCGTCGTCCGCACCGCCTGCAGCGCATGGCCCTGGTCACCTACGTCGCGGGCCTGGCGGGCGCGCCGGAGCCGCACCTGGGCGAGATCTTCGTGGACCCCCCCGACTACGCGATCGTGAACCCGGTCGCGCCGGACCGCGCGAACCTCTCGCTCGTCGTGCCGCTCGCCGACGCGGCGCCCTGGAGCGCGCGCCTCGGGACGTTCTTCGCCGCGCGCGCCCGGCAGCTCCCGCACCTGGCCCGGCGCCTGGCGGGCGCGCGCATGGTCGCGCCGGTGCGCGCGCTCGGGCCGCTGGCGTACGAGGTGGCGTCGCCCGGTGTCGGCGGCGTGCTCCTCGTCGGCGACGCCGGCGGGTTCTTCGACCCGTTCACCGGGGAGGGTGTCTTCACCGCGCTCCGGAGCGCCGAGCTCGCGGCGGAGGCCGCGCTGCGCGCGCTCCGGACCGGCGACGGCTCGCGGGAGGCGCTCGCGCCCTACGAGCAGGCGCGGCGCGCCGCGTTCGCCGGGAAGGCGCGCCTGGCGCGCGCGCTCCAGCTCGTCGTCGCGCACCGACGCCTCGCCAACCTCGCGGCGCGGACGCTCGGGCGGCGCCCCGGCCGGCTCGACGTCCTGCTCGGCGTCATCGGCGACTACGTCCCGCCCCGCGCGCTCCTGCGGCTGCGCGGCTGGTGAGCCCGGGCGGCGTCAGCCGCGCGCGCTCCTGTCCACCCGCGCGCGTGCGCTAGAATCGCCCCGGGGAGGGACACCGATGGCCACGCGTGCAGACAATCTCCCGCGGCGGTTCGCGCGGATCCCGACGGCCGCCGTCACCGATGTGCTCGACGAGCTGGGACTCCAGCGCCAGACGCTCCCGTCCACGATCCAGCCGCTCACGCCCGAGATGCGGACGGCGGGCTACGCGTTCCCGGCGCGGGGCCGCCCGCGCCGCAGCTCGCCGCGCGAGCGGGAGGCGACGCTGCGCCAGTTCCTCCGCATGCTCGGCACGGTGCCGGCGGACTCGGTGCTCGTCCTCGCGGCCAACGACAGCGCGGCGGCGCACTTCGGCGAGCTCAGCGCGGCGTGGCTCCGCGTGCGGCGCGTCCGGGGCGCCGTCGTGGACGGCGGCACGCGCGACGCGGCCGCGCTCGGCCGCGCGCGCTTCCCGACCTTCGTGCGCTACCGCACGCCCCAGGACTCGGTGCCGCGCTGGCGCGTCGGCGACTGGGGCCAGCCCGTGACGATCGGCGGCGTGCGCGTGAGCCTGGGGGACGTCGTGGTCGCGGACCTCGACGGCGTCGTCGTGGTCCCGCGGCGCGTGGCGCACGAGGTCCTCGGGCGCGCGGAGAAGCTGGCGGGCACGGAGGGCCGGGTGCGCGCGGCGGTGCGGCGGGGGATGACGCCGCTCGACGCCTACGAGAAGTTCGGCGCCTTCTGACCGGATGGGGGGCCCCGAGATGGCCCCCCATGCCCCCCAACGCGCCGAGCGGCGCGGCCGTGCCGCGGTGCTCTTCGATACGCCGAGAGCGTCCTTGCGCGCATTATTCGCGAACGGTCAGCGCGCGCGGGGGCCGCACCCTGCGCCACCCGCCCGGTCGCGCCAGCGCCGTTCGCGAATAATGCGCGCTAGCGGGCGCGGCGGCGCGCGCCGGGCGCCGGCGGCGCCGGCTCCGGCTCGTCCGTCCCCTCGGCGCCGCTGATCGCGGGGAGCCCCGCCTCGCGGAGCGGCTTGGCGATGCGGTCGCGGATCCACTTCGCGTCCCACCACTCGAGCGGCGTCACGGACACGCCGTGGACGAGCACCTCGAAGTGCAGGTGGTCGCCGACCGCGAGGCCCGTCGTCCCCGTCCGCCCGAGCTCCTGGCCCTGCTCGACCGTCTCGCCGACCTTGACGTCGATCCGCGAGAGGTGCGCGTAGAGCGTCTGGAGGCCCCAGCCGTGGTCCACGATCACCGCGTTGCCGTAGATCGTGAGCGGCGCCGCGAAGGCCACGACGCCCGCGTTGGCCGCGGGCACGGGCGACTGCTTGGTGGACGCGAGATCGTAGCCGTAGTGCACCTGGCGGTCCACCTCGCGGCCGGCGTACAGGTACGTGCGCGTCTCGGCGAAGTTCGCGAACACCTTCGTGTTGCGGGGCTGCGCGAACGCGCCGTGCCACAGGGGCTTCTCGGCCGTCGTCCGCCCGGTCCGGAGCTTTTCCGCCTCGGCCTGGCGGCGGAGATCGCGATTGACGACCAGGAAGCCCTCGAGCAGCGGCTGCGAGGGCGGGCGCTGCGGCAGCAGCTCGGGGACCTTGAGCCGGAGGAAGCTGTCCTTGACCTCGATCGTGTCCGTGGGGAACCGCCGCGGCTTGAGCTCGGCGGGGATCCCGCGCGCGGCGATGTTACCCGCCTCGTCCTGCGCGGTGATGCCGAGCGGCGTGCCCGGCGGGACGTCCCAGGGCAGCGCGAGCAGCGCGACCCGGGTGCCGGCGTCGGGCGCGCCGTACGCGAAGCTGGGGAACTCGCGGGTGCCGGCGCTCACCGTCGCGCGCGCCGCGCCGGTCACACGGAACGCCACGAGGCCGGCGCCGCCGGGCGAGACGTACCGCGTCGCCGCGAGGACGTCGATCCGCGGCGGCGTGAGGTCCACCGTGATCGGATGGCTCGCGATCGGGCGCTCGTCGAAGCGGAGCGGGCGCCAGAAGTCGTCGCGGGCCCACACCTCGAGCGCGGCGCCGCCCTCGCGCAGCCCGAGCGCCGCGCTCTCGAGCGTCACCGGCACCTCGACGCGCCGACCGAAGGCGCCCTCCTGCCTGAGGGCCACGACCGCCCTGCCCGCCTGCACGAGGCGCACCTCGGTCCGCGCGATGTTGCCGCGCCGGGCCTCGAGCGCGAGCTTGACGACGGTCTTCTGCCCGATCGTGCGCGGCGGCGCCGCCAGGGAGGTGACGCCCGGGACCGACTGGCGCCAGCCGAGGTAGGACACGCCGCCGACCACGACGAGGAGCAGGACGAGGACGACGAGCACCCAGGTTTTCGTCCGGGACTGCGGCGGCACGAGGTCGATGATAGCACGCCCGTCGCGCGACGCTCGCGCGCCCCCGCGTGCTTGACACCCCCGGCAAGCCTTCGTAGAGTGGCGCGGTGTCTACCACGGTCTGGCTGATCCCCGCCTTTCCCCTGGCAGGTGCACTAGTCAATATGCTCTTCGGCGGCGTGATCGGCCGCCGCGCCCACTGGATCGCGGTCCCGGCGCTCTTCGGCTCGTTCCTGGCCTCCTGCATCGTGTTCGCCGGCGTCGCGGGTGGCGCCACGTACACGCCGACGCTCTTTCCGTGGATCGTCGCGGGCGACTTCGAGACGGCCGTCGCCGCGTACGTGGACCCGCTGACCGGCGTGATGCTCCTCGTCGTCACCGGCGTCGGCTTCCTGATCCACCTGTACTCGGCCGGCTACATGCACGACGATCCCGGGTACGCGCGCTACTTCGCGTACCTGAACCTGTTCGTGTTCTCGATGACGATGCTCGTGCTCGCCGGCAACTTCCTGCTCCTCTACGTGTTCTGGGAGGCGGTCGGCCTCTGCTCGTACCTCCTGATCGGGTTCTGGTACACGCGGCCCGCGGCCGCGCAGGCGGGGAAGAAGGCGTTCATCGTCAACCGCGTCGGCGACTTCGGCTTCGGCCTCGGCGTGATGTGGCTCTGGACGGCGCTCGGCACGCTCGACTACGGCGCGGTGTTCACGGCGGTGGACACGCTCCCGACCACCACGGCGACCGGCATCGCGCTGCTCCTCTTCATGGGCGCGTGCGGCAAGTCGGCGCAGCTGCCGCTGCACACGTGGCTGCCCGACGCGATGGAGGGCCCGACACCCGTCTCCGCGCTCATCCACGCGGCGACGATGGTGACGGCGGGCGTCTACATGGTGGCGCGGAGCCACGCGCTCTTCGAGCGTTCCGGCGTGGCGCTCGAGGTCGTCGCGTGGGTGGGGGTGGCGACGGCGCTGTTCGCGGCGACGATCGGCCTCGTGCAGACCGACATCAAGCGCGTGCTCGCATACTCGACGGTGAGCCAGCTCGGCTACATGTTCGCCGCGGTCGGCCTCGGCGCGTACGCCGCCGGGATCTTCCACCTCGTCACGCACGCGTTCTTCAAGGCGCTGCTGTTCCTCGGCGCCGGCAGCGTCATCCACGGGCTCGGGGGCCAGCAGGACCTCCGGAAGATGGGCGGGCTCTCGTCGCGCATGGTGACGACGACGATCACGACGACCGTCGGCGCGCTCGGCCTCGCGGGTCTCCCGGGGCTCGCCGGGTTCTTCTCGAAGGACGAGATCCTCGCGGCCGCCTTCCACGGCGGACACCGCGCGATCTGGGCGCTGCTGCTCGTCGGCGCGTTCATGACGGCCTTCTACTCCTCGCGCCTGCTGTTCCTGGCGTTCTACAGCGGCCCGCGCATGACGAAGGAGGCGGCGCACCACGTCCACGAGTCGCCGGGCGTGATGACGCTGCCGCTCTGGGTGCTCGCGATCCTGACGGTCGTCGCCGGCGTCGCCGTCGGGATCCCGTCCGAGCACGGCACGCGCTTCGCCCGCTTCCTGGCGCCGGTCTTCCCCGTCCACGAGGTCGCGCACGGCGGGGGGGTCGCGATGATGCTGATCGCGATGGCGGTCATCGTCTTCACCGCGGGCGTCGTCCTCGCCTGGTTCCTCTACATGCCCGCGCCGGTGCGCGCCGAGGCGATCGGGCGGCCGCGCAACCCCGTGCACGCGCTCCTGCTCAACGCCTGGTACGTGGACGCGCTCTACGATCTCGCGGTCGTGCGGCCCCTCTTCGCGCTCTCGACCTTCTGCGCGCGGAGCTTCGACGTGAAGGTCGTGGACGGCCTCGTCAACGCCGTGGGGCGCGTCGTCGTGGCGGGCGCCGCGGGGCTGCGCCAGATCCAGACCGGCTACTCCGTGAACTACGCGCTGACGATGCTGGCCGGCGCGGTCCTGCTCGTCGCCTTCCTCCTCGCCCGATGACCGGCCTGCTCTCCGCCGTCACCTTCCTGCCCGCCGCCGGCGCGCTCGCGCTCCTGCTGGTGCCGCGCCGGATGGCCGGCGCGCAGCGCGTGGGCGCGCTGCTGATCGCGCTCGCCGCGCTCGCGCTCTCGCTCCCGCTCTTCCTCGGCTTCGACGCCGACGCCGCCGGCTACCAGTTCGAGGAAGTCCGGCGCTGGATGCCGACGCTCGGCGTCACGTACCACGTGGGCATCGACGGGATCAGCCTGCTGCTCGTCCTCCTCACGACCTTCCTGACGCCGCTCGTGCTGGCCTCGGCGTGGCACTCGATCGAGGACCGGGTCAAGGAGTTCGTGGTCACGATGCTGATCCTCGAGACGGGGATGGTCGGCGTGTTCGTCAGCCTCGACCTCTTCCTCTTCTACGTGTTCTGGGAGGCGATGCTGATCCCGATGTACTTCGTCATCGGCGTGTGGGGCGGCGCCAACCGCATCTACGCGGCGGTCAAGTTCGTGCTCTACACGATGGCCGGCTCCGTCCTCATGCTGGTCGCGATCCTGGCGCTCTACTTCCAGCACGGGGCGGCGACGGGCACGTACACGTTCGACGTGCCGGCGCTCGCGCGCTGGGTGCTCGCGCCGGGCCTCGCGCAGAACCTGATGTTCCTCGCGTTCGCGTTCGCCTTCGCGATCAAGGTGCCGCTGTTCCCGTTCCACACGTGGCTGCCGGACGCCCACGTCGAGGCGCCGACGCCGGGCAGCGTGATCCTGGCCGGCGTGCTGCTGAAGATGGGCACCTACGGCTTCCTGCGCTTCTGCCTGCCGTTCTTCCCCGACGCGAGCCTCGCGTTCGGGCCCCTGGTCTTCGCGCTCGCGGTGATCGGCATCGTCTACGGCGCGTGGGTCTCGACGGTGCAGGCCGACATCAAGAAGCTCGTGGCGTACTCGAGCGTGAGCCACCTCGGCTTCGTGATGCTCGGCATCTTCACGCTGACCCAGCAGGGACTCGTCGGCGGCGTCATCCAGATGGTGAACCACGGGCTCTCGACGGGCGCGCTCTTCCTGATGGTCGGCATGATCTACGAGCGGCGCCACACGCGGCTGATCGCGGAGTTCGGCGGCCTCTGGAAGGTGGTCCCGGCGTTCTCCGCCCTCTTCCTCGTCGTGACGCTCTCGTCCGTCGGCCTGCCGGGGCTGAACGGGTTCGTGGGCGAGTTCCTGATCCTGGTCGGCGCGTTCCAGGTGAACCGCTGGCTGGCGGCGGCCGCCACGACCGGCATCATCTTCGCGGCGGTCTACATGCTCTGGATGTACCAGCGCGTGATCTTCGGCGAGGTGACGCACGAGGCGAATCGCGGGCTCCGCGACCTGACGCCGCGCGAGTGGGCCGTGCTGGTGCCCGTCATCGTGTTCATCGTCTGGATCGGCGTCTACCCGGCGGCGTTCACGGGGAAGACGGAGGCGAGCGTCGAGGCGCTCATCGCCCAGGTCCAGGGCAAGGCGAGCCCGCGCTCGCCATGAGCGGGGCCGCGTTCCCCGTCGTCAGCCTCGGGCCGCTGCTGCCGACCCTGATCGTGCTCGCCGCGGCCGGCCTCGTCCTGCTCGCGGACCTGCTCCCGCGCCGCGGCGGCCGGGACCTGCTGGCGACGCTCGGCCTCGTGGGCGTCGTCGGCGCGCTGCTCGCGACGCTGTGGCGCTGGGGCAGCCCGGGCCGCGCGTTCGACGGCATGGTCGTGCTCGACGGCTTCGCGCTGTTCGCGAACGTCGTGATCTGCTACGCGGTGGCGCTGATCATCCTGCTCTCGGTCGACTACCTGCGGCGCGTCGGCGCCGAGTCGGGCGAGTACTACGCGCTCGTGCTCTTCGCGACGGCCGGCATGATGCTGCTCGCGGCCGCGGGCGACCTGATCGTCGTGTTCCTCGCGCTCGAGCTGATGTCCCTGTCCCTCTACGTCCTCGCCGGCCTGTTCAAGCGCGAGCTGGCCTCCGGCGAGGCGTCGATGAAGTACTTCCTGCTCGGCGCGTTCGCCTCGTCGTTCATGCTCTACGGCATCGCGCTCGTGTACGGCGCGACCGGCGCGACCAACCTCGACCGGATCGCCGCCGCGACGGCCGGCCGGGGACACGACCCGCTGCTGGCGATCGGGCTGGGCCTCCTGCTCGTGGGCTTCGGCTTCAAGACCTCGGCGGTGCCCTTCCACATGTGGGCGCCGGACGTGTACCAGGGCGCGCCGACGAGCGTGACCGCGCTGATCGCGACGGGCTCCAAGGCCGCCGCGTTCGCGGCGCTGATCCGCGTGCTCGTCGTGGCGCTGCGGAGCGCGCAGGCCGACTGGACGGTGCTCCTGTGGGCCGTGGCCGTCGTGACGATGACGCTCGGCAACGTCGTCGCGATCGCCCAGTCGAACCTGAAGCGGATGCTCGCCTACTCGTCGATCGCGCACGTCGGCTACATGCTGGTCGGCCTCGTCGCGGGCGGCGTGCCGGGCGCGGGCGCCGTGCTCTTCTACCTGCTCGCGTACACGTTCACCACGGTCGGCACCTTCGGCGTGATCACGCTGTGCACGCGCGCGGGCGAGGAGGCGGTGGAGGTCGGCGACTACGCGGGGCTCGCGCGGCGCCACCCCGTGCTCGCGGCGACGCTCGGGCTGTTCCTGCTGTCGCTCGTCGGCATCCCGCCGCTCGCCGGGTTCGTCGGCAAGTTCTACCTCTTCGGCGCCGCCGTGCGCGCGGGCTACGTCTGGCTCGCCGTGATCGGGGTGCTGAACTCGGCGGTCGCCGCGTACTACTACCTGCGCGTGCTCGTGTACATGTACATGCGCGAGCCCGAGGGGGCGGCGGCCGCGTGGGCGCCCTCGTTCGCCGGCGGCCTCGCGCTGGCGATCGCGCTGGTCGGCATCGTGGTGCTCGGCGTGATGCCGGCGCCGTTCGCGGACCTCGCCCAGGCGGCCGTCGCGCCCCTGCTGCGGTAGGGCCCGGTGCGACGCCGGCCTGCCGCCCGTCCCGCGCGCCGCGCCCGTCGCCCGCGCCCCGGGGCGCCGCTCGCCGGCTATCGCGTCGTCGAGATGGCGCACCACCTCTCGGCGCCCCTCGCCGCGATGCACCTCGCCGACTTCGGCGCCGACGTGGTCAAGGTCGAGTCGCTCGAGGGCGAGGACTGGCGGCGCTGGGGCCGGCCGTCGCCCGCCGGGATGAGCCAGCTCTTCCTCGCGATCAACCGCAACAAGCGCAGCCTCTCGCTCGACCTCGGCGCCCCCGCGGGCCGCCGCGTGCTCGAGCGGCTCCTCGGGAGCGCCGACGTGCTCCTCACCAACTGGGCGCCGCAGGTGCTGGCCAGGCTCGGGCTCGACGCCAAGCGCCTCGCTCGCCGCCACCCGCGGCTGATCGTCGCGACGCTGTCGGGCTTCGGTGCGCGCGGCCCGCAGGCCGACCGGCGCGCCTTCGACATCGTCGTGTGCGGCGAGACGGGGCTGCTCCTGCCGCATCCCGACGGCGTGAGCCCGCCGCTGGTCAACGCGGCGCCGATGACGGACACGGGGGGCGCGCTGATGGTCGCGCTCGGCGTGGCGCTCGCGCTGCTGCACCGCGAGCGGACCGGCCGCGCCCAGGGGGTGGAGGCCGCGCTCGCGAGCGTCGCCATCGCGCTCCAGGCCCACCGCTTCATCTGGCTCGAGCACGAGGCGGCGCCCGAGCTCGCGGTGCCCCGCATGACGGTGTACGGCGCCTACGCGACCGCCGACGGCTTCATCACGATCGCGGCGCTGGCGGAGCGGCTCTGGGAGCGGCTCTGCCGCGCGCTCGGGCTCGCGGCCCTGCTCACCGACCCGCGCTACACGCCGTGGGCGCGGTTCGTCGAGCGCCAGCTCGAGGTCCGGCCCCTGCTCGAGGCCCGGTTCCGGACGCGCACGACCGACGAGTGGCTCGCCGTCCTGGTCCCCGCCGGCGTGCCCGCCGGGCGCGTGAGCTGGGGCGCGCAGGTGTTCGAGCACCCGCAGCTCCGCGCCAACGGCGCGATCCTCGAGACGCGGCACCCGAAGGCGGGCCGCCTGCGGATGATGGGGTTCCCGCTGCGCCTGACGGCGACGCCGCCGCGGCTCCGGCGGCACGCGCCGCCGCTCGGCGCGGACACGCGCCGGATCCTCGCGGAGCTCCGGTACCGGCCCGCCGAGATCGCGCGGCTGGTCGCCGCGCGCACCGTGCGGGTGTGACCGCGTCCGTCCGGCTGCCGCACCGCGGCTGGCTCTTCGACCTCGACGGCACCGTCTATCGCGGCGAGGCGCTGATCCCGGGCGCCGACACGACGATCGCCGCCCTGCGCGCCGCGGGGCGGCGCGTCGCCTTCCTGTCCAACAAGCCGCTCGAGACGCGCGCCGACTACGCGGCCAAGCTGACGCGCCTGGGCGTGCCGGCGGGCGCCGCCGACGTCGTCACCTCCTCGCTCGTGCTCGCGCGCCACCTGCGCCGCCTCGACCCGGGGGCGCCGGTGTTCGTGATCGGGGAGGCGCCGCTGCTGGCCGAGCTCGCCGCGCACGGCTTCGAGGTGCGCCCCGACCCGCGCGTGCGGTGGGTCGTGATCGCGTTCGACCGGACGTTCGACTACGCGAAGCTCAACACGGCGCTCCAGGCGGTGCGCGGCGGCGCGCGCCTGATCGCGACGAATCCCGACCGGACGTGCCCGACGGAGGACGGCGAGATCCCGGACTGCGCGGGGATGACCGCCGCGGTCGAAGCCGTCACCGGTGCCACCGTCGAGGTCACCGTGGGGAAGCCCTCGCCGCTCATCCTCGAGGTCGCGCTGGAGCGCCTCGGCGTGGCGGCCGGCGAGTGCGCGATCGTCGGCGACCGGCTCGAGACCGATATCGCCATGGGCAAGCGGCTCGGGCTCGCCACCGTGCTCGTGCTGACCGGCGTCACCGCCGCCGCCGACCCGCGCATCGCCGAGATCGCTCCGGACCTCGTGCTACCATCGATCCGGGAGCTGCTCGAGCCATGACGCGGCCGCACGAGCTGGCAGACGGTGCGTACGACGTCGTCGTCGTCGGCGGCGGCATGGCGGGGGCGGGCGTCGCCCGCGACCTGGCGCTGCGCGGCGTGTCGGTCGCGCTCGTCGAGAAGGGCGACTTCGCCTCCGGCACGACGGCCTACTCCTCCAAGCTGATCCACGGCGGGCTGCGCTACCTCGAGCTGCTCGACTTCGGCCTGGTCCGCGAGTCGCTGCGCGAGCGGGAGACGCTCTCCCGCCTCGCGCCGCACCTCGTGCGGCCGCTCGCGTTCCTCGTCCCCATCTACCGTGAGTCGTCGCGGAGCCTCGTCAAGGTGCGCGTCGGCCTCAAGCTCTACGACTGGCTCACGCCGGGCCACGGCCGCGAGCGCTACCGGGTGCTCCCCGCGATCGACGCGCTGTCCCTGGAGCCCGCGATCCGCGCGCAGGACCTGCGGGGCGCCGGCTACTACTTCGACGACCTCCTCGTGTACCCGGAGCGGCTCTGCCTGGAGAACGTGCTCTCGGCGCACCGGCACGGGGCGCGCGTATTCAACTACGCGCAGGTCGAGGAGGTGGCGCGCGACGCGCGCGGCGAGATCGCCGGCGTGCGCGTGCGGGACCTCCTCTCGGACCGGGTCGCGCGCCTCCACGCGCGCATCGTCGTGAACGCGACCGGGCCGTGGGTCGACGATCTGCGCGCGCTCGCGGGGGTCGACGAGCGGGGCAAGCGCGTCCTGCGGCGCACCAAGGGCATCCACTGCCTGCTGCCGCGGCTCACCGAGCGCGCGGTCTACCACAGCACGGCGGACGACCGGATGATCTTCGTCATCCCGTGGCGCGAGTTCTCGCTGGTCGGGACGACCGACACCGACTTCGAGGGCGACCTCGACCGCCTCCACGCGACGCGCGACGAGGTCGAGTACCTGCTCGGGGAGGTGCGGCGCGTGCTGCCCGACCCCCGCGTGGCCGTCGAGCACGTGGCGTACACGTACGCCGGTGTGCGGCCTCTCTCGTTCGAGGAGGGCCGGCGCGAGTCGGCGGTCTCGCGCGCGCACAGGATCGTGGCGGAGGAGCGCGGGCGCTTCCTGTCGATCACGGGGACGAAGCTCACGTGCTTCCGGAGCCTCGCCGAGGCGCTGGGCGACCGGGTCGTCCGCGCGCTCGGCCGGAAGGCGCCCGGCCGCACCGGCCGGCTGACGCTCGACGGCGCCGACGAGGAGGTCGGGCGCGTCGAGGCGCGGGCCTGGATGGACGTCTCGGCCGAGGTCGCGGCCTCGGGGCTGCCGCGCGAGACGCTCGAGACGCTGGTGACGATCTACGGCCGCGGCTACGCGCGCGTCGTCGACCTCGCGGGCAAGGTCGCGGGCGGCGCGGAGCGGCTGTGCCCGTCGAACCCCGACGTCGGGGCCGAGCTGCACCTGGCGGTGCAGGACGAGCTGGCGGTGTCGCTCCAGGATTTCCTGCTGCGGCGCACGGGCCTCGGGACGAGCGGCTGCCAGGGGCTCGACTGCGCCGAGGCGATCGGCGCGCGGATGGCGCTGCTCCTCGGCTGGAGCCCGCGCCGCCTCGCCGCGGAGCTCGACGCCTACCAGGCGTACGTGGCCCGCTCGCACCGGTTCAGGGCCCCGTAGCGCCGGGCGGAGACCCCGGCGCGGGGATCCATGATATAAGTCTCCCGCACCTCGAACACGGAAGGAGCGGCCATGACCAGGATATGCGCGCGCGGTGGCGTCGTTGTCCTCCTCCTCGGCGTCGTCGGGCTCCTCGCGGCGATCCCGCCCGGCGCCGCGCAGGCGCCCGTCAAGATCACGCTCTGGCACGCGATGGGCGGCGCCCGCTACGACGCGATCACGAAGGACATCGCGGCGGGCTTCAACAAGACCCATCCCAACTACGTGCTCGAGCCGCTCTACACCGGCAACTACGGCGAGACCGTGACGAAGGCCATCGCGGCCATCCGCGCGGGGAGCCCGCCGCACATCGTGCAGGTGTTCGAGGTCGGCACGCAGACGATGCTCGACTCCGGGGCGATCATCCCCGTGACCGAGGTGGTGAAGCCCGGTGACATCGACTTCGACGACTACATCGCGCCGATCCTGAACTACTACCAGGTGGGCGGGAAGCTCGCGTCGATGCCCTTCAATTCGTCCACGGCCATCATCTACTACAACAAGGACGCGTTCCAGAAGGCCGGGCTCGATCCCTCCCGGCCGCCCGCGACGTACAAGGACGTCGAGGCGATGGGCAAGAAGATCGTCGCGGCCGGCGCGGCGCGCGCCGCGATCACGTTCGGCTGGCCCTCGTGGATGTTCGAGCAGGCGCACGCGATGCACAACCGGCCCTACGCCGATCACGGCAGCGGCCGCCAGGGGCGCGCCACGCGCGTGCTGTTCAACGAGCCGTTCGGCGTCGAGGTGCTCGGTCGGTGGAAGCGGTGGGCGGACGAGAAGCTCCTGGCCTACGGCGGGCGCGAGTACGCCCCCAACAAGGCGTTCCTGTCGGGCGAGGTGGCGATGCTCATGCAGTCCACCTCGCAGGTCACGACGATCGAGAAGGCCGCGAAGTTCCCCGTCGGCACCGGGTTCCTGCCGCGCATCGAGGGGCAGCCGGCCGGCAGGTCGGTGATCGGCGGCGCCTCGCTCTGGGTGCTCCGGGGCAAGGGCCGGAGCCCGCAGGAGCTGGACGCGATCGCGAAGTTCTTCAGCTTCGTCGCGCTTCCGGCGGAGACGGCGAAGTGGCACATGGACACGGGCTACTTCCCGGCGACCAGGACCGCCGTGGCCCTGCTGCGGAAGCAGGAGTGGTTCGTGAAGCACCCGAACCACGAGACGGCCTTCAAGCAGATCCAGGAGGGGCCCGACACGCCGAACACGCGCGGCGTGCTGCTCGGCAACTTCGTCCAGATCCGCAACATCACGGACACCGCCGTCGAGAAGGCGCTGTCGGGCCGGCTCTCCCCGAAGGAGGCCCTCGACGAGGCGGCGCGCGAGGCGAACAAGCTCCTGGACGAGTACAACCGGATCAACAAGTAACCGGGGCGCGGCGCCCGCGATGGAGGGGAGGTTCCCCGGTCGGATCCTGCCGTACGCCCTCCTCTTCCCCTCCATCGCGGTCATCGCGGTCTTCCTGCTGGTCCCCGCGGTCGAAGCCCTCCGCCTGTCCTTCTTCGAGGTGTCCCCGTTCACGGGCCGCGGGACCTTCGTCGGCCTCGCCAACTTCCGCGAGCTGGTCCGCTCCGACATCTACCGGGGGAGCCTGAGCGTGACGCTGCTCTTCGCGGTCGGCGTGGTGGCGCTGGGCCTCGCCGGCTCGCTCGCCGTCGCGGTGCTGGCGAGCCTGCGGCTGCCGGGTTTCGGCGTGTACCGGACGGTGCTGCTCTGGCCCTACGCGCTCTCGCCCGCGGTGGCGGGGACGATCTGGGCGCTGCTCTTCGACCCGTCCACGGGACCGGTGACGGTGCTGCTCCGGGCGGTCACGGGCCTCTCGCCGAACTGGATGATGAACGGCACGTACGCGCTCGCGGTCACGGTCGTCGCCGCGACCTGGAAGATGCTCGGGTTCAACATCGTCTTCTTCCTCGCGGGCCTCCAGGCCGTGCCGCAGGAGCTCCGGGAGGCGGCGCAGGTCGACGGCGCGGGCGCCGTGCGCGTCTTCTGGCGGATCACGTTCCCGATCCTGTCGCCGGTGACCTTCTTCCTCTTCGTGATGAACTCGCTCTACGCCTTCTTCGAGGTCTTCGGCCTGATCGACGTCATGACGCAGGGGGGGCCGGGCGGCGCCACGGAGATCCTCGTCTACCGCCTCTACCAGGACGCGTTCATCGCCGCGCGCTGGGGCATCGCCTCGGCGCAGTCGATCCTGCTCTTCGTGATGGTCGGCGCGCTCACGCTCCTCCAGTTCCGGCTGGCGGGCCGCCGGGTCGTCTATGCGTAGGCGGCGCGGCGCCGTGCTGGCGGCGCACGTGCTGCTGGCGGCCGCGACGCTCGTGATCGTCTTCCCGATGCTCTACGCCGTCCAGGTGAGCACGCTCGAGTTCCAGGACGTGTTCGTGTTCCCGCCGAAGCTCCTGCCCGGCGGCGCGTTCGCGGACAACCTGCGGCGTGCCTGGGAGAAGGTGCACCTGGGCCGGCTGCTCGCCAACTCGGCGGGCATCGCGGTGGTGGTCGCGCTCGGCAAGATCTGCCTGTCCGTGATGGCGGCGTTCGCGTTCACCTACTTCCGCGACTTCCCGGGCAAGACGCTGCTCTTCCTCGCGATCCTCGCCACGCACATGCTGCCGCTGCCGGTGCGGATCGTGCCGACCTTCCAGCTCATGCACGACTTCGGCTGGGTGAACTCCTACCAGGCGCTGACCGTGCCCTTCTTCGCCAGCGCCACCGGCACGCTGCTCTTCCGCCAGTTCTTCCTGACGATCCCGCCGGCCCTGTCGGAGGCGGCGCGCGTGGACGGCGCGGGGCCCCTGCGCTTCCTGGTGCGCATCCTGCTCCCGCTGTCGGTCAACAACCTGGCGGCGCTGTTCCTCGTGGAGTTCCTGTACATGTGGAACGAGTATCTCTGGCCGCTCATCGTCACGACGTCGGACGAGATGCGGGTCGTCCAGATCGGCATCAAGATGCTCGTGGCGACCGATGCCCAGGCGGAGTGGAACCTCATCATGGCGGGGGTGGTGGCGGCGATGGTGCCGCCGCTCGTGGTGCTGCTCGCGCTCCAGCGGAGCTTCGTGGGCAGCATCTCGCTCGGGCAGGAGAAGTGAACGGGGCGGTCGCCCCGGCGGGAGCCGTGCTATAGTCCCGCTACCGGCGGCAGTCCCGTCGCCGGTGACGGGAGATCATTGACGCGAGGAGGCGGCTCATGGAGGCGTTCTCGAGGCGTTGGACAGCGCTCGCCGTTGCCGTCGGGGTGCTCCTCATCGGAATGCCCGCGCAGGCGAAGACCGAGATCCACTTCTGGCACGCGATGACGGGCCAGCTGGGCACCTCGCTCGAGGCGCAGGCGAAGCAGTTCAACGAGAGCCAGGGCGAGTACGAGGTGAAGCCCCTCCGCAAGGGCAACTACGCGCAGACGCTGACCGCCGCGATCGCGGCCTACCGCCAGAAGAACCCACCGCACATCGTGCAGGTCTTCGAGGTCGGGACGCAGACGATGCTGATGTCGGGCGCGGTCTACCCGGTCTACGACCTGATGAAGCACTACGAGATCCCGGTCAAGTGGAACGACTTCATCAAGCCGGTCGTGGGCTACTACACGAAGGACGGCAAGCTCTACTCGATGCCGTACAACTCGTCCACGCCGATCTTCTACTACAACAAGGACGCGTTCAAGAAGGCCGGCCTCGCCCCCGACAAGCCGCCGAAGACCTGGAAGGACGTCGAGGCGTACGCGAAGAAGATCCTGGCCGCGGGCGCCGCGAAGTGCGGCTTCTCGACGGGCTGGCCGTCGTGGACGATGGTCGAGAACATGCACGCGACCCACGACCAGCCGTTCGCGAGCAAGAACAACGGCTTCGGCGGCGTCGAGGGCGTCGAGCTCCTCGTCAACCGCGCGTTCGGCCAGAAGCACATCGGCCAGCTCGCCGCCTGGCAGAAGGACAACGTCTACTCGTACGGCGGGCGGGGCGGGGCCGCCGACCCGAAGTTCGTGAACGGCGACTGCGCGATGTACGTCCAGTCCTCGGCGCTGATCGGCGGCTTCACCCGCGGCGTCAAGTTCGACTGGGGCACGGGCGAGCTGCCGCACTGGGGCGCGCCGTACCGGAAGGCCACGTCGATCATCGGCGGTGCCACGCTCTGGGTGCTCAAGGGCAAGCCCGAGGCGGAGTACCGCGGCGTGGCGCGGTTCCTCGAGTTCCTGGCCAAGCCCGAGCAGCAGATGTGGTGGCACGTGAACACGGGCTATCTCGCCATCTCGAACACGGCGGTCCGGAACCTCGAGCAGGGGTACCACTTCGTCCGCAACCCGAAGCAGTACACGGCCTTCGCGCAGCTCACCGGCCTGCCGCCGACGCCGCCCGCGGCGATGGCGGGCAAGAAGGCGGCGCCCGCGAAGGCCGAGCGCGTGGCGACGGCGAACAGCTCCGGGCTGCGGCTCGGCAACTTCGTCCAGATCCGGGACGTGATCGAGAGCGAGATGGAGAACATCTTCGCCGGGAAGAAGTCGGCCAAGCAGGGGCTCGACGACGCCGTGGCGAAGTCGAACGCGCTGCTCAAGGACTTCGCGGCGACGTACAAGCAGTAGCCGCCCCGGAGGGCACGCGGCCGTGAGGCGCACGGTCTTCGCCAATCGGTGGCTGCCGTACCTGCTGGTGCTGCCCCAGGTACTGGTCACCGTGGTGTTCTTCTTCTGGCCGGCGGCGAAGTCCTTCTACCTCAGCGTCTTCAAGTCGCCGCCGTTCGGCGGCCGCGACATCTTCGTCGGGCTCGACAACTTCACGGCGCTGCTGACCACGTCGGACTACTACGACAGCGTCGTCAGCTCGTTCGTGTTCGCCGGGGGCGTGACGGGACTGAGCGTCGTCGGCGGGCTGGTCGTCGCCGCCCTGGCGAACCAGAAGATCCGCGGGCTCACGCTCTACCGGACCGCGCTCCTGTGGCCCTACGGCATCGCGCCGGCCATCGCCGGCATCATCTTCCTCTTCATCTTCCATCCCGCGTACGGCATCCTGCCGTACTTCTTCTCGTTCGTGACCGCGTACGAGTTCAACTGGCTGCTCCGGGGCTGGATCGCGATGGCGCTCGTCATCACGGCCACGGCGTGGACGCACCTCGGCTACAACATCGCGTTCTTCCTCGCGGGCCTCCAGGCGATCCCCACCTCGGTGGTCGAGGCGGCGAGCGTGGACGGCGCCGGCCCGGTCCGGCGCTTCACGGCGATCGTGCTGCCCCTCATCTCGCCGGTCACGTTCTACCTCGTGGTCGTCAACATGGTCTTCGCGTTCTTCGGCTCCTTCGGCGTGATCCACGCCGTCACCCTGGGCGGGCCGGGGCACGCGACGGAGATCATGGTCTACAAGCTCTGGAAGGACGGCTTCATCGGCCTGGACCTCGGCTCCTCGGCCGCGCAGTCGGTCATCCTGATGGCGGTGGTCATCGGCCTGACGGTGCTCCAGTTCAGGTTCGCCGAGAAGAAGGTCACGTATTGAGCACGCTCGCGCGCGAGGACGCGCTCGCCCGGCCGGCGCAGATGGTCGTCGCCGAGCGGCGCCGCCGGCCGTTCCCGTGGGGCGCGCTCACGGTCCACGGCCTGCTGCTGGTCGCGGTCGCGGTGATCGCGTTCCCGCTCTACTACGCCTTCGTGATCTCGACGCAGGAGGTCTCGGAGGTCATCCAGAAGCCGCCGCGCCTGCTGCCCTCGGCCCACCTGGTCGAGAACTACTACGAGGCGTGGCAGCGGTCGGGCATGGGGCGCCTGCTGCTGAACTCGACGATCGTCGCCGTGGGCGTCGCGGTGGGGAAGATCTCGATCTCGATCCTCTCGGCGTTCGCGATCGTGTACTTCCGCTTCCGCGGGCGGCAGTTCGTCTTCTGGATGATCTTCGTCACGCTGATGCTCCCGATCCCGGTGCGGATCCTGCCGACGTACGAGGTCATCGGCAACCTCGGCTGGCTCAACACCTACGCGGGCCTCACCGTGCCGCTGATGGCCTCCGCGACCGCGACGTTCCTGTTCCGGCAGTTCTACCTGACCATGCCCAACGAGCTGGCGGAGGCCGCCCAGCTCGACGGCGCCGGGCCGATGCGCTTCCTCTGGTCGATCCTCCTGCCGCTGTCGTGGGCGAACATCGCCGCCCTGTTCGTGGTGCTGTTCATCTACGGTTGGAACGAGTACTTCTGGCCCCTGCTGATCACGAACACCGAGGAGATGCGGACCGTCGTGATCGGGCTCGAGTCGCTGATCCCGCGCTCGGGCACCGAGCTGCCGACGTGGAACTACATCATGGCGGGCGCGATGATGGCGCTGCTCCCGCCCGTGGCCGTGATCCTCTTCATGCAGCGCTGGTTCGTCCGGGGGCTGATCGAGAGTGAGAAGTAGGTGGGCCGCGGCCGCCGCGCTCGCGCTCGCCGTCGCGGCGGTCTGCGCCGTGGCTGAGCGTCCCGCCGCCGGCGCCGCGCCCCGGATCGCCGCGCACCGCGGAGGCGCGCGCCTCTGGCCCGAGAACAGCCTGCTGGCGTTCCGTGGCGCGCTCGGCCTCGGCGTCGACTTCGTCGAGACCGACGTCCACCTCACCGCGGACGGCGAGCCCGTCGTGATCCACGACCCGACGCTCGAGCGGACGACCACGGGAGCGGGGGCCGTGCGCGCGGCGCGGCTCGCGGACCTCGCGCCGCTCCGCCTGAAGGGCGCCGACGGCGCGCCGACCGCGGAGCCCGTGCCGACCCTCGCCCAGCTCCTGGATGTGCTGGCGCCCGCGCGCGTCGAGCTGCTCCTCGAGATCAAGGTGGGCGCCGCGCGCGAGCGCTACGCCGGGATCGAGGAGACAGTGCTGGGCCTGCTGCGGGCGCGGGGACTCCACGATCGCACGATCGTCATGGCCTTCGAGCCCGAGACGCTCGCGCGCGTGCGTGCGCTCGACCCGACGGTCCGCACGGCGTTGCTGATCGGCGGCCGCCGCGCCGGGCGCCCGACGCCGGACCAGATCGTCGAGTCGGCCCGCCGGGTGGGCGCGACCCACCTCGGCCTGAACCACCGGCTCGTGGACGCCGACGTGGTGGCCGCCGCGCGCCGGGCAGGGATCCCGCTCGCCGCCTGGACGGTCAACGAGGAGGCCGACCTCCACCGCGTCCTCGCCCTCGGCGTCGACGTCGTCATCAGCGACCGCCCCGACCTCGCCACGCGCCTCCTCGGGCGATGAGCGGGCGCCGCTTCGTCCTGGCCCTGGACCAGGGCACGACGGGCTCGACCGCGCTCGTGGTCGACCCCGAGGGCCAGGTGCGCGCCCGCGGCTACGCGGAGCTCGCGCAGCACTTCCCGCGTCCCGGCTGGGTCGAGCACGACCCCGGCGAGATCTGGGCCAGCGTCGAGCGCGCCGGCCGCGCGGCGCTCGCCGAGGCGCGCGTGACGGGCGGCGAGGTCGCGGCGATCGGCATCACCAACCAGCGCGAGACGACCCTCGTGTGGGACCGCGCCACGGGCGCCCCGATCCACCCGGCGATCGTCTGGCAGTGCCGGCGTACGGCGCCGTTGTGCGACCGCCTGCGGGCCGAGGGCGTCGAGCCGCTGCTGCGCGAGCGCACCGGGCTCGTCCTCGACGCCTACTTCTCCGGCACGAAGATCCGCTGGCTGCTCGACGAGGTCGCCGGCGCCCGCGCGCGCGCCGAGCGCGGCGAGCTCGCGTTCGGCACGGTAGACGCCTGGCTCCTGTGGAAGCTCACCGGCGGGGGCGTGCACGCGACCGACGTCACGAACGCCTCCCGCACGCTGTGCCTCGGCCTGCGGAGCGCCGACTGGGACGACGAGCTGCTCGGGATCCTCGGCGTCCCGCGCGCGGTGCTGCCGACCGTCGTCCCGTCGTCCGGCGTCGTGGCCGAGACCGTGGACCTCGGCTGGCTGCCGCGCGGCGTGCCGATCGCCGGCATCGCGGGCGACCAGCAGGCGGCGCTCTTCGGCCAGGCCTGCCACGCGCGCGGCCGCGCCAAGAACACGTACGGCACCGGCTGCTTCATCCTGCTCAACACGGGCCCCGTCCCCGTGGCCTCGACGCACGGCCTGGTGACGACGATCGCCTGGCGGCTCGGCGCCGAGACGACGTACGCGCTCGAGGGCAGCGTGTTCATCGCCGGCGCGGCGATCCAGTGGCTGCGCGACGGGCTCGGCCTCCTCCGGAATGCGGCGGAGAGCGAGGCGCTCGCGCGCTCGGTCCCCGACACGGGCGGCGTTTACTTCGTCCCCGCGTTCGTCGGGCTCGGCGCCCCGCACTGGGACATGTACGCGCGCGGCGCGATCCTCGGGCTCACGCGGGGCACGACCGCGGCGCACCTGGCGCGCGCCGCGCTCGAGGCGATCGCGTACCAGAGCCGCGACGTGCTCGAGGCCATGGCCGCCGACGCGGGCCTGGCCGCCGACGAGCTCCGCGTGGACGGCGGCGCCGCGGCCAACGACCTTCTCTGCCAGTTCCAGGCCGACATCCTGCCCGCCGCGGTGCTGCGCCCGCGCGTGATCGAGACGACCGCGCTCGGCGCCGCGTACCTCGCCGGGCTCGGCGCGGGCGTCTGGCGGACGCTCGACGAGGTCGGGCGCCGCTGGGCGGTCGAGCGGCGCTTCGAGCCCGCGATGCCGGCGGCGGTGCGCGCCGAGCGCTACGCGGGCTGGCGCCGCGCCGTCGCGCGCGCGCGTGGCTTCGCCGCGGCGGGCTAGCCGCCCGGCGGGGCGGGGGCGGTTGTGCCGAACCCGTCCGGTGGCCTGCGAGAGACGCTCGACAAATCAGCCACTTGGTGTCCTTGCCGCCCCCGGGAGGATGTGCTAGTGTTCCTGTTCACATGGCGCCGGACCACCAGCCGTCGCCCTGGAAAGGTGCCGCCGACGTCGCGCAGGTCGGGCTCACGCTGGTCGTCGCCACCGTCATCGGTCTCGGCGCCGGGTACTACGCGGACCGGTGGCTCGGCACCGCGCCCTGGCTCATGCTGGTCGGGCTCGGGTTGGGAATCGCCGCAGGCTTCGTGAACATCTTTCGAGCGGTGCAGAGGCTCGGACAGGATCGCGATGACGTCGACTGAGTTCGGAGCGCGCGTGATCTCGCGCGGCGCCCTCGCGGGCGCGGCGGCGGCGCTGGTCGCGGCCTGGGGCTGGGGGGCTCCCGCCTCGGGCGGCGTCCTCGTGGGCGCGGCCGTCGCCCTCCTCAACTTCGCCTGGCTCGCCCGCGGCGTGGCGCTCGTCGCCGGCGCCCCCGGCGCCCGGCGCCCGGGCGCGCGCTGGATCGTCGCGCTCGGCACGCGCTACCTCGTGACGTTCGCGGCCCTCGCGGCGCCGGTCGCCCTCGAGTGGGCGCACCCCGTCGCCCTCGGCGTCGGGGTCACGGTGCTGCCCCTCGCGCTCACGGCCGCGGGCCTGCGCGCCGCGCGGCAGGCGGGCTGAGCGCCGTGGGCGCGATCGAGCAGCCGCCGATCCTGCAGCTCCCGGGCATCCCGGACTTCGTCACGTACACGTGGCTCATCATGATCGTCCTGGCCGTCGTCGCCTTCGCCGCCTCGCGCCGTGTGCAGCTCGTCCCGCACGGGCTCCAGAACTTCTTCGAGGTGGTCCTCGAGCAGTTCGTCACGCTCGTGGACGACCTCATCGGGCGCGAGGGCCGGCCCTACCTGCCGCTGGTCGCCACGCTCGGCATCTACATCCTGCTGGCCAACCTGCTCGGGCTCGTGCCCGGGCTGATGTCGCCCACGGCGAGCCTCAACACGACCGCGGCGTGCGCGATCATCGTGTTCTTCGTCTATCACTGGATCGGCATCCGCAAGCAGGGCCTGCTGAGCTACGGCCGGCACTTCATGGGGCCGGTCGTCTGGCTCGCGCCGCTCATGATGCCGATCGAGTTCATCAGCCACCTGGCGCGGCCGCTCTCGCTCTCGCTCCGCCTCTTCGGCAACATGACCGGCGGGCACATCCTGCTCGCCGCGATGTTCTTCCTGATGGGGCTCGACGGCCTGTTCGGCTGGGCCCTGTCCGGCAGCGTGGCCGGCCTCACCGTCGGCGGCCTGGTCGGGCTCCTCATGTTCGTGTTCGTCCTGGCCTTCCTCGTCCCGCTCAAGATCCTGGTGTCGTTGATCCAGGCCTTCGTGTTCGTGATGCTGACGTGCCTGTACATTGCCGGGGCGCTCGAGGAAGCCGAGCACCACGGCGAGCCCCACGCAGAGCACCACTGACAGCCCACACTAGAGGAGGACACGCTCGTGCGACGCTTACTGCTTGTCATCGGTCTGGCGATTCTCGGCTCTCCGGGCCTGGCGCTCGCCGCGGAGGGCGCGGCCCCGGCCGCGAGCCTGAACGCGCCCTTCGGATTCCTCGCCGCCGGCATCGGCCTCGCGATCGCGGCCGGGCTCTGCGGGCTCGGGCAGGGGCGGGCGGCCGCGGCGGCGGTCGACGCGATGGCGCGCCAGCCGGGCGTGGCCCAGCGCGTGTTCACGGCGATGCTCCTGGGGCTCGCCTTCATCGAGTCCCTGACGCTGTACATGTTCGTCATCGCGATCATCCTCGTCCTCAAGTTCTGAGGACGTGACGGGTCCAGCCGGGCGGGCGCGGTCGCGCGTGCGCCCGCCCGGCTGACGCGCGATGCCCCGACGCCCGAGCTACCGGCTGCCGAAGATCCCCGAGATGACGATCCGTCGTCTCTCGGTGTACACACGCTGCCTCCTGCAGCTCGAGGAGGACGGCGTGAAGACGGTTTCCTCGCAGGAGCTCGCCGACCGCTTCACCCTGAACTCGGCCCAGGTCCGGAAGGACCTCGCGTACTTCGGCGAGTTCGGCGTCCGGGGCATCGGCTACTACGTGTCCGGCCTCAAGGCCGAGCTGCAGCGCATCCTCGGCCTGGACCGCGAGTGGGCGGTGGCGCTCGTGGGCTTCGGCAACCTGGGTTCGGCGCTCTTCCACTACCGGGGATTCGGGCGGCAGGGCTTCAGGATCGCCGCGATCTTCGACGACGACCCGGCGAAGGTCGGCCGCGAGGTGGACTCGACGCCCGTCTTCCCGAGCCGTGACCTCGGGCGCGAGGTCAAGGCGCGAGGGATCCAGATCGCCATCGTCGCCGTGCCGGCCGAGGCCGCCCAGGCGGTGACGGACCAGCTCGTCGCGGCCGGCATCCGGGCGGTCCTCAACTTCGCGCCGGCGCGGCTCAAGACGCCGAAGGACGTGCGGCTCAAGAACGTCGACCTCTCCATCGAGCTCGAGACCCTGAGCTTCTACCTCGCCAAAGGCGCCCGGTAGTCTGTTACGCTCTCGGTAGTCCCCGATGCTGACCGACTGGCCGCCGTTTCATGCCCTGGCGAAGGCCTTCGCCGAGGGACACCCCTGTCTGCGCGTCGCCGGGCTCCAGGGCGCGGCCCGCGCGCTCGCCGTGGCCGAGCTCCTGCAGACGGCCGCGCGCCCGGCGCTCGTGCTCGTCCCCGGGGTGGCGGACGCGCACCGCGTCGTGCGGGACCTCGCGTTCTTCGGCGCCGCCGCCGTGGAGTTCCCGGAGCAGGAGCCGCGCCTCTGGCGGGGGGGCCGCCAGCGCGAGGCGGACGCCGAGCGCGCGCTCGTCGCCCGCCGGCTCGCGGCCGGCGAGCCCGTCGTCGTGGTCGCGACTCCCGCGGCGCTCGACGTGGAGGTGGCCGCGCCCGCCGAGTTCGCCGAGCGCACGCTGCGACTCGGCGTCGGCGACCGCCTCGACCGCGAGCTCCTGCTCGAGGCGCTCGCGCGGGCCGGCTACGAGCGGGTGGACACCGTGGTCGAGGTCGGCCAGTGGAGCCTGCGCGGCGGCATCGTGGACGTGTTCGCGCCGACCCACGCGAGCCCCGCGCGGCTCGAGTTCCTCGGCGACGACGTGGAGTCGATTCGCCTCTTCGACCCGACCTCGCAGCGCTCGGTGACGCCCCTCGACGAGCTCCTGGTCCTGCCGCTCGCCGCGCCGGTCGGGGGCGCCGGGCTCCTCGACTACCTGCCCCCGGCCGCGCCGGTCGTGGTGGACCCCCCGCGCCTGCTCGACGACGGGGCGGAGGAGGCGCCGGCGCGCGGCCCGCTCCGCGCGCGGCTGGCGGGCCGCCAGCTCGTCGAGCTGGTTCTCGTCGAGGGGACGTCGAGCGCCGCGTCCGCGGGCCCCGCCGTCGAGCTCGCGCTCGAGACCCACGCGGTCCCGCAGTTCACGGGCCGGTTCGGCGAGCTCGGGGCCGAGCTGGCGCGCTGGCGCGCGGAGGGGTTCCGGGTGCGCCTGGTGGCCGGCGAGCCCCGCCAGGCCGACCACCTGCGCCAGATCCTGCGCGAGCACGACCTCGAGGCCCAGGCGGCGCCGGGGCTCGGCGGCGACGAGGCGCTCGCGGTCGTGGTCGGCGAGTGCTCGGCCGGCTTCTCGATCCCCTCGCTCGGGCTCATCGTCCTCACCGAGGGCGAGGTGTTCGGCGCGCGCCGGCGCTCGCTCCGCCGGCCCAAGTACGCGCGCGGCGCCGCGCTCACGGCGTTCACCGACCTCGCGATCGGCGACATCGTGGTCCACGAGGACCACGGCCTCGGGCGCTACCTGGGCCTGCGCACGATGACGATCGGCGACCGCGAGGGCGACTTCCTCGTCCTCGAGTACGCCGAGGCCAACCAGCTCTACGTGCCGGTCGAGCGCCTCGACCTGGTCTCGAAGTATCTCGGCGCCGACGAGGGCGCGGCGCGCCTCGACCGGCTGGGCGGCGCCTCCTGGCAGCGGGTGAAGGACGCGGTGCGCGCGGCGCTGCGCGAGATGGCCGAGGCGCTGCTGCGCCTGTACGCCCGGCGCGCCGTCGCCGAGGGCCGCGCGTTCGCGCCCGACACGCCGTGGCAGCGCGAGTTCGCCGCGGCGTTCCGGTTCGAGGAGACGGCCGACCAGCTCCGGGCGATCGAGGACGTCACGCGGGACATGGAGGCGCCGCGCCCGATGGACCGGCTCGTCGCCGGCGACGTCGGCTACGGCAAGACGGAGGTCGCGCTGCGCGCCGCCTTCAAGGCGGTCGCCGACGGGACGCAGGTCGCCGTCCTCGTCCCGACCACCGTGCTGGCCCAGCAGCACTGGGCGACCTTCGCCGACCGGTTCGCGCCCTTCCCCGCGCGCGTCGAGCTGCTCTCGCGCTTCCGCTCGCCCCGCGAGCAGAAGGCGGTCGTCGAGGGGCTCCGCGTGGGGACCGTGGACGTCGTCATCGGGACGCACCGGCTCCTGTCCAAGGACGTGGAGTTCAAGAGCCTGGGGCTGCTCGTGGTGGACGAGGAGCACCGCTTCGGCGTCGCGCACAAGGAGCGGGTGAAGCAGCTGCGCGCCTCGGTGGACGTGCTCGCGCTCACGGCGACGCCCATCCCGCGCACCCTCTACATGTCGCTCTCCGGCGTGCGCGACATGTCGGTGATCGAGACGCCGCCCCTCGACCGGCTGCCCGTCGAGACGGTCGTCCGCCGCTTCGGCCGCGGCGTGATCAAGGAGGCGCTCGAGCGCGAGCTCGAGCGCGGCGGGCAGGTCTTCTTCGTCCACAACCGCGTCCAGTCCCTGCCCACGATGGCGCGCTTCGTCCAGGAGCTCGTCCCCGACGCCCGCGTCATCATGGGCCACGGCCAGATGAAGGAGCGGGCGCTCGAGGCGACGATGGTGAAGTTCGTCACCGGGCAGGCCGACATCCTGGTCTCGACGGCGATCGTCGAGTCGGGGCTCGACATCCCGGCCTCGAACACCATCGTCGTCAACCGCGCCGACCGCTTCGGGCTCGCCCAGCTCTACCAGCTCCGGGGCCGCGTCGGGCGCGAGCGGCAGCAGGCCTGGGCCTACCTGCTCGTGCCCGCGGACGGCCGCGTGGACGAGCGGGCCCAGCGGCGCCTGCGCGCGCTCCAGGAGCTGACCGAGCTCGGGTCCGGCTTCAAGCTCGCGCTGCGCGACCTCGAGATCCGCGGGGCCGGCAACCTCCTCGGCGCCGAGCAGCACGGGCACATCGCGGCCGTCGGCTACGATCTTTATTCGAAGCTGCTCGCCGAGGCCGTGCGAGAATTGAAGGGCGAACCCACCGCCGCGACGGTCGATCCGGTGATCAGCGTGCCGGTGGAAGGCTTCCTCGCCGACGACTATGTTCCCGAGGTCAACCAGCGGCTCGCCCTCTACAAGCGGCTCGCCGGCGCCACGCGCGACGCCGAGGTCGACGACCTCGCCGCCGAGCTCGCGGACCGGTTCGGCCCGCCGCCGGCCGAGGCGGCGCAGCTCCTCGACACCGTGCGCATCCGCGTCGCGGCGCGGGCGCTCGGCGTGGAGAAGGTCGAGGCCGGCGGCGGCACGGCGCTCGTCACGTTCTCGCCGGCGACCCCGCTCGACCCGGAGCGGCTCGTGCGCGCCATCCACGCGAGCCGGGGGCGCCTCCGGATGAAGCGCGAGTTCACGGTCGAGGCGGCGGTCGCCCGCGGCGCGTGGCCGGCCGTGCGCGACTCGCTGCTGCGCCTGCTCGCGGAGCTCGCCCGCGCGTGAGGCGCCGGCGCGCGGCGGTCGCGGCCCTGGCGCTCGGGCTCTCCGGGTGCGCCCTGCCCGGCTGGGTGCCGTTCGTCGGCAAGAAGACGGAGGCCCCCAGGCCCAGGGCGGCGAGGGCCGCGCCGGTCGCCGAGGCCCCGCGCCGCGGGCCCGCGCCGGCGTCCAGCACCCCGCCCGCGGAGGCGGCCCGGCGCGTGCCCGACGAGCACGTCACCGACCGGGTCATCGCCGTCGTCAACAACGACGCGATCACGCTCTCCGAGCTGCAGGAGGCCATCGCGGTCTACCGCTACGAGAGCCGCGATCGGACCAAGCCGACCGACGAGCTGGTCCACCAGTTCCTCACCCGGATGATCGACAACCGGCTCCAGCTCCAGGAGGCGGAGCGGGAGAAGGTCGTCGTGGACGACATCGAGGTCGAGGAGGATCTGACCGACCGGATGAAGCGGCTCAAGGTGGCGAACCGGGAGGAGTTCGAGAAGCTGCTCCGGGAGCAGGGCATCACGATGGACGCCGTCAAGAAGCGCATCCGCGACTCCCTGCGCGTCCAGCGCCTGATCAACCGCAAGGTCCGGCTCCGGGTGTCGGTGACGGAGCCCGAGATCATGAAGTACCTGGAGGCGAACCGCCAGAAGCTCGAGACGGGGCTCGGCTATCACGCGCGGCACATCCTGATCGTCCCCGAGGGGGGCGACTCCGACGCCGCCTGGGAGGCCGCGCGCATCAAGGCCGAGCTCCTGCGCACGCAGCTCGTCCAGGGCGCCGACTTCGCCGAGCTCGCGCGCAAGCACTCGCGCGACGCGAGCGCGAAGGACGGGGGGGATCTCGGGACCCTCAAGCGGGGCGAGCTCGCCCAGGACATCGAGGCCCAGATCCTCGCCCTCCAGCCGGGCGAGGTCGCGAAGCCCCACCGCTCTCGGCTCGGCTGGCACATCTTCAAGCTCGAGTCCAAGGAGGGCCTGGAGGGGGAGGGGCTCGACCGGGCGAAGGCCCAGATCCGGGACATCCTGTTCCGGGAGAAGTACGAGGCCCGCCTGGAGGCCTGGCTCAAGGAGATCAAGCAGCGGGCCATCATCGAGGTACGGCTGGACCAGCCGTGAAAATACGTTGACAGATCGCCCTCGCGATGGGAAGATAACGCTTGGCGTTATCGTTCCAACCCCGCAGAAACCCTGCGCGCACTGTGTAACCGACTCACTTGCAATGCGGCGCCAAGACGCCGCGCCCGGAGCCCACCGATGAGCGCCCGCCGAGAACGAGGCCAAGGCAGCCAGACCCAGAGCCCCGACGCGCCGACCGGCATGAACCTGACCGACCTCAAGGAAAAGAGCATCCCCGACCTCAACCAGATCGCGCGCGACCTGAACGTCCAGAACCTGGGGGGGCTCCGCAAGCAGGAGCTGATCTTCAAGATCCTCCAGTCCCAGGCGGAGAAGGACGGGCTCATCTTCGGCGAGGGCGTCCTGGAGGTGCTGCCGGACGGGTTCGGGTTCCTCCGGGCGCCGGACTACAACTACCTGCCGGGGCCGGACGACATCTACGTGTCCCCGTCGCAGATCCGACGGTTCGATCTGCGCACCGGCGACACGATCTCGGGCCAGGTGCGGCCCCCCAAGGACAGCGAGCGGTACTTCGCGCTGCTCAAGGTCGAGGCGATCAACTTCGAGACGCCCGACCAGGCGCGCGAGAAGATCTTCTTCGACAACCTCACGCCGCTCTACCCGATGGAGCGGCTGCAGCTCGAGCACGATCCCGAGAACCTGACGACGCGCGTGATGGACCTGCTCTGCCCGATCGGCAAGGGGCAGCGCGGCATGATCGTCGCGGCTCCGCGCACGGGCAAGACGATGATGCTGCAGTCCATCGCCCACGCGATCGCGGCGAACCACCCGGAGGTCTACCTGATCGTCCTCCTGATCGACGAGCGGCCGGAGGAGGTCACGGACATGCAGCGGACCGTCAAGGGCGAGGTCATCTCCTCGACCTTCGACGAGCCGCCCCAGCGTCACATCCAGGTCGCCGACATGGTCATCGAGAAGGCCAAGCGCCTCGTCGAGCACAAGCGCGACGTGGTGATCCTGCTCGACTCGATCACGCGCTTCGCGCGCGCCCACAACGCGATCATCCCGTCCTCGGGCAAGGTGCTCTCGGGCGGCCTCGACGCCAACGCCCTGCAGCGCCCCCGCCGCTTCTTCGCCGCGGCGCGGAACATCGAGGAGGGCGGCTCGCTCACCATCATGGCGACGGCCATCGTGGACACGGGCAGCCGGATGGACGACGTGATCTTCGAGGAGTTCAAGGGCACCGGCAACATGGAGGTCCATCTGGACCGGCGCCTCATGGACAAGCGCATCTTCCCGACGATCAACATCGAGCAGTCGGGGACCCGGAAGGAGGAGCTCCTCCTCGAGAAGGACGAGCTCCAGAAGGTCTGGCTCCTCCGCAAGGCCCTCTCGCAGCTCAACCCGGTCGAGGCCATGGAGCTCCTGCTGGACAAGCTGAAGCTGACCCGGTCCAACAAGGAGTTCCTGGCCTCGATGCACGCGATGGGCTAAGGGCGTGGTATCATTGTCTTCTCCGTGGAGGTGGCGATCGTGAAGGTGGGCATTCATCCGGACTATGTGGACACGACGATCACGTGCGCGTGCGGGGAGGTGGTCCGCACCCGCTCGACCCGACCGGGCATCCGGGTGGAGATCTGCTCCAAGTGCCATCCCTTCTACACCGGGAAGCAGAAGCTCGTCGACACGGCCGGGCGCATCGAGCGCTTCCAGCGGAAGTACAAGCGCCAGACCGCGGCGTCGTAGCGACCGTTCCGAAACCGGCTGGGATCGGCTCCCGCCGGTTTTCTGTTTGCTGACCCGGGAGGCGCCGAGCCGTGATGCTGTTTGACAAGCTCCGCCAGATCCAAGAGCGGTCCAACGAGCTCGAGCGCCTGCTCTCGGATCCCGCCATCTTCTCGACGCCGTCCGAGTACGCCCGCCTCCGCAAGGAGCACGCGGAGCTCCAGGAGGTCGTCGCGCGCTTCGCCGAGTACCGCGAGGTCCTCCGGCGCCTGGGCGAGGCCCGGCACATCCTGGCCGAGGGCGGTGAGCGCGAGCTCCTGGAGCTCGCGCAGGCCGAGATCGAGGAGCTCGCCCGGCGCGAGGCGGAGCTCGAGGAGGAGCTCAAGCGTCTCCTGCTCCCGCGCGACCCGAACGACGACAAGAACGTCTTCGTCGAGATCCGGGCGGGCGCGGGCGGCGACGAGGCCGCGCTGTTCGCCGCCGACCTCGCGCGCATGTACACGAAGTACGCCGAGCGCCAGCGCTGGAAGGTCGAGGTCATGGACGCCAACGTGACCGGCGTGGGCGGCTACAAGGAGGTCATCCTCTTCGTCCAGGGGCGCGGCGCGTGGAGCCGGCTGAAGTTCGAGCGCGGCGTCCACCGCGTGCAGCGCGTGCCCGTCACCGAGTCGGCGGGGCGGATCCACACCTCGACCGTCACCGTCGCGGTGCTGCCGGAGGCCGAGGACGTGGACGTGCGGGTGGACGAGAAGGACCTCCGGGTCGACGTCTACCGCTCCTCCGGCCCGGGCGGGCAGGGCGTGAACACGACCGACTCGGCGGTGCGCATCACGCACCTGCCGACCGGGCTCGTCGTCACCTGCCAGGACGAGCGCTCACAGATCAAGAACCGCGCGAAGGCCATGCGCGTCCTCAAGGCGCGCCTGCTCGAGCGCGCGCAGGAGGAGCAGCAGGCGGCGATCGCGGCCGACCGCCGGAGCCAGGTCGGGACCGGGGAACGCAGCGAGCGGATCCGTACGTACAACTTCCCGCAGGCGCGCGTCACCGACCACCGGGTCGGGCTCACGCTGCATCGCCTGCCCGCCGTGCTCGAGGGCGATCTGGACGAGCTGATCGAGACGCTCGCCGCCGCCGAGCAGGCGGAGCGGCTGCAGCGGGTGGCGGGCTGATGGCGACGCTCCGCGACGGGCTCGACGCGGCCGCGCGGGCGCTCGCGGCCGCGGGGATCGCGACCCCGCGCGTGGACGCGGAGTGGCTCCTCGCCGGGCTCCTCGGCGTCGGCCGCGCCACGCTCGCGCTCGCCCTCGACCGCGCGGTGTCGGCCCCGCTCGCCGCGCGCTACGGCCTGGCCGTGCGGCGGCGGGCCGGGCGGGAGCCCCTCCAGCAGATCCTCGGCTGGGAGGAGTTCCGCGGGCTTCGGATCCGCGTGACCCGCGACGTGCTCGTGCCGCGGCCGGAGACCGAGGCGCTGGTCGAGTGGGCGTTGGGCCTGCTGCCGGCGCCGCGCGCCGGCGTGCGGCCCCTGGCGCTCGACCTCGGGACCGGCTCGGGCTGCATCGCCTGCGCGCTCGCCCGCGAGCGCGCCGACCTCGAGGTGCTCGCCGTCGACAACTCGCCGGCGGCGGCGGTGCTGGCCCGCGAGAACGCGCGCGCCCTGGGCGTCGCCGCGCGCGTCCGCGTCGTGGTCGGCGACCTGCTCGAGCCGGTCGGCCCGCGCCCCGCGGCCCTGATCGTGTCCAATCCGCCCTACCTGCCGAGCGACCTCGTCCCGACGCTCGAGCCGGAGGTGCGGAGCCACGAGCCGCTCGGCGCCCTCGACGGCGGCGGCGACGGCCTGGCGCTGATCCGGCGGATCGTCGCCGGCGCGCGCGGCCGGCTCCGCCCGGGCGGCGCGCTCGTGCTCGAGACGGCGGGCCGCGGACAGGCGCCCGAGGTCGCCGCGCTGCTCGACGCCGCGGGCTTCGGGGACGTGGCCGTGCGCGAGGACCTGGCCGGCGTGAGCCGGCTCGTCGCGGGGCGGGCCTGATGGCGGCGCGGCTCGAGATCGAGGGCGGCGTCCCGCTGCGCGGCCGGGTGGCGGTGAGCGCCGCGAAGAACGCCGCGCTGCCGGCGCTCGCGGCCGCGCTGCTCACGTCGGAGCCCGTCCGCCTCGCGAACGTGCCCGCGCTCGCCGACGTGGCGACGATGACGCGGCTGCTCGAGACCCTCGGCGCCTCGGTCGCGGGCGAGGGCGCCGGGATGGCCGTGCGCGTCGAGCGGGTGCGGAGCGACGTCGCGCCGTACGAGCTCGTGTCCACGATGCGCGCCTCGGTGCTCGTGCTCGGGCCGCTCGTCGCCCGGCACGGGAGCGCGCGCGTGGCGCTGCCGGGCGGCTGCGCGATCGGCGTGCGGCCGATCGACCAGCACCTGAAGGGCCTCGCGAAGCTCGGCGCCGAGATCGTGATCGAGAACGGCTACGTGATCGCGCGCGCGAGCCGCCTCAAGGGCGCCCGGATCACGACCGACCTCGTGACCGTCACGGGGACCGAGAACCTCATGATGGCGGCCGCGCTCGCCGAGGGCACGACGCTGATCGAGAACGCCGCGCGCGAGCCCGAGGTCGCGGACCTTGCCGCGCTGCTCGCCGCGATGGGCGCCCGCATCGAGGGCGCGGGCACCGCGCGGCTCGAGATCGAGGGCGTGCCGGAGCTCGCGGGCGCCACCCACCGGATCGTCCCCGACCGCATCGAGGCGGGCACGCTGCTCGTGGCCGGCGCGATCACGCGCGGCGACGTGACCGTCACGGACCTCGTCCCCGACCACGTGTCGGCCGTGCTGGCGAAGCTCGAGGAGTGCGGCGTCGGCCTCGAGGTCGGGCCCACGTGGGTGCGCGTGCGCGGGCCCGAGCGCCCACGCGCGGCCGACGTCACGACCAGCCCGTACCCGGGGTTCCCGACCGACATGCAGGCGCAGCTCATGACGCTGCAGGGGCTGGCCGACGGCCAGTCGCGCGTCACGGAGACGATCTTCGAGAACCGCTTCATGCATGTGGCCGAGCTCGCCCGGATGGGCGCCCGCATCGAGACCGATGGCGCCATCGCCGTCATCCGCGGCGTCCCGGGCTACCAGGGCGCCCCGGTGATGGCCTCGGACCTGCGCGCCTCGGCCGCGCTCGTGCTCGCGGGCCTCGCCGCCGCGGGCCGGACGAGCGTCGCGCGCGTCTACCACCTCGACCGCGGCTACGAGCGGCTCGAGGCCAAGCTCGCGGCGCTCGGCGCGCGGATCGAGCGGCGCGCGTGAAGGAGCGTCTGACGCTCGCCCTGCCCAAGGGCCGCCTGCTCGACGGCGCGCTCGAACGGCTGCGCGCCCTCGGCGTGGACGGGATCGACCCGGACTCGCGGCGGCTGATCTTCACCGTCGCCGCGCGCGACCTCCGGGTGCTGCTGCTGAAGCCCGCCGACGTGCCCGCCTACGTCCTCTACGGCGCCGCCGACCTGGGCATCGTCGGCAAGGACATCCTGCTCGAGCAGGAGCCCGACGTGTACGAGCCCCTCGACCTCGGCTTCGGCGTCTGCCGGCTCGTCGTCGCGGAGCCGCGCGAGCTGTGGGAGCGGGACGACCCGTCGAAGTGGTCCTGGGTGCGGGTGGCGACGAAGTACCCGCGGCTGGCCGAGCAGTACTTCACGGACCGCGGGATCCAGGTGGAGATCGTGCGCCTCGACGGCTCGATCGAGCTGGCGCCGCTGGTCGGGCTCGCCGAGCGCATCGTGGACCTCGTCCAGTCGGGGGAGACGCTCCGGGCGAACGGGCTCGTCGAGGTGGCCGAGATCGTGCGCTCCACCGCGCGCCTGATCGTGAACCGCGCGTCCATGAAGACCGAGCACGCGCGCATCACCGGCCTCATCGAGGAGCTGAAGGCCGCGCCGCGGGTGACGCGGTGATCCGCGCCCTCGACGCGCGCGTGCTCGGCCTCGACGCAGTCGTGGCCGCGCTCGAGCGGTCGCCGGAGACGGCGGCGCCCGAGATCCACCGCGCCGTGGACGACATCCTCGCGGCGGTCCGGGCCCGCGGCGACGCCGCGCTCCTCGAGTGCACGGCGCGCTTCGACGGCTTCCGGGCCCCGTCGGCCGCGGCGCTCGCGATCCCGCCCGCGGAGTTCGAGGCGGCGGAGCGGGCGCTCGCGCCCGCGACCCGTGCGGCGCTGGCGTACGCCGCCGAGCGCATCGAGCGCTACCACGCCGCCGCGGCGCCGAAGTCGTGGCGGCTGACCGACGAGCACGGCTCGGTCCTCGGCCAGGAGGTCCGCCCGCTGGACCGGATCGGCGTCTACGTGCCCGGGGGGCGCGCGGCGTACCCGTCGACCGTCCTGATGACCGCCGTCCCGGCCCGCGTCGCCGGCGTGCGCGAGGTCGTGCTCGTGACGCCGCCCGGGCGCGACGGCGGTGTCGAGCCGGTGGTGCTCGCGGCGGCGTGCCTGGCGGGCGTGACCGAGGGCTGGCGCCTGGGCGGCGCGCAGGCCGTCGCGGCGCTCGCGTACGGCACGGCGACGATCCGCCGCGTGGACAAGATCGTGGGTCCGGGAAACATCTACGTCGCGCTGGCGAAGGCCCGGGTCTTCGGCGAGGTTGGCATCGACATGCTCGCGGGGCCGAGCGAGGTGGTCGTCGTGGCGGACGCCCGGGCCGACGCCCGCTGGATCGCGGCCGACCTGCTCGCCCAGGCCGAGCACGACCCGATGGCGCGCGCGGTGCTCATCACCGATACCGCCGGGCTGATCCCGCGGGTCGCGCACGAGGTCGAGCGGCAGCTCCGCGCGCTGCCGCGCCGCGAGATCGCCGCGCAGGCGCTCGACGCCCACGGCGCGCTGGTCCGCGTCGCGTCGCTCGACGACGCCGTCGAGCTTGCGAACCGCCTGGCGCCCGAGCACCTCGAGCTGATGGTCGCGGTGCCGGCCGCCTTGCTGGCGCGCGTGCGCCACGCCGGCGCGGTCTTCCTCGGCGGCCACACCCCCGAGGTCGTGGGCGACTACGTCGCCGGCCCCAACCACGTGCTCCCGACGGGCGGGACGGCGCGGTTCGCCTCGCCGCTCGGCGCGGAGGACTTCGTGAAGCGCTCGAGCGTCATCGAGTACTCGCCGAGCGGGCTCGCCGCCGCGGCGCCGCACCTCGCTGCGCTCTGCCGCCTCGAGGGGCTGGAGGGCCACGGGCGCGCGGCCGAGCTGAGACTGGCGGACGAGGGAGGGACGAAGGCATGAGCGCGGAGACGGCGGGACGGCAGGCGCGGGTCGAGCGCAAGACCAAGGAGACGGAGATCGCGCTCCAGCTGAACCTCGATGGCACCGGCGCGGCGAAGGTGCGCACGCCGATCCCGTTCTTCAGCCACATGCTCGAGGCGTGGGCGAAGCACGGGCTCGTCGACCTCGGCGTGGAGGCGCAGGGCGACGTCGAGGTGGATCAGCACCACACGGTCGAGGACGTGGGGATCGTGCTTGGCCAGGCGCTCCGGCAGGCGCTCGGCGACAAGCGGGGGATCGTCCGGTACGGCGCCGCCTCGATCCCGATGGACGAGGCGCTCGTGTCGGCGACCGTGGACCTCTCGGGGCGTCCGTACCTCGTCTTCGCCGTGCCCGTGGCGCGCCAGCGCGTGTCGAACCTCGACCTGGACCTCCTGCAGGAATTCTTCCGCGCGTTCGCGTTCAACGCGGAGCTGACGCTCCACGTGACCATGCACTACGGGCACAACCTCCACCACATCACCGAGGCCGTGTTCAAGGCCGTCGGCCGGGCGCTCGCCGCGGCGACGCGGCTCGACCCGCGCGCCGCGGGCCTCCTGCCGTCGACGAAGGGCACGCTCGGCGAGGCGAGCCGATGATCGCGATCGTCGACTACGGCCGGGGCAACCTCGGTTCGGTCGAGAAGGCCTTCGGGCGCGTGGGCATTCCCGCGATCGTCACGCAGGACGCGCGCGCCGTGGACGAGGCCGACGCGGTCGTGCTGCCCGGCGACGGCGCGTTCCACGACGCGATGGCGAACCTCGAGCGGCTCGGCCTGCTGCCGGCGCTCCGGCGCGCCCTCGACGGCACGCGGCCGTTCCTCGGGATCTGCCTCGGCTACCAGCTCCTGTTCTCGTCGAGCGAGGAGTTCGGCGAGGGGCGCGGCCTCGACGTGATCCCGGGCGTCGTCCGCCGGTTCCCTGCGGGCCGGAAGGTCCCCCACATGGGCTGGAACGGCGTCGAGCACGCGGGCGACCTGCGGCTCTTCGAGGGGATCCCCTCGGGCGCGCACTTCTACTTCGTCCACTCGTACTATCCGGAGCCCGCGCGGCCGGTGACGACCGCGTGGTGCGAGTACGGCGTCCGCTTCGCGGCGGCGGTCGAGCACGGCCGGATCCACGCGACGCAGTTCCACCCCGAGAAGAGCCAGCGCTGGGGTCTCCGGCTGCTCGAGAACTTCGCGGCGATCGTGAAGGGCGGCGGGCGGTGATCGTCATCCCCGCCGTCGACCTCCGCGCCGGGCGGTGCGTGCGCCTGCGGGAGGGCCGGGCCGACCAGGAGACGGTGTTCTCGGAGGACCCGGTCGCGACGGCCGTCGGCTGGAAGGCGCGCGGCGCCGAGCGGCTCCACGTCGTGGACCTGGACGGCGCGTTTGCGGGAGAGCCGCGGCAGGCCGCCCTCATCGCCGAGGTCGTCGCCGCCGTGGCGCCCCTGCCCGTCGAGGTCGGGGGCGGGCTGCGGAGCCTCTCGGCGCTCGAGGCCGCGCTCGAGACCGGCGCGCGCTGGGCCGTCGTCGGCACGCGGGCCGCGCTCGACCCGGAGTTCCTCGGCGAGGCCTGCCGGAAGTTCCCCGGGCGCATCATCGTCGCGGTCGACGGGCGCGGCGAGCGGGTCGCGGTCCGGGGCTGGACCGAGGTGGCGGCCGAGGGCGTGGTGGACGTGGGCGTGCGCGCCCGCGACGCCGGCGCGGCGGCGCTCCTCTACACCGACGTGACCCGCGACGGCACGGAGCTCGGGCCGAACGTCGAGGCCACCGCGGCGCTGGCGCGCGCCGTCGAGCTGCCGATCCTCGCCTCGGGCGGCGTCGCGCGCGTGGCCGACCTCGTGCGCCTGGCGGCGGTGCCGCGCGTGATCGGGACGGTCGTCGGACGGGCGCTCTACACCGGCGCGATCGACCTCGCGGCCGCGCTCGCGGCGCTGGAGGGCTGATGCTCGCCAAGCGCGTCATCCCCTGCCTCGACGTCAGGGACGGCCGGGTCGTCAAGGGCGTGCGCTTCGTGGACCTCCGCGACGCCGGCGACCCGGTGGAGGCGGCGCTCGCCTACGACGCGCAGGGCGCCGACGAGCTCGTGTTCCTCGACATCACGGCCTCGCACGAGGACCGCGACATCATGCTCGACGTCGTCCGCCGGACAGCCGAGGGCATCTACATGCCGCTGACCGTCGGGGGCGGGATCCGCTCCATCGAGGACGTGCGGCGGCTGCTCCGCGCCGGCGCCGACAAGGTCTCGCTCAACACGGCGGTGCTCGAGCGGCCGGCGCTCATCCGCGAGGCGGCGGAGCGCTTCGGCAGTCAGTGCATCGTCGTCGCCATCGACGCGAGACGCGAGGGCGGGAGCGCGGAGAGGGCGCGGACATGGGGCGTGTACACTCACGGCGGCCGCCGTCCCGTCGGGCGCGACGCGGTCCAGTGGGCGCGCGAGGCGGCGGCGCTCGGCGCCGGCGAGATCCTCCTGACGAGCATGGACCGCGACGGCACCAAGGACGGTTATGACCTCGACCTGACGCGCGCGATCTCGCAGGCGGTGCCCGTGCCGGTGATCGCCTCGGGCGGCGCGGGCTCGCTCGAGCACCTCTGGGAGGGACTCGTCGAGGGCCAGGCCGATGCCGTGCTCGCGGCCTCGATCTTCCACTTCGGCATCTACACGATCGCCGAGGCGAAGGCGTACCTGCGCGACCGCGGGGTGCCCGTGCGGTGCGAGCCGTGACGCTCGACGAGCTCCGCTTCGACGGCCAGGGGCTGCTCCCGGCGGTCGTGCAGGAGGCGGAGACGGGCGAGCTGCTGATGGTCGCCTGGATGGACCGCGCGGCCGTCGAGGCGACGCTCGCGACGGGCGTGACCCACTTCTGGTCGCGCTCGCGCGGCGCGCCGTGGCGGAAGGGCGAGACGTCGGGCCACACGCAGCACGTCCAGGCCGTCTACGCCGACTGCGACCGCGACACGCTGCTCGTGCAGGTCCACCAGGCGGGCGTCGCCTGCCACACCGGCGAGCGCACCTGCTTCTTCACGGCGCTCGACCGCGGCGAGACGGCCGGCCCGCCGCCGGCCCACATGCTCGAGCGTCTGGAGCGCACGATCGCGGCGCGCAAGACGAACCCGCCCGCCGGCTCGTACGTCGCCGGGCTGCTCGCGGCGGGGCGGGCGGCGATCTGCCGCAAGGTCGGCGAGGAGGCCACGGAGGTGATCACCGCGGCGCTCGGCGGCGAGGGCGACCGGCGCATCGTCGAGGAGGTCGCCGACCTCTGGTTCCACACGCTGGTGCTCCTGGGGGAGTGCGGGATCCCGTTCCGCGAGGTGCTCGAGGAGCTCGCGCGGCGCCATGCGCGGCGCAGCGCGCCCGACCGTTAGCCGCCGGCGCGCGCTCGGCCTCGCGGCGGCGCTCGGCGTGCTCGTCGTCGCGGCGCTCGGGGGCTGCGCCGGCCGGCGCTTCGAGGGGGGCGCGTTCCACTCGCCCAAGGGCTACCGCGTCGCCCTGCCGGGTGGCGGCTGGGTCGTGGACGACGCGAGCGCGGCGGACCTCGCGCTGCGGCACCGCGCGGGGCCCGCCGCGATGCTCGTGAACGCCGAGTGCGGGCGGGCGCCCGGCGCGCGCACGGCCGACGTGCTGGCCCGGCACCTGTTCATCGGCGTGCGGGATCGCCTCGTGGTCGAGCGCGGCGCCGCGACCGTCGCCGGGCGGCCCGCGGCGCACGCGGTGGTGGACGGGCGTGCCGACGCCGACGGGGCGCCGGCGCGCATCGAGGCGTACGTGGTCAAGGGCGAGCGCTGTGTCTACGATCTCGTGTACGCCGCGCCGCCGGCGGCGTTCGGGACGTGGCGGGGCGACTTCCGGCGGCTCGTCGAGAGCTTCGCGACGGAGTAGCGACATGGATGCGTACCTGAGACGCGCCACGATCTGGTATGGGGGCGTCGGCCTCCTGACGGGCCGCGTCTGCCGGAGCCTCGCGCTTCCACCCAAGTACTTCCGCGTCGTCGTGCGCGAGGTCGAGGTCATGGGCGTGCAGTCGCTCGGCGTCGCGCTCATCGCTGCGGTGTTCACCGGCATGGTGTTCACGATCCAGAGTGCGGTCAACATGGCCCGCTTCGGCGCCGAGAGCTACGTCGGGCCGATCGCGGCGCTCGCGATCCTCCGCGAGCTGGGGCCCGTGCTCACGGCGATCCTCGTCGGCGGCAAGGTCGCCTCGGGCATCACGGCGGAGCTCGGCTCGATGAAGGTCACCGAGCAGATCGACGCGCTCCGGACGCTCGGGGTGAACTACATCAAGCGGCTCGTCGTGCCGCGCGTGCTCGCCGCGCTCGTCGTCTTCCCGCTGCTCACCGTGCTGGCCGACGCGGTCGGCGTGCTCGGCGGCATGGTCATCATGTTCGCGGAGCGCGGGGCGGACGTGTGGGCGTACTGGAACATCACGACGTACTGGGTGGTGCCGAAGGACTTCCTGACGGGCGTCGGCAAGTCCGTGTTCTTCGGCGCCGTCGTCACGCTCATCGGCTGCTACAACGGTCTGAGCACGGAGGGGGGCACCGAGGGGCTCGGGCGCGCCACGACGGCGACGGTCGTCCACGTGACGATGGGGGTCATCGTGTCCGACTTCTTCCTGACGAAGCTGTTCCTGACCCTGTTCTATTGAGGGCGCGTGGCGGATCATATCGTCGAGGTGCGCGGGCTGTGGAAGAGCTTCGACACGGTCGAGGTGCTCCGGGGCGTGTCGTTCACGCTCTCGAAGGGCGAGACGCTCGTGATCATGGGCGGCAGCGGCTCGGGCAAGACGGTGATGCTGCGTCTCGTCGCCGGGCTCATCGGCCCCGACGCGGGGACGATCCGCGTTTTCGGACGGAACATCGAGCACCTCTCGGAGGAGGAGCTGCTGCCGATCCGTCGGCGCCTGGGGTACGTGTTCCAGGCGGCGGCGCTGTTCGACTCGCTGTCGGTCCGCGAGAACGTCGCCTATCCGCTGCGCGAGCACACGCGGCTCGACGACCGGGAGATCGAGGTGCGCGTGGTGCGGAACCTTCGGCTCGTCGGGCTCGGGCCCGAGGTGCTGCCGCTCCTGCCCGCGGAGCTGTCGGGCGGCATGAAGAAGCGCGTCGGCATCGCCCGCGCGCTGTCGGTCGAGCCCGAGATGCTGCTCTTCGACGAGCCGACGGCCGGGCTCGACCCGACGAACTCGAAGCTCGTCGCGGAGCTGATCGAGGAGCTCCACGGGGGCGTGTGCGACACCGCGATCGTCGTGACGCACGACCTCGAGCTCGCGAAGACGGTGGCCGACCGCGTCGCGGTGCTGATCGACGGGCGCTTCGCCGCGCTCGGCCCGGTCGCCGCGGTGCTCGCGTCGGACCACCCGGCGGTGCAGGCCTTCCTGGCCGGAGAGGCGAGGTGAGACGAACCGATGAATGACGAGCGGCGGGAGCTGGCCCTGAAGCTCCGGGTGGGCGTGTTCGTGCTCGTGGCGCTGGCGGTCTTCCTCGGCATGGTCTACGCGCTCGGCGCCCGCGCCCGGCTGTTCGAGGCGCGCTACACCGTCCACGCCGACTTCGGCGAGGTGGGCGGCCTCACCGAGGGGGCGACCGTCCGGCTCGCGGGCGTGCAGATCGGGCGCGTGACCGGCGTGCACCTGCCGGGCGCGCCGGGCGGCAAGGTGCGCGTGGACCTCAACATCGCCAAGCGGTTCGCGGACCGGGTCCGGCGGGACTCGATCGCGCGGATC
>Ga0209341_10000273_pt1 | contig 52765 bp, 50 predicted proteins | sample RifCSP13_2_FD_184020 | JGI IMG/M metagenome (GOLD analysis project Ga0209341, IMG submission 184020) | Soil microbial communities from Rifle, Colorado - Rifle CSP2_sed 13_2 (SPAdes) (version 2) | ecosystem: Environmental > Terrestrial > Deep subsurface > Rock core/Sediment | place: Rifle...
CGAGGTACTCGCGGGGTATGTGCCGAACGTTCCGCGCGCGGTCCTCGCCCGGGAGGTCCTGACGCCCCTCGATCTCGAACGACGGTTCGGGCTCACGGAAGGCCACCAGTCCCATGGCGAGATGGGCCCGGATCAGTCCTTCTCTTTCCGGCCGGTGCCGGGCTGGTCCGGGTACCGGATGCCGGTGAAGGGCCTGTACCTGGCGGGTGCGGGCGCGCATCCGGGAGGCGGCGTGATGGGCGCGCCGGGCTACAACGGGGCGCACGCAGTGCTGGACGACTGGCCCACCCTCCGGGCAGGCCCCTAGCCCTTCCCGAACTCCCGGACGATGCGGTCCAAGTTCGCCACGGTGCCTGGGTCGAGGGGCGCGGGCTCGTGGTGACCCAGGATCCATTCCGTCTTCTCGCGCGCCGCGGCCATGGGATCCTTGCGCCCCCGCTCGACCCACAGATCAAAGGGACTCGTGTCCCACAGCAGGGGCGTGTAGAGGTCCTTCATCTGCTTCAGGGTGTGCATCTGGGCCAGGTACGTCCCGCCGATGCCCACCTTCTCGATGAGGTCCACGGCGAGGGTCTCCCGGTTCACGTCGAACCCCTGGTACATCTTCAGGATCATCCCGGCGATCTCGTGGTCCAGGAGGAGCTGCTCGTACGAGAGCAGGGTCGATCCGTCCACGACCCCGAGGCCGTTGACGACCTCGCCCCCGTAGTTTGCGCAGACGATCGCGGAGAGGGCGTTCTCCAGGGACGCCTGCACCCCGGGGATCTTCGCGCCGGACCCGAACCCTCCGACGGAGTCGGGGAGGTGACAGTGCTTTGCCATCTCGATGGAGCCGATCGCGAGGAGTCCGCTCTCGGGGGAGGCGCCCATGTACGACCCCGTCCTCGGGTCCATGCTGCTTAGGACCGATCCGTAGATCGCGGGAGCGCCGGGCTCATGGGCCTCCAGCATGCACACCGCGGCCAGCGTCTCCGCATGGTTCACGACCAGGTCGCCCGCGATCGTGGCCGGTCCGCTCACGCCCGCCTGGGCCATGCCCGTTACATGAACGGGGACATGGTTCTCGGCCCATACGAGGGCGGCGTCCGCCGCGGCCCCGTCGATCGACAGGGGCGCCAGCGTGCACAGCATCGCGGAGAGGTAGTGGCGCTTCCGAAGCTCTTCCTCCGAGCCGACGACCTCGGCGGCCATACGGACCTGCGCATCCGCCTCGACCGGGTTCGTCGTGGATTCCGTGAGGAGGTGCTTCTCCGTGTTCTCAATCGCCGTCTTCAGGCCCATGATGACATGGACCGTTTCGGGCACGTCGTGGGCCACCACCATCGGCTCGTAGATGCTCGCGAAGGGGAGCCAGTTCGCGATCACGGCGGTCCTGCGGATGTCCTCGAGGACGGACTTCCTCCGGGTACCTGTCGTCGCGTCCCACACGGAGATACCGCAGCCGTCCGTAGTCGTGTAGAAGTGGGAGCCATCCATGGGCAGGTCGAACTCCTTCGTGCGGCCAGCGAGGACGATCGTGCTCGGGGCCCGCTTGACGAGGTCGTCGACGACCGCCCTGGGGAATCTCACCACCGCGCTGCCCTCGTGCACGGTCGCGCCCGCGGCCTTCAGGTCCTTTCGTGCCCGGTCGCTGTGAATGCGGACGCCCGTGCGTTCCATGACCTCGAGGGCGGCCTCATGGATCTCCCGCCGCTGGTCCCCCGTCAGGAGGTCGAACGACTTGCGTACACGCAACCGGTCGGAGAAGTTGGACATCTGGGCCGCCCCCGCGGCCTGGGGAAACGCTCCTCGGGATATGAAATCGTTCGCAGGCCTGCGCCACGCCTTCCGACCTCGAAGGACGCATCGCTTCCGCACCCGCGGCAATCCGTCACGCCTTTCGCTGCGGGGGATCGTAGAACGGTCGTTCCACGACGAGAGCGGGTGCTCGCCTGCGTTCCCACTCGACCTCGATGTCGATCTCCAAAGGCGTGCCGACCGCGACGTAAGGAGAGCGCACGGTCGCGAGGCCGATGTATTTCTTCACCGTGGGAGACCAGCACCCGCTCGTCCCCCAGCCCACCTGGCGCATCCCCGAGTAGACGGGGATCTTGGAGCTCCACGGTTCCGCGGGCGGCATGGGAGGGAGGCCGAGGTCGGTGAAGTACTTGGACGCGGTCGGCCAATCGATCTCGATCCCGACGACCCGCCGGGCGATCCCCCTCCGGAGCTCGTCCCTGAGGGCGCGGCGTCCCACGAACGGTCCCTTGTCGAGGGCAACGGCCCAATCCAGGCTGAGCTCGAACGGCGAGTACCGCTGCACGTCTACCAGCGCGGTCCGAGCGTGGACATAGTCGACCTCGCCGAGGATGAGACCGGCCTCGATCCGGCAGACGTCCATCGCGACCTGGCCCGCGGGCTGGAGGCCATGCTTCGCGCCGTGCTTCATGAGAGCGTCCCACAGCCTCTCCCCGCGGTCGCGTTCGACCCAGATCTCGTATCCCAGGTCTCCCGTGTATCCCGTTCGCGAGATCTCGACCGGGATCCCGTCGAGCTTCGTCTCCGTGAAGCGGAAGAACTTGAGCCTGTCGATTCCGTCGCCCACGGCGTCCTTCAGGATGGCCCGCGAGGACGGGCCCTGGATGGACAGCGCGCCGATGTCCTCGGAGACGTCCTCCACCGCCACATCCAGACCGGTTCCGTTGTCCTCGAGCCACTTCAGGTTCGGCGTCGCCGAGGTGAGCCGGAAGGTTCCGTCCGCGAAGCACCACAGCGTGCCGTCGTCGATCGTCTTCCCGTTCTCGTCGCACCACGGCGTGTAGATGATGTGGCCCTTCGAGAGCTTGCGAAGGTCGCGGGTGACGACCTTGTTCAGGAGGGCGCGCGCATCGCTCCCCCGGATGTGGTACTTGTACAGAGGCGATACGTCGATGAGCCCCGCGGTGTGCCGGAGGGCGTAGTACTCCATGTATGGGACGATGGAGTAGGAACTCGCGGAGAGGTAGCCCGACCATGCCTGCCACTCCCAGCTCTCGCACGCGGCGAGGGCTCGCGCGTGAAACGGAGATCCCTTGAGCATGCTTCCTCCTCCCGGCCCACGGCACCGAGCGCACCCGCGCCGGCGTCCGCGGACTCTGGTCAAAGGGAACGGGGGTTGCGGGATAAGCGTTTCGAGGAAATCCCGCTTCTCGCGATTCTGAAACGAGAAAGAAGATGCGCGTGGAGAAGAAACGCTATAACGTCCTCGGGCATTCCTGGCGCGGAGCCGGCGTTCCGTTCGGCCGATGACGGATGGACCAACGCCTCGGGGAGGAGGAGCGGAGTTGCGGTCAGGATCGTCATGGGACGCCATCGTCATCGGCGGTGGACACAATGGCCTGGTGACGGCCGCCTACTTGGCCCGCGCGGGGAAGAGGGTCCTCGTCCTCGAACGCCGCGGCATCGTGGGAGGAGCCACGATCACGGAGGAGCACTATCCCGGATTCAAGTTCACCGTCCTTTCCTACGTCTCGAGCATGCTGCGGCCGGAGGTGATCCGGGAGCTCAACCTGCCCGCCTTCGGGTTCAAGGTCATCCCGCAGGAATGCAACTTCATCCCCGGTCTCGACGGACGGTATCTGTTCTACCGCGGCGACGAGGAGGACACGCACAATGCGGTCCTCAAGTTCTCGAAGCGGGACGCGGAGGCCCTTCCGCGCTTCGACGCCCTCATGGCGCGGATGTGCAAGTTCATCCAGCCCATGCTCAACATGACACCCCCGGACATCACGTCCCTCAACCCGAACGAGCTGCGGAAGCTGCTGAAGCTCGCGGCGCCTCTCCGCGAGCTCACGGAGGAAGAGGTCTGCGAGTTCGCGCGGCTCATGACGATGAGTGCGGCCGACTACCTCGACGAGTGGTTCGAGCTGGACCTCCTGAAGGCGGGCCTCGCCGCGAGCGGGGTGATCGGGACGTTCCTCGGGCCGCGTTCGCCCGGGACGGCCTATGTGCTCCTCCATCACTCGTTCGGGGAGCTGGACGGCGCCTATCGCAGCTGGGGCTACGTGCGAGGCGGGACGGGAGCGGTGGCCCAGGCGATGGCGGATTCCGCCCGGTCCTTCGGCGCCCAGATCCGCGTGAATGCGGAGGTCCGCCAGATCCTGGTGCGGAACGGACGTGCCATCGGGGTCGAGCTCATGGGAGGGGAGAAGCTCCACGCGAGGGTCATCGCGTCCAACGCCGATCCCAAGCGCACGTTCCTCCAGATGCTCGAGCCCTCGTCGCTCCCCGAGAGCTTCGTGCGTTCCGTCCGCAACTTCAACATCGAGGGCTCTTCGGGGAAGGTGAACCTCGCGATGAGCGACGCCCCGGACTTCAAGGTCCTACCCGGTCACGGGCCCCACCTCACAGGGGACGTCACGATCGGCCCGAGCGTCGACTACATCGAGAAGGCCTACGAGGACGCGAAGTACGGCGACTTCTCGCACCGCCCGTACATCGACATGTGTATGCCCTCGTTCCTCGACCCGACGATGGCGCCGCCCGGGAAGCACATCATGTCCAACTTCGTCCAGTATGCGCCGTATCACCTGAAGAACGGGACCTGGCCCGAGCGACGCGAGGAGTTCGGGGACACCGTGGTCGACACGCTCGAGGAACACATCCCCAAGATCCGGGACATCATCCTGTACCGGATGGTCGTGACGCCTTGGGACATCGAGCAGGAGTATGGCCTCACGGGAGGCAACATCTTCCACGGCGAACTCGCCCCGTACCAGCTCCTGTTCTTCCGGCCCGCACCGGGGTGGGCGAAGTACCGGACTCCAATCAAAGGCCTGTACCTCTGCGGATCCGGCGCGCACCCGGGCGGCGGGATCATGGGCGCCCCCGGCCGCAACGCGGCGCGGGAAATCCTCCGGGATTGGGCACGTCTGAGGGTGTGAGCGATGCAGGCCGTGTACGATGCGATCGTGGTCGGAGGAGGCCACAACGGCCTCGTGGCGGCCACGTATCTCGCCCGCGCGGGACGCCGCGTTCTCGTCCTCGAGAAACGGTCCGTCGTCGGCGGCGCGGTCACCACGGAGGAGGGCCGACCCGGCTTCCGCTTCCCGACGGCGTCCGTCTGCGGGCTGCTCCGTCGCGAGATCGTGCAGGACTTGCAGCTCGCGCGGCACGGCCTCTCGTTCATCCCCTTCGATCCATCCGTGGCCGTCCTCGGGGAGGACGGGAGGGCGCTCCGGCTCTGGCGTGACGTGGGGAACGCGCAGACCGAGATCGCTGCGTTCTCTGCCGCGGACGGGGCGGCCTATTCGAGGTTCCGTTCCTTCATGATCCGCATCGCCAGCGTCCTCGACCCGATCCTCCTGAGGATCCCGCCGAGCATCGAATCTCCTTCGCTGGGGGACGAGCTCTTCCTGTTCCGCCGCGCGCTGCGCCTCCGGCGCCTAGGAAAGGAGGACATGCTCCAGACCCTGCGGATCCCGTTCATGAGTGTCCGCGACGTGCTCGGCGAGTGGTTTGAAACGGAGCTCCTGAAGGCGAGCCTTGCCCTCGACGCCCTCTTCGGGGTTTTCCGGGGACCCTGGTCTCCTTACACGGCCTACGGGCTGATCCACCGTTACTTGCCCGAGGCGAGCGGAGGCGCATGGTCCTTCATCCGCGGGGGAGGCGCCGGCCTGTCCAACGCCCTCGCGGCCGCGGCCCGGGAGGCTGGGGTCACGGTCCGGACCGGCGCCGAGGCGCGGAGGATCGAGAGCCCCGACGGGCAGGTCACAGGAGTGCAGCTCGCGACGGGAGAGACGATTCCGGCCCGGGCCGTCCTGTCGAACGTGGATCCCAAGCGTACCTTCCTGAGTCTCATCGATCCGCTGGACCTCGGCGCGGATTTTCTCACGAGGATTCGGAACTACAGCTCGGAGGGCTGCGTCTCGAAGGTCGACCTCGCCCTGGATGCGCCTCCCCGGGTCCCGGCCCTCGAGGACCTCGGCTCACCGCCGCCCCACTTCCAGATCGCCCCCAGCCTGGAGTACATCGAGCGGGCCTACGACGATGCGAAGCACGGAAACCTCTCCAAATCCCCGACCCTGGACGTGTTCGTGCCCTCCGTCGTGGACCCGACCCTGGCCCCGCCGGGGAGGCACGTAATGTCCGTGCTGGTGCAGTACACGCCCTACCATCTCAGGAAGGGGACCTGGGAGGACAGGCGGGAGGGCCTGGGCGAACAGGTCCTGGGGATGCTCGAGCGGTACGTTCCGAACCTGCGATCCGCCGTTGCGGCCGTGGACGTCCTCACCCCCGCGGACCTCGAGGCCCGCTACGGCCTCACGGGCGGACACATCTACCACGGGGAGATGACCCTGAACCAGCAGTATGTCCTGAGGCCCGTCCCGGGCTGGGGCCGCTACCGAACGCCGATCGTAGGGCTGTACCTGTGCGGATCGGGTTCCCATCCCGGTGGGGGCATCACCGGGGCGCCGGGATATAACGCCGCCCGTGCCGTCCTCGAGGATTGGCCCCGGATTGCCGCTTCCGCCTAGGTGCACCCGCGGTCAGCCGTGCGTCCAGGATGGATCCGCTCACGCCGGTCACGGTTCACGCACGGATACGATGCTCCAGCTCGGCGATGACCGCATCGCCTTCCCTCCGGATGTCCGGCTCGATCGGTGGCACCCGGTGCTCCCGGAGCAATCGCCTCGCGACCGCCCTTGCCTCGGGGACCATCCGGTCCGACAACGTCGCCTCCCACGCGAGTCGCGCCGGGTCCCGAAGGAAGATTTCCCTGCGGAAGTTCCTCCGGGTGTGCGGATCCTTCAGGAACGTGTTGCCGTGCCCCACCCGCTTGAGGACATCCAGCGCCAGGGCCTCCTCGTCCACGGCGAAAGGCCGCAGGAACGCGCGACAATGTTCCCACAGGGAGGCGTCGATGACCATCTGTTCGAGGGACGCGCCCTTCGCCTCCTCCAGCCCGCCCATCCCGGAGCAGAGGTCCGCTCCGCAGAGGCTCGTCACCGTGATCGCATAGAGTTCGCTGAAGGACACGGGCATGCCCGGAGCGGAACCGTTCACGCCCCACTGACCGATCATGCACGGCAGCCCGTACCTTCGCGCCATCTGCACGAGGCCCGTGGCGAGGAGCGGGACCTCGGTCCCGAAGTAGTTGATCCTGCCCAGCGCCGGATCCATCGGCGTCGACTCGGAGGCGTAGATGTGCGGCGCTCCCGGCGCCGCGAACTGAGTGATCACGAGGCTCGCTAGGTTCTCCGCGTTGGCGTTCGCCAGCGTACCCGCGAGGGTCACCGGGCTCGACAGCCCGGAGAGGGACATCGACATCGAGGAAACGGGGACGCCCGCCCTCGCATATTCGACCTGGGCCTCCACGGCGCCCCTCTCGAACGACAAGGGGGCGATCGGGCATGCCGTCGCGGAGATGATCGGCCGTTTGTGGAGTTCCTCGTCTCCGCCCGCCACGAGCGACGCGAGTTTTACCTGAGCCCGAGCGTCGTCCGCGCTGACGGCGTCTCCCTGGACGTGCTTCGTGCAGCTCTGGAGGGTGACCCAGGTCTCGTGGACCGCATGCGTCGCCGCGGGGACGTCGGTTGCGGTCACCTGGGGCCACACGAAGCTCACGGCCTCCAGCGCGTCGGCGAGCCGCCCGAACGTGGAGAGGTCCTCCCGCGTCGCGCTGCGCTTCTCTCCCGTCTCCAGGTCGGTCATGTACACGGAAAGGCCGTCCGTGGAGACGCGGGGCCATCCATCGCCGGGGATCTCCAGGTCGTGGGACGGGTCGCGCGCACAGAGCGTGAACCGCTTCGGAGCCTTCGCGAGTGCCTCGGCGACCATGGCTTCCGGGATTCTCGCGATCGCTCGGTTCCGGTCAACCACCGCTCCCGAGTCTTCCAGCATGCGGAGGACCCCACGGCTACGGATCAGGACGCCGATGTCTCTCAGGATTTCCAGGGTCTTTGCATGGAGGAGCTCCTCTTCTCCCGCGTCGAGGAACTTGAGATGCGCTCGAGCCGTCCTCTCACCCCGCTCGTTGCCGGTATCCTGGGTCAGACTATATGCTGACCGACCTGTGGCCTTGTCCGGGTTTGGGCCACGCGGTTCTTTTTCAACCCCCCCGGCGCCGTTCAGAAGAGGCCCTGGATCCGGCCCGATTCGTCAATGTCCATCTGGAGGGCCGCTGGCTCGGCCCCAAGGCCAGGCATTCGCATGATGTCGCCCGCGATCACCACGAGGAACCCTGCTCCCGCGCTCGCTCGCACTTCGCACACACGCAGCGTCCATCCCGTCGGGGCCCCGCGGACGGTCTCGTCGTCCGACAGGGAGAGCTGGGTCTTCGCGATGCAGATCGGAAGACCGTCGAGCCCCACGTTCTCCAGCCGCTCCAGGTCCTCAAGGGCCGCGGGTTCGTACCGCACGTCCGCGGCGCCATAGATCCCCGTCGCGACCTTGGCCACCTTCTCCCGGAACGGGTCCTCGTCCCCGTACACCGGACGGACGGCCCCGGGCGAGCCGTTCGCGGCGTCCAGCACGAGGGATGCGAGCTCCTCGGCCCCCAAGCCACCGTCCCGGAAGGCCGTGTGCGATGCGGCCCGGACGCCCAGGTCCTGACAGTGTTCCACGACGGCGTCGATCTCCCGGTCCGTGTCTCCGGGAAACTGATTGACGGCGACCACCGGGGCGAGGCCCAGCCTCGTCACGATGCCGATGTGGGCATCGAGGTTCGGGTAGCCTGCCTCGAGGCACTGGACGTCCTCCTTATCCAGGTTCTTCTTCCTCGCGCCCCCGTGGTGCTTCAACGCGCGCACGCTCGCGGCGATGACTCCCGCGTCGGGGACGAGCCCGCTCTGCCGGCACACGAGGTCGACGAACTTCTCCGCGCCCAGGTCCGCGGCGAACCCGGATTCCGTGACGACCACGTCTGCGGAACCCAGGGCGAGGCGGTCGGCGAGGACCGTGTTGTGCCCGTGGGCGATGTTCGCGAAGGGCCCTCCGTGAACGAAGGCCGGCGTGCCTTCCGCCGTCTGCACGAGGTTCGGCATGAGCGCGTCCTTCATGAGGATCGTCGCGGCTCCCTGGACACCAAGGTCTCGAACGGTCACGGCCTTCTCGTCCCGGTCGAAGGCGACGAGGATCCGACCCAGGCGTTCCTTGAGATCCTGGATCCCGGAGGTCAGGCCGAGGATTGCCATCACCTCGCTCGCGACACTGATGATGAACCCGTCCTCCCTCGGCACCCCATGCCTCGGCCCGCCCAGGCCGATCACGATGTGCCGCAGCGCGCGGTCGTTCATGTCCTCGCACCGCGGGAAGAGGATCCGGCCGGGATCGATGCGGAGGCGGTTGCCGTGGAAGAGATGGGCGTCGAGGACGGCGCAGATCAGGTTGTTCGCCGCGGTGACCGCATGGATGTCGCCCGTGAAGTGGAGGTTGATGTCCTCCATGGGGAGGACCTGGGCGTGTCCGCCGCCTGCGGCGCCGCCCTTCATCCCGAACACGGGCCCGAGCGAAGGTTCTCGAAGGGTGATCGCGGCCTTGATCCCACGACGATTCAGGGCCTGGCCCAGCCCAATCGTCGTGACCGTCTTGCCCTCCCCCTGCCGCGTCGCGGTCATGGCGGTCAGGAGGACGAGCTTTCCCCGTTTCGACTTCGCCGCGCGCTCCACCGCAGACAGCCGGACCTTCGCGATGTGCTCACCCCGGAGGATGAGGTCCTGGGGCGCGAGGCCGATGTCGGCGGCGACGTCCACGATTGATCGCATCGTCGCGGATTGTGCGATCTCGATGGTCGTTGCCATGTCAGCCTGAGACAGGGGGAGGGCCATAAATCCCCCGTCCTTACCTGTATGGACAAGTCATGCCCCTCCATGGAATCCGCCACCCGCGGCTGGAAAGTAGCGCTCCGCCAAATTCAGCCCGGATGTCTCCGCGCGATTCTGTCGCGCGCTCTCCGCGCATCTCCCGGGTTCTCGATTCTGGAATCGAGAACGACTCCGAAGGCCCGTTTCAGGATCGAATTCCCGGGACCTCCGCCCAGACACGCCTGCGCACGTCGGCGTCGAGCGGGAGAGGGCTGTGCTTCGCGAGGAGTTCCCGCGCACGCGTGCGGGCCCGCGCGCGCGCCCGCATTTCGGCGGGCTCGCCCTCCACGTAGCCGTCCCTCAGCAGGATCTTCGGGGACCAGAGCGCGTCCCGGAAGTGGAGCAGGGTGTGCTTCTCCTTGAGGAAGTTCCCGCCCGGTCCGAGGCGGCTGAGCATGTCCAGATGGATCGTCTCCGCATCCACTCGCATGGTCTGGATGACCCGGCGCACGTACTCCACGAGGTCCTCGTCGAGGATGAGCTGCTCCATGCTCATCGTGCTGTCCGTGTCCAGCGAACCCGTCCCCGTGATGAGGTCCGCCCCCGCGAGCATCGGGAAAAGGCCCGTGCCCATCTTCTCGACCCCCGCCTGGAAGCCGGGGGAATCCGCGTCCGTGGCCAGCCCGCCGACGGAGCAGGGCAGGCCATAATATCGTGCCATCTCCACGCCCGCGACGTTGATGAGCCCCGTCTCCGGCGCACCCGTTCCGAAGGAGCCTGAGCGCATGTCGATGGGGCCGGAGCTCATCCCGTAGATGACCGGGGCGCCCGGAGCGACGACCTGCGCGATGCAGAGGGACGCGAGGTTCTCCGCGTTCGCGATGACGAGCGCACTCGCGAGGTCCACGGGGCTGCTCCCGCCCATGAGGATCATGGACAGCGGCACGACGGGGACGCCGGCGCGGGCGAGGACGATCAGGCCGTCCGTGGACCCCTGTTCCAGGGTGAGCGGGCTCACGGGGCACTGGATCGCGGAGAGAACCGGCCGGCGCCGGAGCTCCTCGGGCCCGCCTGCGATGGCCGATGCCATCCGGACAAGGGCCTCCGCGTCCGAACGGGACATGGCCTCATGCTGCACGTGCCTCGCGGTGTTCTCCAGGGTGGTTGCCGCCTCCACGAGTCCATGGACCGCGCTGGGAGCATCGCCGGCGACGACCATGGGCCACTCCAGGTCGATCGTGTCCAGCGCATCCGCGACCCGCGTGAAGTCCGCGAGGTCCTTCGTCGTGCTCGGGCGGCGCTTCCCGGACTCGAGATCCCACACGTTCACCCCGGTGCCGTCCGTCGTCACGTGTGGCCGCCCGTCGGGGATGCGGAGATCGTGCTTGCCGTCTCGGGAGGCGAGGAGGACGTGCCGCGGAGCGGCCTCAAGGGACTTGTCGATGACCGCACGCGAGAAGAGGACGCGCGGACTGCCTGGCGCGAGGCGGGCCCCCGCCTTCGCGAGGGCCTCTCGGGCCCGCTCGCTGTGGACGTCTATGCCCGTGTGGTAGAGGAGGACCCGCGTCGCCTCGTCGATCGCCGCGATGTCCGCTTCGTCCAGGACACGGATCCGGGGAACTCCCATGTCCTCCCTCGAACGGGGGAGGGCCGAAGTGAGGCTTGTCCTTTCCGGCTCAGCGGGTCCGCTCGATGATCGTCGCGAGCCCCATGCCGAAGCCGATGCACAGCGTCGCGAGGCCGTAGCGGAGGTCCTGCCGCTCCATCTCATGGAGCATGGTCGTGACGAGCCGCGCTCCGCTCATCCCCAGCGGGTGACCCAGGGCGATCGCCCCACCGTTCACGTTGAGCTTGGCGTCGTCGATCCCGATCTCGTTACGCGTGGCGAGGGGCACGGAGGCGAAGGCCTCGTTGACCTCCCAAAGGTCGATGTCGTCCACCTTGAGGTCCGCCTTCGCGAGGGCCTTCCGTGTCGCGGGGATCGTCGCGTCCAGCATGATCGTGGGGCTCGTGCCCGCGACGCCCGTGGCCACGAAGCGGGCGCGGGATTCAAGCTTGAGTTCCTTCGCCTTCTCCGGGTTGGTCACGAGGATGGCGCACGCGCCGTCGTTGATGCCGCTCGAGTTCGCGGCGGTAATCCGACCGTCCGGCTTGAAGGCCGGCGGCAGGGACTTGATTTTCTCCAAGGTGGTCGTGCGGCGCGGATGCTCGTCCGTGTCGAACATCCGCTTGTTCCCTGCCTCATCGAGCACGGGCACCGGGACGATCTCCCGCTTGAACCGACCCTCGTCGATGGCGCGGATCGCCTTCATGTGGGAATGATAGGAGAACTCGTCCATCTGCTCCCGGGTGACCCGGTACTTGTCCGCGACGAGGTCCGCGGAGATCCCCTGCTGGACGATGTCGTACTTCTCCAGGAGCTTCGCGCTCAGCTCGCCCATGTCGGATCCGATCGGCACGCGGCTCATCGACTCGACGCCGCCCGCGATGACGAGGTCGTTCTGGCCGGTCATGACCTCCATCGAGGCGAAGTTGAAGGCCTGCAGCCCGGAAGCGCACATCCGGTTCACGCTCGTGCCCGGCACCGTGTCCGGGAAGCCCGCGATCAGGGGCGCGAGACGCCCGATGTTGCCGCCCTGCTCCGTGACCTGGCTCACGCAGCCCAGGACCACGTCCTCCACGATCTTCGGCTCGATCCCCGCACGGGTGACGAGCTCCCGCAACGCATACGCCGCAAGGTCGTCCGGCCGCCAGTCCTTCAGGGATCCGTTCCGCTTTCCGATCGGCGTACGAACCGCTCCGACGATGACCGCATCGGGCATGGCCTGTCCCGTATCACGATGCGAGGCGCCGGATAAGAAGGTTCGTGAAATCCTCCCCCCGCGACGGGCCCGGGCCCCGCCAAAAGCTTTTTCGAACCGAAAGGACTTGTCGGGACGGGGTCTCCGGGGGGTCTTCCGGGGGCACGGAGGGAGTTGGGTGAAGTCGGTCATCGCCTTTGCGTTGAGTGCGCTGGTTCTTGGATCCGTGATTCTCGTGCCGCAGGTGGCAGCCGCTCCCCCCGGAGACGCGGGGGACGCGGTCGCCGCGCAGCTCGATGCGGCCTACATGCGGGGGATCATCGAACGCATCGTTTCGATCGGATCGTCGCCGATGGGCTTCCGGACGTCGGGCAGCCCTGAGGACAGGGCGACCGCGGAGTACGTGGTGGAGCAGATGAACGCGCTCCGTCTCGACGGCGTCGCGATCGAGAGGGTTCCCGTGGACATGTGGCGGTTCCTCGGAGCCTCCCTGGCCGTCGACGCGGGAGGTCGCCCCTACCGGTTCAACGCTGCAAGCCAAGGGGGCGTCTACGGGACTGGAGCGGACGGAGTGAGCGCCGAGATCGTCTTCGTGGGCAAGGGCGAGTCGCCCGATTATGACGCGCTCGCCGCACGAGGCGTCTCGGTCCGCGGGAAGCTCGTCCTTGCGGACTGGGATTCCGACGACGTCTGGACGAACCACATCGCCATGGAGGCGATCGCGCGCGGAGCCGTGGGCACGATCATCGCCGCGTTGCCCGATGTCGGTGACTACTACCAGGCGCCGCATTCGATCGGCAGCTTCGACTCCGTGTGCGACCCGGTGCTCTGCGGCCCGTTCATCACGATCAGCAAGGAGGACGCGCAGACGATCATCGACCTGCTCGGCGCGGGCACGCGCGTCCGGGGCACGATGACCCTCAGCGTGGAGACGGCGCTTGACGTGGACGGGTACAACACGATCGGGTACATCCGCGGCAGTACATATCCGGACCAGTTCATCCTCTTCAACGGCCACCACGACGCATGGTTCCAGGGCGCGATCGACTGCACGTCGTGCGTCGCGGGGGTTCTCGCGATTGCGAAGGCGGTCAAGGACAGCGGATACCGGCCGTCGCGGACCCTTGTCTTCATGACGTCCACGGGCGAAGAATGGGGCTCGGAGGACACGTACTACGACTGGCTCATCGGCTCGTACCTGCGACTGACCCAGACACACCGAGACTGGCCCACGACGGCCGTGGCCCTCGTCAACATCGAAGGCTCGGGATTCGCGGGCGACCCGATGACCGTGGACGTGAATCAGGAATTCCGGCCCTTCATCATGCGGATGCTCGGCCGGCTCAATGGCCTCACCCCCTACGGGACCGAGGTGAGCGAGGTCTTCAGCTGGACGGAGCTCTGGACGTACGTCGCGGGAGGCGTTCCGGGCTTCACCTTCTCCTCCTCCGGGGCCACCTTCTCGAGGACGATCTACCACACGAACCTGGACACAATCGACAAGATCGATTTCCGCTACCTGCGGCAGACGATTGAGTTCGCCGCAAGGGTGTCCGTCGAGCTCGACAGGGCTCCCCTTCTCCCGTACGACTTCAGCCGTCGCGTGAAGGACCTCGGGGCTCGTCTGGACTACGACACGATGGGCGCGCTCCTTGGCGCGAGCGACCCGATCATCCAGGACGTGAAGGATGCCTACGCCCGATTCAAGGCCGCGTCGACCGCCTACAACGACCTCCGCGGGTCCGTGCCCGCCAGGAATGTGCTCGCGGTCCACGGACACGTGCGGGAGGCGGTCCGTGAGTCGCTCACGGCCTTCACGGGCCTGAACGACTGGGACGCTACGATCTATCCTCATGAACAGCTCGAGACGGACGCGGTCCACCTCGGCGCGGCGATCCAGGACCTCAGGTCCGGCGACGTGAGGAGCGGCCTGCGCGAGCTGGAGTGGTGGGTCGCGGAGGCGTGGTACATCCCGCGCATGAGCTACGGACCCTTCACGGAGGAGATGGACCACCACGACGCCTCCAAGGCGGACGGCACGGTCCACCTCGGCGGCCCGAAGGCGATGATGTGGGGCTCCCAGGGCCATCTGGCCCCTTACTGGAACCTATGGAACGCGTACATGGGGGTCCGGGACACGGCCGCGGCGGGCGGACGCGACTTCGGCACCGAGATCCAGGTCCTCATGGACACCCGCGGAGCCGCGATCGGTCTGTACCGCGAGCGGCTCGCGGACATCGCGTCCGCGCTGAACAGCATCTCCGCCGAGCTCGAGCTGGCGGTCGCGGCGGCCGGCTGAGTTACGCACCGTTGGGGGCGATGGCCCCCATCTCCCCATTTCGGGCCCGTGGCGACCAAGGGCGCAGAACCTTCAAGCCCGGGCGGCTCTTGCCGTGGCCGTGGCCGGGCCCCTGAAGGGAATCGTCGTCCTCGATTTCACCCGACTCCTCCCCGGCCCCTTCGCGACCCAGCTCCTTGCGAACCTCGGCGCCGACGTGATCAAGATTGAGGATCCCGCGATCGGTGACTACATGCGGACGGTTCCGCCCACGATCCAGGGCATCTCCTACGCGTACCTCATGGTGAACCGCGGGAAGCGGTCCCTCGCCATTGATCTGAAGACGAAGGAAGGCCGGCAGATCCTGTACAAGCTCGTTCCCAAGGCCGACATCCTGGTCGAGCAATTCCGGCCCGGGGTCATGAAGAAGCTCGGCGCGGACTACCGCGCCCTTGCCCGGCGCAACCGCAGGCTGATCTATTGCTCCTTCTCCGGATATGGGCAGACGGGCCCCATGAAGGACGTGGCCGGGCATGACATCACATTCGAGGCCCATGCGGGGATCCTCGGGGTCACCGCATCAAGGGATGGAAAGCCCGTGATCCCGGGCGTGCCGATCGCGGATCTCGCGAGCGCCTACAACGCCGCCTTTTCCCTCCTCGTCGCGCTCCGCACTCGGGACAAGACGCGAAAGGGCGAGTTCATCGACATCTCGATCTTCGACACCTCCGTCAGCCTCATGGTCCTCAACCTCGCCCGTTTCATGGCCACGGGGGAGGAGCCCGTGGCCGGCGAGACGCTCCTCACGGGGACCTTCCCCTTTTACAATCTATACGAGACGAAAGACGGCCGGTGGATGGCCGTGGCCGCGGTCGAGCCCAAGTTCTGGAAGCGCCTCTGCGAGATCCTCGGCGTCCCCGAATTCATCGACTCCCAGTTCTCGGACGACCGGGAGAAGGCTATCGTCGTGCGCGCCTTGACCGAGCGCTTCCGCGGACGCACGCTGGCCGAGTGGGAGCCCCTGTTCCTGGGGGAGGATCTGCCCGTCATCGGCGTGCGCCGCGTGTCCGACGTCGTCAACGATCCCCAGGTGGAGGCGCGCGGCCTGCTGCCCGCGACCGCGATCCCCGGCCTCGGGAGGATGCCCGTGTTCGCGCACCCCGCCCGGCACAGTGTGTCCGAGTCGCGGACGCCCGGCAGGGCGCCGTCGAAGGGAGAGGACACGGATTCCATCCTCGGGTCCCTCGGCTACACGATGAAGCAGATCGAGGCGCTTGCAGGGAAGCACGTCATCGCTCGCGGCTGAGACGGATACACTGCAGAACCGCGTTCACTCGCCCTTGAATTTGGCCTCGCGCTTCTCCATCATCGCCTGGATGCCTTCGTAGATGTCATCGGAGGAGGTGACCACGCCGAAGGCCAGGGCCTCCATCTCCAGCGCCGCGTCGAGCGGCATGTCCGCGCCTCGGTTCAGGAGGGCCTTCACGAGCTGGAGCGCGATGGGAGGCCCGCGGGCAAGTCTTTCCGCGAAGGACTGCACTTCGGAGGCGAACGCGTCGTTCTCGACGACCTTCGTGAGCAGCCCAATCCCCGCCGCTTCGTCTGCCGTGAGGCGGGTCCCGAGCATCGCGAGTTCCTTGGCCTTGCCCTGTCCGACGATCCTCAGAAGGCGCTGGCTACCGCCGGCTCCTGGGACGATCCCCAGATTGATTTCCGTCTGGCCGAGCTTCACCCGCTTCGCGGCGATCCGGAAATCGCACGCGAGGGCGAGCTCGAGTCCACCGCCGTAGGCGTATCCGTTGAGCGCCGCGAGGGTGGGCTTCGGGAAGTCTGCGAGCCGTGCGAAGACCTCCTCGGATCTCCGAGAGAGACGCCACACCTTGTAGGCCTTCGAGATGTCGCTGAAGGATGTAAGGTCCGCTCCCGCGCTGAAGGCGCGGTCCCCCGATCCCGTGATGACGACCGCCCGGATCGCGTCGTCCTTCTCAAGGTCGGCCAGGGCCCGCTCAAGGTCCTCGAAGAACTGCGGCGGAAGCGTGTTCAGCCGATCGGGCCGGTTGAGCGTGATCGTGGCCACGTGGGTCGCGGGGTCCTTCGCCATGAGGATCGTCTCGTACGCCTTTTGCTCGCCCTTGGCGGCGTGCTCGTAGAACCCCTTGCCGGTCTTCACCCCGAGGTCGCCGCGGGCCACCATGTCCTGGAGAATCTTCGCGGGCTTGTAGTGCGCGTTTCCCTGGAGCGCGTTCAGGACCGCGTCGAGGCCGAGGTCGTCCGCGGTGGCCAGCGGCCCCTTCGGGAAGGCCGTGCCGAGGCGCATGGCCAGATCGACGTCCTCCGCACTGGCCACCCCTTGCCCCAGGAGGTCTGCGGCCTCGTTGATCATTGGCGCGAGGATCCTGATCGGGTCGAAGGACGTGCCCATCTCCGGCGTGAGCTTCGGACGCCCCTCGCCGTAGGAATAGAAGCCCTCGCCGGACTTGCGGCCCAGCTTCTTCGCATCGAAGAGGGCCTTCACGGCCTTGGGCATCGGGCGACCTGCATTCGCGATCAGGTGGTACAGGATATCAACTCCCACCTGGTCCGCGAGCTCGAACGGCCCCATCGGGAAGCCGCCCCGGAACCGGAGGGACGCATCGATGACCTCGATTGTCACGCCCTCGTCCTCATGGATCCGCGCCGCCTCCTCGAAGAACGGCCCGAGCACGCGGGTCGTGATGAACCCCGGCACGTCCTTCTTCAGCACGACGGGCGTCTTGCCGAGGGCCTTCGAGAGGTCCACCGCGGCCTGTAAGGTCGCGTCGCTCGTCTTCTCCGCACGGATGACCTCGATGAGGGGCATGAGGACGGGCGGGTTGAAGAAATGCATCCCGACGACCTTGGTCGGGCGTCTCGTGGCGAAGGCCATGTTCGTGATCGGGATCGCAGACGTGTTGGAGGCTAGGATCGCCTTGGCGGGCGCGACCTCGTCGAGCTCGTGGAAGATCTTCTTCTTGAGCTCCACGTCCTCGAAGACCGCCTCAATCACGAAGTCCGCGTCGCGACACGCCTCCTCGAGGTCCAGGGTCGGATGAATCCGGGAGAGGACCTCATCCGCCTGCTCGCGTCGGAGCTGCGCCTTCTCCACGAGCTTGTCCAGGGACCATCGAAGGCGTTCCATTCCCCGGTCCACGAACTCCTGCTTGATGTCCCGCATGGAGACCTGGTAGCCGTGCAGGGCCGCGAGCTCTGCGATGCCGTGTCCCATCTCGCCAGCGCCGATGACCGCGATCTTCGTGACCATGCCGCTCCCGCCCGTAGCACGCAATGGCGACGCGGGATTAAACCTGTTCGATGCGGGGGTCCTGCCGTCCGCGGGAAAGCTTCATCCGGCGGGGCGGTCTCGGCTGGCTGGACGTGGTCGACCTCCTCGTGGTCGCCGTGACGTTCGGCGCCGTCGTGTTCTCCTTCGCCGTGGTCCCGGAGCTCCTCGAGCGTCGGGGGCACGATCCGCGAAGCCGTCTCGTCCGGGGAGTCGTGTGGGTCACGTTCCTGACGATCGTCCTCGTGCCTGCAGCGGCCTCGGGATTCCTGTTCAGCGTCACGAATCCCGTGGAGTGGCTCATCCTCCTCATCGGGCTCTCCGTCGCCATCCTTTGGGAGTACTACCGGCTCCATCCGCGCAAGTTCGCAGGGAACCCGTAGCCCCCCACGGGCTCGCGCTCAGATGAGTTTCCATTCCTTGAGGACGTCCTCGAGGTTGGGGTGGCCGATCTCGTCCAGCTCGTACCGCATGTGGACGACGGGCTTGTTCGCCTTCAGGACGCGGCTCAGGTCGATCGGGGTGCCGCTGACCACGAGGTCGCAGGGAACCGCGTCGATCGTCTCTTGGAGCTCCTTGATCTGCTTCTCGCCGTAGCCCATCGCGGGCAGGACCTTCCTCGAGTTTGGGTACTTCTCGTACGTCTTCTTGATCGATCCGACCGCGTACTTCGTCGCGTCGACGATCTCTGCGGCGCCGAAGCGCTGGGCGGCGATGTAGCCTGCGCCGTATTCCATGCCGCCATGGGTCAGGGTCGGTCCGTCCTCGATGACGAGGACCCGCTTCCCTCGGATGGGCACGTTGTCGTCCGGGGTGATCGGACTCGCGGCCTCGACGATCACCGCGTCCGGGTTCACCGAGCGGACGTTGTTCTTCACGAGTTCCACGTTCTCCGGCGTGGCCGTGTCGACCTTGTTCACGACGACGACGTCCGCCATGCGGATGTTCGTTTCCCCCGGATAGTAGAGGAGCTCGTGCCCGGGCCGGTGCGGGTCCGCGATCACGATGTGCAGGTCCGGCTTGTAGAACGGCGTGTCGTTGTTGCCGCCATCCCATAGGACGATGTCCGCCTCCTTCTCCGCCTGTCGGAGAATCGCCTCGTAGTCGACGCCCGCGTAGACGACGGTCCCTTTGTCGATATGGGGCTCGTACTCCTCCCGCTCCTCGATCGTGCACTCGTACTTGTCAAGGTCCGCGTACGTGGCGAACCGCTCGACGGCCTGGGCGGCCAGGTCGCCGTAGGGCATGGGATGGCGTACGACGACGATCTTCTTGCCGTGGCCCCGGAGAATCTCCGCGACGCGCCGCGTGGTCTGGCTCTTCCCGCTCCCCGTTCGGACCGCACAGATCGCGATCACGGGCACCTTGGACTTGACCATCGTCGATTCCGCGTTGATGAGCATGAAGTCCGCGCCATGGGCGTTCGCGAGGGCGATCCGGTGCCCGATGTACGTGTAGTCCACGTCGCTGTACGAGAAGACGACCAGGTTCGCGTTGAACTTCTTGATCAGCTGGGGGAGCTCGTCCTCCGGGTAGATCGGGATGCCGTCCGGGTAGAGCTTGCCCGCGAGGACCGCGGGATACTTGCGGCCCGCGATGCCTGGGATCTGGGTGGCCGTGAAGCACACGACGTCGTAAGCAGGGTTGTCCCGGAAGTACGTGTTGAAGTTGTGGAAGTCCCGGCCTGCGGCACCGAGGATGATCACGCGCTTCGGCTCGGCCATGTGCACTGCGAAGCGGCCCGTGGTATAATCCCTTTTTGCCGCAAAGTATAGACGATTCAGGCGTTCCTTTTTGTAGGGGTCCTGACCGAAGGGTTCGCAGGCCCCGGACCGTCGAGGATCCGCCGCGCGGTCCGGAAGACCGCCTGGAATCGGTCCTCCTGGAGGAGCCCCGTCTGCGTGTTCCTCTGGCTCGGGTGGTAAGACCCCACGAGGACCACGGGCGGCAACGGCACCCGCGCGAGGTGGGCGAAACGGGGTCTCGGCCTCGGGACCGCGTGCCCGGTGTGGACCCAGGCTCTCAGGAGTGCGTCCCACGCAACGTGGCCGAGGGCCACGACGACGCGCGCGTCGGAGAGGAGCTCCAACTCTCGCTCGAGGTAGGGGGCGCAGCGGGTGAACTCTATCCGGGAGGGGCGGTTCCCGGGCGGGGCGCACCGGACGGCGGCGGTCACGTAGCAATCCTTCAGCCGGAGCCCGTCGTCCCGTGCGATTGAGGTGGGCTGGTTCGCGAACCCTGCCCGGAACAAGGCGCGGTAGAGCCAGTCCCCGCTGCGGTCCCCCGTGAACACCCGGCCTGTCCGGTTCCCACCGTGGGCCGCGGGAGCGAGTCCCACGACGACGAGGCGGGCGCGGGGATCCCCGAAGCCCGGGAGGGGCCGGCCCCAATACTCCCATTCGCGGAAGCGGGCGACCTTCTCGAGCGCGATCCGCTCGCGGTACCGGACGAGCCTCGGGCATCTCCGGCACGCCACGACAGTCTCACCGAGTTCGGCGATCATGGGCGCCTTTTCGCGGGCCACGCAGTGCGCGAGCCCCCCGGCTCGCATAACCCTTGCGCCGGGAGAAACCAACAAGTGTCCTCAGGACCTTGTGCCAACCGCCATGGTTCGTGCACGCAGGCATGTCGACTTCTCGCGGGTCGTGGACCTGTCCCAGGAAATCGGCCCGGACACGCCGATGTTCCCGGCGTACCCGAGGCCCGTCTTCACGCAGTGGACGACCCGGGAGGCCCACGGGTTCCTCGCGGAGTCCCTCTTCCTCGTGAGCCACACGGGGACCCACGTGGACGCCCCATGGCACTTCGAGCCGGAAGGGAAGAAGCTCGACGAGATTCCCCTCGACTCGTTCGTCGCCCGCGGCCACGTCTTGGATGTCCGCGGGCTCAGGCCATTGGGTCTCATCTCGAAGCGCCGAACCGGACAGGCCCGGGCGCGCCTCCGCGAGAGCATCGGCAAGGGCGACGCCATCCTGCTGCGCACGGGTTGGGAGCGCCGCCGGGGGACGCCGGCCTACCTCTTCGAGAATCCAGGACTCTCGGAGGAGGCGGCGAGCGAGCTCGTCCGATGGAAGGTCGGGCTCGTCGGCGTGGACAGCGCGAACATCGACCATCCCGGGGATGTCGGCTATCCCGCCCACCACCGTCTCCTGTCCGCGGGTGTGCTCATCCTCGAGAACGTCTCGAACCTGGCAGCCCTGGGTTCCTCTCCGTTCTTCCTCCTCGCCCTCCCCCTGCGTCTCAAGGGGACCACGGGCTCCCCCGTCCGCCTTGTGGCTCTCGTCGAGTGACTCGTCGCCCCGGATTGGGAAAGGTACGAGTAGGCGCGGGCGCCTCCATGGGCGGTGCGCCAATCCCGTTTCGCCTTACTCGTCTTCCTTCTCGTGTTGGCCGTCGTCGCGGCCGCCCTGGCCTACGTGCTCCTCGCGTCACCTCCGAGCCTGCCTCGGGTTCGCGGATTCTCTCTCGAGGCGAGGTACTCGGGCCTCTCCTGGCCGGACGCGCTCGCCTTTGCTCCGGACGGACGCCTGTGCTTCGCGGAGCGGTTGAGTGGGAACATTCGGATTATCCGGGACGGATCCCTCCTGCCGACCCCGTTCTTCTCCTTCGCGAACATCGATGCGAGCGGGGAACGGGGGCTCCTGGGGCTCGCCCTCGATCCGGGGTTCCCGCAGGCGCCGTGGGTGTATGCCTACTACAGCTACCACGATGTCGCGAACGCCACGTTCGAGAACCGCATCGTGCGGGTCCGGGCCTCGGGGGAGAACGGGACCATGATGGAGATCCTCTTGGATGGGATTCCATCCGCGACGATCCACAACGGCGGCGCGATCGGCTTCGGCCCCGACGGGAAGCTCTGGGCCGTCGTGGGCGACGGCGCGGTCCCCGACTCCGCGCAGGACCTCTCCGCGCCCACGGGGAAGGTCCTCCGACTGAACCCGGACGGCAGCGTGCCCTCGGACAACCCGTTCGCGGGGAACGCGAGCGCGAATCCCGATGTGTACTCGTACGGCCACCGCAACATGTTCGGCATCGCGTTCCACCCGGTGACCCATGCGGCCTACGTCACCGAGAACGGCCCGTCCGACAGCGACGAGATCAACCTCCTCGTCCCCGGCGGGAACTACGGCTGGCCCGTCGTCCGGGGTGCCGCGCACACCCCTCCCTACCTCGACCCGGTCCTCGCCTTCACGCCCGTGATCGTTCCCACGAACGCGGTGTTCTGTCCGGGCTCCGTCTACGGAGCGCTCGCGGGCGACCTCTTCTTCGCGGACTACGCACACGGTCGGCTTCACGATGTCAAGCTTGTCCCTCCGGCGTACGGAGTTGCGTCGAGCGACTCCATCCTCGGAAGCCTCTCGAGCGGCATCGTCGGTCTTACCCAATCGCCGGACGGCTATGTCTGGGCCTCGACGGCCTCGGCGATCTACCGTCTTGACCCGGTGGCTCCGTTCTCGACGGCAGCGGCGGCCCTCCCTCCCGGCATCGCGATCCTCTCCCTTCCCGCATCCCCTCGAAACCTTAGTAAGGGGCATGACGTTCCCACACGGGATGCCGGAGTACCACATCCCGAGCGAGGCCTGCCTGAAGCAGTCCCTCGCGCGGGTGTTCGCGACCCGGCATGAGGTCCCTTCCCAGCGGAAGCTCAAGGCGCTGGTCGAGAAGGACCTGAAGGGGGAGGAGGTCTTCCGGGTGGGCGAACCGCGCCTTCGGAAGATCGCGATCGACTCGGGCCTCGTGGATCTGGAGATCCACTGCCGCGACACGGAGGAGATGCGGAGCCTGATCCGCTGCCCCGTATGCGGGGAGCGCTTGAAACGCGTGCGGAACATGACCGTCTTCGGCGGCACGGTGACTCTGGGCTACCGGTGCATGCGTTGCAAGTATTGGACGGGCCTGAAGCGGCGCATCCCCACGCGGTACGTGTTCACGAGGCGGGCCTGATGCACGTCCGCCACCAGGGCGGGATCCTGGTCCAGGAGGGCCTCAAGGAGGTCATCCTCGACCCGGATCGGAAGACGCCCGGGTCCGTCGTGACGCACGGGCACATGGATCATCTGACCTCGGGCGGCGTGATGACCCCCGAGACCCTCGAGGTCCTCCGGGTCCGCCGTGGGTCGGGCACGGGGATCGAGCTCCCCTACAACCGGGAGAGGGAGCTGAACGGTTTCCGGATCATGCTCAAGGACGCGGGCCATGTCTTCGGCTCCGCGATGGTGCGCGTGGACGATCTGCTCTACACGGGCGATTTCAATCCAGAGGGAGGGGCCACCTGCGGCCGCGCGGTGCCGGAGAAGGTCCGCGCCCTCGTCGTGGACGCCACGTACGGGAAGCCGGGGTACAGCTTCCCCGACAAGACCACGGTCGAGGCGGACCTGCTCACGTGGCTCGAGATGGAGCTCGCGGACGGGCCCGTGGCCCTCGGCGGCTACGTTTTCGGGAAGAGCCAGGAGCTGATCGCGCTCGTGAACCGCCTCGGCGTCGAGGTCGCCGTCGCGGACGCGATCGCGGACCTCGCGGACATCTACCTGCGGTACGGCGTGAAGCTCGGCTACCGCAGGATCTCCTCCCTTTCGGAATCCGAGCGGAAGGACCCTCGCGTCTACATCCTCCCGCCCGGGTGGCTCCGCCCTCCCCTGGACGAGAGCGTGTCCTGGCTCGGGGGCCTGCGGCTCAAGTCCGCTTACGTGTCCGGGTGGGCCGCCTTCTTCGACTACACGCGGCGGTACGGGATTGACGCGCAGTTCCCCCTGAGCGACCATGGGGACTTCGAGGACGTGATGGGGTTCATCGAGGCCTGCGAGCCCAGGGTCGTCTATCCCGTGTTCAGCCACGCCGCGGACCTGGCCCGCGCGGTCGAGCGGAAGCTGAAGATCCGGGCCGAGCCGCTCAAAGGTTGGTGACGTCGTGCAGAGCGCCGAGGAGAAAGGAACGGATGCGAACGGCAGACTGATCATGGCGAAGCTCGCAGACGGGGAAGATGTCTTCTCGAGCCTACACGAGGTGGCTGCGGTCCACAAGATCGAGAGCGGTGCGGTCCTCTTTGGAATCGGAATGCTCAAGGACTTCGAGATTGGCTTCTTCGGGCCGGAGGGCTACGTGAAGCATGCGTATGCGGACCGCCACGAGCTCCTCGGCTTCCATGGATCCATCGCGATGCGCGCGGAGCCCAAGTTCCACATCCACGTCGCGGTCGCGGCCCCCGACCATTCGGTCCTCGGTGGCCATCTCTTCCGCGCGAAGGCCGCCGTGGTGAACGAGATCTGCCTCGCGCGCTTCGACACGATCAAGCTCGATCGCAAGCTGAACCCGACCACGACCCTCCAGGAGCTCCAGGTCTCGTACTGACGGGCTGGACCGTCCGTCAGGGAGTCCCGCCGGACGGTCGCAAGACACGCAGCGCGTACAGGTACACGGCCAGGGCCACGACGGCACTCACTGCCGCCACGTAGAAGGTCAGGTAGTAGCTCACCGCCGCGAGGAAGCCGCCCAGGATGGGCCCGATGATCGAGGAGAGGCCCGTCACGCTGTTGAACCAGCCGCCCGCGGTCCCGATCTCCGGGTTCTCCTCCGTGATGAACTTGAGAGAGCCCACGTAGAGCGTCGCCCAGGAGAACCCCAGCAGGATCTGGATCGCGAACATGGACCAGAAGTCCCACGCAACGAGGAAGAAGACAAACGTCGCGATCGTGCCGGTCAGGCCGACGACGATCAGGGTCCGGCTCCTGTACCTGTCGATCCGTTGCATGACGAAGAATTGGACCAAGGGGTTGAAGGCGTTGATGGCTCCGATCTGCAGGACGTCCAGGTGGAGGACATCCGCGAGGAAGAGTGGGAAGATCGCCCAGACGATGTTCGCGCCCGTGTGCCGGATGAGCATCATCGAGAGCACGGGCACGTTGCGGCGGAGGATTGTCCTCGGGAAGAGCGGGACCCGGATCCCGCCCGCGGCCCCGGCCGGCGCGGCGGTCGCCAAGAAGAACGCAAGGAACCATGCCCCCGAGGACATCGCGAAGACCTGCCAGAAGGAGCCCGGGTCGATCTGCGCGACGATCCCCGCGAGGCCGTTCCCGAGCGCCCATCCGAGGGAACCCCACGAGGAGAACTTCCCCATGAGGCGGTCCGCGGTCTTCGCGTACGCCAGGAGGGCCGCGGGGTACATCCCGACGCAGAAGCCCAGGAGGGCCCGGCTCGCCAGGAGGGGCCAGGGCCCGACGGCGAAGGGCTGCGTCAGGCACGCGATGGCGGAGAGGAGGAGGCCCGCCCTCAGGATCCTCCGCACCCCCCGCACGTCCGCGGCGCGGCCGAAGAGGACCGAGGCGAAGACGATGAAGGCGTTGTACGCCGCGACGATGAAGCCGATTTCCTCGAGGCTGGCACCGTTCTGCTGGGCGAAGAGGGGGATGAACAGCCCCGCCGCGGACGCCGACGCGTTCGTCAGGAAGTTGATGTGGCGGGGGAGGGGCCTCACGGGCTCACGACTCGAGGAGGTCCGTCACCAACCGAGCCGATCGAGTTCCCGCTCCTTCTTCGTGGCCTTGCGGAACGTCCGGTAGTGGTCGCGGCAAAGGCGTACCCGTCGGAAATCCGCGTCCATCGACTTGCCCGGGAGGGCCTCTTTCGCCTTGTCCAGCGCCACGGACCGGACCGCATCCTGTCCGCATCCGGAGACCCCGCACACTTCCTGTTTCGGGGGCATCGCGGGCGGCGATGCTCGGCCCGCTATAAGTACGTGGTGCGTCACGTCTCCCGGCGCCGGAACATCACCGCCGCCGCGACGGAGACGACGGCGAGGGCCGCGATGATCGCGGCCTCCGTGCTCCAGTCCACCACAGGACGCGGGATTGGAGTGCTGGAGATGTCGACCGTGGAGTCGTGGAGGCTGGGGAGGTAGAGCGCGAGCACCGTCGCGTTCGCGGCGAGGCGCGCGTAGAACGGATTCTCCTTCCCGCCGGGCGAGGCGTAGAACGCTCCGAGCACGTCCGTGGACTCGTGGACCTCCGTCCCGTTGACCGTGACGACGAGCCGATGCCCTGGGTCCGCAGGCATCGTCAACGGGTCGAAGCCCAGGAGAAGGAGCCCGTCCCTCTGCAGGGGAGAGCCGAGCCAGACGGCGGCGTGGCCCGCGCTGACCATGGTCGGCCCGGCGAGGAGGCCTCGGCGGTAGCGGACCGCGTCTTGGATCCAGCCGCCGTCGGACGACGAGACGAGCGCGTACTCTGCCGCGAGGCGGCCCGAGCCCAGAGCGTCGAGGACCGCGGAGGCTTGGGATCGATCCCGAAGGAACGCCGGCACGATGCGCATCACGAGGAGATCGTCCGCGGTCATGTTCGCGGTGACGGTCATCCCGGTGACGTTGAGGCTGCCCGCGCCGGACACGAGCCGTACGCGGCTCTCGCCGATGGAGAAGGTCACGGAGGCCTGGGGCCAGGCCATCGAGGAGGTACGGTCCGTGACCGCCGTGGCGAAGGACAGGAGGCGGAACACCACGGCCGCGGGCGCCGACCCTGTGCGGAACTCGAGGAGCCCCGCGGGGGTGTCATGGGCGAGGATCGTCATCGCGTCGCCCGTTGCCGTGAAGAGCGGGCCTGCCGCGATCGGCGGAGCGAAGTCCGCGGTGGGATGGATCTCGATGGACTCGAGGATCGCCAGCGTCTCCGTGCCGTTCTTCGCGAGGACGGCGGAGATCGCACCGCTCGAAGGCGTGAAGGAGAACTGGAGGAAGGATCCCGTTGCCGTGACTCCGTCCCACCCGAACGAAGCGAAGAGGCCGCTCTCCCACGCGCGCATGAGGGCGTCCACGGTGGGCGCGTCAAGCCCGCTCGTGCCGTGGAGGGGGCCGGAGCCGGCGTCCGCGGGCACCTCCATCGTGAGGCCCGGCGATGCGCGCGCGACTCCGGACAGGGACAAGGCGGCGGCGGGAAGGAGCGTGAGGACCGTGAGGGCGGCGGCTGCGCGAACGAGCGACGACCGCGGTTCCCATCCGTCCTCCATCGGAGGTCTAAGGGACGGCCGAACCACAAATGGCTTTTGGTTCGGGGTCGAAAAGGGGTAGGACGTCCCTCGAACTTTGGCCATTTCCGCGTCTCTCGCGCGCGCGGTTAGCCCTTCGACTACCGTACGAAAGGAGTTAATATCGGAGACCCGCATTCGCAGGATGAAATGGGACCGCTGGACGTGTTCTTGCGGGTTTCGTTCGCCGGGTTCGCGGCGATCCTGGCGACGGTCTGTGTGAAATCCTATGCAAGGCACCGGGAGCGACGGTTCCTGCTGCTCACCGGGGCGTTCGCCCTGTTCCTCGCGGAAGGTGCATGGCTCGTCGGGGAATTGGCCCTCGCGCTCGTGCCGTCCGTCGGCACGGAGTGGGTGGCCCTGAACCTCGCCGTCCTGATCGCCCTCTACCTCGCCCTGCTCAGGTGAAGCCATGACCGAAGGTCTCGAGCTCGAAAGCCGACGTAAGATCTACGACTACCTCCTCGCGAACCCGGGGATGCACCTACGCCGCATCGGGAAGGCCCTCGGGATGTCCACGGGGATGCTCTCCTACCACCTGATGTACCTGGAGCAGGCGGGCATGCTGAAGTCCGAGGCGGACGGGCACCGGAAGCGGTACTTCATCGCCCGCGCCTTCGTCGAGGCCCAGCGGCGGATCATGGGCCTGCTCCGACAGGACGTGCCTAGGCGGATCGTCCTGGACATCCTCGTGAACGGCGAGCGGACCTTCACGCAACTGCAGGCCGCCGCGGGCGTCAGCAAGTCGACGCTCTCGTACCATCTCCAGAAGATGACGTCCCGGGAACTGCTCGTCCGCTATCGCCGCGAACGGGAGAGCGTCTTCGCAATCAAGGACATGGAGGAGGTCTCGAAGCTGCTCGTGGCGAACCGGGTCAGCTTCCACGACGATTCCGTCGACCGATTCGCGGACCTGTGGTCGAAGCTCCGACCGTGACGCGTCGTCTCAGGCGGCCTTCATGAATTCCCGGAGAAGACAGGTGGCGTAGGCGCCGCGCGTCAGCTCCGCATCGATCCGGAGGATCGTCTCATCGATCCTCGCCTCCAGGGCCTTCACCGGCGCCAGGATTTCCCGCCGGGCCCCCTTGGACGAGAGGCGGGGCAGGTCCGGGATGAGGAAGTCCTTCGGCTGGAGGCCTTCCCCGGCGACGACGGCCTTCTCGATCTGGCCGGGCTGGCCGCCCGCGAATTCCGATTCGGAACCGAAGAGGACCGCGCTCACCCAGGCCTTGCCCGCCCGGCAGCGCTCGGCAACGCGCCCGAGGTTGTCGCACGTCACGTCGATCGTCCGCTCGCGGTCCGGGAGCCCGCGCCGGTCCGCCGGGAGGACGAGGTCGCCCGCGACGGGTTCGTGGATCGGGATCCCCTGCCGCATGCGCTCGCTCAGGATCCGGTTGAAGAGGTACGACTGGTAGGCGTGGACGAACATCATGAGGAGGTTCTGCGGGAGGACTCGCAGCGCGCCGACATCGTCCGTGGGGTGGGCGGCGAGGTGGTTCAGGATCGCCTTCTCGAACGTGTAGCTCCTCGGGTAGCTGCGGAGGGCCCCCTTCACGTCCCCGGTCTCCGCGAGCGCCGAGCGGGCCTCGAAGGAAGCCGGATCCTCGCCTTCGATGGGGTTCGCCACGTACAGGCGCACGGCCTCCTTGAAGTCGCCCCGTACGATCGCCCGGCCCACGAGATGGGTGATCGGCCGAACGGACCCGAAGCGTTGGATACCGAAGAAGTTCGGGAACCCGCCCCGGACGCGGATCTGCCGGACGGTCTCTTCGACGAGGCCCGCGACCCTCTCGGGCGGCACGGCCAGGTCGCGCACGACGATCCGGAAGCGGTTCCCGAAGAGGTCCCCGAGCTCGAGGGGCCGCGCCGAGCGGAAGGCGTCCAGAATCTCGACGTCCTTGATGCGGAGGCGCTCGACCTCCTCCGGCGTGCAATCCTGGAACGAGAAGAGTTGGGTCGTGAGGGCCCGCTTGTCCTTCGTCCCGGCGAAGCCGATCCGCTCCCGGGAGATGTGGAGGGACCGGGCGAGCTGACGGACGAGGTGGTTTGTCTCCCAGTTCCGCACGCGCAGCGTCGCGATCGTGAAGCGACCATCGATCGTCGGCGCGGGCGGTGCGGAGACCTCCTCGACGACAAAGTCCTCGGCGGAGGCCTTGAGGGTCCCGCCGACGCCTGCGGTGGTCGTGAGGTAGCCTTCGATCCCGAGGGCTCGTTTCATACGCCTATGCGAGCTCCTTCTCGAGGAGTTGCTTCGCGCCCGCGAACTCGTCGGCGAGGCTCGAGGCAGCACGCTTGAGCGCGGCGGCAGGGCTGCCCTTCTTCACCTTGATCGTGAGGACGGGCTTGTCGAGTTGCGGATGGCCCGTGTAGTACAGGGCGTCCGCGACGTCCTCGTCCTTCAGGAGCGCGGTGATCAAGGGATAGATGACCGTCTCGTCCGGGTTGGCGACCTCGACCCGTAGGGAGTCCTTCTGCTTCTCGAGGAGTCGGAGTTGCATCGGCCGCGTTCAGGGGGAGCCGCCATTTAAGCTTTTGCGGCGCGTGGTCTCGCGCCTCGCGCGTTCGGCTCCGCGAGGGCCCGAATTCAAATACCATCCCGACCGTTCGCAACGCGATGATCCCCTCCGAGGTGCCCGCGCCGGACGAGTTCGGGTCCGTCGCACCGGAGCTGCTCGAGGCGATCGCGAAGGCGCGGAAGCGGGTCGCGGAACTCCCGGGGGCGCTGAACGGCGAGCTCGACCGGTTCAGGGACCGTATCGACCGCCTCATCCGGGAGAGCGAGGTCGACAACTGGCGCCAGGTCCGAATCTTCCTGCGCGACGTGGACTCCATCGCCGCGGACCTGCGCAAGGCGCACGACGAGAAGCGCCTCGTGCCCAAGCACGTCGCCGTCCTCGACGCCTCGCTCCGGAAGATGCGCCGCAGGGATTTCTACGGGGCTCGCAAGGCGTGGCGGAAGCTCGACAAGGTCGTCGAGCAGACGGGCGAGATCCGGCGGCTTCAGGGCCTGTACCGCGACGGGTACCACGGCGTCGAGGCGAGGATCCGTGAGCTGCGGAGGGACATGGAGCAACTGGAGAAGGTCCCGAAGCCGCCCGCGGCCCCTGGCGAGGCCAACGCCTTCGTGGCAGAGGTGGACGCCTTCAATGACGCCGCCCAGATGGCGTATCGGGACTTCCTCTCGCGAGCCCGGGCGGACACGGCCATCCCGCTGCTCCTCGAGGCCGCCACGGGTCGCGGGATCGGGATTCCCGCACCGCCGCAGGGCTCCGATCCCGACCCCCTTCTGCGACTCCTCGCGGGCTCCGGCCCGGGCCACGACGAGATCCGCGGACGGTCCTTCTACGGCCTCCTCGAGCTACCCAGCTACTCCGACGCGAAGCTCACCCACGTCTACGGCGACTCGCGGATGGTGCGCTCCGCGCTCGAGGCATGCTGGGCGTGGCTCAAGGCCGTCCGCGAGGACGAGCGGCGTTCCCTCCAGATACTCTGGAGCGACGATGCGACGATGCTGAGGCGCCGCCTTCCCGCGATCGCGGCCTTCTTGGAACAGATCCGGCCGATGAACGACGCCCCGGCCCGGGGCAGTGCGCTCGTGGAGGCCCTCCAGTCCGGGCGCTTCACCGAACGGCAGACGGCGGCGCGCCTGTACGCGACCCATCGCGGTTCGGCCGAACGCAAGTTCGCGGGCGACCTGGAGAAGGACATCGACAAGATGAAGAAGGAGGCCTCGGGCCTCGCGGCCGTCCTCAAGAAGTTCCCCGACCCGGCCAAGGTGGACGCGGGCGAACTGGACCATTCGGCTCGCTGACGGGGCACCGCGCGGTCACTTGCTCAGGTACCGCCAGGACAGGACGATCCCGATTCCCGCGAAGACGGCGGCGAAGGTCCCGAGGAACAGGAAATCGTTCGTGACCGACGTCCAGTTCGGGCTGAGCAGGATGAGCTGTCTCGCGGCGTCCGTTCCGTAGGTCACGGGGTTCACCTGGGCGAACGCCCTGAGCCAGTCCGGCATGAGGCTCGTCGGGAACAGCGCGTTGCTCGCGAACAGGAGCGGGAGGTTCATGAGATTCATGATCGCCATCTGGGTCTCCCACCGCGACGAGCGGATCGCGATCGCCACGAAGAGGGACGACAGGCCGACGCTCATCAGGAACAAGGACGCGAACACGCCGAGCAGAAAGACTGGGTTGAAGGCCGCGCTCACCTGGAGACCGAGGATCACCGCCGCGACGAGTACGATCCCCGCCTGGACGAGCGCGCGGATGACCGCGATGAGGACCTTGCTCAGCACGATCGATCCGCGGCTCGCGGGGGTGCTCAGGACCTTGTTGAGGAAACCGAGTCGCCGATCCCAGACGATGGACATGCCGCTGAACATCGTCGCGAAGAGCACGACGAAGGAGAGCATCCCCACGGCCATGTAGGAGAAGTAGTCCGACACACCGAAGGTGATGAGGAAGCCCGAGCCCGCGGGCGTCCCGGGAGGGGCGAGGGCGGAGAGGTTGAAGGCCTTGCCGAAGAGCCCCATCCAGATGATGGGCTGGACGAGACTGATGAACAGGACGAAGGGTTGCTTGTACCACTTCTTGAGCTCGCGGCCCGTGAGCGCGACGAGTCCGCTCATGGCCTCGCCCTCCGCATTGTTATGCGCTGACGGAACACGTCCTCCCGGCTGCCCTCCATTTCGCGCATCGAGCGGCCCGTGCGGTCGAGGTACACCTCGTCGAGGGTCGGTTTCGCGATGGATATCCGCGACAGCTTCAGGTTGAGCCCGCGAATCGCGTCGAGGATGAGAGGGGCCGTCTCCTCGCCGTTAATCACGGTCAGCCGATAGCCGCCATTCGATGGCTTGACCTCCCGGACGCTCGGGATCCCTCTTACGGCCTGCTCGAGGTCGCCTGTTGGTACGCCGTTGACCTGGATCTCGACGATGTCGCCGCCCAAGGAGGCCTTCAGGGTCGCAGGCGTGTCGAGGGCGACGATCTTCCCGTGGTCGATGATCGCGATGCGGTCACAGAGGTTGTCCGCTTCCTCCAGGTAGTGCGTCGTCATGAAGAGCGTCATGTGGTACTGTTCCTTGAGCAGGCGGATGTACTGCCAGACCGCGGCACGCGTCTGGACGTCCAGTCCGAGGGTGGGTTCGTCGAGGAAGAGGACCTTGGGGCGGTTGATCAGGCCGCAAGCGAGCTCGAGCCTCCGGCGCATCCCACCCGAGTACGTTTCCACGGTGCGGTCCGCGGCATCCTTGAGCTGGACGAGGGTCAGGAGTTCGTCCGCGCGCTTCCGGGCCTCTGGCTTGGGAATGTCATAGAGCCGGGCCACCAAGAGGAGGTTCTCGATTCCCGTCAGGTCCTCGTCTGCGGTGTACTCCTGAGGCACGAGCCCGATGGACCTGCGGACCCCGAGGGCGTCGTGGGCGATATCATGGCCGGCGACCTTCGCCTGCCCGGCGCTCGGTCGCTGGACGGTCGTGAGCATGTTGATCGTCGTGGTCTTCCCGGCCCCGTTCGGCCCGAGGAAGCCGAAGATCTCGCCTTCCTGCACTTCGAAGCTGACGTGGTCCACGGCCTTCAGTTCGCCGAAGGTTTTCGTCAGGTCCGAGACTTCGATCACGTTGCCTGTCATCGCCTCCCCCCGGATCATTCTGCAAGAATCTCCATCATCCGTTCGCGCATCTGCCTCACGATCTTGCGCAGCTTCTTGGCCTGTTCCGGCGTGATGTTCCTCAGGTTCTGCCCGAGGAGCTTGCCCGTCGAGCGGACTTCGCGGAAGAGCGCCGCGCGGTCTGGACCCACCGCGGATTCGAAGGCGAGGAAGCGCTTCTCCATCTCCGCCTCATGCCCCTTGAGAAACGCCCGACCCTTGGAGGTGATCTGATAGGTCTTCCGCCGAGCCGTGCCGGTCACGTCCACGTAGCGCTCGCGGAGCAGGGATCGGAGGGCAGGGTAGATGGCCCCCGCGCTCGGCTTGTAAAACCCCTGGAACCGCTCCTCGAGCACCTTCATGACTTCGTAGCCGTGCATGGGTCGGTCCTGCAGGGTCCTGAGGAGGAGGATCTTGAATCTCCCTTTCGCGAGGAAGGGGAACATCGGTCCGCCGAACGGTGAGCGGTGCATGTTGGATTGCGATATATCGCGATATATTTGAATATTCCGACGCGGCAGCCTCCAAACCTGAGCCGCCGTGTTCAAGTTGGCACTCATGCCGGGCTTCGGTCCGAGATCTTCCCGACCAGAGACTCGAGGGGCGCACCGCTCTCGACGGCCTCGCGGGCGAGGGCGAGGTGCTCGGCGGTGTCGATGTCGAGCAGGATCCCGGGATCATCCACCGGGACATCCACGAGATCTTTCGCGTGGGGCCTGAAGAGGGCTCGGCATCCGACGTCTCCTCGGACGTCCTCGAGCTCGCGTGCGAGGGTGCGGTCGATGAGGACCGGGTTGCCACGCCTCCCATGGTAGGTCGGGATCAGGATCTTCCCGCCGGACGCAGAGTGCCGCTCGATCAGGACGTCGATCGTCGAGGACGAGACGAACGGCTGGTCTCCCAGCGCGATGAGGTAGCCTCGGGATTCCGGTGGCGCGGATCGAAGCCCCGCTCGCAGGGATGTGCTCATCCCTGCGGCGTAATCCGAGTTCACGACGACCGTCGCGCCGGGCATCGCGACCTCCCGTCGGATGCGGTTCGCCTCGGCTCCGAGGACGACGACTACGTGGCCTGCGTTTGAACGCTGCGCGGATTCGAGGACGAGGCGGAGGAGTGGCTTGCCCGAGATTCGAAGAAGGGGCTTGGCTTCGCCCATCCTCGAGGAGGTCCCGGCGGCCAGAATGATCGCGGTGATCATGGAGTCCTCCGCTGGCATCCGCTCGTCGCGAACCCTCTTCTGGCGGGGCACGCTGCGGGCCCGAATAAGGAGTTTTCCATGGAAAACCTCGCCGGCTCACCCCGACGAATCCTTTAACGTCCTCCGGTCAATCCCCCGAGCGGGGAGCCCGTGAAGCTTCAGATCTTCGAGATGGAGCGCTGGCAGTCCACGTACGAATACGTGGTCGAATACGACCTCGCGGAGAGCGGCGTCCATCCGCTCCGCCTGCGCGAGCTCCTCGGGGACGACGACGCGGTGGGCAGGTTCCTCGACTCCCCGTTGGGATATCCCCAGTCCGAGGGAACCCCGGAGCTGAGGTCCACGATCGCCGGGCTCTATGCCGGCGCGACGCCGGGCCACGTCCTCGTGACCAACGGCTCCTCGGAGGCGAACTTCGTCGCATGCTGGCGGCTGTTCGAGAAGGGGGACGAAGTGGTGCTCATGTTCCCGAACTACGCGCAGGTCTGGGGCCTCGCCCGCACGTGGGGCCTGAAGGTGAAGCCCCTCTGGCTCCGCGAGGACCTGGGATGGCAGTTCGACCCGGAGGAGCTCAAAAGGCTCGTCACGAAGAAGACGAAGGCGATCCAGGTCTGCAATCCGAACAATCCCACCGGCGCGATCATGGCGGAGGAGCAACGGAGGACGCTGCTGGACGCGGCAAGGGATTCCGGGGCCTGGCTCCTCTCCGACGAGGTCTATCTGGGCGCGGAGCGGGAGGGACCTCGGACGGAGTCCCTGTGGGGCTCCCACGAGAAGACCCTCATCACGAACGGGCTGAGCAAGGCGTACGGCCTGCCGGGCCTGCGGACCGGATGGCTCGTCGGCCCGCCGGGGACGATCACGGAGCTCATGGCGTACCACGACTACCTCACCCTCACGCCGACGATGCTCTCCGACCGCCTGGCACGGATCGTCCTGGAGCGAGCGAGGCGAGAGGAACTCTTCGCCCGGACCCGCTCCATCCTCCGGAAGAACTACCCCGCGATCCGCGACTGGATCGAGGCCCACGGCTCGCTCTTCTCCCATCGTCCGCCCGAAGCCGGCGCGATCTGCTACCTGAGATACGCCCTCTCGATGAACTCCTCGGACCTCGCGGAGCGGCTGCGGAAGGAGAAATCCGTGCTCCTCGTGCCCGGGGACCACTTCGGGATGGACGGGCACGTCCGGATCGGCATCGGTCCTCCGACGGAGTACCTGGTCGCGGGCCTCGACCGGATCGACGGCCTTCTGCGAGAGCTGAAGGCGGGCAGGGCGACGTGATGGTCGAGGTACGACTCCTTTTCGAACCGGAGATTCGGGACCTGATCGGTCCGAAGGAGGCGCTCGAGGCCGTGCGGGAGGCGTTCGGCAAGCTCGCCCGGGGCGAGGCGGTCCTGCCCGGCGTGATCGGAATCGACATCCCGGAGGCCCGGACGGAAGCCCACGTGAAGGGCGCCTACCTCCGGGGCGCCTCGTACTTCTCGATCAAGGCCGCCTCGGGCTCGTACAACAACCCGTCGAAGGGGCTACCCGTGAGCGGCGGGCTCGTCCTCGTCTTCGACGTGACAACGGGGTTCCCGCGGGCGGTCCTGTTCGACAACGGGTACCTCACGGACCTCCGCACGGGCGCGGCGGGCGCCCTGGCGGCAGACCTCCTGGCGAAGAAGGACGTCGGGCAGCTGGGGATCCTCGGCGCGGGCACGCAAGCCCGGTACCAGCTGGAGGCCCTCCTGGGCGTGCGGCGACCGAACTCCGTCGTCGCCTGGGGCCGCTCCCTGGTCCGAGCGACGGCGTACGCGAACGAGATGGAACGGCGGCATGGGGTGCGCATCAAGGTCGTCTCCTCGGTCGCGGCGGCGGTCGAGGGGTCCGACGTGGTCATCACCGCGACGCCGTCGACCACACCCCTCGTCCGGGAGGACTGGGTCGGGCTCGGAACCCACATCACGGCGGTGGGCTCCGATGCGCCGGGCAAGCAGGAGCTCGACGCGTCGATCCTCGGGAAGGCGGACAAGGTCGTCGCGGACCGCCTGGAGCAGTGCTTGGCGTACGGGGAGATCTACCATGCGGTCCGGGCGGGCGTCCTGCGGGAGGAGGATGTCTACGCCGAGCTCGGAGAGATCGTCGCGGGGATCAAGAAGGGGCGGGAGACGGACGAAGAGGTCACCGTCGCCGACCTGACCGGCGTGGGCGTGCAGGACGCCGCGGTCGCGAACCGGGTCGTCGACGAGGCCCTCCGCCGGGGCCTGGGCCAGGTCCTCCAGGTCTGATGGGGCGGACGCTCCGCGGGGTTTATGAGGGTCGACAGCCCTGAAACGTCGCAAGGCTGGCCCGTGGCGAACAGGGTGCGCATCGTCTGGTACACCGACCCCCACAACGTGTGGTGCTGGGGCTGCGAGCCTGCGGTCCGTCGCTTCGAGGTCCTCTATCCCGATTCCGTGGAGATGGAGACGCGCATGGGCGGGCTCTTCGAGGACTTCGGCCCCGTGCGCGAGCAGTGGGCTCGGATGTCCGGGGGCCGCTGGAAGGACTCGGTCCTGGCGTTCTTCGAGGCGGTGGCCACCCAGCACCGCATGCCCATGGCCGGAGTCAGAATGATCGAGGGCGTGGACGATTTCGACTCGACGTGGCCCGCGTGCCTCGCCGCGAAGGCCGCGGAGCTTCAGGGACGGGAGCGCGGGTGGCGGTACTTGAGGCGACTCCGTGAAGCGTGGACGCTCGACGGCCGCGGGATCCATCGGAGGAGCGTGCAGGAGGCCGTGGCCGATGAGGCGGGCCTGGATGTTCCGGCCTTCGTCGCGGCCCTCGAGGACGGGTCCGCGGAGCGCACGTTCCGGAAGGATCGGGAGGAATGCAGGGATCTTGCGGTTACGGGATTCCCGACGTTCGTCCTGGAAGCGGAGGAGGAATCGGTGAGGCTGGAGGGGTGGCAGCCGTGGGAGGTCTTCGACGACGTCCTGCGCCAGCTCGGGCCGGTGCCGCAGGCCGGGAGGGTCGAGGCCACGAAGAGCGGCGTGCAAGGCCTGTTGCAGCGCTACGGCCGCTGCGCGACCCGGGAGGTCGCGGCGGTCCTGGGGACCACGGATGACGACGCGGAGATCCTCCTCGAGGAGCTCGAAGGGGACGGGAAGGTCGTCCGGAGGCCCGTTGGCAACGGCCTGATCTGGCAACTGCGGGGCAGGGAAGTCTCGATCGAGGTCGCCTGAGCAGCCGGGACCCCGAAGGAACGTCACCGCCGGCCCGCGGCAACGAACAAGCGTTTAGGGTCCCGTTGCATCACTTGCTCCCGTGGATTGCGATCCACGGCTCATCCTCGACGGCGACCCGGAGGTCTGCCCTGCGGCAGAGGATTCCGCGCTCCTCCTCGCCGCAGTCGAGGTCGAGCCGGGCGAGCGCTTCCTCGAGGTCGGGGTGGGTGGCGGCCTCGTCGCGCTCCACGCGGCCCTCGTGACGGAGGTCGTCGCGACAGATGCCAATCCCGCCGCGGTACGCCTGGCGAGCCGGAACGCCGAGACGCATCGACTCCCTGTGCGTGCGGTGCGGTGCGACCTGATGGGGGCGCTGCGGGGCCTCTTCGACGTGGTCGTCTTCAACCCACCCTATCTCGAAGCGGCCCCGGCGACGGGCGCGGAGCGGGCCTGGGCGGGAGGCGAAGGCGTGGACCGCACCGCCTTTCGCTTCCTACGCGACCTTCCCCGCGTGCTCGTACCCACCGGGCGGGCCTACCTGCTTCTGGGGGACGACGATCGGGCCGCGAGGGCGTTCGCGAAATCGCGGTTCCGCGTGCGGCTCGTGGATTCGAAGCGATTGTTCGTCGAGAAGCTGGAAGTTCTCGAACTCCGGCTCCGCGGAGCGAGAACCGGCCGCCGCCTGCGGCCGACGCGATGCGCGTTCCGGGACCGTAGGCAGTTCGATAAGGTCGGTCGTTCATCCACGGCTCCGACGCCATGCCCTTCCAGGAGGACGCGGAGAAGATAGAGTGGCGCATCCACCTGAAGTCGCCGCCCCGCGAGGTGTACCGGATGCTCGCCACCGACGAGGGTCGTGCCCGCTTCTGGGCCGAGTCGGCGAACGAGCGAGAGGGCACGATCCACTTCGAATTCCCGGACGGAATGATCTGGCAGGGACGGGTCCTCGAGGCGAAGCCACCCCATCGCTTCTCCGTGGACTACTTCGGCCACAGCACCGTCATCTTCGATGTGCGAGAGGACGGAGAGGGCGGCACGGACCTCTTCCTGACCGCGCGATCCCCCGTGCCAGAAGATCGCGAGGAGGAGATTCCTGGATGGATCTCCGTCCTGATGGCCCTCAAGGCCGCGGTGGACTTCGGCGTCGACTTGAGGAACCACGACCCCACGCGGACATGGGACCAGGGCTACGCGGACAACTGACCGCGAATCTCACTCGTCGCGTTCCTGGCGGAGTCTCGCCCGGACGACCTCCGCGATCGTGGGGGATGCCGACTCGGTCCGCAGTCGCTCGATCGGGTCCCCTGCAGCCACAAAACCTTCCTCGATCAAGCACGAGTAGAACCCAGACCGGCCGCTGCGCAGGAATCGGTCGATGATGTCCTCGCGGCCGACCCTGAGCGCGAGCTTGTAGCACGGGAAGCGTGGTTTCGTCACCTCGAGGACCGCGGTCCCGATCCGAAATCGGTCGCCCACATGGACCTCGTCCTCCTCCAGACCGACCGTCGTGAGATTCTCACCGAAAAACCCCCAGGGCAACTCCATCCCGGGCAGCTCCTTCGTCCAGAACGCGTAGTGCTCGCTCGGATAGGCGTATACCGCCTTCGCTGTCCCTCCGTGAAACCGTCGGTCCGCCTGTTCGTCTCCTGCGAGGCCCAAGCGCCCCACCCGGACGCGCCCGCGGGCAGGCACTTTGTAGATGCCCGTCGACACCGTGCCCCCCTCCCATGGCACGGTCCGGGCCAAGGAGACGTTCACGGAGAGAAGGCGCAGGGGTGCGGGCTCAGGCATGGGCGGTCGAGCCCTCCGCGGGCGCGAAGAAAACGAGGAGGAGAAGGTCTTCCGCAATGTCATGAAATCCGTGCTCGACGCGCGCCGGCACGAAGACCACGGAGCCAGGCCCCACCTCGTGCTCCTCCGATCCCACGCGGATCGCGCCGCGTCCGCGAGCGACGAAGTAAGCCTCGTCCTCCGTGTGCGGAGCCTGCGGATCCCGCAAGCGGGCCTTGAGCCGGTAAACGCCCAGGCTCATCGAGGGAACCTGCAGGAATTCGTGATAAGGTCGTCCCTCCCGTTCCGCGCGCTCGGCGAGGATGGCCAGCTCGAACACGTCCACGCTCCCCCAACGTGCGGCCCCGTTAAGGACTTCATTGCAGGCGAGCGCACCGGAGGCGATTCGCGGCCGGGCGATTCCGCCGACGCCGGGGGATGATCCGGCATTCTCTTTGCAAGCCGCCGTTCCGGCAGGACACCGCAGCGATCAACGGCGCCGCCTTGGAACTTGCAGGATCCTATCGTTTCCGTGCCCGGATCGAGGCACGGGAAGCGCCCCGTCCCTCGCCGACGGAGGGTGAGACACTTGAACCTTGGGCCGTCCTAAACCGGCCCGCACAGCGGCCGGCGAATGCCGGGTGAAACGATGTCGGGCGGTCCGTTGTTACTTCCCTTCGATGATGCCAATGGCTTGGTACACCGGATACACGAGGCCGCGCCACGAGGACCTGGCTTCTCGCGACCTGCAGGCATACGTGAAGAACGAACTCCGCGGAGACGTCAGCGTTCTGTACGTCCGCCCGAGACGTGGGCCGTCGAGGCTCCGTAGGTGGCTGGCTCGCCCCGCTTCCGCTGTCGAGGCGAAGTCCGTCCCGGGGAGGTCCTCCCCGCGCCAGGTCGGCGAACCGGACGCGTCCCCCCAAGGCGGGACGGTGACGCTCCCCTCGCCCGCGGCCTTCACAGAACCCCTCGCGCTGGGAAAGGCCGGAATCCCCTGTGCGCACCCAATCCACGAGGATCTCGGCGGCGGCTCGGGCGTCTCGTATTCGCGATGCCTCTCCTGCGGAGCCGTCCTCGTTCTTTCGACGGGTGGCCGGTGGGTCATTCCGCCCGCGGATCCCCGCGACCCGAGGGAGAGCCCCACGGCCCTGGCGCCCCCGTTGAGTAATTACCCATAGCTTTAGGTCTGGCCTCGGCCTTCGCGGCCCCGTGGGTGGTGCCTCATGCTGAAGTGCGCGAGCTGCGGTGCGGAGAACAAGGACGAGGCCAAGTTCTGCTATTCGTGCGGAGTTCCCGTCGTGCAGGCGACGCCGGGATCCGCGGCCGCGGTTTTTCCGCCCCCACCTCCTTCGCCGCCCCTCGCCTGGGCACGCCCGAAGGAGAAGGGCCCGGACTTCCTCGGCCTCGTGGGCCTGGCGATCTTCCTCTTCGTCGTCGGCTTGGTCTTCTACGCGAATCCCGGCCTCGGCGCGGACATCCGCCTCTGGGCTGACCGGGCCTCCCACGACGGACCGTTCATCCGCCCGCCCGAAGGTGTGATCACGAGCGCGATGCTTTTCTTCTTCCTCATGGGAATCTCGAGCTTCGCCACCGCGGCCCTCCGGTTCGCGGCCCGCCATCGCCGGTTCCGCGCCCTGTCCGACAGCCTCGGAGGGGTCGGCCTGGTCATCCTGTCGTTCCTCCTGAGCCTCTACGCGGACCGGAGGATTTCGGGACAGCTCGTCGTCGCGACCTGGGTCGCCGTCCTCGGGGCCCTGCTCCTGATCTACATTTCCGTCGGGATTTACCTCACCTCGGTGCGCCGCGCTCCGAAACCCGCGCCCGGTCCCGTGACCCGGCCGTGAGCAGTGCAACCACGCGTCCTCCCGCCGGAGTCCTCCCGTCCCGGGCCCAGACGCCAGGCCCCCAAGGGCATCCGGACAGTACGTACCGCACGTAGCGAACCTTCATCCCCCGGCCTCCCGCTCGACCGGCCTGGAAAGCCCATGGTGGAGGCGGGTCCCGGGGGAACGCGATGAAGGTCGTCCTGTCGACGCCGCCGGGCCGCACGACGGAGCGCTGGCCCCCCCTGGGCCTGCTCTATCTCGCGTCGAGCGTACGGGCCACGAGGTCCGACACGGTCCGCGTGATCGACGCGTTCTGCGAGAACCTGTCGACGGGGGACCTGCTCCACCGGGTCGTGCGGGAGAAGCCGGATCTCTTCGGCATGAACTGCTCGACCCATACCTTCCTGGACACGATGGATGCGATGAAGTCCGTCCACGCGGTGCTGCCGGGGACGCGCCTCGTCCTGGGCGGCTTCCATGCGACCTTTGCCGCGGAGCGGATCCTGCGGGACTACCCGCTCATCGACTTTGTCATCAAGGGGGAGGCCGAGCACGGCTTCCCGAAGCTCCTCGCGCATCTCGAGGACGGAACCGAGCCCTCGGACGTCGATGGGATCACCTACCTCGACGGAGCCAAGGTCGTGAGCCAGCCGCTGGCGATCACCCAGGACCTGGACGCCCTGCCGTTCCCTGCCCGGGACCTAGTCGAGGACATCGCGTACGGGTACGCCCACAACGGCATCCGCCTGACGTTTGGCAAGTTCACGACCCTGTGCTCCTCCCGGGGGTGTCCCTTCCGGTGCACGTACTGCTCCTGTGCCGCCTTCTCTCAGCGGCGCTGGCGTCCCCGGAGCCCGGAGAACGTCGTCGACGAGATCGAACGCCTCCAGGAGGAAGGGTACGAGTGCGCCGTCTTCGTGGACGACAACTTCACCCTGAAGCACAAGCGGGTCGAGGAGATCTGCCGGCTCCTGCGGGAGCGGAAGGTCCGCATGCGCTTCTACTGCGAAGGCCGCGTGGACCACTCCCCGTACGGACTCCTGCGCACGATGAAGCAGGCGGGCTTCGACGTGATGTACTACGGCGTGGAGAGCGTCTCGCCCCACGTCCTGGAGTACTACAAGAAGGGCATCACCGCGGAGAAGTCGAGGCAGGCCATTGCCGACGCGAAGCGCGCGGGCATGCTCGTCGTGGTCTCCTACATCATCGGCGCGCCCGTGGAATCGCGAGAGGACATCCTCCGGACGATCCGGTTCATCCAGGAGACACGGACCCATGGGATCCAGGTGAACATCCTGGACTGCCTCATCGGCACGCCGATCTGGGAGGACTTCGTCCGCGCGGGAATCGTGAAGCCCGACGACTGGAAGCGGAACCACCGCATCTACGAGTATCGGCCGGACGGGCTGTCCCGGGAGGCGCTGGAGGAGCTCGCGGAGAAGGGCTACGAGGCCTACGTCCAGGGATGGAAGAGCCGCGAGGGCGTCCGGGACTTACTGCGGCTCCTCTGGAACAACCCGACGGGCCGTAAGGTGATCTTCGGAAACCTTTTGCGGGTGCCCGAGGTCCGGCGGATGTCCCAGGAGTCGCGCTTGAAGGCCGCACTCCCGGATCGCGAGGGACCGCAGACGCCCCTCGCCGCTGCGGCCCGGGCGCGATAGGGACGGGCCCGAGGCCTCCATGCCGGGTCCGGTCGGCGCCAGGCTAATACGTCCGCGTGTGGATACGGGACCGGGGGATTTTCGCATGGTCACAACCCAGAGGCTAGCGCGCAGCATCGTCCGGGACAGTCTACGGCCCAAGGAGTACGAATCCGTCATCGTTTCGACCTACCCGCACACGATCGACCTGGCCGAGCAGATCGCCTTGGAGTGCCAGAAGGCCGGGGCGGATCCGTTCATCGTTCTGGATACGGACAACGTCTTCTACGGCCAGTTCCGGAACTACTCGGACGAGAATCTCCGCAAGGTATCCGCTCACTGCATCGGCATTGCCGAGTACGCCCAATCCTACGTCTGGCTCGGCGGGCCGAAAGATCCCGGACCCATGGCCCGGGTGCCCCAGGAGAAGTTCGCTGCGTCGTTCGACGGCGAGCAGGCCCACTTCGAGAAGAACCTCCAGAAGAAGCCGAAGAGCCTCGGCGTGGCCATCGGGACGGTGACGCGGGAGCGGGCGAGGACGTACGGCTTCAACCACGCGAAATGGAAGGCCTCCGTGGAGGCCGCGATCGCGGTGAATTACGCGCAGCTCGAGGTCCAGGGGAAGAAGGTCGCGGCGCTCCTGTCCGATCCCGCCGACGTGCGGGTGACCTCGGACAACGGGACCGACCTGCGGTTCCGGCTCGCGGGGGCTTCCCGCTCGCCGCGCGTGAACGACGGGGTGATCAGCGAGGCGGACCTGGCCGCGGGAGACCATGACGCCAGCCTCCCCGCGGGCGCCGTGTGGGTCGCGCCGGTCGAGGACAGCGCGGAGGGGACCTTCGTGTGCGACGTCGGCATCCCCCAGGTGGGACGTGTCATCGAGCGGCTCGCGTGGACGTTCGGGCACGGGCACCTCAAGGACTTCACAGCCAAGAGGAATCTTGCGGCCGCGCAGACGGGCTGGGCCACGGGCACGGGCGCGAAGGACATGTTCGCGTCCTTCGCCCTCGGCCTCAACCGCAAGGCGAAGCCCGGCTTCCTCACGAACTTCGTGGTCTCGGGAGCCGTGACGATCGGAATCGGCGACAACCGGGAACTCGGCGGGGCGAATGAGAGCAGCTACGGGTTCGTCGGATCCCTCGTCCAAGGCAACGTGGAGATCGCGGGGAGAGAGGTCATCCGGGGCGGGAAGTGGGTCGCCTAGGTCCTCGCCGCGGGCCGGAATTTGTACCCGTAGTGGATCACGCCGGCTTCCCCTTCCTGGCCGAGCTTGCGGAAGGTGGACTGGACGCGCATCCCGATGGTCACGTCTTCCGGCCTGACGTCGATGAGCTGGCAAGTGAGGCGGACGCCCTCGTCCATCTCCACGATCGCCATCACGTAGGGCTTCTGCATCTCGAACTGGGCTGGCGCGTCGTGGATCACGGTGTAGGTGACCACGCTGCCCTTGCCCGCGAGCCTGAGCCGCTCCATCCTCCCGATGGACTTGCGGCCGCAACCTGGGCAGACGGCCCGGGGCGGGAAGTCGACCTTCCCGCAGTTCCCGCACTTCGTGCCGATGAGGTTGTAGCGGCTTCCGATCTCCCGCCAGAACCGGGGGATGGCCATCTCAGTCCCCCCGCTCGAAGATGTGGACGACGGCCGTGGCCCCCGTGCCTCCGAGGGTGTGGGTGAGCCCGCGTCGGGCGCCGACCACTTGGCGCTTCCCCGCCTCGTTGCGGAGCTGCTTCACGATCTCCACGGCCTGGGCCACGCCGGTCGCACCCACGGGTTGGCCGCGGGCCTTCAGACCGCCGGAGGTGTTGACCGAAATCTTCCCGTTCAGGGCCGTGACCCCCTCCACTGTGGCCGGACCGCCCTTGCCCTTCTCCACGAACCGGAGGTCCTCAATCGCCAGGATCTCCGTGATCGTGAAGTTGTCATGGACCTCTGCGACCTGGATGTCCTTCGGCTCGAGCTTCGCCTCCGCGAGGGCCCGCTTGCCGGCGACGACGGTCGCGTCCATCGTGCACAGATCCCGTCGGTCATGGAGGGCGAGGAAGTCGCTCGCCTGCCCGGAGCCTTTGAAGAGGACGGGCGTGTCCGTGAACTTCCGAGCCCGGTCCGCCGCACACAGGACGACGGCCGCGGCGCCATCGCTCAGGGGCGCGCAGTCGAAAAGTCCGAGGGGCTCCGCGACCATCGGGGAGTTCAGCACGCTCTCCAGCGTGATCTCCTTCTGGAACTGGGCCTCAGGGTTCAGGGATCCGTTCTTGTGATTCTTGACAGCCACGGAAGCGAGGTGTTCCCGCGTCGTTCCGTACTCGTGCATGTGGCGGCGGGCCATCATTGCGTAGAGCCCGGCGAAGGTCGCGCCGAAGACGCTCTCCCACTCCTGATCCGCGGTGCTCGAGAGGATCTCGGCCGCCTGCACGTCCCCGACGTCCGTCATCTTCTCCGCCCCGCCCACGACGACGATGTCGTACATGCCCGAGGCGATCGCGAGCCGTGCCTGGAGGAGCGCGATGGCCCCGCACGCGCCGCCGCCCTCGATGCGCACGGTCGGCAGGTGCATGTCCGCGAGGCCCGAGTAGTCCGCCACCAGGGCGGACACGTGCTCCTGATCGATGAACTTCCCCGCACTCATGTTGCCGATGTAGACCGCGTCGATCTCCTCGGAGGCGATCTTCGCGTCCTGGATCGCCTTGAGCCCCGCCTCGATCCCAAGGTCGCGGAAGGAGCGGTCCCACAGTTCTCCGAACTCCGTCTCACCGACGCCGATCACGGCCACATCGCGCATCCTCAGCCCTCCCGGAGAAGGATCTTCCCGCGGTACTTTGCATAGGTCGCGTAATCCACGAAGGCGTGGTCCGCGATTTGTTCCTTGATCGTAGGTGTCGCGTGCCGGTCGATTTTCTCGATCTGGTCGGTCACGGTGATGTCGAATCCATCCGAGCCCGCCCCGCTCCCGTATCCGACCGCGAAGACGCGGTCGCCGGGCTCGGCCTCGTCGAGGATGGCCGCCAGGCCGACGAGGATCGCGGCGCTGTAGGTGTTCCCGATGTCGCGGACGCAGAGCCCGGCGTCGATCTGGGCGTCCTTGAACCCGAGCTGCTTCGCCGCGCGGACGGGGAACTTCCCGTTCGGCTGGTGGAAGACCGCGTACGCGTAGTCTTCGGGCTGCGTGCCTGCGCGCTTGAAGAGGAGCTGGGCGCAGGAGAGGACGTGCTTGAAGTACGCGGGTTCTCCGGTGAAGCGTCCGCCGTGGCTCGGGTAGCGCTGCCCCTCGCGGCGCCAGAAGTCCGGCGTGTCGGTCGTGTAGGAGACCGTGTGGGCGATCTCCGCGATCACATGGTCGATGCCGATGAGCAGCGCGGCCCCGCCCGCGGAGGCGCTGTACTCCAGCGCATCCCCCGGCGCACCCTGGGACGTATCCGAGCCAATGGCGAGCCCGTACTTCATCATCTTGGAGAGGGTCAGGCCCATCGTCGCCTGGATCGCGGCGGTCCCAGCCTTGCACGCGAACTCGAAGTCCGCGGCGGTCAACACGGGTGCCGAGCCGATCGCCTCAGCTACGATCGTGGCCGTCGGCTTGACGGCGTACGGATGGCTCTCCGACCCGACGTAGATCGCGCCGATCTCCGTGGGATTGATGTCGACCTTGGCCAGGCACGCCCGCGCGGCCTCTACGGAGATCGTGATCACGTCCTCGTCCGGGCCGGGCACGGACTTCGACTTGATGTTCAGGCCGCGCCCCATCGCCTCGCCGTCCGAGCCCCACACGGCCCCAATGACCTTCGGGGTGATCCGGAACCGCGGGATGTAGCCGCCGTAGCTCACGATGCCTGCGTTCATCGGAGTCTCTCCAGTCGTACGATGATCTCGGGTGGATCCAAGTCCGTCCTCGCGAGGAGGATGCTCTCCATCTCGGCCAGCTTGATCGCCAGCTCGTCGATGTTCTCCGGCTGGACGTAGACGACCATCGCCGGCTTCAGGGGATGGGCCTTCACGGCGATCATCGGCGAGCGGCCGTACTTGACCCCGGTGAAGAGCAGCGCGCGCTCGCTCGTGGAGCCGTAGATCCTGAGATAGTCGCTCGCGTCGAAGGTCGTGATCGCCTTGATCGAGTCGATCACCGTGTAGCCGTTGAGCAGCCGACGGGAATTGAGCCCGCTCGTGAGGAGCTTCCCCTCGATCTTCCGGAGGAAGTCGGAGGCGCGCATGCCGACGGGCCAGTCCCTCATCGAGGGGATCGCGTCGGAGTATTCCTCGAAGCGCCGCGAGAGACGGCGCCCCGAGCGCTGGTCGATCTCCAGGAACGCGTCCACGAGCCGGTGGACCGTCTTGATCCCCGGTGACGTCCGACGTCCCGCCTCGTAGTCCGAGATCACGCTCGGGGAGACGCGCATGTGTCGCGCGAGGTCCGTCTGCGAGATCCGCAGCTCCTCGCGCCACTTGCGCATCGTCTTCCCCGGGGACTCCGAGAGGACGATCTCGCCTGCGATCTTCTCGCGGAGGGGGAGTTCCATGCTTCGCGCGAGAAACAGGGGCATATATAAGCATGTCGAAGTCCGCTTCGTCGTGCGACGAAAGGCCGAGTTTTGTCCCCTGCGGCGTCCAGTCTCGCCCTGGACGTGAGCGGGCCGCGTCGTGCGCGTCTTCCGGAGGTGAGGGGCGTCAGGCTTTCGCGGGCTCAAGCGATGCGACGCGACGTTCGAGGGCCTCTAGCCGTCGAACGAGTCCCTCGAGGGTCCGCTTCACGCCGTCGATTTCCTCCATGGCCTGGAAGACCAGGGACAGCGGCTCGCCGCCCTGCGGCCTCGGGATGGGTTCTTCAGGACCCGGGAGAACGTCTCCGGGTCCTCGGGGTCTCGGGATCATGCGTCCCAGACAAGGGGTGCGACAGGGATTTGAAACATTCGTCGGCCGTCAGGCGGGGGACCGCAGGACTGTCGTCGCTATACCGTCCAGGCACAAGGGGGAAAGCGTCCCTACCGAATCCTCCCGATGACACAACGGGTTCAGGTCGCACCCGGAGCAGAAGCGATCCTGGAGATCCCCCTCGTCCAGGTCGAGCACGCCCGCCGCGTCGAAGAGGTCGTACAGGAGCTTTAGGTACTTGCCTTCCGCGAGGCGGGGAACGTTGTACTTCGCGGCCTTGAGGCCCTCTCGCTCGGCCCAGAACTCGTACAGGCGCCGGGCGCCCTTCGCCGAGTTGCAGGAGGCGCAGGCCCACACGGCGTTCTTCTCGTCCTCGGGCCCTCGGAAGGCCCGGGGGAAAAGGTGCTCCAGGGTGAGCGTCTCTTCCATCCCGCAGTACACGCAGTGATCCAGGTCCTCCCGCTCCTTCACATACTCCCGGATCGAGTCCCAGGCGATCGCCCCCGACTGGAGCTTCTTGAAGCGGTCCATGATGAAGGCCCACTGGCGCTTCCCCATCCCGGCGCTCTCCGCGATGATCTTCGCGTACTGCCAGTAGAGGAGGTCTCTCAGGTTGCGGACGGCGGTCGGTGGGATCGCGCTCCCTCCCGTGAGGTTCCGAAGAAGCCGCAGGGCCCTTACCTCTTCCGTTCGTACAGTTCGAGTCTCGGCGCCTCCACTGTCTCCCGCATGCCGGGCGCCAGCGGGCCTCCGGAAGCCTGAAGTGCCCCGCGGCGATTCTCGTCTTGGGGGAGAACATGGCTCAACCACCGCCGGGGGCGCCACCCTGGCCCATGGAGCATCGGTATCCCGGATTCGACATGCGCGTGCGCGTCATCGCCACGATCGTGCTCGGCGTCGGATGGCTCATCTTCATCCTGCTCTTCGCCGCCTTCTGGGCAGGCGGATACAGCCTGTTCCAGGACATCGTGATCCTGATCGTCTCCTTCCTCGTCCTGGGCGGGCTCCTCGGGGCCATGTGGGCTTCGTGGGGCATGCGGTACGCCCGATGGTAGGCAAACCGCTTCCCGACCGAGCTTCCTTGGCCTGGCGGCGATGTCTCCGGATCGCCAGGCCATCGTACAGACAGACTGACCGCGGCCAACCCTCATCCACCGCCCCGGCTTGCGTCACATCCCCGAGGCGTCGCCCGTAACCCTTGTGCGGGAACTCGCGGAGTTTGTGGTCTCCGCCTCGTTCGAGGATCTCGCCCGCGCCGCCGTGGACGCGCTCAAAGTCCGCGTGCTGGACGGTTTGGGTTGCGCCATCCGGGCGCTCCTGGACCGAGTCCGGAGAACCGTCGCACAACGCTTATACGCAGGCCTCTGTTACGCGGGGGGCGCCTCGGGTCCGTGGGGTAGCTTGGTCTATCCTTGGTGGTTCGGGACCACTAGACTCCGGTTCAAATCCGGACGGACCCATGCACCTCCTCTGTGGATCATGAACCTCCGGCGTCGGCGGTCCGGCTGGGCTTGCTCGAGCGCGTCCGTGCGCGGGAGGCCGCAATCGTTATCGTTGGCCCGTTCATGCGGGTGCGCGGGATGCGAGAGTGGCCCTCAACGAGGCGTGGCATCGCGCGCATCCAATGCCCAAGAATCCTTCCCTGGACGACCGGATTCGATGGCACCTGGAACACGCTAAGCAATGCGCATGCAGACCGATACCGGACGGGCTGCGGAGGGGGATCGAGCGGCGGGGACCAGGGGCGGCGTAGGGAGGCCACCCACCTGTTGGATGACGCTGTCCGCGTTCGTGTGCTCTGATTCAGATCTCGTCCTTACCGGCGGTGTGTTCGCGTCCGTACGTAGGTCCGGTAGTCCGCCTCGGAAGTGAAGATCTTCCGCTTGCCGAAGCGACCGACATGGACCTGCCGAACGAGGCATCGCCTACCCGTTCTCACGATGGCAGAGTTCAGGAAGCGGATGGCTTCCTCCTCGGTCGACATCGGATAGGCCCAGTGTTTCCAGCACCGTTTGCGGCCGCAGGTCGGGCAGACATGCTTGGCATGCCTGCAGGCGGAGCTGAGCCTCGGGTTCCAGCCGAGACCCTCGGGACACGGACGCGTGTCCGAGAAACCGATGCGGGTACCCTCCGGGCCTGTGACCGGTCCGACCTTGCCTGTGATGGCTACCTCCCGCACCGCCGTATCCGCCCGGGCTCCAAGAAGTCCCTTCGTGGCCGTGCCGGGAGGCCGATCGCGGGGAAGGGACATATACGGAGAGCTCCTTCGTCGAGCCGGAATCACGTGACAACCATCTCGGAGGCCATCGCCTCGCTCCAGGCGGGCGACTACCGCGCCCTGGAGCGGGCCAAGCTCACGGTCCCCGGGTTCTTCAACTGGGCGATGGATGTCTTCGAGCCTCTCTACGTGAGGCCTCGCGGGGAGACGCCCGCCCTCCTCTGGATCGACGATACCGTCCTGGAAAGGCGCTTCACATACTCCGAATTCTCCGGGGCGGGCAACCGGCTCCTGAACCTCCTGCGGGATTTCCAGGTCCACAAGGGGGACACCGTGTTCGTCATGGTCCCCGTGGTGCCCGAGGTCTTCCTCAGCTATCTCGCGGCGATCAAGGGCGGCTTTGTCCTCGTGCCTGGGGCGACGATCCTCACGGAGAAGGATCTCGAGTACCGCTTCACCCAGCTCCTGCCCGCAGCGGTGCTCGCGGACGCCGCAAGTGCACAGAAGATCGACGCCGTCGAGAAGGCCCTGGGAAAGACGATCCGAGTGAAGATCCTCGTGGGCGGGACGCGAGCCGGCTGGATCAGCTCCCAAGAGATGGACCGCTACCCGGACGCCGCGAGGGCGGAACGGACGCGGTCCAGCGACACGCTCCTCATCTTCTTCACCTCCGGGACGACGGGTCCGCCGAAGCTGGTCGTGCACACCCACGCGAGCCATCCGGTCGGCCACCTGACGACCGCCGCGTGGCTCGGCGTTCGCCGGGGCGACGTCCACTACAACATCTCCCAGCCCGGCTGGGCGAAGTTCGCATGGAGCTCCTTCTTCGCGCCGTGGACGATGGGGGCCACCGTCTTCGCCTACGGCTACGCGGGGCGCTTTGTCGCCGCAAAGCACCTCGGAGCGATCGAGCGGTACAGCGTGACCACGTTCTGCTCCGCCCCGACCGTCTGGCGGATGTTCATCCTCGAGGACCTGTCGAAGTACCGCTTCCGTCTTCGGGAGGTCGTGAGCGCGGGAGAGCCGCTCAACCCCGAAGTGATCGAGGCCTGGCGGAAGGCCACGGGCCTCACGATTCGCGATGGGTACGGGCAGACGGAGAGCACCCTCATGGTCGGGAACCTACCGGGGGCCGAGGTCAAGCTCGGCTCCATGGGAAGGCCGTCGTTCCTCTACGACGTCGTCCTCGTCGACGACAACGGCAACGCGGTCCCGCCGAACGAGGAGGGGGATATCGCGGTCCGCCTGGCGCCCCGACCGATCGGGCTCTTCGCGCGGTACCTCGGCCTCCCCGGGGACAAGTACACCTCCGTCGTGCAGACGACCCTGTACCGGACGGGCGACCGTGCGTACCGGGACGAGGACGGCCGCTTCTGGTTCGTCGGTCGGGCCGATGACGTGATCAAGGCCTCCGACTACCGCATCGGGCCGTTCGAGGTGGAGAGCAGTCTCCTAGAGCATCCCGCGGTGGCGGAGGCCGCGGTCGTGGGCAGCCCGCACCCGATCCGAGGGAACCTCGTGAAGGCGTACGTGGTCCTCCGGCCGGGCTTCGCGCCCTCCAGGGAGCTCGCGCAGGAGCTCTTCGCCTTCACGCGCAGGAACCTTGCGCCCTACAAGGCGCCCAAGATCCTGGAGTTCGTGCCGGATCTCCCGAAGACCATCAGTGGGAAGATCCGCCGGATCGAGCTGCGCGCAAAGGAGGTCGAGGCGAAGGGCGCCGGGGCGAGGGGCCCGCAGGAGTACCTCTACGAGGACCTGAAGACACCCTGAGCCGCCCTCGCGGCTCGCGTTCTTATGTCGCGCCGTGTTTCCCCGGGGCCAAGCGGGTGGCTATCCAGATGACCCGGGAAGACGGCAGGCATCGCCTGGGCCGCGCGATGGGGTTCGTCGTCCTCGTCGGCGTCGTGAGCCTCCTTGCGGACACGACCTACGAGGGCGCGCGCAGCGTGATCGGGCCGTACCTGGGTTTGCTCGGGGCGACCGGCGCGGCGGTCGGATTCATCGCCGGGGTCGGCGAGTTGTCCGGATACGTGGTCCGGTTCTTCTCGGGCATCCTGGCCGACCGCACGAGGCGCTACTGGCCGATTACGATCGTGGGGTACTGCGTGAACCTACTCGCGGTACCTCTCCTGGCCCTCGCGGGGAACTGGCCCGTGGCCGCCGCTCTCATCGTCACGGAGCGGCTGGGCAAGGGCCTCCGCGTCCCCGCGCGCGATGCGATGCTCTCCCACGCGACGAAGCAGATCGGGCGCGGCTGGGCCTTCGGGATCCACGAAGCCCTCGACCAGATCGGGGCGATTCTGGGCCCCCTGATCGTGGCCGCGGTCCTGTTCCTCCAGCACCCGTATGCGACGGCCTTCGCGGTCCTCGCGATCCCCGCGGTCCTCGCGATCCTCGTGCTGTTCCTCGCCCAGCGCGAATACCCGCGGCCCCGGGAGCTGGAGCCCGTGGCCCAGAGCGTGGCGACGAAAGGCTTCCCGCGGCATTTCTGGCTGTACCTCGCCGCGATCGCGATGGTGGCCGCGGGATTCGCGGACTTCGCCCTCATCGCTTTCCACTTCGGCCAGAGCGGCGTGGTGTCGCCAGAGCTCATACCGATCTTGTACGCGGTGGCGATGGGCGTCGATGGCCTCGCATCGCTGCTCCTCGGCCGGCTCTTCGACCGCAGCGGCTTCCTGTCCCTCATCATCGGGTTCGGGATCGGGGCGGTCTTCGCGCCGCTCGTCTTCCTGGGCGGGTTCGCCGCCGCCATCTTCGGCATGGTCGTGTGGGGCATCGGACTCGGCGCCCAGGAGTCGATCATGCGGGCCGCGGTCGCAGAGATGATTCATCCGGACCGCCGCGCCTCGGCCTACGGGGTCTTCAACACAGGCTACGGGATCGCGTGGTTTGCGGGGAGTACCCTGATGGGCTTCCTCTACGACGCCTCCCTCGTGTACATCGTCGGCTTCTCCGTGGTCATCCAGGTTGTTTCGCTTCCCATCCTCGTGAAACTGTGGCGGGAAAAGGCGGCCCGGTCTGCCGCGACGGCGTGAGACCCGGTGCCCTCGGTAGACGGGTCGAGGTGCGATCGGACCCTCGCGGACTTCACGCACGGGAATCGCGGGCTTCGGAGGATCCCCTGTCCCGAGGACGCAGCAAGAGGGTATCCCCGGGCTCGCGCGGCGAATTTGCTCCCCGCCTGCGAGCCGGGGACGCGGTTCGTTCCGAGGCGCTCAGTCCTCGGTCTCGTTGTCGTGTTCCGTGTCGGGGGTGTGCCCGGATCG
>Ga0209341_10000274_pt1 | contig 52753 bp, 42 predicted proteins | sample RifCSP13_2_FD_184020 | JGI IMG/M metagenome (GOLD analysis project Ga0209341, IMG submission 184020) | Soil microbial communities from Rifle, Colorado - Rifle CSP2_sed 13_2 (SPAdes) (version 2) | ecosystem: Environmental > Terrestrial > Deep subsurface > Rock core/Sediment | place: Rifle...
CGTCGAACTACCCCGCCGGCTATGCCCTGGGAGCTGAAGCTGTCAAGCGCTTCGGCCTCAAGGCAGGCGATCTCGCCATGGTCTGGGGGTTGCTCGAGCAGCCGACCCGCGGCGAAAGGACCAAGGGCGTCATCGAGGCGCTCGAGGCAGCCGGCGTGAAGGTTGACTATATCCCGATCGACGATGCCACCAACGCCGATCCCCCGGCCGGCGCACCCACTTTCGCAGCCTACGTCTCATCACATCCCGACGTCAAGCTCGTGGTAACCGACCACGGTGGCCTGACGGCAACCGCCGAGACCTATATGAAGGCCGCCGGCAGGACTCAGGGCGAGCCTAACATCGCCGGCTTTGACCTTTCCCCGGCGACCATCGCCGCCATCAGGGATGGCTGGACCGGCCTGGTGATCGACCAACAGGAGTGGCTGCAGGGGTATCTCCCGATCCTGCAGATCTGCCTGACTAAGGTCTACGGTTTCTCCGGCTTGGCCGTCAACACCGGCGCCGGCTTCGTGGACAAGAGCAACGTGGAGTTTGTCGCGCCGCTTGCCGAGAAGAACATCCGGTAATCAGGCAAAGACCTGACAGGTCCTGACGACCTGTCAGGTCTCTTTTATGTACCCGCGGGAGGTGGACCGATGAGCCATGTGGTCCGGATGGAGAATATCTCCAAGACCTTCGGGGAGGTGACAGCCCTTCGCAACGTCGACTTCGAGGTCGGGACGAACGAGATCGTCGGATTGCTGGGCGACAACGGCGCCGGCAAGTCGACGTTGGTCAAAATCCTCACCGGATACCACCAACCTGACCCTGGGGGAAGGATCTATTGGAAGGGCGACAAGCTTGAACATTTGTCCGTCGCCAAAGCGCGTGACTTGGGGATCGAAGTTGTCTATCAGGAAAGGGCCCTCGCCGACTTGCAGTCGTTGTGGCGGAACATCTTCATGGGCCGAGAAATCGCCAACCGCTGGGGCGTGCTCAACCTGGCCGAGATGAGGAACGAAACCAGGAGGCTGATGACCACGGCAATGGGCTTCACTTCCGCGGCCATCACCCCCGAATCAGTAGTCGGAGCCTTCTCCGGCGGCGAGCGCCAGGGCGTGGCAATCACGCGTGCGCTCCATTTCCAGGCCGAGTTGATCATTCTCGACGAACCGACCATGGGCCTCTCGGTTACCGAGACGAAGAAATGCCTGGAGTTCGTCACCGGGATCAAGGGTGCAGGCAAGTCGGCCATTTTTATCGATCACAATATTTTCCACGTTCACCCGGTCGCCGACCGCATCATCGTCCTCGACCGCGGGGCAGTCGCCGCCCAATTCCTGAAGGACCAAATCAGCCTCGACGGGCTCATCGAGATGCTGTCGCATGTCGCCCGGACGGGCGGCCTCGACGCCGACAACCGCACCACAACCTAGGATTGGAGACGGCCCCATGAATTCCGTAGCTGAGGCAAGGCCAATCTCGTCAGCGGCGAAAAGGGGCGGGGTTGCGCGACTGGCCCGCAAGTATGCCATGCAGATCGCCATCGTCATCGTCCTCCTGCTCATTTGGGCGTTCTTCTTCTGGCGCTCACCTCGGACCTTTGGAGCCTACGATATCTACAACGCCCTCATGTCGACCACCCCCTACTATGCCCTGATGGCGATTCCTTTGACCCTCGTGATCATCGCCAAGGAAATCGACCTTTCCTTCACCTCCATCATGGCCTGGGGAATGGCCGGCTATGACGTCGTGTTCTTGCTGTTCAGGGAGACCAATCCCTCCCTGGGAGTCTGGCTCGGCTTCGTGGCCTGCCTGTTGGCGGGCTTGTTTGCCGGCCTGCTGAATGGGCTCATTGTGGTGCGCCTTGGAATTCCCTCGCTGGTGGCGACCCTCGGGACACAGTTCTTCTGGCGAGGCGTGGTGCTCGTCGTGACGAATGCCCAAGGCCTCGGCATGACCCCTGTCAAGGCGACTCTCCTGTACCCGGCGTTGGTTGGCCGCCTCGCTGGGCGCATCCCGATGCAGTTCGTCTGGATGATCATTTTCGCCATCGTCACCTGGTTCTTCTTGAACCGCACCAAGTTTGGGGCCCACGTCTATTTGAGTGGGGACAACACCGAGAGCGCCAAACTCATGGGCGTGAATGTGGGGCGCACGAAGATCCTGACCTTTACCATCGTGGGGGTGGCGGCGGCATTCGCTGGCTTCGTGGTGAGCGAAGGGGTTCTCTTCCTCTGGCCGACCCTCGGCGAAGGTTACCTCCTGAACACCCTCGCCTCCGTTTTCCTGGGTGGGACTTCTGTCTTCGGTGGAACGGGCAGCATCTTCGGGACATTCATTGCCGCGCTCATCATCGCCATCATCAACCCAGGTATTGTCGCGGCGGGCTGGACAGCCTACTGGACGCAGCTCATCTACGGCGGCATAATCGTGGTCTCGGTGTCGCTGCAAGCTGTCCTGCGCAGGAGAATGGCCTGATCCAGGCCGAACCGCTCTCCGGATTCCTCCCCACAAGATCCGTTGATTTCGGCTCCTCTCCACCCAGGCGAGTGCATCTCCAACGAGGAGAAGTCGTCGGCACCGACATAATCGCGCCATCCGCAACTTGGACGCCGGACTCTGGCAGGCTTCCTGACCGGACCAAGACATGTTCTCCCGACCGCATCGCCGCTTCAACCCGTTGACGGGTGAATGGGTCCTCGTCTCTCCCCACCGTACTGAGCGTCCGTGGCGCGGACAGGAAGAGCTGGGCCCGTCCGAAACCCTGCCTGCCTATGATCCCGAATGCTACTTATGCCCGGGGAACGCACGCGCCGGGGGGCAGCGAAATCCGGGGTACAGAGATGTCTTCGTGTTTGACAACGACTTTTCAGCCTTGCTCGGCGATACACCGACCGCCGAGTTCGGCCGGGAGGATCTCCTCTTAGCCCGATCGGAGCGCGGCACTTGCCGGGTGGTTTGCTTCTCTCCCCGCCATGATCTCACCCTCCCCGAGCTCGATCTGGCCAGCCTGAGCAAGGTGATCGAGGCTTTCACCGATCAATACCTCGAATTGGGTCAGCTGCCCTGGATCAACCACGTCCAGATCTTCGAGAATCGCGGGGCCATTATGGGGGCGAGCAACCCGCATCCGCACGGGCAGATTTGGGCGAACGAGACCGTGCCCGAACAACCGGCCAAAGAACTTGGGGCCTGCCTGCGCTATTCAGAAGAGAAGGGATCTTGCCTGCTGTGCGACTACCTGGCGGTGGAGCAAGCGGAGAAGGCCCGCCTCGTGTGCGAGAACGAACACTTCGTGGCGCTCGTCCCCTTCTGGGCCGTTTGGCCCTTCGAGGTCTTACTTCTTTCGAGGCGGCATCTGAATGCGTTTCCTGACCTCAACGTTGTTGAGCGGAATGGTCTGGCCGACATCCTCAAACGGCTCACCACGCGCTTCGACAACCTCTTTCTCGCATCATTCCCCTACTCGATGGGCTTCCACCAGCGTCCGACCGACGGGAGAGATTATCCTGCCCTGCACTTCCACGCCCACTTCTATCCCCCTCTCCTCCGGTCCGCTTCCGTTCGTAAGTTCATGGTCGGCTACGAGATGCTGGCCGAGCCCCAGCGCGACCTTACGCCCGAGAGTGCCGCCGAGCGGCTGCGAGACCTTTCCGAAGTCCACTACAAGCTGAATGGCGAGTACCCCGCCTGACGATCGCCGTCTTTGGCGGGCATCACCATCGGTCATGGACCTGCGGCCGGATGCGGGAGTCATAAATGGCCCTCACCTGGCGCATGCTCTCGGGGCTCAGGGGAGGCAGATCCGTCGCCTGGGCATTCTCAGCCGCTTGGCGGGGGTTCTTGGCGCCCGGGATCGTGCAAGTCACTTCATCGAACATCAGGATCCACCGCAAAGCGAATTGGGCCATGGTGGCTCCGTCGGGCACACAGCGACGAAGCTCGTCTACCGCCGCCAGCCCCGTCTCGAAATCTACTCCCGAGAACGTCTCGCCCACATCGAACGACTCGCCGTGCCGGTTGTAGTTCCGGTGATCTTCTTCGGGAAAGATGCGGTCGGCCTTCATCTTCCCGCTGAGAAGCCCACTGGCCAACGGGACACGAGCCAGAATGCCCACTTGGCGCTGGCGGGCCAGACCGAAGAAAGTCTCGGCCGGTCGCTGACGGAAGATATTGAAGATGATCTGAACGATCTCCACGTTCGGGAATTGAATCGCCTGCACGGCTTCGTCCACTTTCTCGACGCTCACACCGTAGTGTCGGATCTTGCCTTGGGCCAAGAGTTCGTCGAGAGCGCCGTAGACCTCCGGCCTGGAAAAGACAGCCGTCGGGGGGCAGTGGAGCTGGAGCAAGTCGAGGGAATCGGTCTCCAGGTTCCTAAGGCTGCGCTCGACGAACGCCTCCAGGTTGCGCCGGTTGTAGCCCTCTGCGACATGTGGGTCAAGCCGCTGGCCGGCTTTGGTGGCGACATAGACGTGTTCCGTGCGTCCTTTGAGCGCTCGGGCGATCAGACGCTCGCTGCGTCCGTCGCCGTACACATCCGCCGTGTCGATGAAGTTGACTCCTGCGTCGAGCGCGGCCCGCAGAGCTTGCAGGGCATCGGTTTCACTCACCGCCCCCCAATCGGCGCCGATCGCCCAGGCCCCGAAGCTTACCTCCGAAACCTGCCATCCTGTACGACCCAATGACCTGTACTTCATGATGCCTCCTGCGGGGCCCGGCATGCCCGGGCTGAAGAGACCCGTTGGGGGAGAGGTTATCCGGACTCGACCTCCAACGAATCAGGCCGGATGCCTCTTTCGCATACCGGCCCGGGTCGACCACGGAAAAGCTGGTACTCTCTGATGCCGGTCCCGGTGGAACGAGATGGATCCTCGCTTCGGAATCGGAACGGTCAGATGACCCCGGAAGGACTCGAACCTTCAACCAGGCGATTAAGAGTCGTCTGCTCTACCAAGTTGAGCTACGGGGCCTTACAAGATCCACCCATCGGTTAGTTAGGAGTGAGCTGATCTACCGAGTTTAGCTGGTGGCCCAACGTCTCGTATTCTACCTGAACGAGGCGCACTGTCAATGAAGTCGCGCGAGATGAGGCGTGCATCTGCGTTTGTCCCGCCGGCCAAAGGGGACCGAGGGCCCTACTGCCCGAACATCTCAAGCAGAACAGGGTTGATCGCCGGCCAATCTGGCGCCAGGACCTGTGCCCCTCCGGCGGTCGTAAACCCGTGGGCCATCTCTCGCGTGATCACCCGGGCATCAATCCCAGTCGGTCCGGCCCGCAGGACGGCCAACCCCAGCCTTGGCCACATCCAGATAGGGACATCGCTGTCAAGCGACGACAGCAGGACCGGCACGGCGACGACCAGCCGCGGCCACTTGATCGGGTTGGCCATCGTCACCAGGACACCCTTCAAGAACAGCTGCCCACGCGCCATCCGGGCGAAGTCGTCGCTTCCGGCGCGGTCGCGGACGAACGCCAGGGCACGCACGCCATCAAGAACCTGGCTTCCGGCCTCGTACCCCGACATCGCCTCCGGAAGGACGATTTCCACCCCGCCCAGGACGTCGACGAAACGCTCCAGACCGTCGAAGCGGAGTCTGACGAAGTAGTCGACATCCACCCCAAAGTTCGTCCGCACAACCTCCATTGCCGCCTGCGGACCGGTTCCAGCTTGGGAAGCTTCGGCAAAGAAATGGGCGGAGTTGATCCGATTCTCCCCTTGGCCGGGGATCGAGACCCACAGGTCACGTGGTATAGACAGCATCCCCACGTTGGGCCTGGCGGGAATAATGGTCGTGAGGACCATCGTGTCCGTTCGGGCTGCAGCGCTCTCGGCCGGCGCCCGGTCCATCCCGAGCAGGAGCACGTTCGTGCGGAACGGCGCCAGGAGGTACAGGCTGAGCGCGAGACCGAGCAGAATGCCCGGGATGAGCCCCGAGGCGCAGCCGCCCCGGCGCCGCTCTTTGCGCGGCTGCTCGTGGGGGCGAGTTGCCTCCAATTCGGATTCCGGTCCAAGATGAGGCCGGGTTTCTTCGAGAGGATCGAGGTTCACAAGCCGAGCATTTTACTACGGCCTGCGGGGAGGTCCGCACGCCTCTCACGAGATCGAAGGTGGTCGATCTTGCGGCCGCTTGTCCCGGCCCACTTCCAGTTCAAGATGGGCCAAGATGGCCTGCTACTCAGGGGAATGGAGGGGATGCAGGAGGGGATCGCGGATTGATCGAATGTGCCCAAAGTGATACTCTTCTGGCTTAGGCTCACTGCGTCTGGATTCCCATGAACCACTCTTCGGCCTGAGGAAGGTGATGAATCCCTCGAACGATTTCGTTGGCCGTGAACGGGAGCTGGAGCGCCTCGATCGGTTGCTCGATCTCGCATTGACCGGGCAGGGTCAAGTGTGTTTCCTGGCCGGCGAGGCCGGCTCCGGCAAGACCGCCCTCATCCGGGAGTTCACTCAGCGGGCACAGCAGAAGCACCCCGATCTTGTCGTGGCGGGTGGAGAGTGCAACGATCTTGACGGCCAGGGAGACCCTTACCTTCCCTTCCGGGAAGTGCTGGGGCAGCTCACGGGCGATGTCGAGACCGGCCTTGCCCAGGGTTCCATCACCCCTCAAACCGCGAATCGTTTGCGGAGTCTGATCGCCAAAACAGGCCAGGTTCTGGTCGACATCGCTCCCGACCTGATCAACGTCGTTATCCCCGGATCACGGGTCCTGGCCATGGCCGGGAAGGCTGTCGCCTCCAGGGTTGGTTGGCTGGAGAAGTTGGATCACCTCGCCAAGAAGAAGCGGCCCGAGTCGACGCTCGGCGAACCGACGCTTCAGCCGGACCGGGTGTTCGAGGAATACACCGCCTTCTTACGGCGAGTCTCTGAGATCCACCCGCTGGTCATCACGATCGACGACTTGCATTGGCTGGACAAGGCCTCGGCCGGTCTGCTCTTCCACATGGGTCGCCGAATCGCCGATGTACGAATCCTCCTGGTCGGCGCCTACAGGCAGAACGTTCTCGCAGCCATCCGTGACGGAGAGCGGCATCCTCTCGACCCCATCGTCCGCGAGTTTATGCGTTACGCGGGGCAAGTCGAACTCGAGCTGACACCCGGCTCGCCGGCTGAAGCCCGGGCCTTCGTCGACGCGATGCTCGACCTCGAGCCGAACCGGCTAGATGAACCCTTCCGGCAAGCCCTCTTTCGTCACACCGAAGGTCACCCACTCTTCATTGCTGAACTGGTGCAAGCGTTGCGGGAACGCGGCGATCTCTTTCAAGAAGAAGGAGGCCGCTGGGTTGCCCGATCCACGATTGACTGGGATTCCCTGCCCCATCGGGTGGAGGGCGTTGTGGGCGAACGGATCGCCCGACTCGAGCAGAGCGAACAGCAGCTTCTCAAGGCAGCCAGTATCGAGGGCGATACATTCACGGCGGAGGTCGTGGCGCGCGTATTGAGCGAGGAGCCGCGGCAGGTCGTCGGCGCGTTGAGTGGGAACCTCGGCCGTGAGCAGGGTCTGGTTTCCGGGACCGGGAGCCGTCGCGTCGGCCAGCAACGACTGTCTTCTTACGCCTTCCGTCACCACCTGGTCCAGCAGTATCTCTATCAATCGATGGACGCGGCCCAGCGAGCCTACTACCACGAAGATGTGGCCAAGGCCCTTGTAGAAATGTATGGCGAACAAGCCGGAGATATCGTCGGGCAGCTCGCCTGGCACTATCGAGAAGCGGAAGTGGCGGACCTGGCGTTCAAGTACTCCGTCATGGCAGGCGACCGGGCGAGCAGCCTCTCTGCCAATGCCGACGCCCTCACGCACTACACCAGCGCCCATGAGCTCCTTACCTTGTACGAAGCCGGCAGCGATGAGTTGATTCATCTCTATGGGCAAAGGGGCCGGGCTCTGGAGTTGTCCGGGCAGCCACATCAGGCTCTGGAAAACTACACGGAGATGGAAGATGTTGGTCGACGACGTCCCGATCCGCGCCTCTTTCTGGCGTCGCTGACGGCGCAAAGCGTCCTCCTCGCCGTCCCCACTGTCATCCAGAACCCGGATAAGAGTCGTAGGCTTGCCGAACAGGCCCTCGACCTTGCCCGTGACGCCGGAGATCGGGCAACAGAGGCCAGGCTCCTCTGGGTCCTGCTCATGATCCAGCGCTTCACTGGCCATCCTCGCGAAGCCGTTGCCTATGGCGAAGAATCGCTGGCGCGCGCTCGTGAGCTCGAATCGCGAGAACAACTCGCTTACACACTCCTTGATCTGTCTAGGGCTTATTTGATGCTAGGGGAGATGGAGCAGGCGACATCGGCCCTCGAAGAGGCGAGCCATCTCTGGGGAGAGTTGGGGAACCAGCCGATGCTGGCCAACGCACTTGGCGGTATCGCCGAACAGCGCTTCTTCGCGGGTGAGTTCGACGAGGCGAAGGGGTTGGCCGAAGAAAGCCTGCAGGTCAGCCGGAGAATCGGCAACTTATCGGGCGTGTCTTTCGGTCAGGTCGTTCTGGGCCTGATCCTGTTCGAACAAGGAAACATCGACCAGGCAATAGCGGCGTTAAGAGAATCAGTTGAGGCCGGGGAACAGGCCGGTAACGCTTTTGCCATCACCGGGATCCGGGCTGAGCTGGCCTGGGCGCTTGGCTGTGTTGGTGCCTTCGAGGAGGCACGATCCCTGGCGAAGCAGGCTCTTGACGAGGCGGAACGAAGTTCCCCCACGAACCGTGATTGGAGCGCGGCGTTGCTGGCGAGAATCCACATGTTGGCCGGGGATCCCCCTTCGACCTGGTCGTCAATCCCGCAGACGGACCTCGGCGTGACCGACGAGCAGATCAACCACCCGACCATGTTCGGCGGGCCTGCAATCGCTTTGGCCGCAGGCGAGCGGGCGCTCCTGCAAGGGAATTCGACCCAGGCCCTGGAGTCGGCGGAGAAGCTGATCGCGCACCTGGGGAAGATGCGGAGCCGCCTTCATTTGGCCGATGCCCTGCAAATTCGAGGGAAGGCCCTGCAGGCGCAGGGGAAGACCGAAGAAGCCCGTCGAGCGCTTCAAGAGGCCCGGGAGGTAGCCGAGGCGATCGGCTCTCGGCGGGTCTTGTGGTCCATCTGCGCCAACCTTGCTGACCTTGAGGCGACTAACGCGGATGACTCAGTCAACGCAAATCTCCGAAAGCAGTCTCGCGAGGCGGTCGAGTATCTCGCCGATCACATAGTCGATCCGGAGCGGAGGTCTGCTTTCCAGCACCTGCCCACTGTCGAGGCCGTCCTCGCCAAGGCTTCGGGGGACGGCTAGGCTCCCGGACCCTTATCGCGTGCTTATCGCTTATCGCGGCCGCGCCTCAGGCAAGGTTCAAGAGCCCCTTCACCAAACTTACAGCCTGGCTGGCGTCGGGGGCATATCCATCGGCCCCGATCTCCTCGGCGAAGGCGCCGTTCAGAGGAGCCCCACCGATGATCACCTTGACCTGCTGTCGCAAGCCGGCCTCGGTCAGCGCCTGAATCACGAGCCGCATGTTCATCATCGTGGTCGTGAGCAGGGCGGACATCCCGACGACTTGAGCCCCGCCGCGTACCGCCTCGACGAACCGCTCAGGTGGAGTGTCGATTCCAAGATCGACGACCTCGAGGCCGGCTCCCTCCATCATCATTCCGACAAGGTTCTTGCCGATATCGTGCAAATCCCCACGGACGGTGCCAATAGCCACCTTGGCCATGGGCTTGAAGTTGCGTTCGACCAATAGGGGACGAAGCACAGTGAGACCCGCCTGCATGGCGCGCGCGGCCACCAGCATCTCCGGGACGTAGTACTCCTGACGTTCGAAGCGCGCGCCCACTTCCCTCATCGCAGGTATCAAGGCCTCGCCAAGAATGCTCTCAGGGTTCAGCCCTTCCTGGATGCCTCTCTCGGTCAGTAAGCGGCAAGACTCAGCATCCCCCTCCAGCACGGCCTCGAACACAGCTTCAAGCGTCGTCATCGATTCCTCCCTGGATTAGGAGAAGCACACATGGGATGGGTGGGGGTTCGCCCCGAGCACCCCAAGCGCGAATTCACATTGCGCCGCAGATACCGGCTTTGCCAGATATCTCCATGTTGCCCTGTGTGCGACACCTCATGGCAACCAACCGCCTGACCAAGCCATGGTCAAGCCGCGGCCGGCGATGGCGTCTCAACCAATTCCACCAGATCATCGAGCAGGCGCGCGGCGGCGGCGCCATCGAGAACGCGGTGGTCCACAGACAACACGAGATTCATCGTGGGCGCAATGGCAAGCTGACCATCGACGGCGACGGGCCGATCCTTGATCCGCCCGACGGCCAGGATAGCCGCCTGAGGCGGATTGAGAATCGCCTCGAAGGAGTCGACGCGGAACATGCCTAGATTCGTCAAGGTGAAGGCGCCGTGCTCGAAGTCCTGTAACGTCGACTTCCCGGCGCGCGCGCGATCAACCAGCTCGGTCCGTCTGTGTGCGATCTCGGCCAGACTGAGTCGATCGACATCGCGAATCACCGGCACCAACAGGCCCCCGGGCGTGTCTGTGGCCACCCCTATGTTCACACCCCCTGCCGGCCTCAGTCCGTCGGGTGTCCATTGGGACAGGGCGATCGGATGCTTGACGAGCGCCAGCGCGCATAGCCGGATGAGGATATCGGTCACTGTCAAGCGAACATGCGCCTCAGCTTCAACGGCGGCAAGAAGTTCTTGGCGCAATGTCAGGAGCGCACGTGCGTTGACCTCCACATGCAGGTAGAAATGTGGGGCCGTAGTGAAGCTGGTGGTCATCCGTTCCGCCATGAGGCGCTGCGTCCGGGTGAGTGGCTGGAGCTCAGGGGCGGCTGCCTTCTTGGGCTCGAGGGCGGCCCTCTCGACATCCTGGCGCGTGATCAGGCCGGAGCGACCGGTGCCGACAACATCGGCCAGATCAACGCCGAGCTCACGCGCCACACGCTCGGCGATCGGCGTCGACCGCGCTTCCGATGTGACGAGGGCACTCAGGACATCCCGCTCGACGATGCGGCCGGCGCTGCCACTGGGTCGGACACGGGACAGGTCGAGGCCGCGCTCTCGGGCGACACGCCGAGCCCGCGGACTGGCGAAGACCTTGCCGACTTGTGCAACCGGCGGGCTCGCCTGCAAGGCGCCTGTACCAGCGCGCTCGGAGGGCGGGACCGGAGTGGATTCGGCGGGGGCGGCGCCCGATGCCTCGGGCACAGGCTCATCCATCGTATCGGCGATCCAGCCGATCACCGTCAGCACGGGCACCGCCGTCCCGGCAGGAGCCAGGATCTTGCGCAGAACCCCGGAGGCCGGTGCTTCGACCTCCAGCGTGGCCTTGTCGGACTCGACCGTGAAGAGGACCTCGCCTCGACGCACAGCCTCGCCTTCCACCTTCTGCCAGGACACGATGGTCCCTTCGTTCATCGTCTCGCCCAGCATAGGCAAGATGACTTCGAGGCGAATGACGCTCTCTACCGCAGCGCCTGGCGGATGCCGGCGACGATCCGCTGGACGTTGGGGATGGCGGCGTCCTCGAGGGGCTCGCTCATCGGGACGGGGACGTCGGCGGCGCACACGCGCACGATCGGCGCGTCAAGCCAGTCAAAGAGCTCCTCCTGGATCCGCATCGCAAGCTCGCTGATGAATGATCCCGTTTTGCAGGCCTCGGTCAACCCGACGACGCGCCCGGTCTTCTTGACGGAGGCCGCGATCGTCTCCATGTCGAGAGGCTTGAGCGTGCGCAGGTCGATGACCTCGACACTGACCCCCTCCTTGGCCAGCACCTCGGCCGCCTCGAGGGCGCGCAGCACCATGCGCGAGTAGGTTATTAGAGTGAGATCTGTACCCTCGCGCTTCACATCGGCGACGCCGTAGGGAATGATGTAGTCTTCCTCGGGGACGAGCCCTTCAGTGCTGTATAGCATCTTGTGCTCGATGAACATCACCGGGTTGTCGTCGCGGATGGCGGCTTTGAGCAGGCCCTTGGCGTCATACGGGGTGCTGGGCATGACGACGTATATCCCCGGGAAGTGAGTCCACAGGGCCTCGAGTGATTGCGAATGGTGAGCGGCGATGTTGCGCCCCGCTCCGCCCTCGGTCCGGATGACCATCGGCACGATCGTCTTGCCGCCGAACATGTAACGGTTCTTGGCGCCCTGGTTGGCGATCTGGTCCATCGCCAGCGGCGTGAAGTCGACATACATGATTTCAGCCACCGGCCGGAGTCCGGCCATGGCGGCGCCGACCGCCGCGCCGCCAATGGTGGCTTCGGAAATCGGGGTGTCGCGAACCCGCTCCTCTCCGAACTCCTCGAATAAACCTCGCGTGGCCCCGTACGCGCCGCCATACAGACCGACGTCCTCACCCATGACGAACACCCTCGGGTCGCGGATCATCTCCTCCCGCAAGGCTTCCTGGATGGCCTGCCAATAGCGGATCTTGCGTGTCCCTGCTCCGCCGGCTCGGACGAGCCGGCGCAACTCGTGTTCACGATCGATCTCGCTCCGAGACCATTGGAATGGCGCGAAAACGTTGAGCTCGAGCTCCTCCACCGGCGGATTCGGAGAGGCAAAAGCAAAAGCTGTCGCCTCTTCGATCGCCCTTCTGGCTTGGGCCTCGACGGCATCGAGTTCGTCACGACTTGCGGCGCCGGACTCGAGCAAACCAGCCGCGTAGCTGGGGATCGGGTCACGCGACTTCCAGGCCGCCTCCTCATCCTTGGTCCGATACGTGCGCGGATCCGAGCGAGAGTGCCCGTACCAGCGATAGGTCAGGCACTCAACCAGCGACGGGCCTTCGCTCTGGCGGGCCCGCTTCACGGCCTCGTCTACCGCCCGGCGCACGGCCAGGACGTCCATGCCATCCACGACCTCGCCGGGAATGCCGTAAGCCACGCCCCGATCGGCGATATCCAACCTGGCGGTCGACCTGCCCACAGGGACTGACATCCCGTAGAGGTTGTTCTCGACGATGTAAACCACAGGCAGGTTCCACAACGCGGCCATGTTCAGCGACTCATGGAAGTTGCCGGTATTGGAGGCGCCTTCGCCAAAGAAGCACAGGACGATGCTGTCCTTCTTCGCCAACTTACAGGCCAGGCCGGCTCCCGTGGCGACGGGAATGTTGCCCCCGACGATGCCGGTTGCGCCCAGGTTCCCCTTCTCTACGTCTGCGATGTGCATCGACCCGCCGCGTCCCAGGCAATAGCCCGTGGCGCGGCCGCAAAGCTCGGCCATCATCTTGTTGTAGTGGGTCGTCCGCTCTGCCTCTGTTTTCGCCATCGAGGCTCCGCGCGCGTGGCAATGGCCATGCCCGCGGTGGGCGCTTGTGATCAGGTCGTCATCCCGCAAGACCGAATTGGCGCCCACGGCCACGGCCTCCTGCCCGGCATAGAGGTGCGAAGCGCCCTTGATCTGGTTCTTGCCCAGCAGGTCGTACACCCGCTCCTCGAACAGTCTGATCTCCCACATCTGTCGAAGGAGATCGACGGCCTGTGCTACGCTCAGGCCGTGGGCCTGGAGGTCCAACGTCGCAGCACTCGTTTCTTCCATCGGTTTTTCTCGAGAAAACATTCTCACCTTCCAAACTTCCGCCATGAGCGGGTCAAAGTTCTGAGCCAACCGATCGTTCCTCTGGGCGAGGCTCGGGCGCCGACTTCACATAGGATTCCTCAATCACGGCAAGGGCCGCCGACCATGCAATCGGGCTTCGTGGGCCTCACTCGGCCCCCGCCGTCAGTTCCTGCTCCGCCGCCCGAAGGATCTGTTCGATGGCCCGCTTCTGGGTTGTGTCCGCCTCATACAGATTCGCCCGAGAAGACACCTCGCGCACCTTCCTGGCTGCGGTCTCCAGCATGTCCGAAGCCCGATCTCGGTCGATCTCGCCCCCCAGGGATCGGTCCATCAGCTGTGGATACCAGATGTTCTTACGCATGTTCTGGATCGTGTGCTCCTCTTGCATCGAGTGCCCGCCAATGCCGACGCGGCGGATCTGCTCAAGGCAGAGTGTGTCTGCCGTCACCTCGATACCTTTCCCGGATTCCACGATCCAGCGCTCGATTTCGATCTCGACCAGCGCCTGCTCGGCCGAGAACCGTTTCCCTCCGTTCAGCAGGCCGACCGGAACGTTGAACCGGCCGGTTTGAGCCAGGAAGAGGAAGCGCCCCATCGCCTCGATGGCGATCTGTTCTCCGGGGAGCTTGGCATCGGTATAGCCACCGATCCCGAAATCGAAACCATAGAGGGTCTCTTGAATCTGCGCCAGGCCGATATCTTGCAGCACGGCCTCGGGCGCTCCGAAAACGGCAGCTCCAAACCGCATGTCCAGGACGCCGCTGATGATCCCTCCGACACAGTTTGCCGAGGGGCAAGCGGCCCTCAGCGCGCAGAACGTTCCGAGGATCTCGGCGTTGCCCAGAGCGATGTTCGACGCCAGCGTGAGCGGACTGGAGCCTCCGGTGATAGGCATGGGGATGATGGTGCAAGGCAAATGGTTTTCCGCGAGGAGCAAAAGCACGTCCCCCGCTGCCTCATCCAGGATCAAGGGGGCGATCGTTTCCTTTGCTGTGATGAAACATGGGTTGGCGAGATAGGCTTCACGGCTACCACGAACGATCTCGCCCAGCTCCATAAGATACTTGAGCTCCGCTGCGTTCCAGACTTCCGTCGAGCCTGCCTTGGTCGTGAACTGGGCGATCAACGCGGCGGTCTTCACGCGCTGCAGCCGCGGATCGACGGAGCAGCCGTCGTCCTCTCTGAGGTACATCACCGGGTTCCCGACCGTGACGACTTCCGGCAGGGCCTCTCCAAGTTGGACCAGGCGGGCGAGGTCGGAGCGGGTCGGCGCTCGAACGCCCTGCACCTGCCAGTCGAGGACCTCTATGCAAGCCCCGCCGAACTTCACCCCCATCCCCCTGGGTGACCGTGAAGCAACGACACCATTCAGCACCAACTGCGGCGTTCCGCCCAGGACCTGGGAGCGCATGCCCGCCAGCGTATCCTCCACAAGCCGAGCCGGGAAGCGGACTACCTGGTGCGGTTCATCGACTTCCGCTCCCGCCTGGCCCAGCGCGCCACGCAAGCGCCTCGACTGAATCCTCATCCCGGGGTCCTCCAGGATCTGGAGAGACGTCTCGTGGAGATGCTGAAGTTCCTCGCGTGCAAAGAGTGCCATGCTGGGCTGCGATTGGCTCATCGCGCTGCGACTCCGTGTGAGAGGACCTGTGTTCTCAGATGAGACACGCGGTCTGATCCCGGTCGGGATTCTCCTGGTTGTGACTCAAGGACTTTCGCTGGCAAGGGCCTTGCGCCGTGCGCAAGGCCCTTGCCAGACGTGCAACTCTCTCTCTGTTTACTCGGGCGGCAGCTCCCTAAACACGTCTCTCAGATCAATGCCCTGCGACTTCCGCACGGCGACGGCAACGTAGTACACGACGACGGCGAAGAGCGTGACGCCACCCACGACGATCACCCCCAGCGTCTGAACCGCCGGCGGCAAGATCCCATACTTGAAGACAACATAGCCGTACAGGATCTCGGCGACGACGGCCACCACGCCCGCGATCGAGACCAGGGGCAAGCCCAGGAACTCGACCTTGGCCGGGGAGGCGTTATAGAGCTCCTTCATCTTCCAGGGGAAGACGATGGCCGAGACGCCTGTCAGGAGGATCGGCGGGATGCCGAACAGGCCGGCGATGACGATGACCGTCATAAACGTCGGCGAGAAGACGGCCCAGGCCAGGCAGACCAGCCCGATCACGCCGCAGACGATCAGCGCGGTGACCGGGGCGTGCGTCCGCTCATCCACATCGCCCAGACTGGCCGGGAAGACCCGGTCGAAGGACATGGCGAAGAAGGCACGGATGGCGATGACAAACTGGATGAAGTGGACGAGGGGGAGCCAGGCCAGGAAGGTCACTGTTATGAACAGCGGGATCAACAGACCTCCCGGGATCACGCTCGTCAGGAGTGTGATGATCGGCGGAGCCGGCAGCATGTAGACTGCGGCGTTGCTGCCCAAGAACGTGATCGAGGCGATAAACTGTTCGCCGATGGTCTTGTACAGCAGGACGATCATCAGGAAGAAGATGACGTACTGGATCACCGCCGCCCAGACCATTGACCAGGCATGCCGGCGGGTCGCGGCGCCCTTGATCTCTCCCGCTATGTAGGATGAGATCCAGGTCCACATCCCGAAGGTCAGGAAGGCGCCCACTGCCGCCAGAGTCGGGCCGAGGGAGTGTTTCCCGGTCCACGATAGCCCGTTATCCACAGCGGCCTTGATGTAGTAGTTGTACGAGTCCGCCTGCGCTGTGTATTGGCCGGCAAAGGCGTTGAAGCGCGTCACGAAGGTCTCGCGACTGGTGGTCAGCAGGATGATGGCCATCAGGGCCAGGCCGGCGTTGGCGATCCAGAACGCCCAGTTCTGGAAGTTCATCGTCACGCGCAACCCGCGACCTAACAGGTAGGCGATGGCCAGGATGCTAACGACGCCGATGATCAAGACCCAGACTGGCTGACCCACCGTCGCACTCAAGCTGATCAAACCTGTGTTGCCGGTGATAGCCCCGAGGATCGCCAGCCCCGGGCCGAGCCCGAAGAACACCCACGCCCACGCCCAGTAGCCGATCGACAACAGGCTAGAGCTGGTCATGCCAAAGGTGCTGATCAGGCCAAGCACGGGGTGAAGCGTGCGGCTGACCAGGATGTAGTCACCACCGGTGCGGGGCATCGCTACCGCCATGAGGCCGAAGGCAACGGCGATCCCAACGGCGAAGAATCCGGAGATGACGATTCCCCAAAGCATATCGACGCCGGGAAAGGCGCCCAGGATCCAGAACATCGCCCAGGCCAGGATCAAGCCCGGGACGGCGGCCAGGATATTGAAGATGATTGTCTCCCCCGCGCCAACTTCACGAACGAGTCCAGTTGCTTTTCGCAGGTACAACCCTGCGGCAGCCGGCTGCGACTTTGCTGCGGTTGCCATGAGATATCCTCCAATCGGATGTCGCCGGCGCCTCGAGAGATTGGGCTGTCGACTGACCAGCCTCCTCAAGGGCGCCCTTCCCCCCCGTCAGCAGAGATGCAAAGCTCTCGGCGTGCCCTCCTTTCCCCCCATGCGCGGGGAACCTCACCCGCGGACAAGTTGGTAACTCGCAACCCCATCCTTCTTAAGTCCCACGATCGCACCGGTCAACACACCCTCCGAATACAGGCTGCCCGGGTTGATGCACAACGTCCTCCCGAGCTTGGCGACACACGCCGACTCGTGGATATGCCCGTGCAGCCCGAGCAAGGGTTGATGGCTATCAATAAAGCGGCGAGTGGCCTTGCTCCCGACCGGAGTCACAATCGGCTGCCCCATCGAAGTCTGGATCTTCAAGTCGGCCGAGAGTTGAGGGGCAGTGTCGAGCCCGCTGTCGTGCGGCGGCGCGTGGAAATTCACGACAAGCTGCTCGGGCTGCCTAACCCTCGTCATCATGTTCTCCATGCGGCTCAGAAGTTCGTCTTCGGGCAGCTCGCGCTCGGTGTTCCAGGGGGTAGGATTCGAATACCCCAGGCTGATCATTTCGTGATGGTCGTCCAACTGTACGCACTCGCCTTCCGGATTATGGACTGCATCACATCCGCCGATGAGTTCTGCCACCATCGACGGGTCGTCATTGCCCGGCATCATGTAGCAGCGAATGCCGGTGCCTTGCAGCTTGTCCACCGCCTTCTGCAGCCACCGGGTAACCGACTCGGTCAGTACCTCCCGCAGCACCTGCTCCCGATACGAAAGATCACTCTCGAGCCGGGTGATATCGTCCACCTCCATGCACCGGGTGTACATCCCGTTGTAGTTGATCATTTTTGCCAGCTCACTGATCTCCGCCTGGGTGCTGGCCGTGTACTCTCTGCCCATGAAGTCGCAGGTGAAACCGCCGTTCCGTTTGATAAGGGGGACGAGAGCCTTCCCGGTTAGATCGCCTCCCATCACGAGGACGCTGACTCGGTAGGCCTTGCCGGCATTGAGAAACTTGCCCAGCATCCGCTCAGACCCGTGAATGTCACTCGTGTAGAACAGGCGCGTCACAGACTCTCGTTTGAAGACCATTACCGAATCTCTCCTTCAGGGCCTTCGGACTTCCTCCGGCTCCTCATACCAACGGATTCGCGCACCTGCGATGGAGCGCAACCGCCACGCAACCGATTTTGGGGCGGCCGCGATAAACGACAGGAGGACATCGAGCTGCGAGACGAGGGGGAGGCCTCCGAGACCGTTGAACTCCCCGGCCGCCTCCCGCACCAGTCCCAGATTCTGAGTGACAGTCGTGAACAGCCCCCAGCTCTTGGCCGTCAGGCGGGCGATGTAGGCCCCGTTGGTCGTCTCCCCATCCTGGCTCGTGATCGGATGATCGACGAGCAAGGCCACGATGTCGATCAAGTCCTTCTTGTTCATCTGGACGATCTGAAGCTTTGTGAGAAGAAGATCGGCCAGTGAAAGCGTATGCGGATCGACCTCGAGGCGGGTGCGGAACTCGAGCCGGTGACACATGTTCATGCGGTCAAGGAAGACATCCGCCTGGCGATCGTTCGTCTCATCCCAGAAGAGCAGGCGTGCCCGGCCGTGAAGCTTGTTGAACCAGCGATCTGGCTTGTATCCCAGCTCCTCGAAGAAGTGGCTGATCTCAACCGTGTGCGAGGTCAGACCCACGAAATCCAGATCGGCGTAGGTCCGACGCAGCCGCGAACTCTGGGCAGTCGGGCAGCGCAAGTAGATCGCCCCTCCCCCGATCAGACGCAGGGGGACGTTCGTTTGCTCCATCGCCGCGGCAATCCGCCCCGCCTCTTCATTCACGCCTGCCTGGGGCAGCGCCCTGAGTTCGCTCACACCAGCTCCCGTGTTCGTGATGCCATCTCCTCGATGATTGCGCTGCGCTTGAACAGATCTTTCACGCGATCGTACAGCGAGACATACAGTCCGAATGCCGCTTCATACACCTCCCGGCTGTCTGGGCTGGCCTCCAGCCGCTCGCCTTCGCGGGCCATGCTTGTGACGGCTATAGGGATGTCTCGGTGCAGTCCGCTACCGACAGCCGCCAGCATCGCCGCTCCGAGCACGGCCGCCTCCCCATGGCTTGGCACGACGACCGGCATCTGGCAGACATCGGCCTTGATCTGCGACCACAGACGGCTCTTCGCCCCTCCACCCAGAACCCGGAGTTCCTTGGCGCCAACCCCCAGCCGATTGATCCCTTCGAGGTCACGTCTGATCATGAAGGCCACAGCCTCCATGATCGCCCGGGTGAAATGCGCCTTGCCGTGCCCCAGCCTGAAGCCGAAGAAAACGGCCCTGGCGTGCGGGTCGAACTCGGGGAAGAAGGCACCCTCGAGGTGGGGCAACATGATCAACCCGTGGCTCCCCGCAGGAACCCTCCCGGCTTCGTCGGTCAGCTGTTCGTAGACGTCCCGACCTTCGGCCCGCGCCTCGTCGGCCTGCTTCTCCGCAAATCGGTCCTTGAACCACTTCAGAGCCAGACCGCCGGTAGGGTTCCAGGGGAGCATGCAGTACAGCCCTGGAACCGCATGGATGTGGCAGGGGACTTTGGTTTCGAGATCGAAGATCGGCTCGGCGATGGTCGCCACCAAGGCCAGGACGGAACCCGTGCTCTCGGTGACGATCCCCGGCTTCACGTTACCGGCTGCGATCGCGGCGCAAGTTTGGTCGAGGGCGCCGGCCACGACGCGGGTCGAAGTGCTCAGGCCTGTCTCGGAGGAGCACTCCCGGGATACGCGGCCGAAGGCCGTCCCAGAGCCGACCAGATTAGGGAGCTTCTCTGCTCCGATCCGGCCGAAGGCCAACAACTCCTCCGACCACTCCTTGCGCCGGATGTCGAGCACGAGCGACGAGCCCCACAGGCTGTGCTCACCGATGAATTCACCGCTCAACCGGTACAGGATGTAGTCCTCGGGAAGGAGGAACTTCGCCGTGCGCCTTACGGTGTCGGGCTCGTGCAGGCTGAGCCACCTGAACTTCGTCACCGGCCAGATCGGACCGACCTCAGGTTGCCCGCTGATCTCGAGCACGCGTTGCGCCCCGAGTGTCTCGAGCAACTCGGTCGCCTCGGCCTGCGAGCGAGTGTCCATCCACACCAGGGCGGGCCTCGTAGGCTTCCCGTCCCCGGCCAGCGAAATGACGGTTTCGGCATGGCTGCTGACCGAGACCGCCGCGATCTGACTCGGGTCCCCTTCCCATCGCTCGAGTAAACGCCTGATCGACCGGACGACGGGCGTCCAGTACACCTCCGGATCGGCCTCGACACGCGCCCCCTCGGCGATGATCAGGTACTCCTCGGACTCCAGGCCGAGCAGAACCCCATCCGGCGCAAAGAGCGCGGCCTTGGCCGTCGAAATGCCCAGATCCAGACCCAGCAGGACGGCTTCACCCGCCATCAACCGGCCTCCTCAGCACTTCTGCGTGGCAACGACGCGCACGCCAAGCAGGTCGCACAGCTCGATCATCTCCTGACGGACATCACTGTAGACCATGGCATAGTGGTTCGAGGCGATGTTCTGCGCGAACCAAACCGCATCGTCATCGAGAATCACATCCGTGGCCGGCGGCGGCGGGCAGTTGATCTCATGCCAGTTGAAGGTCTTGACCGTCCTCCCGGTTGTCAGATGCAGCTTGTACTCCTCTCCCTTGGCCGCCATCCTGGCGAGGGTGACGCGCTGATCGGTCTGGTAAGGAGAGGAGTTCATGATCCCCTGGAAGTCGGACGCCCAGCGTGAGATCATGCGGCAATTCGGGTCGCACATGCCGACCGGATTGAACCCACAGCAGGCGAAGGTCAGGCGGTCGGGCGGGAAGACCTCGTGTATGTCGCCGTAGACCGTCTGGTTCCCAGTCAGGAAATGCAGCATGAGTTGCGACATCGAGGCGAACATGTCGCCCTCGCACGAGCACACGATGTCCTTACTCAGAATCGAGATCGGCACACACGCCGTAAACTGGTAGACCTCCGATAGTTCGTAGTGGCACTTGATGTTAACTGCGTCGAGGTGGTTCTCGGCTGCCAGTCCTCGGATGGCGGCCGCCATCCGGCCAGCCTTGACCAATTCGGCGCGCGTGACGTTCGGCCCCAACTTCCATTCCCGGTTCAACTCGTCGGCGATGGCGTCGGCCTCCGACGCCGGAACTTCCTCCATGCGCTTGATCAACAAATACTGGTCGAGGTGATGGATCTCGGGCCCAATCTTATGTCTCAGCGAGACCGCGTCGAACGTGGCGGTATAGATCCCGAGGGAGGCGTACCCGAAGAGCCCGACGCGGGTTTCGCGCAAACGCCGGCGGGCGAGGGCCACGCGAGCGTAGGAGGTGATGGCTTTCTGGGTGTGAGGATCCTCAGGCATGCCCCAGATGAACTTGTGGCGCACTTCCATTTCCTCGAGGGTCTCACGCAGAGTGGCCGCCGCGACGAATCCCCCCAGGGTAAGCATCTCGGCCCGGTCCTCCGGATTGGGATACATGACGAGGCTCCATAAGAGGAGTGGCTTGTGCAGCACGGGATCGAGTGCGGCGAACAGGTTCGGCGGCTCCATCCAGGTGGCGATGAGGGCCACGCTCAGGTCGGCGCAGGCCTCCTCGGCGAAGCGCGCCGCGGCCGGGGCATCGGCATTGACCTTGACCGTCGGGGCGACGCGCAGATCCAGGTCCAGCCCCTCCATCATCTGCGAACATCGGTCGATGAACGACTGCTGCAGGTCATCCGGGTAGTAACGATCACCAAAGGGGACGAGCAAGACTCTAGGCTTCATTATCCGTCTCCTGGTTCTAGACCAACACCGGAACCGCCTCGCGGGCGGCGTCCTCAATCACGAGCATCTCCTCCGCCGTGAGGCGCCAGTCACCCGCCGCGGCCGTCTCCTCGATCTGGTCGGGTCGGCGAGTCCCGACCAACGCCACGAGGTTTGGCGACCGCGACAACACCCAGGCGATGGCCAGCTGCGCCACTGTGTGGCCCGAGGCGGCCGCGATAGCCCTCAGCCGCTCAACGACCTTGAGGTTGCGGGCCAGCGTATCCCCTCGGAAGTGCGGGTCTCGCGCCCGCCAGTCGCCGTCGGGAAGTTCCCTGTCCTGGCGGTACTTTCCGGAGAGGAGCCCATGCGCCATCGGCGCGTAAGCCAGCAGGCTCAGCCCACGGCTCACACACCATGGCAGCACGTCGGCCTCAATCTGGCGATGGAAAAGGCTATAGGGAGGCTGATCTGAGGCCAGATCCACATGCCGCGACGCCTCCTCGAGTTGGGCCAGCGAAAAATTCGATACGCCGATGGCCCGGATCTTCCCTTGCCTTTTCAGATCCGTGAGCGCCGTCATCGTTTCCTCGATCGGCGTCTTGACGTCTGGCTGGTGCATCTGATAAAGGTCGATGGTGTCCGTTCCCAGCCGACGCAGGCTCGCTTCGCACGCCCGAATGACGTAGTCCCGCGATCCGTCGACGCCGACCTCGTTCCCGTCCTTGTCGAGGACGGTCCCGAACTTGGTAGCGAGGACGACGTCCTTGCGTCGCGCGCCTAACGCGCGGCCAACCACCTCTTCCGAGTGTCCCGCTCCATACGAATCGGCCGTATCGATCAGCGTCACGCCCAAGTCAAGCGCTCGACGGACGGCGGCGATCGACACACCATCGTCGACTTCCCCCCAACCCCATTCCCCGGGGCCACCGACCGCCCAGGCACCAAACGCCACCGCCGACACCTGTATTCCAGTGTTGCCCAACGATCGGAATTCCATCGTCTGATACTCCTTCAGCCCCGCGACTACGCCAGGGCGGGCCCGCTGGCCGCGCCGTCCATGCCCAGATGCTCAATTCCCGCCAATCCGGAGTAGGCTACGAATGCCGTCTCGCACTCCAGACTGGCATTGCCTGCCAGCGTGCTGTACACCCCGTGATCGACCGCGTCATGCAACTTCTGCGGATACCCCGTCCAGGCTTCGACGGCGCCGACGTAATAGCCCCGCCAGCTGCCGGCTGACGTCCACAACCAGGCCGCCCGGAAGATCTCCCTCGGGAAGACAAGGCCGGCGCCGGCGCGTGCCGCCGTATCGGTTACCGCCAGCCAACCCTCATTCAACTGAGTCGCGAACTGGAACTCGCCGAAGCCCGAGTCGGCTGACGGCATCTGCCGCATGTCTACCTTTCCACCGGTCTTGGCATCCTGTGCGTGAGGCCACAAGTAACGCGTCCCTTTGGGGCCGAGGCGGTTCCCGGGCGCCGAGTCTTCAATCAGCATTTCGCCCGCCGGCAAGTCGAAGCGCGTCACCGCACTCACATCCCAGCACGGGTGCAGGCCCCACAGGAAATCGAACGGCGTTGCGGACAGGTTCGTGACCCGGTGCCGCATCCGGACGATTGGCTCACCGCGGCTGACACTCACCCAGCGGTCCACCCGCAGCGGCGAGATCGGAGTCATCCGCCACAGATGGACCTCGACATGGTCGGCCTCACGGCTGGTGATGTCGTAGTCCCAGCGAAGCGACCACAGCTCGCCCAGGTAGGGGTAAGTCTCCCCGCGGTAGGTGCTTACGTGACCGGTCGGGATGACTTCGTCCATTCCACCCGAGAGCCAGGCGTCGATGTCGGCCTGAAAAACGGGGGCACGTGGCTCAATCCGCGGGTTGTGCCAGAAGAAATCACGGTCGAGCGGCTTGGAAACGAATTCGTGCAGCCGTGCCCCGTGATCTGCCAGGATGGTCGTTCGAACCCGGTCGTTCTCAAGGATGATGGCTCTCAGCCCATCCAGGGTCCAGCGATCACTGATCCGACACTCATTCATCTCGATCTCTCAAGATACGATCAGGCGGATTCCCTTAAGCCGGCAGAACTCAGCCAGCTCATCCCGCCAGTCACCGTAGGCGATCGCGTAGTGTTGGCTACTCAAATGCTGCATGAAATGGTCAACCGGTGCCTCGATCCGGGCCTGCAACCACGAATAGGGCGGGCAACCGACCTCGTGGAGCTGGGGTGGGTCGACCACTTGACCGACCGTGATGTGCAGCTTGAACCCCGCCCCGTCATTGGCAAGCCGGGCCAATGTGACGGTACCGTCCTTGTACGGCGAAGCGTTAAACACTCCCTCGTACAGCGCCGTGTGCTTGCGGATGATCGGCTTGCCGCGCGCCTGCGACAGCGGGGCGAAACCGCACGCCCCCAGGATGATGTCGTGGCCACGAGCGGTGTGGATGTCGCCGTAGGCGACGGTCTCACCTCCGCTGAGGTGATGGAGAATAAGTTGGCTCACGGCCAGGTAGATGTCGCCCTCGCACGATGAGGTGACCGTATCGCCGAGGATCGAGAGCGCCAGACACGGCGCCAGTCCCCAGTCGCGTGACATCTCGTACTGGCACTTGACCGTCACCACGTCCAGCCGGCCTTCCTCGGCCAGCTCGCGCAAGGCCTCGTACACGCGCCATGAGGGCGCCAGAGCTTTGGCCTCCAGGCCGCCGGTCAGTTCCCAACCGCCGGCCGGCACGGCCACTGCCGCTTCGGCCTTCTCCATCGCCTTGGCCTCGGCGCGACGGATCAAGGTGTACTGGTCGTAGTGGACCACCTCCGGCCCGACTAACGCCCGCAGCTTGGTGTGGTCGAAGGTACCGGTATACATGCCCATCGAGGCGTAGCCGAACAGACCGACGCGTGAGGCCTCGAGAGAGCGGGCGGCGTGGGCCGCCCGGGCCAATGGCAGAGCCTGGCGGACCACCTCAGCCTCATCCGGCTGGCCGTAGATAAACCGGAACGGCACTCCCATCTCCTCCAGCGTCTGCCGGACAACGGCGGCCCCTGGGATGCAACCCAGGTCGGCCTCTCCGCCATCCGCTTCACGGAAGGTCGTGTGCGACCACAACAGGAGAGGCCGCCCGAAGATCTCGTGAAGCGTGGAGGGGATGAGAGGCACCTCGATCCACGATAGGACGAGCAACACGAAGAGATCAGCCTCGGATTCGCGAGCCTGCTTCCGCGCCGCGGCCACGTCTTTATCGACGACGACCATGGGTGTGCATTCGACCTGCAGGCCGAGCTCGGTCAACGCCCGCACGGAAGCATCCGTGTAGTGGCGCAGCATCTCCCGGGGATAGTCCGGATATCCGAAGGGCACGACAAGGACACTCGGTTTATCAGTCATTCACAACCTCCCGTGAGAGTCAATTCCCGTCTCGCATCTCGTCTACAACCCTGGGTCTCAGGTGCGGAGAGTCTCCTCCCGGCACGCCGTCGAGCTCGGCCGTCCGGGATGTGTACTCAGATCACCTGTATCCCCAACAAGTGACACAGATCGGAAAGTCTCTCGCGATGGTCCCCATAGACCACGGCGTAGTGCTGCGCCAGTGCGTTCTGAGCGAACTCTTCTACCCCTCCATCGGGGGTGATTTCCATCGATGGGAAGTACGGCGCGGGTGGCGCCCAGCCCAACTCCTCCCATGGGCGGGGCCTGACCGCCTCGCCTGTCATGATGTGCATGCGATAAGGATCGCCGCGCGGCGAGAGTCGTGCCAGGGTCACCCGGCCCGTCTTCACCTGTCCGGTGTTCACCAGGCCTCCGGACGATCCTCCCCACGTGTGTCCGCGCACCCGGACCTTTCCGTCCTCGATGAACGAGGTCGGGACGAAGCCGCAAACACCAACCAACAGGCGATCGGGGAAGTACTCATAGACTTCCATGAAGGTCGTCGACTGGCCGGTGAGCAACCCGAGCATCGTCTGTGTGACCATGCCCGGCACGTCGTTCTCGCAGACGACGTGCGCCGTATCGCCCAGCATCGACTGCGCCATGCAGGCCGTGCAACCCATGTACTTGGTGACGCCGTAGACGCATTTGGTTGACATAGCGATGTAGCCGCGCTCGTCGATCTTGTCGCCAAGCGCCAAGGTCAATCGGGCCACGCGATCGAGCATCGGGTCGGGCACGGGTTGCTCAAAGGTCCACTCACTCTTCCATGTGGACAGGGTGTTCGACACTCGCTCGGATGGCAAGCGCGACATTGCCTGTTCAATCTCGAGCATGTCGTACGACTCGACCTCGACCCCGATCTTCTTCCGCAGATCAAGCCCATCAAACATGAGGGAGTAGAGGCCCATGTCGGCGTACCCCATCATTCCCATACGGGCATGGGCGAGCACGCGCACGGTCCTGGCGGCGGTGCAGAAATTCTCTACCTTGTCGAGCCTCATTGGGGAGTCGGGGTAGTCGTATAAGTACTGAAAACGGGCGCCTAGAGCCTCGAGCGCGTCGCGGGCGGCTGCCGTCCCAGCCTGGGCTGCGGGAGAGACCAGGCGGCCGTTAACCGTGTAACCGCCGCGCCCCCACAGAAGGATGGGCAGGTGGAGGAAGTCGCGTAGCAATCCGACAATGACCGGCGTCTCCGTCCAGGCAATCACACAGGCAATGATGGCGTCGAGGTCCTGGCCGACAAGCTGCTCCAATCCACGCGGAACATCGTCGAAACCGGTCAGCGGCTCGGTTTCAAACACCTCGACCCCGAGCCCGCGGACGGCTTCCGCCGCCTCGTGGGCCCGCGTGGCCACGACCTCTTTGGGGTAGCCGTAGAACCCGAACCCGGCGAAACCGACGCGAGTGTGCTCAGACATGCCTGCCTCCATTCGTCGACCCCCGGTCTGCTCCCCGGCCTCCTGATGGGAGACCGGATCTCTCGCCCAACTCGTCCTCGCCCGCTCCACCGGTCTCATGCTGCGACTCGTCGCAGGATACGCTGACCGGAGGGACAGTGACGCGCCAAGAGAGACGCGCCCTCAGACGAGTGATTCATGTGGTCAGAGAGCGGGTGATCTCCTCGAATACCTCGAGCACCCTCTCGACCTGCGCTTCGCTGATCACGAGCGGCGGCTTGATCTTGACGACATTTCCCAGCCTGAGATACTTGGATTCTCCGAAGATGACGCCACGCTTGAGTCCTTCATTCACAAACGCGTGCGCTTCTTCGCGCGCGGGTTCCTTCGTTACCTTGTTCTTGACTAGCTCGATGCCGATCATCAACCCTGGACCGCGCACATCGCCGATCAGCTCGTATTTATCTTTCATGGCGTTCAAGGCGTCGCTGAACAACTTGCCAATCCGGCGGCTCCTCTCGAGCAAGTTCTCTTCCTCGATGACCTGTATCGAGGCCCGCGCTGCGGCCATCGACACGGGGAAATGGGCGAAAGTGAAGGAATGGTCCCCCGGTTCGAACGACTTGAGATCTTCCCGTGCCAGAATCCCGAACATGGGGAAGCCACCTCCCAGCCCTTTCCCGATGATCATGATGTCGGGGGTGGTGTTGTATATGTTCGCGGCAAACCAATCGCCGACGCGTCCGAATCCTGTCTGTATCTCGTCCCAGATAAGGAGCATCCCGAGCTCATCGCACATCTTGCGCATCGCCGGATAGTAGTCCGCCGGGAAATCGATCATCCCCCCGCTCCCTTGGATCGGTTCCATCATGAGCGCCACGGGCGGCTCGGCCGCGTTCTTGAGAATCGACTCCTTGGCGAATCTCACGCACTCGAGGGCGCAGCTCGGGTGGCTGAGGCCGAAGGGACACCGGTAGCAATAGGCTTGGGGCACCCTGATCTTCGGCCCACCCCAGGCAGAAAAGCGATTGTTCGGATGGGGCCAACTCATGTTCAATGTGGCCAGCGTCCTGCCGTAGTAGCCATCCCACAACGCCACAAACATGTCGCCGGGCCGGTTGCGCATGGCCAGCTTCATGGCCCCTTCGTTGGCATCCGAGCCCGTCAGGGAGTACGCCACCTTCTTCAATCGTCCCGGGCCGAGTTCGCTGAGCTTCTTCGCCAGCAACAACTTGGGGACCGTGTCGAAGCTGGTCCGGATGTGGGTGAAGTTCTGGAGTTGCTCAGATACCGCCGCCATCACGGCCGGATGGCAGTGACCGACATTGACGCTCCAAGCCTGGGAAGTGCAGTCGATGTACTCCTTGTCATTCATGTCCCACAATGACGCCGCCCTGGCCTTCTTCACCACCAGCGGCATTTCACGACCGACACCCCCGCCGAGCATGGCCAATCGCCCGGCTTTGAGTTCCTTCTCTGTAGCCCCATTAGCCATTCTGTTTGACCCCTTTCATGTGTCGCGTCCAGGCGTGGCCCCTCACTACCCGCCGAAGAGCCCATCCCGTTGGAGGCGGGCTCTGCAGCGCATCAATAACCGGCGACACCGAGCGCAGCCTCTACCGCCCAGCGCACATTGTCAATCGGCGTCTCGTCGTAAAGATGGTCGGCCGTTGACAGGACGAACCCTCCTCCCGATTTGCCCGCTTCCACGGTAGACCGGGCTACTCTCTCGATATCCTCTCGAGAGCCCACGCGCAGCAGGTTGATCTGGTCCAGGTTGCCAACCAGCACAATCCGGTCACCTACGCGCCGCTTGGCCTCGGCCAGGTCGCCATCTGCATTCGGTGGCGGCGTAAGCGTCTCGAAGGCCCGGCAACCCATCTCGACGTAGGACTCAAGGAAAGGCATCGCGTATCCGCAATTGTGAAATAGCACCGGCAGCCCCGCCGCCTCCACCGCCCGGACGTATTCCCGGTCATAAGGAAGGATGAACCGATCATAGAAGGCCTTGCTTACGAGGCGGGCGTTGCCCACATTCCCACCGATGCATCCCAGGTCGGCTCCGGTCGCCGAGACCTCCGGGATCAGCGTCAGGCTCTGCCGCAGACGGAAGCGCATCAAGCGGTCATACAGGGCGAAGTTGGTCTTGGAATCGACCAGCACCTGCTCGAGCCCGCGCAGGTAGAACCCCTGGTTGAACGGGCAATCCGGCAGCCAGGGTGCGACAATTCCGTCGTCGCCCACCGCCTTGAACGCCCGGCGCATGCGCTCGCGGATGTCGAACCTCAGCGGCGGCTCGAACTCCTCGAACAGATCGAGATCGCCTTCGGTCTTGATGAAGTGTTCCTGCCAACCAAAGAAGCCGAATTCCCGCTTTCCGTAGACGGTAATAAGTGTTTGGTGCAGATCCCCCTTCGGCGTATGGATGGTCCAGTACTCGCAGACTCTTTCGTCACCACGCTCCGAACGGACTCCGACTTCCCATCCTGGGGCCGAGTCCTTGGTGAAGTAGGTTGTATCCATCCACTCCGGCCTGAGCATGATGTCCATCCCCAGGTCTCGGCAGACATTGACGACATCGTCAACCGGGTCGATTTCATCCCGCTTCAAGAGGGCCTTCACAAAGTAGTCTTGAATGAAAAAGCTCACCGGGACCCTGTCCGGAACCTCGTGACGGAATGCAGCCAGCAGGCGCTCACGCCCGTTCATGATCTGAACGTCACCAAGTTCGTCGGATGCAAGCCCGCGCGGATTTCATCTTCAACGTTGTGGAACGAGAGCCTGATAAGCTCATACGGATACAACCTCGAGCCCCATCAAATCCCCGAGTTTCTCGATCGCAGATCCCAGGTGTCCGTAGCAGACGGCCATGTGGTGAGGGGCGCCGGCGTACAACCAGGCATCGCAGAACTCGCTAATCGTCCCTTGTGACCAGCGGAAGAGCATCTGGGGTGCGGCAACCGGACGGGGCGTCATGGCCAGGGACTCTCCCTCGCACGCGATGAGGCGCCAGTCTCCGTCTCCCAAGGGGATCAGCGAGAGCAAAGTCACCTCTCCGGGCTTGTAGGCGAACTCAAGCCCCGCCCCGCGACCATTGACCCCCTCGTAGTAGATACTCGGCTTGATGCGGACCTTCTTCGGATCCGCCGCCAACGCCGGATTGCCGTGCCCGTCGTGGGAGAGAATGATGGCGTCGTTGTCGAAGTCGATCACGTAGTTCTCCAGGAAGGTCACATCGCCGGCCAATTCCTGCAAGATCATCATCGCAACGGCAGTCGTCACATCGGCCTCGGTCGCCACGGGGATATGCTGTGCGCACAAATAGCCCGTGCCGTAGCTGGGGATCAGGCCGACACGCGGATCCGTCAACCAGACCTGGTCGAAGGTCGCCAGGGCGTCAAACGACCCTTCGTGGGCGACGTCGAGGAGAGCCAGGGCCAGGCGCGCCGAGCGATCGAACAGGTCGGCGGGCATCTCACTCGCGTCGTGTTGCTGAGCTTGTTCACCGAGAAAACCCTTGACACGCGCCGCCCCCATCGCCGCCACCTTGACGGCGACCTTCTCGGGCTCGATCGGCCAGACGACCGGGCCAACCGCGTCTCGCAGACTGAGGTAGTCGACCATCAGGTCAGTCATGCCCTCGAACGGATGCCCGATCATGCCGATGCGCATGCTCCCCAGCCGGCGGATCGTCCCAGCGGCGGCGGCGTACTCGCCGATGACCTTCAAGCCCTCCGGGTCCCCGATGTGGCTGGTGAGCAGCTCGAATGGCCGACCGGCGCGGATCAGCGCGCTCGTCAACTCGGGCAGCCCTGCCATTCCCGAGTTTTCCATGATCAGGTCGAAGTCTGCCTCTTCCGGCAGTCGACGGATCTGCTGCGTGTTCCAGACCAGGATCGGCGCGGCGACGCGCAGCAAGGTGCGGACCGGGATGATGCCTTTCTGGTAGGCGAGCTCCAGGGTGATAATAAGATCCACTCCGGCCGCATTGAAGGCCTCCGTCGCTCGGTCCGCGTCCGGCTCGTACTCGACGAAACCGGGGTTGATCACCTCGCCGTAGGGCTCGAGCAGGGCGGCGATGCGGTTCGTCGCCTGGTGCATGCGCGGGCGAACGTGGCCGGTCTTGTTGTAGTCATCCTCCAGCAATCCGGTCACCAGCAGGCCGATCCTGGGCTTGGTCGTCATGCTCCACTCCTTATCGGGTCAGTATTGCCGGCCGGGCCCACTCGCGATCGTCGACGCGAACGTGGAGCGTGGGCCAATCGTCTGTCTGGGTGAGAAATTCGATGCCATTTTCATGGACCAAGATCGTGTCTTCGGATTTGACGCCCGTGATCGAGGGATTCCAGGCGAAGCCCTGTTCAGCCAGGACAACCTCGTCGCACGAGGGTGAGCCCTCGTAGTCCCGCGATTCGTAGCCGGCTGCACCCCCCTGGTTGTGCTTTTGCCACTCGTCTGGAAAACCCGCCTCGGCATAAGCTTGCGCCGCTCGAGCAAAGATGTCGGGAACGCGAGCGCCGACGCCTGTCGCGGCGTTGAAGGTGGCATCGACGAAGGCACACGCCTGCTGCTTGTCCGATAGCTCGTCTGGCAGATGGCGAAAATGGACCAGCCGCGTGGCCGATGCCACCAATCCCCAGCGCCTGCCGCAGATGACCAGCATGACGTAGCTCTCAAGAGGACGTTGGGTCGGGACCGGATGGCGGTAATGGAAGAGGCGCTCGTCGGCGCCGACCAGAAGCAATGTTGGCGTCACGCCTTCCTTCAAGGCTGCCGCGGCGAGCAGGCCGGCTATCTCGACTTCCGTCATGCCCGGTTTGGCGGTCCGGGCCGCGCGCTCCAGCGCTCGCGCCGTCAGTCTCCCAACAACCCGGTAACGCTCTACCTCGTCCGGGGTGAGCTGGAAGCGCAGACGAGCAACCTCAGCTGACACCTCCTGCGCCCCCGGAATTGGCCAATCGGCCGCCCAGCGTTTTCCTTGTACCAGGTCAGCGAAGGCAGGCGACCCGTGGTACCACGGCGAGACGTGGAAGGCGTAACCGAGTTCGCCGAGGCGGTCCTCATCCCGCAGCCGCGGATGTTCAACGCTGTTGCACACCACGTAGGCCTGTTCGGGCGTGACCAGTAAGGCGGCTTCGGCGCGATCGGAGGACAGCATGATCACCGGCTCGAGCCCGCCGGTGTACCAGGCGAAGTTCGCCACACGCGCCAGACACACGGCCTCCAGGTCGTTCTGCTCCATCCAACCCAGCAGCCGGTGGCGCTTCTCAGACAACTCGTCCATCAGCCCTTGATCCCGCTGCTCAGGGCAATGCCCGATATGAGCTGACGCTGCGTGAGCAAGAAGATGACGGCGGCCGGCGTGATGTTGAGCAATGCCGCCGCCATCAGCAGATTCCACTCCGTGCTGTGGAGGCCCTTGAAGAAGGAGATGCCGACGGGCATCGTCATCAGCTCCATCTTGCTCAAGTAGATGAGCGGCGTCAGCAGGTCGTTCCAGAACGCGGTGAAACTGAGGGCAGCCAACGCCGTCAGCGCCGGACGAGCCAGGGGCAGGATGACATAGAGAAAAACCTGCATCGGGTTGGCCCCGTCGATGCGGGCGGCGTCTTCCAGCTCGTTGGGCAGTGTCAGGAAGAACTGCCGCATCAGGAAGATCCCAAACGCACCCCCCAGAAAGGCGGGCACGATCAGGGCATTGTGCGAATTGACCCAACCCAGGTTCTTCATGATGATGAAGATGGGAATCATCACCACCTGGTAAGGGACCATCATCGTCGCCAGGATAATCAGGAATAATGGTTGGCGTCCCACGAAGCGCATGCGGGCGACGGCATATCCCCCCAGCGTGCAAGAGATCACCTGTCCGAGAGAGCCCAGCGTGGCGACCTTGACGCTGTTGAACATCATCGGACCGAACGGCACAACCGTGAAGACTCGCTTGAAATTGGCCAGACTCAGATAAGGAGGGATCCACATCGGTGGGATCCGGAAGGTATCGCTGAAGAGCTTGAAGGCCGTCGACACCATCCAAAACATCGGCAACAGCATGATGCCGGCCGCCAAGACCAGCAGCAGATAGGCGCCGAGGCTGCCGAGACGGTTCTTGCGAGAAGTTTCTGAGAGGCCGACTGCGTCTGTCACGGATTCACTCTACTGATAGAACACCCAGCGGCGCTGGGTCACCCATTGCAGCATCACCACGATCAGGGTGATGAAGAACAGGACGTAGGCGATGGCCGAGGCATATCCCATACGCAGCTGCTGGAACCCGGTCTGGTAGACGTAATACACCAACGTGATGGTCGACTCTTGTGGTCCACCCTTGGTCAAGACCCATGTCTGATCGAAAACCTGGAAAGACGAAATGATGGAAATCACCAGGACGAAGAAGGTCGTTGGGGAAAGCATCGGGAGGGTGATGTGCACGAACTCGTTCCAGACATTGGCGCCGTCGATCCGTGCCGCTTCGCGGAGCTCCTGCGGGATACCCTGCAATCCTGCCAGGAAGAGGACCATGTTGTAGCCCAGGCCCTTCCAAACGCTCATGAGGATGATGGCCGGCATGGCCATGCGCGTGTCGGTCAGCCAGCCGGAGGTGGGGAGATGAGCCAACTGGAGGAGATAGTTGACCAAACCGATGTACGGGTCGAGCATCAGCCCCCACAGGAGCGCCGTGGCAACCGTGGACGAGATGACCGGGATCATGAACAGCGTGCGGAACAGCCCGATCCCGCGTAGCGACCGATTGAGGGCCATGGCCAGCGCCAGGGAGATGATCATGCCGGCCGGAACACTGACCAGCGTGTAGTAGATGGTGTTCCACAGCGCTCGAAAGAAGGTCTTGTCATGCGCCAGGGCGATGAAGTTACGCAGCCCAACCAAGTTCGGGGCTCCCAGCGCGTCCCAGTCGGTGAATGAAAGGTAGAAGCTGACCAGGATCGGCCCGAGCGTGAGGATTACCAGGCCGATGAGGGAGAGGGCCAGGAAGCCGAACGCCCACAAGTTTTCAATGACCAGATGGCGGGGCATCCGCCGAAACGGCATGCCTCGTCTCGGACGTCCCCAGCGCAGCTTCGCCCTGCCTAGCTCGGCCAAACCGGCCATGCGACCTCCGGCGTGCCGCGCGATCGCAGCCGCGCGGCACGCCTTCTACATTTCAATTGCCCCGAGGTCGGCGGCTTTTCGTCTCAGCCGCCGTATTTCGTCTTGGCCTCCCCCAGAAGGCCGTCCAGCTTCTGCGCCAGTGCGGTGCAGGTGGCTGCAACATCGGCACCCTTCCACACGGCGTCGAGCTGGTTGTCCACCTCGACCATCCAGGTGTTCTCGTCGAGCAGCCCGAACTGGACGTTATCCGTGTACTTGTCCATCGTCACGAGCTGCACGTCAGGATGCCCGAGCTTGTCCAACCAGTCCTTCTTATAGGTGCCTTCAGCCGCCGACTTGAGGGCCGGGATCTCGACGTTCGAGCCCAATGCATTCTGGCCTGTCTCCGAGACCACCAGCTCGTTCACCAACTTCCAGGATTCCTCCGGGTATTCAGTCTTCTTGAAGATGATGAACACGTTGGGCTGGCCCACGGTGAGCGGGGTGCCGGTGGCGGGGTTCGCCGGGCTGAACGCGTTGTCGAACTCGAAGTCCTTGATGCCCGATGTCGGGTCGAGGTAGGTCTGGGTCATCCAGGTTCCGCCCAGCATCATCGCCATGTTACCGGCCATGAACTGTACGTCGGCCCCATTGACCGCCAGACCGCTGTTCGGAGGCTGGACGGGCGTCGTCCCGTATTTGACATAGAAGTCAGCCGCCTTCTGGATGGCGTCGATGACTTCCGGCTTGTCGAATTGCGATTTCTGGAAGTTCTGCCCGTCCCACGGGTAAACGCCGAACATCTCCATGAGCTGGTACCATGGCTCCCAGCCGATACCCAGGCCCCACTGCGTGACGTTGTCGCCTTCCTTGACGGTCAACGCCTGTGCGGCTTCCACCAGGGTGTCGTAGGTCCACGTCTCGTCCGGGAGCTTCGCGCCGGCCTTGTCGAAAAGGCCCTTGTTGTACCAGAGCACGTCGGCGTCGAAGGTGAGCGGGACGGCGTAGGTGTGCTGGTCTGCGCCAAACTGCAGGCCCTCCCACGCGTGGGCGTACCACTGGGTCTTGTCGACGTTCGCCGCCTTGACGAAGTCCTCCAGGTCGAGGAGCAGACCTTGGGCGAAGTACTTCGGCAGGGAGTCGGGTATAAGCATGGCGATGTCAGGCTGTGTGCCGGCGGCGATCTCGGTGGTCAGCTTGTCCATGAAACCCGAGTAGTCGGCGAACTCGAAGTCGATGGTCAGGTTCGGGTTCTTGGCCGTGTAGTCACCGACGATCTTCTTGTAGACGTCGGGCACGTTGCCGAACACATACGAACCTAAGACCAGGTGGATCGGGCCAGCCTCTTCGGCCGCTTTGCCGCACGCGGTGATCAGGCGTGAGGCGAGCAGGGCGCTGGTTGTATAACCGCTGATCTTGATGAACTCGCGTCGGGAAAGTGCGGACATACTATTCGCCTCCTTGATAGTCGAGGATTCGGATGGGTCGCGTACACCGGCTTGGTCAACGTTGCATACACTCTCTCCCTGCCCGGCTCAGGCCGGGCGGCTGCGAAAGAAGGGCTCTAGGGTTCGATTGAGATCACAAAATCGATGGTACGCCTCAACGTGAGCGGCTTGCTCCGGCCCGGGTTCGACCCGGCCGGATAGGGCAACCATCCGTGCACAACCTTCCTCAAGCGAGGCGAACTCACCGACGGCCACTCCGGCCAGGATAGCATCGCCGAGCACGGCTGCCTCCTCATTTGCCAGCGTAACCACGGGGACCCCGCAGACGTCCGCCTTGATCTGGTTCCAAAGCACACTTCGTGCTCCGCCCCCGCTGGAGCGGACCTCGCGCACCTGCACCCCAGCCTGTTCGACCAATTCGAGGTTGCGCCTCAAGGTGAAGGCGACCGCCTCGAGGATGGCCCGGATGAAGTGCTCCTTGCGGTGTCCGAGGGCGAAACCGGTGAACGAGCCGCGGGCCTCCGGGTTGTAGTCCGGACTGAATGCGCCGCTCAAATGCGGGAGCATGACCAGGCCGTCCGATCCCGGTGAAACCTCGGCGGCCTGCTTGGTCAGAAGCTCGTAGACGTCCGTTCCCGCCCGCCGCGCCTCGTCCCGTTCACATTCGCAGAACGTGTCCCTGAACCACTTCAACGACATGCCTCCCGTCGGAGAAACGGGTTCGAACAAGTAGCACCCAGGTGCGCTGTGCACACACACTGGGACACGCTGACTCTCATCGATGGTCGGGTCCGGTATCGTGACCTGCACGGCGAGGGCCCCACCGGTGGTCTCGGAAACCATGCCTGGCAGGATGTTACCGACGCCGACCGCGCCGGCGGCCTGGTCCATCCCGCCCATGACGACCGGGATGCCGGCTGACAACCCGAGGCTTTCCGCCGCTGGTCCGGTCAGCCGGCCGGCGACAGACCCTGGCGAAGCAATCGTGGGCAGCCTCTCCGTTTCGATTCCCACCGCATCGAGCGCCTTAGGCCACCAGGCATGACGGACGATGTTATACAGGAGTGACGTGCAGGCCACCGCGCCTTCGGTGACGAAGTCTCCTGTCAAGCGGTGGATGAGGAAGTCCTGGACCAGGAGAAACTTGCTTGCGTGCCTGAATAGTTCGGGCTGATGCCGGCGAAGCCACAAGAGCTTGCAGGCAGTCCAGGTTGGTGTGACCTCTGGGATTCCGGTGACTTCGTATGTGACGGAACCCAGGATAGACGCAAGATCCTCCGCCTCCCGAGTGGCCCGGTTGTCAAGCCAGACCAACGCCGGTCCGAGTGAGCGCCCGCGTGGGTCGACCGCGATCGTCGTTTCGCCTTGGCTTGAGACAGCCATGGCCGAGACTTCACCCGGCTCAAGGTCCTTCAACAGCGCCCGGACGGCGCGCACACAGGCCTGCCAGTAGATCTCAGATTCCATTTCGGCTCGGTCCGGAGCCGGAGTGCTGAGGGGGTACTCCTCGCGGGTCACGCCAAGGCAATGGCCGTCCGGCTCGAAGGCCCCCGCCTTGAGCGAGGTCGTTCCGGCGTCAATCCCGACAAGGAGATTCATCGAACGGATGGTCCGGAGGCGCGCCGCATCCCCACCGATGAGCCTCAGCTCAACCCGAGCTTCTTGAACACCGGCTCGGGGTCCTTCCCATGCTTGACGACCTCCATCAATGCTTCGAGGAACCTCTGCGGCTCGCGCGCCTGAACCACGTTACGGCCGAAGACCACTCCCCTGGCTCCGGCGTTGACAGCCGCTGCCGCCAGCTTGAGCGCGTCGATCTCATGGGGTGTCTTCTTCGATCCGAGAGCCAGGATCGGCACCGGCGTGGAGGCGGTGATCTTCTCGAAGCCCGGACCGGTGTAGAAAGTCTTGATCACATCCGCCCCGAGCTCGGCGATCATCCGGCAGCCGACCATCACCATGTCTTGCAGCGCTTCCGGATCGGCATCATCTCCCCCGGTTGGAAAGACCTCGCCCACCAGCGGCACGCCGAGGGCGCGTTTTTCCGAGACGTAGGATGAGAACGTCTCGACATTCACCGCGTCTTCCGCCTCGTCTGGGTTTCGCAGCGTGATGCTGGCGAGCACCAAGTCGGCTCCCAGCGCCGCGGCTTCGGCAATCGAGAGCATCGGAACACTATGCGAATGTTGGTAATTCCAGATCGAGACATAGTTCGAGGCCCAGTTAAGCCGGATCATCATCGCCGGCGCTCCCCGGCGCGCGAATACCGTCTGGCAGTGTTCCACCGCCCCAGAGGTCAGCAGAATCGCGTCCGCGCCGCCGATCCGACCTACCGCCGAGGCCAGGTCGACCAAACCCGGCAGTGGCCCCATGTAGAGTCCATGGTCGATGGCGATGACAACGGCGCGCTGATCTTCCGAGAATAACCGGGCTAGACGAACGTTCTCTCCAGACGTGGGCATGGATGGGCTCCTGATCGCTCCGCCGCGCGGCGCCTGGGCCGCCTCGGCAATTCGTCAAACAAGATCTTGCCTTGGGCCGGACCGGGCCCTGCCTCAACGATCGGCTCGCGAGTGTCCGGCAGGCCACACCCTCGGACCCCTTCAGGCTATCCAGACGCGCATGCCTTACCTTGAAGAACGCCCCCGTCATCGGTTGCTGTCCGCCTCAGGTCAGGCCATCGGATTAATGGCGCAACGACGGGAAACGTGCCTCCAGATCGGGTACGGGCGCGTAGCGGTCGATGCAGGCCGATTGGCCGTAAGCTCGTGCCGCCCAAACCATGGATAAGTAGTTGTCGGGCTTGACGGCGGCATGCAAGCTATTGCTCGAGGCGATGATCCAACCGCCTCCAGGCGCGAGCTCGCGCACTCTCCGCCGAACCTCATCGACAACGGCCGCGGTCGACCAACGGCTGAGGGGAGCGCCCGCGTCAATCCCGCCGATCACGCAAAGGCGGTCGCCGTAGCGTCGCTTGACCTCCAGGATGTCCATTCCGGCGCTTGGATCGGACGGGTGGAATCCATCGATGCCGGTTTCGACCAGCTCATCCAGGATGGAGCAGACATTGCCGTCCGTGTGCTTGATGACCCGCATCCCTGCCGCTCGGGCCGCCGCCACCACCCGCCTGATTCCTGGCAGGAAGAATCGGCGAAACATGGAGGGCGAGACGAGCGGGCCGGCTTTCCCCCCGTAATCATCCCCAAAGACGACGAAGTCGGCTCCCCTTCCGGCTGCGTGGTCGACCATGCGGGCCGAGTGCTCCACACATGCGTCGATCACCTGGCAGACCCATTCGGGATCATCGTGCAACTGGATGAACAGATTGGTCATACCCAGGATGTACGATGGATAGCTCAGAGCGTCGTGGAGATGGACCCCGATCGCTTTCCGGCCTTTGAACCGAGAGACCAGTTCGTCGAGCTGACTCAAGCGGCCGGCGTGGGCTTCGGGAACCCGATAGGCGGCCCAATCCGCTCGGGTCTCGACAGGATGCCGAATAGGGATTGGCACGAGCTCGGCGGTCCTGGCTCGGGTCTCGCCCCATTCGGTTTGGATGAGTTGCATGTCTCCTTCGCTCCCGACCTCCCGGCTCGAGTAGAGAGAGGACGGCGTCGAGGAAAGGACACAATCCAGACCGAGGGATTCAGCGAAATCCGCGTAGGTCGCGCCGGGCGTCAAGGCCTGAATCACTTGAGGGTGGATAAACAATTCGAACAACGGAACACGGTCAGGTTGCTCCCGCCCGAGTGAGGCCAGGAACCTCTCCCGACCTGACATCGTCTCGCTCAAGCGGCTGACTCCATTCTCCATGTCCACACCAACTGCAGATCCCCTGTTGCGGCTTCGATGGGATAGGATCGGGCCGATCGACTCAGACCGAGGCGTCGACCCCAAGGACAGGTCGGAGGGCGCTGGGGGCTAACTCCTGCCGTGAACGCCTCATGTGACCCTTGGAACAGATCATAGGGCAGTCACATATGGTTTTCAAGTGATTTTCGTCGTATTTACGACGGATTGGGTTCGGATTGACGCCCGAATTCTTCTGTTATAAGATGGGTTGAGGTGGGCGTGGCAGAAGAGCTCCGGTTGCCCGGGCGTCGGGCGCGCATCCTCGAATTGCTAAACCAGCAAGGACAGGTGCGCGTGACTGAGCTGGTCGCGGCCCTGGGTGTGACGGACACCTCGATAAGGCGCGATCTGGACATCCTCGAGGGGGAAGGTCAACTACGGCGCGTCCATGGCGGGGCGGTACCCTTACCCCAGGACTTCCGCGCCGAACGGTACAGTGAGAAGCTCCATTTACACCTGGCGGAAAAAAGCCGGATCGGCGCGGCAGCCGCTTCGATGATCAGCCCCGGTGAAGTGCTGATCTTCGACTCCGGCACAACGGCCTTGCAGGTCGCAGTCAACATACCCGCCCCGCTTCGCACCGCTGGTATGCTGACCTTCGTCACCAACTCCCTGCCGCTGGCCGAAGAGATGCGCGCCTGGCCCTCACCCAACCTCCTCATGCTCGGAGGTTTCTACATGCCGGACTATCAAGCCACAGTCGGCCCTCAGGCCCTCGAGCAGCTCAGCCAGATCACGGCTGACAAGGCCTTCCTCGGCGCCGACGGTATCACCCTTGCAGACGGCATCACCACCAGTCATGTCCTGATGGCCGATCTAGACCGCATGATGGTGGAGCGCGCCCGGCAGGTGATCCTGACGGTGGACAGCAGCAAGCTCGGCCGAGCCGGCCTGGTTCATGTCGCCGGGATCCGACAGATCCACGTGGTCATTACCGACCGCAAGGCCCCGCCGGAAGTCGTCGAGGGCCTCCGCGCAGAAGGCGTCACTGTCCAGCTCGTCTGACTCGAGACAACATGAAAACCGACGACCGCTATGTGCTCGGCCTCGACATGGGTACCTCGACTGTCAAAGCGGCCCTGTTTGCGCCGGATGGGGCGCGGGTCGGCCTGCAAGCGGAGGAGTACTTGCTCACTCCGGACAGTCAGATCGTCGAGGCCGACCCCGAAATGTACTGGTCGCCTGTCGTCCGAGCAACCCGCAGACTCCTCGAGGAATTCAAAGGCCGGCCCGAGCAGATCGCGGCCGTCTCGACTTCCACTTTCGGCGAGTCGATCTTTCCGATGGCCGCCGACAAGACACCGGCCCGCCCTTCGATCTCATGGCTGGACAATCGCTCCAGCGAAGAGGCGCGGGCGATCACCGAGCGTGTCGGTGCTCAAGAGATCCAATCGACCAGCGGCCAGGCCGATATCGGACCGATCTGGCCCGCCACCAAGTTCCTATGGATGGCGCGCCATGAACCGGAGGCCTTCCGGCGTACGGCCAAGTTCCTGCTCCCCGACGACTATCTGCTCTTCAGACTGAGCGGCGAAATGGTCGCCGAGCAGACGATGTGGGGATCGTCACTGGTCATGGACATCCATCGCAGGGCGTGGTCGGAACCTCTGCTCGAAGCCGCCGGAATGGAAGCCGGGAAGCTGCCTGCCCTAACCCCAACAGGGACGGTCATTGGCAACGTGTGTCGGGAATGCTCCGACGCCACCGGGCTCAGCACCGAGACTAAGGTCGTTGCCGGGGCGATGGATCAGATGTGTTCGGCTGTCGGTGCGGGCAACATTTCGCCGGGGATCATCACCGAGAGCACCGGAACTGTCGTTGCGCTCTTGACCACGACCCACACCCCGGTCATTGACTTCGCCACCAAAGTCCCGTGCCACATCCACGCTATCCCTGGTGAATATTGCCTCCTCCCGTGGAGCCCGACCGGCGGACTGGTCTTGAAATGGTTCAAGGACCGATTCTGCGAAGAGGAAAAGAAGCGTGCGGTGAAGGAGGGAGTCGACGTCTATGACATCCTGTGCCAGGGAGCGGCTGAGGTGCCGGCGGGATGTGACGGCTTGCTCATGCTCCCCCATATGGAAGGCGCAGGCTTCCCGGAGTACGCACCCGCGGCCCGCGGAGTGTTCTTCGGGCTCACCTTGCGGCATGGAAAGCCGGAACTCGTCAGGGCGATCCTGGAGTCCATCGCCTACCTGATTCGAAGTGACGTCGAGACGCTCGCCGTCCTCGGAGTCCATGCCGATGAGATCCGCGTCCTTGGTGGCGGAGCCAAGAGCGCCTTATGGAATCAGATCAAGGCCGACGTCATCAACCTACCGGTGGCTATCCCGGCGAACCGGGAGGCCGCCGTCCTCGGGGCGGCCATCATTGCCGCTGTGGGGGTTGGTCTGCATGACGACTTCCCCTCCGCAGTCGGCGCGATGACCCGCATCGAGACTCGCCTCACCCCCGACCCGGCCCATTCGGCTGTCTACGCCGAACAGTACCGACGTTATCGAGCCCTCTTCGACCGGGTGAAGGATCTCTACCAGCCGTGAGCTCCGCGAATTCGCTCCGGCCTCCCAACAGCCGAGCCCGCATCCAGCCGGTGCCGACGTTGTCACACAGGGACTGCTGAGGGCATGAAGAAACCCGCCGCAATCGCCCTCGCCCGACGGACCATCGCTCAAGAGGCCAGTACCCTGCGCGCCTTGTCCGCCGGCTTGGGGGAGGCGTTCTGGCAGACCTGCGAGCTGATCGCCGGCTGCCCGGGGATTGTCTGGGTGACGGGTGTTGGCACGTCTGCGGCAGTCGGCGGCCGGTTCGCCCACATCTTGACCGACTGCGGCGTCCGCTCGGTTTTCCTCTCCCCGGACCTCGGCTTACACGGCCACTCTGGGGTCATGGCCGCCTCAGAGGTCCTGGTGGCCATCTCACGCGGTGGCGAAAGCGTGGATGTCAATGAAATGGCGGCGATCGCCACCGCCCGATCCCTCGAGACCATCGCCTTTGTCGACGACGAGGCCTCATCCCTGGCCCGCCTTTGCCGGCTTGTCCTTCCTGTCCACAGCCCTCCCGAGTACGAGCTGGGCGGCTATTGCGCCACGACCAGCACCGTGGTTTGTTCGGCACTCTGCGACGCCGTTTGTGCGGTGGTGCTGAAACTCAAGGGGTACACCTTCGAGCAGTTCAGTCCTACGCATCCCGGGGGCGCCGTCGGACGGGCTCGCCCTAAGCGAGGCCAGAACACAGGAGAGTCAGAATGAAGGTGCACTCGTATGCTCTGCATGCCAAGGAAGATCTTCGGGTTCTTGAATGGGACGCGCCGGAGGTCGAGCCTGGTGGGGTGCTTCTTCAAGTGAACGTCTGCGGGATCTGCGGTTCGGACCTGCGCATGTTCTACGAAGGCCCGTCTCCTCGCTACACGCTTCCGATTGTTCTCGGCCACGAGTTCACGGGCACCATCGTCCAGACCGGCTCGAACGCCAAGGGCTTCAAGGCCGGCGATGTTGTTGCCGTGGCCCCTCTCATCCCGTGTATGAGCTGCCGTCCGTGCAGCCGCGGTCAGGATAACCTGTGCGAGCGTGGGCTGGTGATCGGAACTCATATCGCTGGTGGAATGGCGGACCACTTCTATGTCCCTGAACAGATGGTCAGCGCGGGGGGTCTGGTGAAGGTCCCCCAGGGCACCGATCTGCGTGCCGCAGCCTTGACCGAGATTGTTGCCTGCTGCCTGCATGGCATCCGACAGACAGGTTTCCAGCTCGGCGACAAGGTCTTGATTGTCGGGGAGGGGCCTGTCGGACTGGCGCATCTGCAACTCCTGCGAATGATGGGGGCTCTTGAGATCGTGGTCACCGGGGTAACCCAGAAACGCCTCAAGCTGGCCGAAGAGCTGGGAGCAACCGTTGCCCTGGATGTCGCCAAGAACGACCTGAAGCAGTTTGCCCAAGGCAAAGGCTTCAAACCGGATCTGGCCATCATCGCCGCTCCGGTCATGCCGGTCTCCGAGCTGGCTCTTGAGTTGGTTCGCCCAGGCGGGTCGATCCTCCTGTTCAGCGGCTATCCGTATGGGACCACGATGAGCATCGACGCCTACCGGTTCCACTACGCCGAGAAACACATCCACGGTAGCATCGACTGCAACATCCGGGATTTTCAAAACGCGGCCGAGTTACTTCCCAGACTGAACATGGGCGAGTTGATCACTCAGACATTCCCGTTGGAGGATACTCCCCAGGCCTTCCGCGCCGCGCGCGCACAGGACGCGATCAAGACCATGATCGAGCCCTAGGAGCTTGAAGAGGGGAGCGTCCGCGGTAAGGCGACTCGGGCTGCGGGCGTCGGGCTTCCGGACAGCGCGGACGGACACGGTTCTGCGCGTTGCCGATGTCTCACGGAAATCTGCCTGAGTTGGCCCTGCCGGGCATGAGCGCCGGCGACCTTGAGGTCGTATGCCGACATCCCTTGAACGCGTGCTCACGGCTCTGCACCGTGGAACCCCAGATCGAGTCCCGACCTTCGAATGGGAGGTCGATGATCGTGCCATCGCCGCCCTGACACCCGGAGGCGATCTGTTCGATTTCGTCGAGTGGGCTGACCTGGATGGAGTGGCCATCTTCGCCGACGAACGCAAGCGCCACCTTACGGAGACAGTCTATGTCGATGAATGGGGGGTGACCAAAGCAAAGACCGAAGAGTATTATCCGGTCCCGATCGACGCCCCGCTCAAACAACCGTCGGACCTGAAGGGATTGAAGATCCCCGACCCTCTTTCCGAATGGCACTTCGAGACACTCTCCCGCGCGGTGGATCGATTCAAGGGCAAGCGGGCAATTGTCTTCCGCGCACAGGATGCTTACTCGATTCCGCGTTATCTGCGTGGGGTGGAGTCGGCCCTGACGGATTTCATCCTGAACCAGCAGTTGCTGCGAGACCTGGTCGAGATCGCCATCGAGTACAACTCGGCCCTCGCCTCCCGGGCGATCGCCCTCGGGGCCGATGCGATCTTCATGTCCGACGACTATGCCGACAACCGCGGCCCCATGATGTCCCCGCGACACTTCCATGAGTTCCTTTTCCCCGGGCTCAGCCGCGTCGTTGAAGCGATCCACGCCGCCGGAGCCCCGGCTATCAAGCATACCGATGGCAACGTCAAGCCCATCCTCGATGACTTGCTCGCCTCCGGGATCGATTGCCTCGATCCGCTGGATCCCTTAGGGGGAATGGACCTGGCCGAGATGAAGACCCGGGTCGCCGGGCGTGTCTGTCTCAAGGGCAATGTCAACATAGGGGGACCGCTGTCCTTAGGGTCCACCGACGAGGTGCGGGCCGAGACGCTGGCCTGCTTGCGCGCCGGCATGCCCGGCGGCGGGTATATCCTCTCGACATCCAACAGCGTCATGGCCTCCGTGAAACCGGAGAACTACATGGCCATGCTTCACACTCTGCGCGAATTCGGCAGCTACTGACTCCATTGAAGATGAGGGACGGGAGACAATGAAGCAGACCGGAGACCGAAGACGGGAGACCGGGGAAGGTCTCTGACAAGGTCAATTGGATCGGTCTCCGATCTCCCGTCTCCGGTCGTCTGTCGTCCTTCGTCTGCCGTCCATCGTTAGCCGCTGGGCGAGCATCAGCCGGGGCCCGATTCACTGCTACAATCCAAGAGATGGACCTCGACCCCCCGCTCATCCGCGCGCCCGATTTCCCACTATCGAGTTGGATCAACACTCCGGGACCACTCAGCCTCGCTGATCTGAGAGGCCGGGTCTTGTTGGTCGACTTCTGGGATTTCACCTGCATCAATTGCCTGCGCGGCCTGCCCTATCTGCGGGAATGGCAGGCGCGTTACGAGGAAGCAGGATTGACGATCATCGGTGTCCACACGCCCGAATTCGCCTTCGCCCGCAATCTGTCCGTTGTCCGATCGGCCGCCGGCCGGCTGGGAGTGCGCTACCCGGTCGTCCTCGACAACGACCAGCAGCTCTGGACCGCCTATGCAACGAACTGTTGGCCGACGCGCCACTTGATCGACCCTGAAGGCTACCTCCGCGCAAAGCGAGAAGGAGAGGGCGGGTACGGCGACACCGAGAGAGCGATTCACGAGCTCTTACGCGAGTGGACGCCCGATGTGACCCTGCCCGACCCCGTGGCTCCCATCCGAGCCGAAGACGCCCAGGGTGCGGTCTGCCTCCCTGTCACGCCCGAGCTCCAATCGGACTCGCTCGGCAACGGGGCACTATCTGTGGTGGAGGCGACTGACCTGAAGATCCCAGTCGAACGATCGGAAGGCCGAATCTACGCGGGTGGACGCTGGCGCGAGGTTGGGGATGGGATGATCCTCGAGTCTGAGGGCGGGGCTCTGGTCATTCCCTACAACGCCGCATCCGTGCAAGTTGTCCTTGCGCCGGCGGTCAATCCGGAAGGTCCGGCGCCGGACCCGCCTCTTGTGGTCGAGATCTCTCAGGACGGCAAGCCCCTGCCCCCAGATCAATTCGGCGAAGACGTCAGCTTGCGCGGCGGCGTTTCACGAGTAGCTATCGACGGGCCCCGGCTGTACAACCTGGTCAGGGACACGAACACGGGCCATCACGAGCTCCGCCTGGACATCCCACAACCCGGCTTGGTCTACTACGCCTTCAGCTTCGGGAGCTGCCTGGCTCCCCAAACCGAGCCTGCCACCGCCCCTACGGAGTGAAATCGTGTTGCGAGCGATCCTCATCTACCTCTCGAAGGCCAAGTGGGCCCGCCGCCTGGTGACCGGGTGGGGATTCGCGCGCCGGGCCGCGGCCAGATTCGTCGCCGGTGACACACTCGAAGAGGCACTCGGAGCTATCCGCCGGTTGAACGCCATCGGATTGAGCGCAACCCTCGATCACCTCGGTGAGAACGTCACAAACGCCGAAGAGGCCAGCCGGGCAACAGACGACTACATCCTTCTCCTGGACGCGATCCGAGAGCCCGAGTTCCGCGCCAACGCCTCGCTTAAGCTTACCCAACTCGGACTGGGCCTGGACTACGAGATGGCCTTGAGCAATATGCGTTGCATCGCCCGTCAGGCGGCCTCGTTTGGGACTTTCGTGCGAATCGATATGGAAGACTCTCCAACGGTCGACCGGGCTCTCCACATCTATCGAGCCTTGCACGAGGAGGGCTTCACGAACATCGGGCTTGTGATCCAATCCTATCTGTATCGGAGCCGGGAGGACACGGCCAAGCTGGTTGCAGAGGGGACGCGCTTGCGACTCGTCAAAGGCGCCTACAAGGAGCTGGCCGATGTCGCCTACCCCCGGAAAGCCGACGTCGACCGCTGTCTCGATGATCTGGCGCGCATGGCGATCGATGCCGCCCTGGATCACGGGGCTGAGCCAGCGACGAGTGACGGACGGGTGCCCCCGCTGACGGCGATCGGGTCGCATGATGAGAAGCGGATCGCCTATGCCCGAAAGTATGCGCAAATGGTCGGTCTGCCCAAGTCGGCCCTTGAGTTTCAAATGCTGTATGGAATCCGCCCTGATCTTCAGCGTCGACTTGCCGAAGAAGGGTATCCGGTTCGGGTCTACGTCCCCTTCGGGACCGAGTGGTATCCTTATACCGTCCGCCGTCTGGCCGAACGACCGGCCAACGTCTGGTTCTTCCTGTCGAATCTGTTCCGTCGCTGAGTTGCACCGCGATCCACCGGTCCTCAGACGCGGTCTGCTCGGCGATCTTGTGATTTCCCTCCGCCCGCCGGAGTATTCGTCGATCTTCGGAGGACGGCATCGACGCTCGGGGGGACCGGAGCAGAGAGGGGAATGCCTCCTTATCTTATTGACAAAGTCGTGCTCGTTACCGGTGCTGCTCATCGTCTCGGCCGTGAGATCGCCCTCCGTCTCGCCGACGAAGGCTGTCAGGTCGTCGTCCACTACCATCAGGCGGAGGCCTCAGCCGCCGCCACGGTCGACGATATTCGGCGGCGCGGACTGGAGGCCATTCCCGTCTCCGCTGACTTGCGGAGCCTCTCGGGGATCGACAGCCTGTTTGCGACGATCGATCGGTCTGTCGGGAGCCTGGACTACCTCGTGAACTCGGCCGCCGTCCTCGAGCCGGTGGATCTACTCGGCGCAAGTGAGGCGGACTGGCAGCGCACGATCGATCTCAATCTCAAGGGCGCTTTCTTCTGCCTGCAGCGCGCGGCCGAGCGCATGCAAGACAATGGCGGGGCGATCGTGAATATCAGCGACGTTGCCGGGCTGCGCCCGTGGAAACGATACCCCGTGCATTCAATCAGCAAAGCTGGCGTGGAAATGTTGACGCGCGTGGCTGCCCTTGCGCTGGCCCCCCGGGTGCGGGTAAATGCAGTCGCTCCAGGGCTGGCCATGAAGCCCGAGACCATGACGGAAGAAAGATGGCTGGCTTTGGCAGACTCGGTCCCTCTGCGCAAGGCGGGCTCTCCGGCCGACATCGCCGACGCGGTCATCTTCCTGTTCAAGCACGAGTACATCACCGGCGAAACGTTAGTCGTGGACGGAGGCTATCGCCTTGTCTGAAGACGAATTCGAGGTCAGCCTCGGGCGAATTCGAGAACGCCTGTCGAGCGAGGGCGAGAAGACCGCCGAGTTCTTCGAGGCTCTCACCGAGGCGGACTGGGATCAGCAGGTGTATACCACCGGTTCCGGCTGGAGGGTCAGCCAGCTTCTGGCCCACTTCATATCGGCCGAAAGAACATTCGAGATATTCATCCGGGATGTCTTGAAAGGCGGGCCGGGTGCGCCGAGGGACTTCGATATCGATGCCTTCAACGAGTCTGAGGTGCCCGAGCTGCAAGCCCCCAGATCCGAGTTGATCCGGACCTACCGCAGCACTCGCCGGCGAACACTCGAGCTGCTCGACGAGGTCGATTCCACCGACCTTCTGAAGCGGGGCTATCACCCCTGGTTCGGTGATTCGCAGCTCGATGACATGCTCAAGCTCATCTACCGTCACAACATCATCCACTTGCGCGACATACGTAGAGCCTTGAAGTCCCATGCGCCGGTCCCGCACCTGGACGTCATCCCGCCGGCGGCCACGGCCGGAAGGGAAGATAGATGAATGACCGCCCCTTCAGGTGTCTTCAACATCCATGACTTGTATGCCCGTCCGGTCTCCTCAATCTCGACTGAACTCGGCGAAGTCTGGCACTTGCTCCGTTTTGAGGACCATTTGCTTCGCCGATTCGGACTGGCAGAACTTGTGCGGGCGTTGCCGGGCGCCTCACCCAGGTTGCGCGCCCGACCGGCAGCAGACGAGATCTGGATCTTGATCGAAGGAACCGCCGAGTTCGTTTGGCGGGACACGCGTTCTGGCTCCCCCACCCAAGGCCGGGAAGACCGCCTAGAGTACACCGAGCCAACCCTCGTTCTCGTTCCATTCGGCGTGGCTTTCGGCTTCCGCACAAGGAAGGGACCGGCCACGCTGCTTCGAATCGCCACACATACCGAGGGCGAAGAAGATATCGCAATCTTCCCTTGGGAAAGCGCATGATTTCGCGGACGCGCCGGGTGTGGCTGTTTGTCGTATTGAGCCGGCCGCATTTCTTGCTGGGTGGATTTGCCTTGTTCGGCCTGGGGGCAGCGATTGCCCGCTATTTAGGTAACGAGGTCGATGCGGGGATGTATGTGTACGGCCAGGCACTTGTGACCTTCGGCCAACTCATGACCCACTACTTGAACGAATACTACGACGGCCCCGCGGACAGCCAGAACCCGCGCCGGACTCCATTCTCCGGGGGCAGCGGAGCCATCGGCCCGGGGCTGCTCTCCCGAAGGACGGCGCAGTCTGCGGCCATCATCTGTCTGGCCATCATGGGGATTCTTGCCTCGGCGCGGCTGATCCGTGGGGACGTACCGCTGGTCGCCTGGCTGCTTTTCCTGCTCCTGCTCTTCGGAGCCTTCTTCTATAATGCGCCTCCGCTCCGATTAGTCTCGAGCGGGTACGGTGAGCTCACCGCCGCTCTCACGGTCGGCGGGATCGTTCCAAGTTTCGCCTTCGTCCTGCAGACAGGCCAACTGCACCGGATCCTGTTCATGAGCACTGCCCCGCTGATCGCGCTGTGCTTCGCTATGCTGATCACCTTCGAGCTTCCGGACTACTATACAGACGCGAGATTCGGGAAGAGCAATCTCCTTGTCCGAATTGGATGGCAGAACGCGATGCGTTTGCACGACCTGGCAATCCTCTTCGCCATTCTGAGCTACATCCTGGCGTACATTTCTGGGTTCCCAATGCGCGTGGCCCTCGGAGCTGCGATCGCTGTCCCGCTGGCGTTGGCCCAGATCTGGCAGATGGGCCGCCTGCGTGCCGGCTTCAAGCCTCATTGGCGAACCCTGACCATGGTCGGATTGGGCCTGTTCAGTCTGGCGGCTTATATCGAGCTCGTCGGTTTCCTGCTAAGCTGACATGCCCGAATTCCTCAAGGTCTTGCCTCCCGCGGAAGCGCTAAGACGTTTCCTGGAAGCCTTGCCGAGAGAGCCGAGCATCGAAACCGAACGGGTTTCGACCGCCGAGGCGCTGGGGCGTGTCCTCGCCGATTCGGTCGCCGCCCCTCATCCACTGCCGCCTTTCCCTCGCACGACCGTCGACGGCTATGCCGTCCGGGCCGCCGACACCTTCGGCGCAAGCCCGTCGCTACCTGCGTATCTCTCGGTCGCCGGCGAGGTGGTCATGGGTCGGCGAGCCGAGATTGCGCTCAATCGAGGACAGGCGGCCTTGGTCCACACCGGAGGGATGATCCCGTCCGGGGCCGACGCCGTCGTGATGGCGGAGGATTGTCAACAGGCCCGCCAACACGAAATCGAAGTCCTGAAGCCCGTTTCCGTCGGGCAGAATGTCCTTCAGACCGGTGAGGATGTCAAGGCCGGCGAGCTTGTTCTTGAGCGCGGGACGATCCTCCGGTCGCAAGAGATCGGTGGGCTGATGGCTCTCGGGGTCGTCGAGATCGGCGCGTTTCGACAACCCCGAGTGGCGATCCTTTCGACCGGCGACGAGGTCGTTCCACCGGAGAGCGAGCCGGCGCCGGGTCAGATCCGCGATGTCAACACGTACACTCTCTCGGCCCTCGTATCCGGTGCCGGGGGAGTCCCCGTTCGGGCGGGGATCATTCCGGACGGCATCGATGCCCTCCTCGAGGCTGCCACGCGGGCACATCAAACCTCGGATATGATCATCGTCACCGCCGGGTCGTCGGTAAGCGCGCGTGATGTGACGGCTGACGTCATCCAACGCCTTGGCCGACCGGGTGTGCTGGTCCACGGCGTTTCGATCAAGCCCGGCAAGCCAACCATCCTGGCCGTCGCCTCCGGCAAGCCGATCATCGGACTCCCAGGAAATCCGGTAAGCGCATGGATTGTGGCCGGTTTATTCCTCACGCCTCTGATCCGGCGCTTACAAGGGGTGACCGGACCGCTCCTGACGCCGACACTCCGCGCCCGCCTTTCGACCAACGTGCCCTCGGAGGCAGGTAGAGAGGACTATGTGCCTGTTCGACTTGAAGTCACCCCGGCCGGTCTCGTCGCTGAGCCGGTCTACGGCCGCTCGAATCTGATCTTCACCCTTGTGCGAGCCGATGGATTGGTCGTCATCCCGCCGGCGACAACCGGGTTGGATGCCGGAGCCGAGGTTGAGGTCCGGCTGATTTGAATGGATGCCCAAGGCGGATTCCTCAGCGGAGGGTCAGTCCACCGGACACCCCAGTCAAGCATCTGGCCACAGAAGGATAGCGTCATGTCAAGTTCGTTCTACTTGAAGGACATCCCCCTCGACGAGGCCTGGAGACGGCTGATCCAGGCCCTGGAGACGGCGGGGTTGTGGAGCCCGATCGGGTCTGAGGAAATCGCCACCGAAAACGCGTTGGGGAGAGTGACGGCCGAACCGGTATGGGCACGTCTTTCCTCGCCGGGTTACCACGCCGCGGCCATGGACGGTTACGCCATCCTGGCTGGAGCCACCGAAAACGCCAGCGATCGCAGCCCCGTGGTCCTCAGCCTACCGGACCAAGCGAAGTACGTCGACACCGGAGATCCTCTGCCTGACGGTTGCGACAGCATTGTTCCGATCGAAGAGGTCGAGCCGGTCGGTCCGCGGCCAGACGGGCGGGCCACCGAGGCGATCCGCCTCAGGCACTCGGTAGCGCCATGGGCCCATGTCCGGCCGATGGGGGAGGACATGGTGGCCACCGAACTCGTCCTGCCAGCGGGTCATGTCCTCCGGCCGGTGGATCTGGGCGCCATCGCCGGATGCGGTCATGCCCGCGTTCGCGTTCGTCGGCGTCCGAGGGTTGCAGTGCTGCCGACCGGGACGGAGCTCGTTCAAGTTGGGGCAGAAACAGGGCCGGGACAAATTGTCGAGTACAACTCCGTTGTTCTGTCGGCCCAGGTCGAATCCTGGGGTGGGCAGCCCACCCGACTTCCGATCGTGGACGACAATGAAGACCACATCCGGGAGGCCGCAGCGAAGGCGGCCTTGGAACACGACCTGGTGTTGATCAACGCCGGGTCATCTGCCGGAATCGAGGACTACACCGCCCGGGTCGTCGAGTCCCTCGGACAGCTCCTGGTCCACGGGGTTGCCGTCCGCCCGGGGCATCCGGTCATCCTGGGCATGCTCGACCGCGCCTCCGCACTCCGCCAGGTCGGCGAGGCGGGTCGTTCTCTCCAAGAGGGAGCGAGGCAAATCCCGGTGATCGGTGTGCCGGGTTTTCCCGTCTCAGCCGCGCTCACCGGCGAGATCTTCGTCGAGCCTCTGCTGTCGCGCTGGCTTGGCCGCGCCCCCGCCCAACCTCAATCCCTGCAGGCAACACTCACCCGGAAGGTCCATTCATCGATGGGTGATGATGAATATGTCCGGGTAACCGTCGGCAAGGTTGGCGATCGGACGATCGCCGCGCCGCTGTCGAGAGGTGCCGGCGTGATCACTTCGCTGGTGCGCGCCGACGGGATCGTCCTAATCCCGGCCGGAAGCCAGGGGGTCGAGGCCGGAGAAAGCGTAACGGTCCAGCTCTACCGCACACCCGGGGAGATCGAGCGTACGATCGTTGTGCTTGGCTCGCATGATCTTACGATCGACCTGATGTCGCAGTTCCTCGCCGGGCGCGGGCGCCGGCTGGCCTCGGCCAATGTCGGCAGCCTGGGAGGGCTGGTCGCTTTGCGGCGCGAGGAGGCCCATCTCGCCGGGTCGCACTTACTTGATCCCGAGACAGGTGAATACAACCTGCCTTACCTCGAGCAATACCTGCCTGGTGTGGCGGTTATCGTGGTGGCGCTTGTGGATCGGTCGCAAGGCTTGTTGGTTGATAAGGGGAATCCCAAGGACATCCGAAGCCTGGAGGACCTTACCCGGACGGATGTCACTTTCGTCAACCGGCAGCGCGGCGCGGGCACGCGCCTTCTACTCGACCACAACCTGGGAAGGCTCGGCCTTCCATCGGAAAGCATCCGAGGCTACGAGCGGGAAGAATACACTCACCTGGCAGTCGCAGCCGCAATCGCTTCCGGGCGGGCCGACACCGGGATGGGGATACAGGCGGCCGCCTCGGCGCTCGAACTGGATTTTATCCATCTGGCCGATGAACGCTACGACCTCGTCATCCCGAAGCAGCACTACACCGGGATCATCCTGGCACCTCTGCTTGAGCTACTCCACGATGCAGGCTTCCGTGATGCGGTGCAGGCTCTGCCCGGATACGGTGCGAGTCGAATGGGCACGGTGATCGCCGAGATAGGAGGCGCGTAGGCCGGATCGGGCGGCTCCCTCCAAGCCAAGGGGGGGTGTGCGGAAACGGGAGAAGGGGCCGGCT
>Ga0209341_10000276_pt1 | contig 52578 bp, 52 predicted proteins | sample RifCSP13_2_FD_184020 | JGI IMG/M metagenome (GOLD analysis project Ga0209341, IMG submission 184020) | Soil microbial communities from Rifle, Colorado - Rifle CSP2_sed 13_2 (SPAdes) (version 2) | ecosystem: Environmental > Terrestrial > Deep subsurface > Rock core/Sediment | place: Rifle...
CTTAAGGAACGGCGTCCGCTGCGGACTCCGCGATGACCGGAACAGGAAGGAAAGGCTCTAGGACCCTCCAGCGCGGCCAACAGAAGAGCAGGAAGTGGAAGCGCAGGCGGCAGCGTCGCGGTCGGGCGAAGGCGGTTGAACACCCATCGCGGTGAGACGGCCGCGCGCCTCGACTCGGAAGCGGTTCGCCCAGGTCACGAGGTCCCTCGGTCCGGGGGACCCCTGGGGGGCATGGGCCCTAGACCCGCATCAATTCGAGGGGGAGATCGCGGCAGAGGCGGCGCGCGCTGGATTCCCCGAAGGCGATCGTGTCGATGAGCGCGGAGACTCCTGCGTCCCGCGGCAGGAAGGCGATGCCCTCGTAGTTCACGACCATGCCGGGCACGAAGCGTCCGTCGCCCGGATCCTTCAGGGGTTCGTACACGAACTGGCCGACCCAATCCGGCGAGAAGGCGATCCCGAGCTCGTACCCGCCCCAGAACCACATCCGCTCCTCGATGCCGGCCTTCGCGTAGTACGCCTTCAGCGCACGGAGGAGCCGTCTCACCGGCAGGTTCGGCTCGATGACCCCTTCCAGGACGTCGAACGCTCCCGCGGCGAGACGCACGGCCCGCTCGACGGCCGGATCCGGCTTCCCGACGGAGAAGGTCCTGGCCACGTTCACATGGTATCGGTTGTACACCCCGCACAGATCCGTGATGACGAGATCCCCCTTCCGGATCCTTCGTCGGGAGGCCAGCGCATGGATGCATGCGCTCCTCGGTCCCGAGGCCACGGGGATCGTGATCGCGGGGTTCTCCCCGCCCGCGGCGGCCATCGCGCGCATGATCTCCCCCCACACCTCGAGTTCCGTGGCCCCGGGTCGAATCGCCTCCCGACAGGCCTGGATGCCGACCTTGGCGATCGTGGCGGCCCGTTCCATGCAGGCGAGCTCGAGGGGCGATTTCACCCTCCGCAGGTCCCGCAGGAGGGCCGTGCAGTCGACGACGCGGCAACCCCGTCTCTCGAGTTCGCCCTGGAAGATCTCGCCCACGGCCCGGTTGGGACGATAGCTCCACCGTTCCAGCCCCACGGTTCCCGGGAGCCATCCGTCGTCTCCCAGGTTCGAGGCGATCCACCTCGGCATGTCGGACCACGGTTCCCGGTCGAGGCGGAACCCGCGGATGTCCCTCGCCACGGACGTGTGGCGCACGAGGAGATACTCGTCCTCGACCTCGAACATGATGAAGGGGTCCCGATCCCGGTGCACGGCGATGCCCGACGCCGGGTACCAGTCCTGGGAACCCTGGGCCTGGTACCACTCGCTCCGATATCCGCTGAGGTAGTACATGCTCTCGGGAGAGGAAAGGAAGACGAGGTCGAGGCCGTTCTCCTTCATCGCCACGCGGAGGCGCGCCAGGCGGCGGTCATACTCCCGCGTCGGGAACGGGATGTCCCGTTCCGTGAGCTTCCAATCCCGCAGCATCCTCCGAATCCCCGTCGCCTTGACCCTCCTCGGATCCATGGAACAAGCCTCCTCGGCGCTCATGCGGTCCTGCGGGACACGTCGCGCGAGGTCCGGCTGGCTCGACGAGCGTCTCCCCGCCATCGTGCCCGGCGTGGCATGAGACCGAGTGTGTATGTCGTTTTCGATTGACTTCGGCAGGCGACGGTGTCTCTGAATCAAGACGAATGAATCGTCACGGGCGTGCGTCTCCCCATCCCCTGGTCCGGGGCGCCACCGCGTGCGGACCTCGTCCCGGCACGTTCCTCCGGAGAGCCCGTTTCACGAGCCTCCTACGTGCGTCGGGCCGGGGGTCGGCCTTTATCCTCCCTTTTCGGTTACCCTAACCCGGGGCCGAGGGGGTTCCGAACGAGTGAACGAGAAGGTGGGCGCAGAACTCAGGAGCCAGGTTCGGGGAGAGGTCATCGAGTCGGGCGACGCGCGCTACGACGAGGCGCGCACGGTGTACAACGCGATGATCGACAGACGTCCGGCCTTCGTCGTGCGATGCACGGGCGTGGCGGACGTCATCGCGGCCGTCAAGGCGGCCCGCGCGGGCGGCCTGAACGTGGCGATCCGAGGCGGCGGCCACAGCGTCCCGGGCTTCGGGACGGCCGATGACGCCGTCGTCCTGGACCTCGGGCGGATGAAGGGGATCCGGGTCGACCCCGCGGCGAAGACCGTGCGGGCGGAGGGCGGCTGCACGTGGGGTGACTTCAATCACGCGACCTACGCGTTCGGCCTCGCGACGACGGGCGGCATCATCTCGACGACGGGGATCGCGGGGCTCACCCTGGGCGGCGGGATCGGCTACCTCACCCGGGGCTTCGGGCTCACCCTCGACAACCTGATCTCGGCGGACGTCGTCCTCGCGGACGGCTCCTTCGTCACGGCGAGCGAGCACGCGAACGCGGACCTCTTCTGGGCCCTGCGCGGGGGCGGCGGGAACTTCGGCGTCGTGACGAACTTCGAGTTCCGCCTCCACCCGGTCCGGGACATCGTCGGCGGGCCCATGTTCTTCGAGGTCGAGGACGCCCCGGACGTGATCCGGGCGTACGATGCGTACATCACGAAGGCCCCGCGCTCGCTCGGCGCGTTCTTCGCGTGGCAGATCGCCCCGCCCCTGCCGTTCATCCCCGAGGACCGCCACGGCGACACGTTCTGCGCCCTCGTCGCGTGCTGGGCCGGACCCGAGACGGAGGCGGACAAGGCAATCGCGCCGCTGCGCGAGGCGGCCGACGTCGTCGCGGAGCACGTCGGGCGCATGCCCTACCCCGCCCTGAACGCCGCGTTCGACGGGCTCGTCCCTCCGGGGCTCCAGCACTACTGGAAGGCCGTCTTCGTGAAGGAGCTCACGGACAAGGCCGTCGACGCGCACATGGCCCACGGGCCCAAGATCCCCGTGATGAACTCGACGATGCACATCTACCCGATCAACGGCGCGGTCCACGACACGGCCGAGGACGCGACGGCGTTCGGCCACCGGGACGCGAAGTACGCGACGGTCATCGCGGGCATGTGGCCGGACCCCGCGGAGAACGAGGCCAACATCAAGTGGGTCCGGGACTACTACAACGCCCTCGCCCCCCACTCGGAGAAGGGCGGGTACGTCAACTTCGCCGCCGAGGACGACACGGATCGCGTCGGGGCCAACTACGGCAAGAACTACGCCCGCCTCCGCGGCATCAAGGGGAAGTACGACCCGGGGAACCTCTTCCGATTCAACCAGAACATCGCCGCGTCGGCGTGACGCGGTCTCCCGGGATTCAACGGATCCGTGCGGGATCCGTTCGCTCCCTCCCTTCGCCCGCGGACCCGCCAGGAGTTCGTGACGATCCGGAGGGATCGCCCTCGGGTGACGGCGATCCGGGTTTGACCACCTTAGGTCTTTTCGGCGACCCGAATCAACCACATGTGGTCTTTATGTGTCGCGGCCCGTACGCTCCCTTAAGTGTGAGGACCCCGTAGGGACGAGCGAAGGTATTTTAAATGCCAAGCGAACTAGTCGGAAGAAGCGTCATCTTCGTCAAGGTGGCGCCGGGATATGTAGAGCGAACGTTGACGAGCCTTCGGGCCAAGCCGAACGTGACGAAGGCCGAGGCCGTCTTTGGGCGTCATGACATCGCCGTCGCGGGCAGCTTCCGGGACGCGGACGAGCTGCGCACATTCCAGTCCGAGGTCCAGTTGATGGACCGGGTCCGGAGCTTCCGGAGCTATCCAGCGCTCCAGAACTGGACCCAGAAGGGGAGCGACGGCCACGCGAGCAACGCGTACCTCCTCATCCGCACGACGGACACGCAGAAGACGATGGGCGAGCTCAAGACCGTGCCCGAGATCCGGGAGATCATCGGCACGACCGGCGACTCGGACATCGTGGCCCGCATCAGCGCGGACAGCCGCGAGGACCTCTTCGAGACGATCGTGAAGAAGGTCCACGGGATGCCCGGCGTGCTCTCGACCGAGACCCTCCCAACGTTCTCGAAGTACTGAACATCGACCTAGGGGCGGCCCAATCCGGTTCGTCCCGCTTTTTGTTCGCCGTCCCCTGGGGACGGCCCTCGGCCGCCATCGTTCCCCGCATCCGGGACCGGGTGCGGTCCACGGTTCTACTGCCCCTTCCACCGACCCTCGACTCCCGTCCCGTCGTCCTCGGGCCTCGTCCTCAAGGGGGTCGATTCGCCGCCCCGGGGACTCCCGGCGACGAAGCCAACTATAATAAGGCACGAGTCAGGTGCCCCCGGGCCGGATGCGCCGGGATTTGCGCCTCTGGCCCCCGGAGCGGTTTCTCTGGCCAAGATCAGGATCGAGAACGTCGTCGCCTCGACGTCCCTCGGGAACGAGCTCGACCTCAAAGCGATCGCCCTCGCCCTCGGCGGCGCAGAGTACGAGCCGGAGCAGTTCCCCGGGCTCATCTACCGCCTGAAGGAACCGAAGACGGCGATCCTCCTCTTCCGGAGCGGAAAGGTCGTCTGCACGGGCGGGAAGAGCCTCGAGAGCGTGAAGACGGCGATCGCCCTCGTCGGGCGCCAGATCGAGGCCGCGGGGATCCCGGTCGCCAAGGACCCGGAGATCGTCGTCCAGAACATCGTCGCCTCGTCGGACCTCGGGGCGCAGATCGACCTCAACGCGATTGCGATCTCCCTCGGCCTGGGGAACGTCGAGTACGAGCCGGAGCAGTTCCCCGGGCTCGTGTACCGGCTCGCGGAGCCGAAGGTCGTCGTCCTTCTCTTCGGGAGCGGGAAGCTCGTGTGCACGGGGGCCCGGAAGCCCTCCGACGTCGAGCTCGCGGTCGAGAAGATTGCGGCCGAGTTGAAGTCCGCCGGGCTCCTCCATTGATCCCGCGTCCGCCCGTGGCCGCGGCCCTCCGGGATTCGTACGAGCCCTTATAGGGGACGGGGCCGTGGCGCCGTCCGCATGGCGAAGGCCGAGTTGTCCGGGACCGTGATCTCGTTCCGTCAGAGCAAGCACCGGCAGGACAGCCGCCAGACGATCGTCCACCTCGCCCGCCGGGAGCCCACGGAGGGACTCCTCGGCGCTCGGGTCGTTTGGCGTCGCAAGGACGGCCTTCGGATCCTCGGCCGGGTCGTGGCCGGACACGGGACCAAGGGCGCCCTCCGCGTGCGGTGGAGCCGGGGGTTTCCTCCTCAGGCCCTCGGCTCCCCCGTGACGATCCTTCGTTAAGCCGACGCGCCCCCCGGTCCGCCCGCAGGCCCCTGCCGCGACGCCTCCCGTCCCTCCCGGGCCCGGCGGGGGTGCAGCCCTCGAGCCCATGATTCAAATAGCTCGTGTCTCCTCCCGCGCCCATGGCGCGCAAGAAGGTCCGTCTCACGCGGGCGGGTCGGCGGCGAGCCCGCCGCCGCGCGGGCGCGGGACCGTCCCATCGAGTCAAGCGACGGCGCCCCCGGTAGGCCTTCGGCCCCCACGATCGAGTCCGGCCAGAGGGCCGAGGGCCCGTCCCGGCGGCCACTAGGTAGGACAAAGGACTATACGCCACGGCCGCCCTTGCCCCTTCACAAGCATCCCTCCACAACGGGGCGCCCGGGCTTGTCGGCGAGCGATCGCCGCCGGGACGCCCCTTTTATTGTCCTTGAACCTTGATGGGCTGGTGGGCGCCGCCCGCGGAGGGTCCGGGCCGACCGAGGATCCCGCGACGGGCAAGCATTTGTACGGCGACTGCATGGAGGCGTTCCATGAAGAAGGCGCGGCGAGGCCCCTCGAAGCCGAAGGCGCGGAAGGCGATGGACACGAGGGTCGACGACCTCCGCAAGAAGATCCTCCATCTCGATCCGTACTCCGGGTGGTTCCCCTCGGGCGCCACGAAACGGGTCATGAACATCGTCGACGCGGACCTGGAGGCGATCGGCGAACTGGAGACGGGCAGCGATGGGTTCGTGCAGCTCGCGGTCCTCGTGGGACGGCGCTTCGTCCGGATCTCCTACTATCCCGGCCAGCCCCACGCGACCCTCAGCACGATCATCCTCGAGAAGTGACCTCGGGGCCGTCGACGCGCCCCCGCGCCCGCGGGGCCCTCCGCCCAGGACGACTACAGGCGGTCCCAATCGTCGCGCGACGGGCCGACGATGTCCTCGAGCTCCTCGAGCTTGAGCCCGGACAGCTCGTTGCGCGGGACGCCTGGCCGCCATCCCGGGGTCCGGAGGCTCCCGTCCCGGAAGGGGGCGAAGCGATACGTCGCGGGGCGCCCCGTGTCCGTCATCCGGACGACCTCCGCGCTCCCGTTCTCCGTGAGGACCTGCATCAGGGTATGGAGGTCCGCGGCCGACAGGCTCGGGAAGCGACCCTGCGCGAGCCGGGACAAGGCGCGGGTCGAGACCTGTCTCCCCGCGAGGTCCTGTGCGAACTCGAAGGCATCGTACAGGTCGTAGGGCCAAAGCCAGTTCGCCGTCGGCGGCGCAGGAGCCTCGACGAAGACTTCCGTCGTCGGTCCGATCCTCTCCTGGAGTTCCAGGAACTTCCTCACGGACGGATCGCGACGGAGGGCCACGAGTTCGGCCGTCCACGCATCGACCTGCGATCGGACGTCCCACGCACGATCCTTCGGCGTCTCGAGCATTGATCCCACCCGTTCGGCGCCGGAATATGGGATATCCACTATATAGTAGTACCTATGTGATATCGCATGTCGCATATGCACCTGATGGGCGCGCGAAGGTTGATGTACCGGCAATCCATCCCGCGCTCCGAGGGTGGGCCTCTGCATCGGATCATCACGGTCTTCGGCAAGAAGGAGTTCGCGACGATCCAGACGTACTGCCGGCGGAAGCGCCTCAGCCTGTATGCGCTCGCGAAGACGGCGATCCGGGAGTACGTCCAACGCCATCCGTGACGCGAGGCCGTCGGACGCTCGGCCCCATCCGTCCCCTGTGCCGTGACGCGGCGACCCCCGGATCTCGGGTGCGCCTCAGGCCTTCCGCTTCCTCCGCGTCTCCCCACCCGCCTGCATCGCCCTCGCGTCCCCGGGGGCCGGGGCCGCGTCGTGGTCCGGCAGGAGGGCCTCCGCGTCCCGGACGGCCCGCACCCCGTACGCGCTCAGGCCCACGGCCGTCCCCAGGATCCCGCAGAGGACGAGCATGAGGGCGATCCCGGACCCGGGTCCTGTCCCCACGAGCCACCCGAAGGCCCCGGACAGACTTCCGCCCTCCCGGATGCCCGGCTCGAACACCCGGTCCGCCAGGGGCCCCGCGATCCCCATCGCGATGGGGATCGTGATCTGCGCGATGAGCCGTCGAGCCGCGAACACCCGCCCCTGGATGTCGGGCGGGACCTTCGCCTGCCAGATCGCCTGGTTCGACCCGTTGATGATCGGGATGAAGAAGGCGCTCAGGAAAGATCCCGCGGCCCACAGGGCCGGTCCCGGGCCCACGCCGATCAGGGTGAGCCCGAAGACCCCCTCGAGGGCCATCCCGCCGAGCACGCCGTGCACGCGCCGTTTCGGCCCGCCCCAGGAGCTCATCGCGACCCCCCCGACGACCCCGCCGATGGCCCCCGCGGACTGCACGCTCCCGAGGACGAGGGCATCGTTTCCCGCGCGGGCGAGGACCATCGGGGGGACGAGGGTGAAGCCGAGGGTGCCGATCAGGTTGACCGCGAAGAAGACGAGCTGGAGCCCGAGGAGGCTCCTCCGTCCCGCGATGTACCGGAACCCGAAGACGGACTCCTTCAGCAGTCCTCCCTGTGCGGCCCGCCCGGCCGCCGTCCGCGGGGGCTTCGGGATCTTCACGACGAGGAGGATCCCGATCGCCACCGAGAACGTCCCGATGTCGAGGAGCATGATCGCCGGGACGCCCGCCTGGATCCCCAGGAGCCCGAGGAGGGCCGCTGCCGCGACCGGCGCGAAGATGCCCGAGGCCGACTCGGCGACGGACAGGAGGCCGCTCGCCCGCCCGTACTGGGCCTTGGGGATCATCGTCGTCACGGCGGCGCTGTACGCGGGGAAGTGGAACGCCGCGAACGTCCCGGCCACGGCCCCCGCGAGATACCAATGCCAGATCTCCAGGGCGCCCGTGACGAACAGGGGCAGCATGACGACCGTCGTCAGGCCCTGGGCGAGGTCGCTCAGCATCATCGTGAGCCGGCGGTCCCATCGGTCCACGAGGGCCCCCGCGAGGGGGCTGAACAGGACCGTAGGGGCGAAGTAGAAGAGGGCCGCCAGGGCGAGGGTCGTCGCCTGGCCCGTGATCAGGTAGGCCCAGATCACGAGGGCGAACCCCGTCATCCCGCTCCCCAAGAGGGAGAAGACCTGGCCCACGAGGACGAGGAAGAAGGTCCGCATCCCGCGGGCCGCAGGGCCGCCGTCCGCCGGCCGGGCGCCGGTGGGGTGCACGGGGACGGACCGCGGGGCGGCTATTTAGGAAATCCCCTGGGCGGGCCTCGGGGGGACGTCGGGATCGGGCTCATCGCGACCGTCGCGGCGAGTTCCTCGATGTCCGATAGTCCCGCTCCATCGCGGCCGCGAACTTCCTCCAGGCCTGGAGGGTCGACGCCTCCCGCTGGGCCTTCGTGAGGGGCTTCGCCTCCTTCACGAGGGGCCGGCGTCTCCATCGGAGCTCGAGCTGGGTCCGGCCGTCGGCGAGGCTCGTCAGGGCGTAGTCCGCGACGACGTCCCTCCGGTTCCCCGTCCCCTCCATGTGCCAGCCCTTCGGCGGCTTCAGGGCGACGACGTCGCGCGACCAGAACCAGCCGTCGTCCTCTTCCTCGAGGTCCTCGAACACGACCTGGCGCGAGGTCCGCTCGATGATCTTCCTCCGGTACGACTCCCCTTCCAGGCGGGCATCCTCGGGCGTGAAGTCCGTGCACCACGCGAACGCGAAGTCGAGCGGCACGCGGAACGGGACGCGGACCCGGTACTCGGGACTCCAGGCTTGCGAGGATCTACTCTTCCCTGTCATGATGGCAGCTCCTCCGGTGACCCCGGGACGCCGGGAGGGCCGTGACGCGAGATAAGCCTTGCCGCGGCCTCGAGCAGGCGTCGCGCGAGGGATTCCCGGACATCGGGGCTAGACCCCCTCGATCCCGGGCCTCTTGTCCTCGATCGCCCGCTCCACGATCCGGCGTATGCGCCGCGTCCGCGTCTCCTCCCGCTTCGCGGACAGGACCCAGCGGATGCAGGCCGACCGGTAGGAGTCCCCCCATGCGCGGAAGTGGGCCCAGGCCTTCGCGTCCGCCTGGAGGGCGGATCGTAGGTCCTCCGGCATCGCCGGGACGCCGCTCGGGCGGGCCGCGGACGCCCACGCGCCGGTCCGCTTCGCCGTCTCGATCGCCGCGAGCCCTGGCGACCGCATCCTCCCCTCTCGCAACAGGCGCCCCGCCCGCCTCCGGTTCGCCTCGGACCACACGCTCCCCGGGCGCCTCGGGGTGAAGCGCTGGGCGAACGTCCGGTCGTCGTGGGCCCGGAGCTTCCCGTCGATCCAGCCGAAGCACAGGGCCTCCTCGAGGGCCTCCTCGTAGTGGAGCCCCTCCGCCACGGACTTCTTCGAGAGGAGGAGCACGGCCTCCGCCTCCGTTGCGTGGCGGGCCTCGAGCCAGCGTCTCCACTCCTCCGGGTCCCGGAACCGGAGCGTCCGTTCGTCGCCCATGGACGGGGGAAGCCTCCGGCCGGGAATGAACCTTGCCCGCCCGCGGACCCAACGCCTTTGTGGAGGGAGAGAGGACAAAGCCTCAGCCCGGCGGCTCCCATGCCGTCACGCCCCTCCCCGCCGCGGTCCTGTCCCGAGGCCCCCCGGGGATCCGCCCGCGGACCCGCCCCTCGAGCGCGCGGTTCCGTGCTCTCGGGGTGATCGAACGGGTGGCCCGCGCTCAAGCCTTAACTAGGCAGAGGCCCGTGGGGCCCCCTCCAGAGTCGTTCCCCATGGACGAATACTTCCGTACGAACCGCGAGATGTGGGACGAGCTCGTCGGCGTCCACGTGAGGTCGAAGGGCCCCCTCGGGTACAACGTGGACGACTTCCGGCGCGGGGGGACCGCGCTCCAAGCGGTCGAGCTCGAGGAGGTCGGCGACGTCGCCGGGAAGGACCTCCTGCACCTCCAGTGCCACTTCGGGCTCGACACCCTCTCCTGGGCCCGCCTCGGGGCCCGCGTGACGGGCGTGGACTTCTCGGAGCGGGGGATCGCCCAGGCGAGGGACCTGGCCGCGGAGCTCGGGATCGAGGCGCGCTTCATCCATTCCAACGTGTACGATCTCCCGAAGGTCCTCGACGATACGTTCGACGTCGTCTTCTCGTCGTACGGCGCGCTCAACTGGCTTCCGGACCTCCCCGCATGGGCTCGCCTGATCGACCGCTTCGTCCGCCCCGGCGGGTTCTTCTACCTCCTCGAGGCCCACCCGTTCTCCCTCGTCCTCCCCGACGAACGCGGGCGGACGGACCTCACGTTCGCGAACCCGTACTTCCCCCCGGCCGGCCCCGTCCGCATCGAGGAGGACGGCTCCTACGCGGACCCGGCCGCGCACCTCGAGCACCGGGTGAGCTACGAGTGGATCCATCCCATCGGCGAGACGATGACCGCCCTCGCGGCCGCGGGCCTGAGGATCGAGTTCCTCCACGAGTTCCCCTTCTGCGCCTGGCAGGCCCTCCCGGGCATGGTCCTCCGGGAGGACGGGTACCGCCACCTGCCGGACGGGGAGGACCGCGTCCCGTTCCTGTTCTCCGTGAAGGCCACGAAGCCCCGCGCGTCGGACTGAGGCCGATGTCGGTCGGCATCGTCCCGGGGTCAAACCCTCCCGTCGCCGCTCATCCGAGGACGTAGACGGCTTGGCGGTGGAACCTCGGGCGGGTCAGTTCGTCGCAGTGGAGCTCCCCGAGATCGCCGACCCTCGCCTTCGCGAGGAGCCCGATCCTGGCGGACTCCGCGACCTTCAGCCGCCCCGTCGGCCCGCCCGGGACGATCCGCGGGGGCCGCACGAGGAGCCAGTCGAGACCGCTCTCCTGGACGACGCGCTCCTGGGCGTCCCGATCGACCGCGAGGTCGTGGAACCGCTCCCGGTACCGCGCCCGCATCCGGCGGTACGAGGGTCCCAGGTTCGCGTCGTCGCCGGCCGCCATGGCCCCCGTCTGGACGACGAGCCGCTCGATCTCCAGCGTCCTCATCCCCGCAATCACGTTCGCCGTCGCGGCCGCGCAGAACGGGGCGGGCGCCGGGCCATCCCGACGGATCCGCGGCCCGAAGGCGCACGTCGCGGCTTCCGTCCCCGTGAGGGTCCTCCGGACATCGTCCGTGGACGCGAGGCGACCCGTGACGACCTCGAGGCCCTTCGCGGGCTCCCGCGGTTCCGACCCGGGGCGGTACAGGTCCCGCACCTCGAGCCCGCGGCGCAACGCGGCCTCGACGATCGCCTGCCCCGTCGCCCCCGAGGCCCCGAACACCGCGATCCGATTCGGTTGGACCATGGCCCTTTGTCCCCTCGCTCGCCGCTGCCCATCCCGCCCCCGTCGCAAGTACTCGTCGCACGTACTGTAGGGGAATCCTCCGCCGCGCCCGGTGGCATCCGGGCCCGAGGATCTGGGACGCCGCTCAGCGCGAGGGCCGTCCTCGATCCTTCGGCGGACGCATGCGGAAAGGCCATTAGTCCGAGCCCCTTCATCCTGAGCCGGAACGTCCCACCCTTGAGACCACCTCCCGGCCTCGTCCCGATCGCGTTCGTCCTGGCCTCGATCCTGGCCCTCGCGTCAGCCGCCACGGGCTTGGCCGTCGATCGGCCCGCGTACATGGCGGGGGACCGTTGGGTGTACGAGCTCTCCGGATCCCTCGGGGGCCTCCCCGGAATGAATGAGACGGACATCGGATCCTTCTCCCTCTCGGTCGCCGCGAGGGTCGAAGTGGCCGTCCGGTCCGCGGCGGATGCGGGCCTCGAGGTCTCGACGCGGACGACGGGCTACCTGAACGGCACGTTCGAGCTGCCGGACGGCTCGATCCCGGGGACCGTGACGGTCACGGGCACTCTGACCTCGATCCGGACGGAGACCTGGGAGCCGAACGGGTTCCTCGCGGTGGAGGCCCGCGATCGGACGACCTACGTGGCCGATGTGGCCCTCTTCCTGCCCGTTCGGTTCGAGGTCGACCTGTGGACGAACGCGACGACCCTCGTCGATGCGGGCGCGGTCTTCCCTCTCGAGGTCGGCGGCCGCGCGACCGCCTCTCTGGAGACGAACGTGTCCGTCGACACGATCGTCCGGGCCTTCGGTTCCACGATGCGCTCGTCGAACGAGACCACGATTTCCTCGGAATGGAGCCGCGAGGCTCTCGCCGAGGAGACCGTCACGGTCGAGGCGGGGACGTTCCGTGCCGTCCGGCTGAACCAGAGCCTGGGGGCCTTCCCCGGGATTCCGGTCCTTGGAGGGGTCCCGGGTGGGAACGAGACGGCGTTCTGGTCGAACGACGTCCGGTACTACGTGCGGACGACCGCCTACGTGAACGGGACGCCCGCCCTCACGATGCAGCTCAAGTCCTTCACCGCGGGGACGACGGACTCCTTCCTGCTGCCGGTCCTCATCGGCGCGTCGATCGCCGCGGCGTGCGTGATCGTCCTCGCGCTGCTCCGGCGGCGTTCGAAGGGCGCCTCGCGCCCGGAGGGATCCGAGGGCCGCGGCTCGAAGGTTCAGGAGACCGTGCCGGAGGGATCCCGTGCTCGTTGAAACTTCCGGCCTCGCGAAGGCCTTCGGCGAGATCCGCGCTGTTGACGACATGAGCGTCGCCATCCCGGAGGGCGCGATCGGGCTCGTCGGGCCGAACGGCGCCGGCAAGACGACGTTCCTCCGTCTCCTCCTCGGCCTCCTCCGCCCGACGGCCGGAAGCGGGAAGGTCCTCGGCAAGGACATCTCCGACGGCCTCGCGGTGCGGGAGCGGATCGGCTACATGCCCGAGCACGACTGCCTGGTCCCCGAGATGACGGGGATCGGGCTCGTCGCCCACATGGGCCGCGTGAGCGGCCTCGACAAGGACACCGCGATGGGCCGCGCCCACGACGTCCTCCAGTTCGTCGGCGTGGAGCAGGAGCGGTACCGCAAGATCGCGGAGTACTCGACGGGCATGAAACAGAAGGTGAAGCTCGCGCAGGCGATGGTCCACGATCCCCCGCTGTTCATCTTCGACGAGCCCACGACGGGCCTCGATCCCCGCGGGCGGTCCGAGATGCTCCGGCTCCTCCAGATGATCGCCGCGACCCCCGGCCGGAACGTGATCCTGTCGAGCCACCTCCTCCCCGACGTCGAGTCGATCTGCCGGCACGTCGTGATCCTCGACGGAGGGCGGCAGGTCGCCGCCGGGGACATCCGGGCCCTCCTCTCCGGCTCGGAGGCGCGCCTCCGCGTGGACGTCCGCGGGGACCGCGAGGGCGTGGCCCGGGCGCTCCGCGAGATGGGCTTCGAGCTCGAGGTCGCAGGCTCCGGGCTTCGGGTCGTCCGCCGGGACGGCCTGGAAGCGGCGATCTTCCGGGCCGCCCGGGACCGTTCAGCCGAGATCCGGTACATGGGCGCGGAGATCCGGAGCCTGGAGGAGCTGTTCCTCGAGCTCCTCGCGAAGAGCGCCCCCGGGGGTCGCTGAATGTCCATCTCCCTCCCGACGTACACGCGGCGCGAGGCGCCCCTGCTCGGCCGCTCCCATCGGGTCCGCGCGATCATCTACGCGGGCCTGAGGCGGGAGTTCCGCCGTCCCGCGGCGGTCGTCGTCATGGCGCTCGGCATCCTCTCGACGACGGCATTCGGCATCGTCTTCGTCTTCCTCGCCCCTCTTCTCATACCGGGCCAGGCCCTCGACCTGAGCTTCTTCTACATCCCCGCGTCGAACTTCCTCGTGTTGCTCTTCACGATCCTCATGGCCTCGATCGTCGGCTCGGGGCTCATCGCGGACGACATCGGCTCCATGGCCCTCACGCTGTACCTGAGTCGCCCGATCACCCACGCGGACTACCTCACCGCGAAGGCGGCCATCCTCGGCCCCCTCATCGCGATGATCGCAGCCCTCCCGCTCCTCCTCACCCCGTTCGTCGCGGCCCTCCTCGGGGCCTTCCCCTGGGACGTCGCCCTCCTGGCCCTGGGGATCGGGATCGGGCTGGGCGCCCTGTTCACGGCCTTCTTCACCGCGGTCACCTTGCTCCTCTCCAGCCTGACGTCGCGCAAGGCGTACGCGGCCGCCGGGGTCTTCGCGATCGCGTCCGGCCTCACGATCCCTTCCGAGCTCCTCGCGTCCGCGATCGGCGAGCCCGCGATCCTCTACCTGTCCCCCTGGCAGGACTTCCTCGCCGTCGCCCGCGCGGCGTACGGCGCGGCCCAGGGCCCGATCGACTGGGCGCCCGGTCTCGCGATCCTCGTCAGCGCGACGGTCCTCGCGGCCCTCGTGACGTATGTACGGATGAAGGCCCTCGAGGTGGTCACGGGATGAGCGCGCCCGTCGAGGCCCAGGATGCCTCGAAGTGGTACGGCGAGGTCCTCGGGCTGAACGGCTTCTCCGCGTCCTTCGGCTCCGGCATCACGGGCCTCGTGGGCCCGAACGGAGCGGGGAAGAGCACCCTGTTCAAGTGCCTCATCGGGCAGCTCCGCGTGGACCAGGGGAGCCTGCGGCTCCTCGGGGAGGACCCCTGGAACAACGTGGACCTCAAGCGCCGCCTCGGGTACTGCCCGGAATCGAACCAGCTGTACGGGTGGCTCACCGCGGAGACGTTCGTGGAGGCCCTCCTTCGGCTCAACGGCGTGAAGCCCCCGGACGCCCGGAAGGCCGCCCGCGAGAGCCTCGAGACGGTCGGCCTGACGGCGGCGAAGGACCGGAAGCTGCGGACCTTCAGCCGAGGGATGCGGCAGCGGGCGAAGCTCGCGCAGGCCCTCGCCCATGGCCCCGAGGTCCTCATCCTCGACGAACCCTTGTCGGGCGCGGACCCCGTCGCCCGCGTCCAGATCCTCGACACGATCGCCCGCTTCGCCCACGACGGCGGGCACGTCCTCATGTCGACCCACGTCCTGTACGAGGTCGAGCGGCTCACGAAGAACATCGTGCTCATCCACAACGGGAAGTCGATCGCCTCGGGGGACGTCCAGGCGATCCGCGCCCTCATCGACGCGCACCCCCACGCGGTCCGGATCGCGACCCCCGCTCCGCGGGACGTCGCCCAGGCCCTCGCAGGGCTCGACCACGTCGCCTCGATCGAGTTCCCGACGCCCGCGGAGGTCCTCGTCCGCACGCGGAAGCCCGATGCCTTCTATCGGGACCTCCCGGGGATCGTCCTCGACCGCGGGCTCGACGTCCGAGGGCTGGAGAGCCCGGACGACAGCCTCGAGGCCGTCTTCCGATACCTCGTGGGGTGAGTCGATGGACGTCCTCCTGTCCGTCCGCCAGGCCGGCGTCGTGTTCTTCCTCACCCTCCGGTACCTCCTCACGACCCGCCGCGGGATCGCGACGGCACTCCTCGGCGGCCTGCCGTTCCTCCTCGCGGTGGCCCTGGCCATCGGGCGGGTCGGGACGTTCGACATCCTCCTCTTCCAGACCCTCATGGTCCCCCTGTTCCTCCAGGTCGTCCTCGTCTTCGTGACCCTCGTCCTCGCGACGGCCCTGATCCGGGAGGAGATCGAGGACACGACGATCCACTACCTCCTCACGCGGCCCGTGTCGAAGCCCGCGATCGCCCTCTACAAGTATGCGGGGTACTTCGTCGCGATGCTCGTCCTCCTGGTCCCGCCCCTCTGCCTCGCGTACGTCGTCACGCAGGGGTACGCCCGGGACCCCCTCGGAGCGGACCTCGACGTCCTCGCGGCCTTCCTCGCGACGACGGTCCTGGGCGGCGCCGCGTACGGCGCCCTGTTCACCTTCCTCTCCGTCCTCCTGAGGAGGCCGCTCCCCGCGGGGCTCCTCTTCGGCTTCGTCTGGGAGTCCATCGTCGGGTCGATCCCGGGGGACGTCCCGAAGCTCAGCATCATCCACTACCTGAAGTCGATCCTCAAGGACATCGTCGGCGTGGGTCCCCTCTCGAGCTACCCCACGGACATCTCCGCGGGCGTCGCGGCGGCCGTCCTCCTCGTCTTCACGGCCGTCGCCCTCGTCCTTGCCCTCGTCGTGTTCCAGCAGTCGGAGTTCAAGCAGAAGGCGTGAGGCCGCGCGGCGCCCCTGCGCGCGGATCTCCCACGGGGTCCTCGGCCGCCGGCGACAGCGGGGCGGCAGGTTTCGGGAGTTCAGTGAACCGTCGCAAACAGGAATCCGATCGACCCATCGCCCGTTCCCTCCCCCGCCCCGCCGCGAAGGCGACGGCCTTCCGTGTCGCCTCCTACCACGCGAGCCTCAGGTACCCTGTGGCCCGGACCTCCTTCATGGGCTCGGGCGAGGAGAGGCCGAGGATCCGCGGGACGTCCGTCGCGAAGTCGTCGAGGGTCGCCTGGTCCGGGGGCACGGGGCGGTACCACTCCCCCACCCCTGCGTCCGGGCGTTCGATGAGGACCCCGCCCCGCCCGTGGGCCATCCGCACGACGCGGTCCACGCCCTCGTACAGCTCCCGCCGAATCCCCTTCCGCCGGTACAGCTTCGCCAGGCCGGCGTTCGTCGCGAGCCCGACGACGTCCCGTCCCGCGATGGATCGCCGGGCCGCGGCGAGGGACCGCCGGAAGAGGGCGTGGGCCTCGATCCCGTCCACGTCCTCGTCGAGGAACAGCTCGGGGAGGCACGAGAGGACGACGAGGCCGGCGTCCGTCTCCTCCAGTTTTGTATCGAGCATGTTCAATAATAATGTGGCCATCTGGTGGCACGTGAACGCCCGCGCGACGTGGACCCGCGGCAGGACGTCGGCCCGCGTGAGGCCGATCCGCTTCCCGAGGGCGACCATCCCGTGCGGGTCCACGGAGTTCCCGCCGTCCACGAAGACGACGTCGTCCCCCTCGAGGACCGCGCGGACGCAGAGGAGGGTCGTGAGCCGGAACACGAAGTCGGAGCCGCTGTCCACGAGGGCGATCCGCCGGGGCTCGAAGGGCCCGAGAAGGCGGTCGAGAGCGGGCACGGAGGTCGTGAGGGCCGTCCGCGCCTCGACGCGCACGTCCGCCGTCGGAAGGGTCTCCGTGATGAGGGCCATGGGGTCCTCCCCTTCGGGATCGATGGGGATGGCGGTATAAAGGCGGGACGCGAGGGGGGGTCGGTGAAAGTGTCCCTCGGGAGGACCGGCCTACCGGGGCGGCGGGGGCGGCGGAGGCGGCGTGGGGGCCACCGCAGGCGGCTGCGCCATCGCCCGCATGGCCCGCTTCCGCCGGATCGCCTTCGTCTGGACGTAGGCCCCGAGGACGAACGCCCCGAGGCCCGCGAGGGCCGCGACGACGTTCGTCGTCACCCCGAGGAGGTAGATCCCCAGGGCGAGGAGGAGCCCGCCGATCGCCGCCGTGATGACCCCGATGAGGTCGTCGATGTAGTAGTACGCGAGGGCGAACACGACGAGGAGGACGAGGAGGGCCGCGACGAGGGGCATGTCGATCTGCCCCGACGTGAACACGGCGGTCCCCCCGAGGAGGGCGTACACGGCGGCCCCCGCGAGGACCCCGACGAGGAACGCGAGGGCGACCTTGATGAGCTTCGTGAACAGGATCGAGCCGATGATCGCCCCGATCGCGGCGAGGACGAGCCCGGTCACGTAGCCGCCGCCCGCCGCGGCGCCGAACAGATACCCGACGGACGAGCCGAGGAGCGCGCCGATCATCGACATCACGCTCGCCCAGATCCCGTGGCCCCAGAACGCCAGGGCGAGCCCGACGAGGAGGAGGACGACCCCGATGATCGGCCCCGCCGCGGCGATGTCCTGGAACCCGGGGAGCGCCATGGAGATGCGCGATGCTTTTCGGGCCTATAAAAACGCACCGCGGGGCCGCCGCGGGCTCTCCCGCCCTCCCGGCGGCCGTCAGCCGTGCCCGAGGACGTCGTCCGCCCGCTTCGCGATCTCCCGGATCGCCTTCTCGTCGACCCCGCCCTCGGGGAGGAGGTGCTGGCGGACCATGAGGTCGTCGTACTCGAGGACATCGATGACGGTCGGGATGCGGATCGCGTCCCCGAGGACGGCCACCGTGCGGAGGGGGAGCTTGGCCACGATGTTCATCCACATCGCCTTGTCCGGGACCCCGGCCAAGGCCGATTCCACATCGGACGGCTCCTTGAGGGACATCACGAGGCGGTTCGCGAGCTGGCTGCGGACCTCGTCGTCGATCCTCGACGGCCGCTGGTCGATGAGGGCGAGGATCAGGTTGAACTTCCGCGTCTCCCGGGCGAGGCGGCTGAAGATGGAGTACTCGACGAGCCTCGGGTCGAGGAACTTGTGGGCCTCCTCGAGGAACAGGACGAGCCTCGGGTACTCCGACGTGTGCTCCGTGTACAGGTCGAAGAGGCGCCGGGCGAGGACGTTCGCCACGAACAGGTACACCATGGGGTCCGTCCCGAAGTCCCCGAAGTCGAGGACGATGGACCTGCCCGCCTTGATCAGGGAGAGCATCTGGCTGAACGCGTCCTTCGAGCCCTTCGCGATGAACGGCAGGCGCTCGAAGCGCCCCATCCGCCGCTGGAGGGCCTGGAGGACCATGAGGTGGACCTGCCCGCCCTCGACCTCGACGTCCGTCGCCTGCTTCTCCTTGATCGCCGTGACGAGGTCGACCTCCCTCGGCTTGCGGCGGTAGATCTGGTAGATGTGGTCGATCATCGGCGGGGTGAGGTCCTGGAACGCGATGATGAGGTCCTCCGGGGTGATCTGGCCCGCGTCGAGGACGAACGGCTTCGCCTCCGTGTTCTTCGGGTCCAGGGAGAAGATCTCGACCTTGCCCGGGAAGAAGTACTTCAGGCCCTCCGTGCCGTCCGTCTTGCTGAACACCCCGTACTCCCCGTGCATGTCGAACACGAGGACGGACCCGGCGTCCTTCGCGAGGATCGCCGTGCACACGAGCTTGTTGAGGATCGACTTCCCCGTCCCCGTGCGGCCGAAGATCGCGAAGGGCTTCTCGACGAGCTTCTCGAAGTCGAGGTGGACGTGGAACGGCTCCACGCCCGTGATCGTCCCGAGGGGCGCGGACTTCGGCGTGGGCTCGTAGATCCGCTCGACGTCCTCCCGGGTCGCGTGGCGGCATTCGCTGAAGTAGGGAGGGATCGTCTGGGGCTCCCCGAGCCGCTTCGACTCGCGGTCGATGAGCTGGATCATCCGGAGCTTCGCCTTCGAGTAGAAGATCGGGCCGCCGTACCCCTCGTGGGTCTCGGGCCGAGGCACGACGACGTCCCCGATCGACGAGCCCGCGAGCTGGTCCGCGATGTCGCTCTGCTCGTTGATGACGTCCTCGACGAGGCAGTAGAAGTCGTACCGGGCGCCCTCGACGATCACGGGGTACGCGATCCGCAGCTCCTCCGGGTTGTTGAGCTGGAGCTTCGCGACGAGCCCGTCGAGGACGGACGCCGCGACGATCTCCCCGATCTTCATCGCAGGTCCCTCGCGACGCGGTCCAGGTACTCGTGGAACGCGGACCGCCTCCGGCCCTCGACCTCCGTGAGGCCGTCGAGGAGCGTCCGCACGTCGAGCCCCATCCGGAGGGCCTGCTTCATGACCGCCTCCTGGTAGACGGGCTTGAGCTGACGCACGGTCACGGCCATCCGGTGGGCCTCGATGAGGGGCCACGGATACCCGACGGACACGAGGCTCCTCGCGTAGGGGGCGAGCTGGCCGAACGCGAAATCGGGCTGGTCGCGGAACGTCCCGAGGTCCACGCGGAACCACTTCCGCGCCCGCGGATGCAGGCGTGCGTAATAGATGTCACCGTAGAGGAGGCCTTCCTTCGAGGCCTCGGAGGCCTTCGGCGCGCGGGCGTACGCGAGGGCCTCCCGCGGGAGGCGGGACTGGACCCGGGCCATGAGGTCCTCGTCCGTGAGGACGTGGCCGAAGGCATGGAGCTGGCTGTCCTTCGAGATCCCGACGAGCAGGTGCCCGCGCTTCTCGCACACCTTCACGAGCCGGTCCATGAACTCGAACTGCTTGGGGAACTCGGACAGCGTGCCGTCGACGGCGACGACGGCCCCCTCGAGGTCGTCCGCGAAGTTGATCGCCGTCTGGCCCTCGATGAGGCGGCGGTACTCGTTGACCATGTCCCGCGGCTGCTCCTCCCGTCGGCCCTTCGTGAAGTCGAACAGGGAGCGGTGGAGCTCGTCCTGCTTCGCGACGAACTCCTCGAACGTCGACACGCCGACCATGCGCTGGACGAGCCGCCAGTCCTGCCGACGGAAGGCCCCCCCGTCGAGGCGGTACCGCAGCAGGCCGACCGTCACGAGGGCGAGCCACCAGCTCGAGAGGTTCAGGAGGAAGGAGTAGGACCCGTCCACGGCGACCATCTCCCGCGGCTCGGGGGCGGGCCGGAACACGCGGAACTCGGGGACCTCGGGCGGGGGGAGGGGGACCTCCCGATGGTGCCGCACGAGGAGCTCGAGCTCCTTCCGCATGTCGTCCTGGAAGCTCATGCGCGGTCCCCGCGGATGGCCGCCTCTACGGGAGGCCTCGGGCTTTAACCCTTCCGTGGGGGCCCGCGAAACCGGGCCCCGCTACGCGGAGTGGTCCCGGTCCAGGGCGCGCGCGTGGTGGGCGGGCTCCGCGTGGACGACGACCTCCGCGACCCTCGGGACGCGGCCCTTGATCGCGAGTTCGACGGAATGGGCGATCTCGTGGGCCCGCTCCAGGTTCGCGTCGGGCGCCACGTGGACGGCGAGGTCCAGGAGCACGTGGGGCCCCGAGGAGCGCCCGCGGAGGCTGTGGACCTCCACGACCCCCTCGACGCCCCTCGCGGTCTCGCGCACCGCGTCGAGGAGCTCCAGGGGCGGGGACGCGTCGACGAGGACCTGGAGGTTCTTCCGGCCCATGAGGAACGCCGCGACGAGGAACGCGATCGCGATCGCCACCGCGCCGACAAGGTCCATGGCGGGGAACCCGAGATAGGCCGCCCCGATCCCGACGAGGACGCCGACCTTGCCGACGGCGTCCGTGCCGAAATGGTACGAGTCGGCCTCGAGCGCGGAGCTCTCCAGGGCCCGCCCGCGGCGGGCGATGTACCGGAACAGGACGACGTCGAAGACGATCGTCCCGAGGACCACGGCGAGGGCGAGGGGCGTCACCTCGACCCGGAAGCCGAAGAGGGCGCGCCGGGCGGCCTCCTGGATCACGGTGACCCCGATGATCGCGATGAGGACGAACTGGACGAGCGCGGCCGCGTTCTCGTAGCGGCCGTACCCGTACGCGTGCCGGCGGTCCGAAGCCCGGAGGGCCATCCGGATCCCCGCGAGGGCCACGAGGGACCCCGTGAGGTCCACCCCCGAGTGGAACGCGTCCGCGAGGACGGCCAGGCTCCCCGTGACGAGGGCCACGCCGAGCTCCGTCGTGACGAGGCCCGCGTTCGCGGCGATGGACACCCCGGCGACCCGGAGCTTCGGATGCACGGGGGCCGCAGCCGCCCCGGGGATATCATCGTTTCGTCCGCTCCTCGCGGCCCCGGGGCGTCCCTCACGCGAGGACGTCCGCCCGGGACTCCTGGCTCGGGGTCATCGTCACGCGGATCCGCCCGGGGAAGCGCTCCGCGACCTCCGCGAGGTGGGTGATGAGGATGACCTTCTCGAAGGACTCCCCCATCCGGAAGAGCTTCTGGACGAAGAGCTCCCGGGAGACCTCCGTGTCGAGGGACCCGAGGTCCCCCTCGTCGATGAAGAGGGTCTTCATCCGCCCGTACGTGCGGCCGACCTGGGGCAGGGACGCGAGCTCGCGGGCGATCGCGAAGCGGAGGGCCGCGTTGATCTGGGTCTTCTCCCCGCCGGAGAACTCGCCGACGTCGTGCCAGTTCCCGTCCACGCCCTGGACGTGGATCCGGATCCCGTGCCCGCGGCCCTCCTCGTACGTCTCGAGCTTGATCCGGTGGAACCGGCCCGCCGTGAGCTCCGCGAGGTTCTTCGACGCCTCGATCTCGAGGGCCGGGAGGATCTGGTCCACGGCGAACATGACGACCCCGCGCTTGTGGAACACCCGGTTCACGAGGACGTCCGCGATCCCGATCCGCGTCCTCAGTTCCTCGCGCTCCCGCTCCGACGCGTGGAGACGCTCCTCGTCCCCCTCGAGCTCCCGGACCTGCCGCGCGAGGGCGTCCGCCTGCCCCTCGACCGTGTGGAACGCCCGGCGGGCCTCCTCGAGCTCCTTTCTCCGGACTTCGAGCCGCGCCTGGGCCGCTTCGTAGTCCTTCGCCCTGCCCTCCGATTGGGAGACCTCCTGGTCCTTCTCCGCAAGCTCCCGCACGAGGTCCTCCCTCTGCGACTCGAGGTTCCCGACGATCGCGGCGGCCTCCGCCGCGCCCTTCAGTCTCGCGATGATCTCCTCGAGCCGCTTCCGCTTCCCGGGGATCTCCTGGAGCCCTCGGGCGACGGTTTCGAGTCGCGTCGCGTCCGCTTCGGACCATGGGGCCGCATCGAGCGCTCGGAGGGCCTCGACCTTCTCCTCGTCGAGGGGCGCGAGGGTCCGGTGGCTCTCGTCCGCCTCCCGCCGGAGCTCGTCCTTGAGCTCCTCGAGCTGCCGCCGGAACTCCGTGAGCACGAAGACGTCCGCGTCGATGGAGGCGACCTTCCCGCGGACCCCTTCGAGGGCCTTCGCGGCCCGCGCCTTCTCCCCTTCGAGCTCCCGCACGAGGTCCTCCCGCCCCGCAAGCCACGTGAGCTCGCGGTCGATCCGCGCGAGGCGCTCCTCGAGCCGTCCCTCGTCCCGGAGGAACTCGAACGCCGCCTCCCGGTCCAGGTCCGTCCGCAGGGAGGCGATTTTCCGGTAGAGGGCGTCGATCTTGTCCTTGATCCCGTCCCGCCGGCGCTCGTGGTCCCGTTTCGCCTGCTCGAACAGCTTCGTCCCGGCCTGGGCCGCCTGCTCGCGCCGACGCCGGTCCTCCGCGCGGGTCCGGAGGGCGTCCGCCTCCTCCCGCAGCCCGTCGAGGGTCCCGACCTCGGCCTCGAGGGTCTTCCGCTGAACCTCCAGGTCCGCGGGGGCACGGCCCGCCTCCCGGGCCTCCCGGATCCTCCGGTCGAGTCCGTCGAGGCGCTTCCGGAGTTCGCCCCGGCCGGAGGCCGCCCGGAGCCACGTCTCGTGGCCTGTCTGCAGGGACTTGACCATCGCCTCCGCGTGCTTGACCTCCGCCTCGAGCGCGACGACCCGCTTCCCCCGGAGGCCAAACGCCTCGCGGGCCTCGTCGAGCTGGGCCCGCAGCCCCGGGAGGCGCCCGAGGGCCTCCAACCTCGCGGCGATGTCCGCCTCCCTCGCCCGGAGCTCCGCCTGGAGCTCCGCGAACTGCTCCTTCGCCCGCTCGAGGGCCCTCTCGAAGACCTCGAGGCGGAAGAGCTTCTGGAAGACGGCCAGGCGGTCCGCCCCGCGCGCGGACCCGAGGTCCTTCATCTCTTCCTGCCGCACGAAGGTCGAGTTCCGGAAGCCGACGTAGTCGAGGCCGACGACGTCCCGGATCGTCTGCTCCTTCTCGTGGATCGTCCCGGGGACCGCGTCCCCGTCCCGGAGGACTTCGAGGTACGACTCCTTCCGGGCCGTGAAGCCCCGGCGGACCTCCCAGCGATGGTCCCCCTGGCGGAACCCTACCCGGACGTACCCGCCCGGTCGGCAGACGTCCGACGTCCGGACGCTCTGGATGTCCGTCCGCGTCGTCGCGCCGTACAGGGCGAACGTGATCGCGTCGAGGATCGTCGACTTGCCCGCGCCCGTGCGGCCCGTGATGACCGTGAACTTCTCCGGGAACCGGAGGGGCGGATCCGTCCGCTCGACGTAGCGCATGAAGCCCTTCATCTCGACCTCGTCGAGGACGAACCCCTCGCCGTCCCCCGCGGGCTCGGGGTCCCCGAGGGCGTCCGCCTCGAGGCCGTCCGCCGCCTTCACGCGAGCGCCTCCCGCAGGATCCGCTGGGCCTCCGCGCGGATCGCCTCCCGCCTCGGGTCGTCCGCGAGGGTCTTGTCGACGTAGTCGGACAGGAGCCGGAGGGGGTCCATCGTGAATTCGTCGGACACGGTGCGGCCTCGCTCCGTGGAGACGAGCTGGACCTCGTAGTGGAACGCGTCCTTCAGGCGGTCCGCGATCCTCCGGTCGTCGAGGCGGGCCCGCAGTTCGTCGGGCAGTCGGATCTCGAGGCGCACGAGGGCCCCCCGGACGTCCCCGGGGATCGCCTCGAGGACCTTCTCCGTGACGTCGTCCCCGGGAGCCGCGGCCACGTCGACCTTGAGCATGGGCCTCGCGGGGAGCTCCTCGAAGGACCACGTGCCGTCGGGCCGGAGGGCGAGGAACCCCTTCGGGTCGAGACGCTCCCCCCAGTCGATCCGCTCCGGGGCGCCCGGGTAGACGACCTTCCCGTGGACGACCTGGCGCATGTGGATGTGGCCGAAGACGACGAGGTCCACGGCGTCGGGGATCATGTCCCGGGAGAACGTGAAGTCGTGGGGGACGATCTCCGGGTTCGTCGTCGTCGCGTACCGGACGCCCTGGAACTCGAAGTGGCCGAACAGGACCCGGAGGTCCGCGTCCTTCAGCTCCTCCGCGCGGTTCGCAATCCACTCCTTCCACAGCCGCCGGGCGACCTCGTAGGCCTCCTCCCGCGGGACGTCCTTCCCGAGGGTGTCGCGAACCCGCTCGACGATGTTCTCGGGGTGCATGTAGGGTAGCAGGAGGAAGCCGATCCTCCGGCCGTCCACCGTGCGGACCTCGACCTTCGGCTCTCGGAACACCTTCACGTGGGCGTACCCGCGGAAGTCGTCGAGGGACGTCGAGCGAGCGGCCCTCCGCGGCTGGTCGTGGTTCCCCGCGAGGATCCACACCTCGATCCCCGCCTTGCCGAGGGGCTCGATGACGTCCCGCCGGACGAGCTCCCGGAAGATCGGCGCGACGTGGGAGCGGTCGAACAGGTCCCCGAGGACGCAGAACAGGGACGCCTCGTGGTCGATCGCCCATCGCGCGGCCTTCGCGAAGGCCCCGTGGAGGTCGAGGGCCCGCTCCGAGATCCCCGTCTCCGGGTCGATCCGGAAGTCGAACGTCAGCCCCTCGTGGACGTCCCCCACGCAGACGATCTCGTGCATCCGGTGCGTGAGAAGGGGCCCTCTCTACATATAAACTCCTTCAGGAGGTCAGAGAAACCGTCGTACGAATGCCCGGGATGCGCCCCTCGCACGATGTCAGCGCCCCACGATGAGGAGAACCCCCAGGAGGATCCGGCGGTCCACTCGATCGGGGAAGCCCTGGAGCACGACCTCCCACGTCTCTTCGGAGGGAGCCTTCGTGAAGTCGACAATGACTTGCCCGAGGGGCGTGCGATCCACGAGGAACGTCTCTTCAGACGAGGACACGCCGCGGCGCACGTATCGCCGGGCGGACTCCAGGGATTCGCGCAGGCGGCCGAGGATCCGTCCGCCGTCATTGAGGATCTCCCAATCTTGCATCGGAGGTTTTCCCGGTGAGCGTACCCTTCTGAAGGAGCCCAGGTCCGAACCCGTCGAGGGATCGACGACGTCGTACGCGTCGCGTGTCGCCTGAGACCGGACGACGAAGAGGGGCCGGGGCTCATCGTCGGCCGCATGGCCTCGGATCTCCTTCGACCCCCTCCCCCCCGCACCATCGACTTGGGCCAGGACGCGACCCTCCCGATCTTCGATCCACGCGCGCGTCCCAAGGATCCCCCGCTTCCTGCGGAGCCGATAGTAGTTCAGATGCCAGGGGGACAACCCCGGAGGTGGCCGGGTCCCCGCCAATTCGACCGGCCACCGGAGGCGCCCGCAGGCGGGGCACCGGTATCGTTGTGTCAGTCTGTCCCGTTCCAGCGTCGAGCCACACGCGGCACACGACGGCAGCGAGCTCCCTCCAGGGGACACGATGTCAACGGAGACGCGTCGTTTGAACCCTTCGGTGCTCCTGTCTGCGGGGCTTCCATCCGATCGCTCGGAGCCCTCGACGGCGGACCGAAGGTGACCGTTACGCGAGTTCCATCCCTACGGAAGACGGGGGCCGCGCCGCTCCGGAAAGGGAACCTCGGGGCGGACGAAATCCTTCTCTGCGAACCGCGCCGCGCGCAGGGCCGCGAGTTGTCCGGGCCTCCGTCCCGTCGCGACAGACTCGGCGAGGAGCCGCGTCCCTGCGCGATCGAAGTTCCCCCGCCCTCGCGGGGGCCTTCCGAAAGACGCAAGTGCCCCGCGTCGCATACGGCGGCCCGGGGCTCCCGGGAGCGGGTCGCATGGTCCGCGCGTCCGACGTGGTCCTTCTGCCGATCGACGATTTGCCGACGCGATGGTACAACGTCCGGGCGGACCTGCCGGAGCCTCTCCCGCCCCCGAAGGACCCCGAGGAGGGCCCGTCCCGCGTGAAGGCCCTCCCCGACATGCTCCTCGGGGAGTGTCTCCGCCAGGAGGCCTCCACGGAACGCTGGGTGCCGATCCCCGAGGAGATCCTCGACCTGTACGCGCACGCCCTCCGCCCCCGCCCCCTGGTCCGCGCCCGGCGGCTCGAGGCGGCCCTCAAGACGCCCGCGAAGCTGTACTACAAGACGGAGTTCCTCAGCCCCACGGGGAGCCACAAGGTCAACACGGCCCTCGCCCAGGCCTGGTACGCGAAGGCCGCGGGTTTCGAGCGCCTGGCCACGGAGACGGGGGCGGGGCAGTGGGGGACCGCCCTCGCGTACGCCGCCTCCCTCGTCGGCCTGCGTACGACGATCTACTGGGTCCGCGCCGTGCACGACTGGAAGGTCGAGCGCCGGGCGTTCATGCGCCTGTACGGCGCGGAGGTCCACGCGAGCCCGAGCCCCGCGACGAAGGTCGGCCGGGAGCTCCTCGCGGAGGACGCCCACCATCCCGGGTCCCTGGGAATCGCGGTATCCGAGGGCCTCGAGGACGCCCTCGCGGACGACAAGGCCGTCTACTGCCTCGGCTCCGTCCTGAACCACGTCCTCCTCCACCAGACGATCGTCGGGCTCGAGACGAAGCGCCAGTTCGAGTCGATCGGCGTGACCCCGGACGTCCTCGTCTCGAGCCTCGGAGGCGGGTCCAACTTCGGCGGCTTTGTCCTGCCCTTCCTCCCGGACACGTTCCGGGGGCGACCCCTGCGCTGCGTCGCGGCCCAGAGCGAGGCGGCCCCGAACCTCCGGGGCGAGTACCGCTACGACTTCGCGGACCACGCGGGCCTGACGCCCCTCCTCAAGATGTACACCCTCGGCCACACGGCCAGGATGCACCCGATCAAGGGGGACGGCCTGAGGTACCACGCCGCGGCCCCCGTCCTCTCCCTCCTGCGGCACCTCGGATACATCGACGCGGTCGCGTACCCCGCGGACGAGAAGCACGTCTTCGCGAGGGCGCGGGAGTTCGTCCGGACGGAGGGCTTCCTCCCCGCCCCGGAGAGCGCGTACAGCGTGGCCTGCGCGATCGACGAGGCCCTGGCGTGCCGGGAGTCCGGCGAGGCGAAGACGATCGCGTTCAACGTGAGCGGCCACGGCTTCATGGACATGGCCGGGTACGCAGAGGTCCTCGGCCTCTGACCCCGGAGGCCCGTCACTTCCGGGCCCGCTCGACCATGCTCATGAGGAGGCACGCGCCCAGGAGGACGCGCCGGTCGAACGCGGGCGGGACCGCGAGGCACGTCACGTCCCAGATGTCCCCGACGACCTTGAACTGCTGGTCGATCGTGGCGACGGGCTGCCCGCCGAGGCTGAGCATCATCTTCTCCGGGATCAGGGCACCCCCGGGGAGCCACTTCCGCGCGAGGCCGCGCCCCTTCTCCTCGTAGATGCCGCCGACGAGCTGCCCCGCCGCGTCCCAGACCTCCCACTCGTCGCGCACGAACGCGGACGCCATCGCGCGCCGCCGGACCATCCCGACCCCCGCACCCGACGCCGAATCGACGATCGCGAACCGCCCCCACATGTCCATGACCTGGAGCTGCTGGATCCGGAACAGCTCCTGGGCCATGCTGTCGTCTGCGTACACGCGGATGTCCTCCTTGAGCCGCAGGAGCTTCTGGCGGCTGTAGGCGAGGGCGCGTCCCGCGGCGTCCTCGATCCAGTACTGGTTCACGACCGCGAGAGCCTTCTTCCGGAGGCGGTAGTAGTTCTGGAACCAGAGGCCCGCGGGCGGGGCCGCCGTGCCGGCCTGGGCCGCAGGCTGGGGCGCAGGCACCTGGTATGTGTTGCAACGGCCGCACCACCATTGGCTGTACGGCTGCACGAACGTCATCGGACTCCCGCACACGGGACAGTCGCTCATGGCGTCACCCGCCCCCGCGAGGGTCCGGCGGTCTGCCTCCGGGCGGCTCCGGGCCGGCCGGGGCCGATGCGCATCCCTCCGATGAGGCAGGCTCCCATGGTCGGGGGAGGGTAAGACCTTTTCCCGCCAGGGTCGGGAACCTTCATGCCGGGCCCTCCCGATGCCCGCGCGTGCCCGACGTCTGGCGCCTGGGGGAGCCCACGGAGCGGGCGCGCGTCGCGATCGTCGGATGCGGCGGGGCCGGGTGCAACACCCTCCGGCACGTCGTCGCGCCGCCGAATGCGGAGCGCATCGCGGTCAACGATGCGCCCCACCCCTCCATGGCCGGCGTCCCGCGGCGGATCCTCGTCCGCCCCGACGTCCTCCAGGGCTTCGCGGTCATGGACGAGCGGGTCGTGGAGAAGATGGAGACCCACGAGGAGAAGGACCTCGCGGCCGCGTTCCTGAACCGGGACCTCGTCCTCGCCCTCGGCGGCCTCGGGGGCGAGCTCGGGGGCTGGGGCCTCAGCCTCGTCGGGCGCGTCGCGCGGATCCTCGGCGACACGACCCTCGCCCTCGCGACGGTCCCCTTCACCGCGGAGGGCCGGATCCGGCGGGAGGCCGCGGAGGCCCAGCTCGCCCTCCTCCGGAGGAAAGCGGACGGGGTCGTGACGTTCGCGAACGACGAGCTCCTGCGCCTCGCCCCGGACCTGCCCTTCGTCAAGTCGTTCGCGGTCCTCGGGTCCGCCATGGCCCGCCTCGCGTCGGACCTGAGCGCGTGCGTGGCCCGGGACGACGTCGTCCCTCTGCGGAGGCTCCTCGCCCGTTCCCGGGACTGGCGCTTCGGGATGGGCTCCGGGACGGAGAAGCACCGCTGCTTCCTCGCCGTGGACGAGGCCTACCGGTCCCCTTGGTTCACCGGCCGCCACGAGGACGTCCGGCAGGCCGTCGTCCTGATCCAGCGGCCCGCGGACCTCCCCGTCGAGGAGGAGCTCCTCCACGAGGTCCGCATCCGCTCGCCTCTCGCGGACGTCTCCTGGGCGGTCCTCCCCGCCCCCGCCTCCGCGGACCGTGTGCTCGTCGAGATCCTCGCGGGCCTCTGACGCCCGTCGGACCCGCCCGGAGCGCGAAGCCTTTATCAAGGGAGGTTCGGATGGCTCCCGTCCTCCGCACGCGAGGGCGGAGGGTTCATATAGCACGTCAACGTACGACCGTGCTACAACCTCGCACGGGTGTCCCATGACCTCCGTAGGGAAAGGAATCCGCATGCGCCGGGTGTTCCACGGCGACAAGGCTCTCATCGTGGCCATGGACCACGGGGTCTCATCGGGTCCCGTCGCAGGCCTCGAGGACATCCGGAAGGCCGTGGGGAACGTCGCGAAGGGCGGCGCGTCGGCCGTCGTCCTCCACAAGGGCGTCGTCCGGTTCGCGAAGGAGTACCTCGGGGACGGTCTCGGGCTCATCCTCCACCTCAGCGCGTCGACGTCCCTCAGCACGCGCGTGAACCGCAAGGTCCTCGTGACCCAGGTCGACGAGGCCCTCGCCTACGGGGCCGACGCGATCTCCGTCCACGTGAACCTAGGCGGCTCCGACGACGAGCCCATGCTCGCGGACCTCGGCGCAACGGCGTCCGCCTGTTCCCGCTTCGGCATGCCCCTCCTCGCGATGATGTACCCCCGCGGGGAAAACATCAAGAATCCCTACGACGTCGAGGTGGTCAAGCATGTGGCCCGGGTCGGCGCGGAGCTCGGGGCCGACGTTGTGAAGACGGTCTACACGGGCGCCCCCGAGACGTTCAAGGAGGTCGTGCGGGGCTGCCCCGTCCCCGTCGTCGTCGCGGGCGGCCCCAAGCTCGACACGGACCGGGCGACCCTCGAGATGGTCGCGGCCGCCCTCGCAGGCGGCGCCGCGGGCGTGTCGATCGGCCGGAACGTGTTCCAGGCGAAGGATCCCATCGGGATGACGCGGGCGATCGCTCGCATGATCTTCGACGGGGCCACGACGGACGAGGTCTATCGCGGGTGAGGCCCCCATGGACCGCCTCGTGTGGGTGGGGGCCTTCCCCTCCAAGGACAGAGAGGACGTGCGGTCCGTCGTCGCGGCCGCCCTCGAGGCCGGTTTCGACGAGATCGTCCTCGAGCGACCGGACGTCGACCTGCAGCGGCTCGGCCGCTTCTCCCCGATCCTCCTCAAGGACGGGCGCTTCCGGTTCGACGACGAGGAGATCGGCCGCCTCGCGACGATCCGGGAGGGGAAGGACGAGCGCGCCGTGCGCGCCCTTCGAGGGGCCACGAAGCACGTCGTCGTGCGGACGGAGGACTGGAAGATCATCCCCCTCGAGAACCTCATCGCCCACTTCCAGGGGAGCGGCACGCGCCTCCTCGTCGAGGTCCACGACGCCGCGGAGGCGAAGCTCTTCTTCGAGACGATGGAGGTCGGGGTCGACGGGATCCTCCTCACGCCGACCTCGGCGCGGGAGGTCCGCGCGGTCCGGCAGCTCCTCGAGTCCGTGTCGACCGGGGTGCCCCTCGTCCGCGCGAAGGTCACCTCGATCCGGGGCCTCGGCCTCGGGGACCGCGTGTGCGTGGACACGTGCTCCCTCCTGCGCTCGGGGGAGGGGATCCTCGTGGGGAACAGCTCCGCGGCCCTCTTCCTCATCCACGCGGAGACCGTGGAGACGGGGTACGTCGCCGCCCGCCCGTTCCGGGTGAACGCCGGCCCCGTCCATGCGTACGTCCTCCTTCCCGACGGGAAGACGAAGTACCTCAGCGAGCTGCGGGCGGGGGACGAGGTCCTCGTCGTGGACGCCGACGGACGAGCGCGCTCAGCCGTCGTCGGGCGCGTGAAGATCGAACGACGACCCCTCGTCCTGATCGAGGCCGAGGTCGACGGCCGGCCCCACGCGACGATCGTACAGAACGCGGAGACGATCCGGTTCGTGACCCCGGGCGGCGGGGCCGCCGGGGTGAGCGATCTCAAGGTCGGGGACGACGTCCTGGCGCGGCTCGAGGAGGGCGGCCGCCACTTCGGGATGCGGATTCGGGAGACGATCACGGAGAGGTGACATGGCGAAGGTCGCGGCCGTCATCACGGCGGAACGGGTCGTCGACGCGGACCGGGAGGCCCGCGCCGCCCTCGCAAAGGGCGCGGACCTCGTCGAGCTCCGCCTCGACTACCTCCGGGACCTCGGGTCCGAGGGCCTCCGGCGGCTCGCGAACGCGGTGGGCCCGAAGGCGATCGCGACCCTCCGGTCGAAGGCCCAGAGCGGGGCCCGGGACCTGCCGCCCCCGCGGCGCGCGGAGATCCTCGCGGAGCTGTGCCGCCTCGGCTTCGCCTACGTCGACGTCGAGCTGTCCACGGACGCGGCCCTCGTGGACGCCCTCCACAAGACGGCCTCCAAGCACTACCAGGACATCCTCGTCTCCCACCACTTCTCCGAGCCCACGGAGGTCTCCGACGTGGCGGACGCCCTCGAGGCGTGCATCGGCCTCGGGGACGTCGGGAAGGTCGCGGTCCCCGTGCGGGACCTCGCCCAGGCGTGCGCCCTCGTCGACCTCGCGCGGAACGTGAAGCTCCAGTCCAAGCGCTTCGTCCTGATCGGGATGGACGGCCTCGGCGCCCTGACGAGGGCCCTCGCCGAGGAGACGGGCCAGGAGATCCAGTACGCGGTGTGGGGTCGCCCGAGCGCCCCCGGACAGCTCCCGTTCGGCGCGGCCGTGCGCCTGCGCCGGAAGGCGCCCTTCGTCCTCGGGCTCGTCGGCCATCCCCTCGGCCACTCCGTCTCCCCGGCGATCCACGAGGCGGCCCTCCGGGCGGCCTCCCTCCCCGGCGTCTACCTCTCCCTGGACCTCCAGGCCGCGGAGCTCCCCACCCTGTTCGATGCGTGCCCCCGACTCATGGTCCGAGGGCTCAACGTCACGACCCCCCACAAGGAAGTCGTCGCGGGGCTCCTCGACGAGCTCGACGCGGACGCGGAGGCTCTCGGCGCCGTGAACACAGTCGTCCTCCAGGAGGGATGGACCCGCGGACACAACACGGACGTGTACGGCTTCCGGATGGCCCTGCGGTCCCGCGGCCTGCGGATGGGCGGGCGGACGGCCCTCGTCGTCGGGGCCGGCGGGGCCGCGAAGGCCGTCGTCCACGTCCTCCTGCGGGAGGGCGCAACGGTCGAAGTCGCGAACCGGACCCCCGGGCGGGCGCAGGCCCTCGCGGACACGTTCGACGAGGACGTCGGGGTCACGGAGCTCGCGGGGCTCGCCCAGCGAGGCCCCTGGGACCTCCTCGTGAACGCGACCCCCGCCGGGACGAAGGGCGTGGCAGACGCCCTCCCCGTCCCCGACGCGACGGTCCAGCGGGCCCGCTTCGTCTTCGACCTCGTGTACAACCCCCCGGAGACGCCCCTCCTCCGCTCGGCGCGGAACGCGCGGGTGCCCGGGACGTCGGGGTTGGAGATGCTCCTCCACCAGGCCGCGAAGGCCTTCGAGCTGTGGACGGGCAAGGCCGCGGACCTGCGGGCCATGGAGAGGGCCGCGATGGAGGCCCTCCGGTGAAGGCCCAGGCCTCCTGCTTCGGTGCCGGGACGATCGTCAACGCGATCGCGACGGGGAAGGGGGCCGCCTTCGGCCTCGCCCTCCGCGCGACGGCGACCGCGGAGACCGTGCCCAAGGAGGAGGGCGTCACGGTCGTCGTCCCGGAGGACGCGAACCCGCTCCTCGCCGAGGGGACGGCCCGCCGCGTGCTCCGCCGGACGCGCCGGAAGGCCGGACTGCGGGTGTCCGTCGACTCCGAGATCCCGATCTCCCGCGGACTCAAGTCGAGCTCCGCCGTGGCCAACGCCGTGGCCCTGGCGTCCGCGCGGGCCCTCGGGGCGGACCTCGAGCCCATGCAGCTCATCGGCCTCGGGATCGACGCGGCCCTCGAGGCGGGGGTCACGATCACGGGTGCGTTCGACGACGCCTGCGCCTCGTTCTACGGGTGCGTCGCGGTCACGGACAACCGGACGCGGAGGCTCCTGCGGGTCGACCGCCTCCCCGAGGACCTCGTGGCCGTCATCCAGGTCCCCGGGCGGATGATCACGAAGCCGAGCCTCGCGGGGGTCGACTTCTCCCCGATCCGGGGGGAGGTCGAGGAGGCCTTCCGCCTCGCCCTCGGCGGGCACTACTTCCAGGCCCTCGAGCGGAACAGCATGGCGTACGCGAAGATCCTCGGGATCGACGAGGGCCCGGCCCAGCGGGCCCGCGTCGCGGGGGCCGTCGCCGCAGGGATCACCGGGACGGGTCCCGCGATCCTCGCCCTCGCGAAACCCGCCCACGTGGACGCGGTCGCGAAGGCCCTCGCGGCGGACGACGCCGTCGTGCGCACGGCGAGCCTGAACACCCTCGAGGCCCGGGAGGTGAGCCCGTGAGGTTCCGGTCGTCCCCCTCGAAGGTCTCGGGCCGCGCGTCCGCCCCTCCCTCGAAGTCGTACACGCACCGCGCGATCCTCCTCGCGGCCCTGTCCCGCGGGCCCTCGATCGTCCGCCGCCCGCTTCTCTCGGAGGACACGGAGGCGACCCTCGCGGGGGCGGAGGCCCTCGGCGCCTCCGTCGACCGCCCGGAGGACGGCCTCCGGATCGCCTGCGAGGGCCTCCGGCCGCCCGACGCGCCCATCGACGCCCGGAACTCCGGCACGACCCTGCGCCTCCTGTCCGGCGTCGCCGCCCTCGTCGACGGGCGGACCGTCCTCACGGGGGACGCCAGCCTGAGGAAGCGGCCCATGGGACCCCTCCTCGACGCCCTCATCGGCCTCGGGGCGTCCGCGCGCTCCCTCGAGGAGAACGGCTGCCCGCCCGTGGAGATCCGCGGGCCCATGAAGGGCGGGGAGATCTCCGTCCCCGGGTCGATCAGCTCCCAGTTCGTCTCGAGTCTCCTCCTCGCGTGTCCGCTCGCCCCGTCCTTCACGGCCCTCCATGTCCTCCCGCCCGTCCGCTCCGAGCCGTACGTGGAGGTGACCCTCCACATGATGCGCTCCTTCGGCGTCGGGGTCGAGGCTGCGGGCGAGTGGTACTACATCCCGGGGGGCCAGGCGTACCGCCCGCGGGACTTCGCCGTGCCCGGGGACTTCAGCTCCTCCGCGTTCCCCTTCGTCGCCGCCGCCCTCACGGACGGGGACGTGACCCTCGAGGGCCTCGACTCCTGGATGCCCCAGGGGGACCGGCGGATCCTCGACCTCCTCCGGGACTTCGGGGCGTCCGTCGACGTGCGGGCGGACGCGATCCGGGTCCGGGGCGGGCCCCTCGCCGGCCTCACGGTCGACGTGGGCGGCACCCCGGACCTGTTCCCCGTCCTCGCGGTCCTCGCCACGCAGGCCCGGGGGGTGACGCGGTTCGTGAACGGGGAGCACCTCCGCCTCAAGGAGAGCGACCGGATCGAGACGACGGTCGCGTTCCTCCGGGCCATGGGGGCCGACATCCAGGGGACGAGGGACGGCGCGGTCGTCCGCGGGCCCTCGACGCTCCACGAGGCCTTCGTCGACTCGAAGGGGGACCACCGGATCCTCATGGCCGCCGCCGTCGCCGGGCTCGTGGCCGACGGCCCCGTCGAAATCTCGGACCCCGAGTGCTACCGCGTCTCCTACCCGACCTTCCTCGAGGACCTCCGGGCCCTCGGGGCCGCCTTCGAGGTGGTCCCGTGAACGCGATCGGCGTGCGCTACCGCACGACCCTCTTCGGGACGAGCCACGGCCCCTTCGTCGGCTGCACGATCGAGGGCCTGCGGGCCGGCACCCCCGTGGACGCGACCCTCGTCCAGGCCCAGCTCGACCGCCGCCGCCCGGGGCAGAGCCTCGTGACGACCCAGCGAAAGGAGGAGGACCGCGTCGAGTTCGCGGAAGGCCTCCGGGGCGGCGAGGCGACGGGCGAGCCCATCGTCGCGATGATCCGGAACGAGGACGTCCGATCGAGATCCTACGCGGACGTCGCCCGCGTCCCGCGCCCGGGCCATGGGGACTTCCCCGCCCGGATGAAGTACGGCGGCAAGAGCGACCTCCGCGGGGGTGGCCAGCTCTCAGGCCGGATGACGGCCCCCCTCGTCGTGTCGGGCGCGATCGCCCGCCAGGTCGCCGGCCGCCTCGGGGCGGGCTTCCACGCCCACGCCGCCCAGATCGGGTCCGTCGTCGCGCGCCCCGTCACCCCGGAGGAGATCGACGCGAACGTCGAACGGACCCCGGTCCGCTGCGCGGACCTCGAGGCCGCGGACCGCATGGTCGCGGAGATCGAGGCCGCCCGGAAGGACCGGGACAGCGTGGGCGGGATCATCGAGGGCGTCGTCACGGGCCTCCCCGTCGGCGTGGGGGAGCCCTTCTTCGAGTCCGTCGAGGCGGCCCTCGCCCACCTCTTCCTCTCGATTCCCGCCGTGAAGGGCGTGGACTTCGGCGCGGGCTTCCGCGCGGCGTCCATGCGCGGCTCCGAGCACAACGACCCCTTCGTCGTCCGGGACGGCCGGGTCGTCACGGAGACGAACCACGCGGGCGGCGTCCTCGGCGGGATCACCACGGGGATGCCCGTCACGTTCCGCGTCGTCGTGAAGCCGACGGCGTCCATCGCCAAGCCCCAGCGGTCCGTGGACCTCGAACGCATGGAGGCGTCGGAGGTCGTCGTCACGGGCCGCCACGACCCGTGCATCGTGCCCCGGGCCGTGCCCGTCGTGGAGAACGTCGCCGCGATGGGGGTCCTGGACCTCATGTTCCTCGGAGGGTTCCTGTGAGCGAGTCGGAGATCGCGCGCCTGCGCGAGGAGATCGCGGCCGTCGACAAGGAGATCGTGGCCCACGTGGCCAAGCGCCTGCACCTCGCGGAGCAGATCGGGATGGAGAAGAAGGCGATGGGCCGGGCCCTCCGGGACCCCGACATGGAGGAACGCGTCTTCTCCCGCCTCCTCGGGGAGTGCGCGGCCCACCGCATCCGCCCCTCCTTCGCGGAGGGCCTGTCGACCCTCCTCATCGAGGAGAGCCTCGTCCGGCAGGAGGCGACGGTGCCCGCGGACCCCGTCGACAAGCGGGTCCTCGTCGTCGGCGGGGCGGGCCAGATGGGCCGCTGGCTGTGCCGCTACCTGCGGGCCCGCGGCTACGACGTCGTCGTGAACGATATCGCCGGGCCCCTCGACGGTTTCGAGTTCGAGCCGGACCTCGGGACAGCCGTCGCCCAGGCCGACATCATCGCGGTCTCCGTGCCCATGTCCGTCTCCGCGGACGTCCTCGGGTCGATCGGGCGGATGAAACCGAAAGGCCTCCTCTTCGACATCTGCAGCCTCAAGGCGCCCGTCGATCAGGTCCTCCGGGAGCTCGGCGAGGCGGGCGTCAAGGTCGTCAGCGTCCACCCGATGTTCGGCCCGAACTTCTTCCCCCTCGCGAGCGGGAACATCACGTTCAGCGATTGCGGGAACGCGGTCGCCGTCCTCGAGGCGAAGGAGATCTTCCGGCCGACGGGGGCGAACCTCCTCGACATCTCCCTCGACCACCACGACGAGTTCATGGCGTTCCTCCTTGGCCTGAGCCACCTCTGCCTCCTCATGTTCGCCCGGAGCGCGTCGAAGAGCCCCTTCGAGTTCGGCGGCCTACGGCGGCCCGCGGGGACGACGTTCTCCCGCCTCTCCGTCGCCTCCATGGGCCTCCTCGAGGACCCCCCGGCCCTCCTGAGGGACATCCAGGCCCTCAATCCCCACACCCCCGCGATCCACCGCCGGGTGCTGGAGGTCCTCGCCGAATGGGAGCGCGCGAGCCTCGCGGACGACCCGGCGGAGTTCTACGACCTGATCGCCCAGTCCCGATCCTACTTCGGAGGTGCATCGACGTGACGAAGGTGCCCGTGGCCGTCCTCGGAGCGACGGGGAACGTCGGCCAGCGTTTCGTGAGCCTGCTCCAGGACCACCCCACGTTCGAGATCGCGGCCCTGTGCTCGTCCGAGAGGAAGGTCGGCGGCCGCCTCGCGGACCACTGGCGCCTCGACGACGTGACCCTCGCCCCCGACGTCGGCTCGCGGGAGCTCCTGCCCCTCGACCCGAAGGCGATCGTCCGCGCGGGGGCCGTGGCCGCGTTCAGCGCCCTCCCCGCGGACGTCGCGGGGGACCTCGAGGCGAAGGCCGCGGAGGCGGGGATCAGGGTCTTCTCGAACGCGTCGTCCCACCGGATGGACCCCGACGTCCCGATCCTCGTGCCCGAGGTGAACCCGGACCACATGGCCCTCGTCGAGCGACAGCCGACGTTCAAGGGGGGCGGGTTCCTCACGACGAACCCGAACTGCTCGATCACGGGCCTCGCCCTCGCCCTGAAGCCCCTCGCGGACGTGTTCGACGTCCGCGTGGTCTACGTGGCCACGTACCAAGCCCTCTCGGGGGCCGGGTACCCCGGGGTGCCGTCTCTCGACATCACGGCGAACGTCCTCCCGTTCATCGAGGGGGAGGAGGACAAGATGCGCCGGGAGGCGAAGAAGATCCTCGGGACGTGGCGGACCGGGATCGTGGAGAGCCCGATCGACGTCTGGGCGAACTGCGTCCGCGTGGCCGTGCGGGAGGGCCACCTCGAGGCCGTCTCGATCCCCCTCCAGGAGGACGTCGATCCCGCGGACGTGGCGAAGGCCCTCGCCTCCTTCCGCGGGGAGCCCCAGCGGCGGAAGCTGCCGACGGCCCCGCGGGAGCCCGTCCTCGTCCGGACGGAGCGGAACCGGCCGCAGCCTCTCCTCGACGCGACCGCGGGGGAGCCGGCCCGGGCGCGGGGGATGGCCGCCACCGTCGGCCGGATCCGGGTCGAGGGCCGCGTCCTGCGGTTCTTCGTCCTGAGCCACAACACGATCCGGGGCGGCGCAGGCGGGAGCGTCCTCAACGCGGAGCTCGCCCACGGGAGGGGCTACCTTGGATGAGGCCCTGAAGGTCGCGAAGTTCGGCGGCACCCTCGTCTCCCGCCCCGAGATGTACGACCGGATGGCGAAGGTCCTCCGCGCGGACCCGACCCGGCGGTTCGTCGTCGTGTCCGCCGTCGCGGGGGTCACGGACTCCCTCGTCACGACGATCGCGAAGCCCCGGGAGGAGAAGGAGATCGACCTGTACCTCGGGGAGATCCGGCGGAAGCACCTCGGCCTCCTCCCGCCCGCGGGGGACGGCGTCGACGGGACCGTCGCGGCCGTCGAGGCCCTCTGCACGAAGCTCGAGCGCCTCCTGTACGGGGTCGCGTACACGGAGGAGATCACCCCGCGGACGCGGGACTTCGTCCTTTCCTTCGGGGAGCGGATCTCCGCGCAGGTCGTCGCGGCGAACCTCCGTGCGCGGGGGATCGACGCGTGGCCCCACGAGGCGGACCTCATCGGCCTCATGACGGACGACAACTACGGGAACGCGACGGCCCTCCTCCCGGAGACCCGGGAGCACCTCGCGCCCTTCCTCCGGCGCCAGGCGGACGCGGGTCGCGTGAGCGTCGTCACGGGCTTCTTCGGCCTCTCCCCGGAGGGCAAGACGGCGACCTTCGGGCGGGGCGGGTCCGACTACAGCGCGGCCGTGATCGGGCACGCCCTCGAGCTCCCCGTCGTGGAGGTCTGGAAGGACGTCGGCGGGTTCATGAGCGCGGACCCGAAGATCGTCCCCGAGGCGTTCCCCCTCTCCCTCCTCTCGTACGACGAGGCCGCCGAGCTGTCGTACTTCGGCGCGAAGGTCCTCCATCCTCGGGCGGTGCAGCCCGCCCGGGCCGGGAGCGCGTCGATCGTCCTGCGGAACATCTTCCGCCCCGACGACGTCGGCACGAGAATCGGGCCCGACACGGTCGACAGGTCGGGCGACGTGAAGAGCGTGTCCTACGTCCGCGAGCTCGCGACCCTCAAGGTGTTCGCTTCGGGGGACGGCTTCAAGGAGGGTCTCCTCGCCCACGCGGCGACGGCCTTATCGAACGGCGGGGTCAACGTGTACAGCGCGGCGACATCCCAGACGTGCATCGCGTTCCTCGTCGAGGCGGACCAGGTCGGCCGCGCGAAGAAGCTCCTCACCCGGATCCCGGGAACCGTCGTGGACCGGGTGGAGGTCATGCCCCATGCGTCCCTCATCTGCTTCGTCGGGGAGGGCCTCGGGTACGCCCACGGCGTCGCCGCGCGGGTCTTCCGGGCCGTCGCGGAGCTCGGGATCAACGTCCAGCTCATCTCCGCGGGGGCGTCGATGGTCGCGTACCACTTCACGGTCGACACGAAGGACCTCGAGCGGGCTGTCCAGGCCGTCCACCGGGAGTTCTTCCCCCACCGGCATGCGGGCCCGCAGGCCGTCGTCTCCCCGAACACGTGACGCCGACGGACCGAGGCTCTCACTCGGACGGGACCTCGGGGGGCTCCCGCTCCTTCGCGGACGCGCGGCCCGCGGCGAGGGACCCCGACCGCCCGATCATCCGGACGATGTCGTACGCGCTCAGGATCCCGACGATCTCCCGGCCGTTGAAGACGGCGAGGTGCCTCAGGTTCGCCTTCTTCATGAGCCGCGACGCGTGGACGAGGGGCACGCCCGGGGTGACGGTCACGAGGGGGACCGTCCCGACGTCGATCACGCGGACGATCTCCGGGTCCATCCCGTCGGCCACGGCGTCGACGATGTCCGTCGACGTGACGATCCCGTACGGGTCATCCTTCGCCTCGGGCCGGATGATGAGGCTGTTCACGCGGGCGTCGGCCATCCGCTTCGCGGCCGCCTGGAGCGTCGCGTCCTCCGAGATCTCGAAGACCTCCGTGGACATCGCGTCCCGGACCCTCACGTGGCGCAGCATGCGGACGCCCCTAATGCACGGTTCGGCTAAACGGCTTTGTGCCCACAATACGGTTTGCCGGGGTCCGCCGACGACGACGGGCCCAAGTTTCATTTGCACAGATGAATAAAATACAATAATGTATAAATAGGTTGCACGGATTCCACTAAAGAACACGCGTGGGAGCCCATGTCTTCCAGTGGAGTCACCGAGAGAGTCCACCGGCTCCAGGGGCCCGGAGGGCGCTGCCTCCTCGTCGCCTTGGACCACGGGCTCCCCGCGGGCCCCCTTCCGGGGATCGAAGACCCCGCCCGGTTTCTCCGGGCCCTCCGCGGGGCCCCGGTCACGGGCCTCATCGCGAACCCGGGTCTCGTCCGCCGTCTCCCTCGGGAGGTTCTCCCATCGAAGGGCCTCGTCGTCCACCTGTCTGCGGGCACGGTCCTCGGCGCCGATCCGACGTCCAAGGTCCTCGCGGCCCGACCCGAGGACGCGGCCGACCTCGGGGCGGACGCGGTCAGCGTCCAGGTCCATTTCGGGTCCGACCACGAGGACGTCATGCTCGCGTCCGCGGGACGCGTGGCCGATGACGCTCGGGCCCTGGGCCTCCCCGTTCTCGTGATGGCCTACCCCATGGGGCGGGAGGGAGCGCCTCCGGAGTCCGCCGTCGTGGCCCACGCCGCCCGCGCGGCCGCGGAGATCGGCGGGTCCCTCGTCCAGGTCCCGTTCCCCGCGGACCCCGAGGCCTTCGCGACCGTCCCTCGAGGATGCCCCGCCCCCGTCCTCCTCGCGGGCGGTCCCCGCGTGGCGTCCGAGGAGCCGTTCCTCCGGGCCCTCGAGGCCGTCATCGAGGGGGGCGCCGCCGGCGTCTCCCTGGGCCGGAACCTCTTCCAGCATCCCGACCCCGCGGCCTTCGCGCGGCGCATCGCGGACGTCATCGGGTCCGCGGTCACGCGGGCCGCCGTGGAGGCCTGATCCGATGAACCGCGTGACCCTCGACCGGACCCTCGACCCGTACGCCCTCTTCGCCGCGTCCCGGGACGAGCACCCCCACGCCTTCATCCTCGAGAGCCTGTCGGGACCCGAGCGGCTCGCGGACCACACGATTGTCGGGTTCGACCCCGAGATCACGATCCGCTACCGCGGCGGGGTCCTCCGCGCGAACGGGGACGCGATCAAGACGGACCGCCCCCTCGATGTCCTCCGGTCCATCCTCAAGGAGCGGGCGACCCCCGGGGCCGTCGGCCCCTTCGTTGGCGGCCTCGTCGGGTACGTGTCCTTCGAGTTCGTACGGAGCCTCGACCGCGTCCCCGCCCACCTCGACTCCCCGTTCCCCGACTTCGAGTTCGGGCTGTACCTCGACGGGGTCGTCGTGGACCACCGTCGCGGGTCCGTCCACTACTTCTCCCACGGCCGCTCCCGCGTAGACGACCTCCCGAGGCCCGCGTCCTCGCCCGGGGACTTCCATGCGGACCCGCCGCGGCTCGACACCCCGGAGGACCGCTTCCTCGCCTCCGTCGACCGGGCGAAGGGCCACATCCGGGACGGAGAGGCCTTCCAGATCGTCCTGTCGCGGCGGGAGCACGGGACGATGTCGGGGGATCCCCTCGCCTTCTACGAGGCCCTCCGCCGGGTCAACCCGAGCCCGTACATGTATTACCTCGACTTCGGGGAGCGGCGGGTGATCGGCGCGAGCCCCGAGATGCTCCTCCGGGTCGAGGGCCGGGCCGCGACGACGTTCCCCATCGCGGGGACGCGGCCCCTCGGCGACACCCCGGAGGCCACGGACCTCCTCGCGCGGGAGCTCCTCGGGGACGCGAAGGAGCGGGCGGAGCACAACATGCTCGTGGACCTCGCCCGGAACGACCTCGGGAAGGTCTGCTCCTTCGGGTCCGTCCGCGTGCCGCAGTACCTGTCCGTCGAGCGGTACAGCCACGTCCAGCACCTCGTCTCCCGCGTGGAGGGGCAGCTCGCGCCGGGGCGGGACGCCCTCGACGCCTTCGCCGCCGTCTTCCCGGCGGGGACCGTGAGCGGGGCGCCAAAGCCGCGCGCCCTCGAGATCATCCACGACCTCGAGGGGATCTCCCGGGGGCCCTACGCCGGGGTCGTCGGGTACCTCTCCCTGAACGGGAACCTCGACACGGCGATCTCGATCCGCACCCTGTTCACGGACGACGCGACGTACCACATCCAGGCCGGCGCGGGGATCGTCGCGGACTCCGACCCGCGGCGCGAGTACCTGGAGACGGAGCACAAGCTCGGCGGGCTCAAGGCGGCCCTCGCGGAGGCGTCCCGATGAGGGTCCTCGTCGTCGACAACTACGACTCGTTCGTGTACAACCTCTACCAGCGGCTCGGGGAGCTCGGGGCGGACCCCGTCGTGCACCGGAACGACGCGATCACCCTCGACGACGTGAGGCGGATGGACCCCGACGCGATCGTCCTGTCCCCGGGGCCTGGCCATCCAACGAACGCGCGGGACTTCGGCGTGTGCTCGGCCATCCTGCGGGAGTTCGGGCCGCGGGTGCCGACCCTCGGGGTGTGCCTGGGCCACCAGGGGATCGGCACGACGTTCGGCGCGCGGGTAGGCCGCGCGGGCCGTCTGCTCCACGGGAAGACGAGCCTCGTGACCCACGACGGCCGCACGCTCTTCGAGGGCCTCCCGAACCCGATCGTCGCGGGGCGGTACCACAGCCTCGCAATCGAGAAGGGCTCTGTGACCCCGGACCTCGAGGTGAGCGCGACCTCGGAGGACGGGGAGATCATGGCCGTCCGGCACCGCGTCCATCCCATCGAGGGCCTCCAGTTCCACCCGGAGTCCATCCTCACCCCGGAGGGCCCCGCAATCCTCCGGAGCTTCCTGCGGAGGGTGAAGGCGTGATCCGGGAGGCCCTTGCCGATGTCGTCGAGGGCCGCTCCCTGCCCTTCGACCGGGCCCACGACGCGATGGGGGAGATCATGGACGGCCAGGCGAGCCCCGCCCAGATCGGCGCGTTCCTCGTCGCCCTCCGGGCGAAGGGGGAGTCCGTCGACGAGATCGCGGGCATGGCCGCCGCGATGCGGGAGCGCTGCGCGTCGATCCGCGGCCCGCCCGACGGCCGGCTCGTGGACCTCTGCGGCACGGGGGGCGCTCCCCTCCGGACGTTCAACGTGTCGACGATCGCGACGTTCGTCGTCGCGGGCGCCGGCGTGGCCGTGGCCAAGCACGGGAACCGCGCGGTCACGAGCGCGTGCGGGAGCGCGGACCTGCTCGAGGCCCTCGGGGTCCGCGTGGACCTCGAGCCGGCCGAGGTCGAACGGGTCCTGCGGGAGATCGGCCTGTGCTTCATGTTCGCCCCGAAGTTCCACCCCGCGATGCGCCACGCGGCCGGCCCGAGGCGAGAGATCGGGGTGCGGACGATCTTCAACGTCCTGGGGCCCCTCACGAACCCCGCGGGGGCGAAGGGCCACGTCCTCGGCGTCTTCTCCCCGGACCTCGTGGACCGCCTCCCCGCGGTCGCAGCCCGCCTCGGAATCGAGAGGGCCCTCATCGTCCATGGCCAGGCGGGGGTCGACGAGATCTGCCTCTGCTGCCCTACCCTCGTGGGCGAGGTGAACGAAGGGACGACGGACCGGTACGTCCTGCGGGCGGAGGACCTGGGCCTCGATGCCGCGCGCCCGGAGGACCTCGTCGGCGGCGAGCCGGCGGAGGCCGCCGAGGAGACCCTGCGCATCCTCCGGGGGGAGCGGGGCCCGAAGCGGGACATGGTCCTCGCGAACGCGGCCGGAGGGATCTACGTCGCCGGGCGGACGTCGTCCATCGCGGAGGCCCTCCCCCTCGCCGCGGAGTCCCTCGACTCGGGGCGGGCCCTCCACCGGCTGAGGGACCTCGTCCGCGCGACGGGCGGTGACATGGCGAAGGTGGAGGACGATGGACGAGCTTAGGCGCCTCGTGGACAACGCGCGGTTCCTCGTCCTCGAGGGTTACTACGACGTGGGCGACAGGACGCCCCGGTCCCCCTCCTTCCTGGAGACTCTCGGGACGCCTCGGCAGGCGTCCGAGGTCATCGTCGAGGTCAAGTACGCGTCCCCGACGATGGCGACGGGGAAGCGGAAGGAGCAGTTCGACGACCTCCTCGACGGCCTCCTCGCGACCGGGCCCCTCGGGCTCTCGGTCCTCGCGGAGCCTCGGGTGTTCGGCGGGGGCGTCGACCTCGTCCGAAGGGCCGCCGCGCGGAACGCGCCCGTCCTCTTCAAGGACTTCGTTGTGGACCCCGCGCAGATTGAGGCCGCGTCCGCCTCAGGCGCGTCCGCGGTCCTCCTCATCGAGTCCCTGTTCGCCCGCGGCCTCGTCGACGGCACGTCCCAGGAGCTCGTCGACGCCGCCCACGACGCGGACCTCGACGTCGTCCTGGAGGTCCACACCGTCGAGGAGTGGGACGCCGCCGCGGCCACGGACGCGGACGTCCTCGGGATCAACAACCGCGACCTCGGGTCCATGGCCGTCGACCTCGGGACCGTCCCCGCGATCCTGAGGGAACGGACGAAGGACCGCCCCGTGATCGGGATGAGCGGGATCGAGACCCGCGCCCAGGTCCTCGACATGCTCCGTGCGGGGGCCGATGCGGTCCTCGCGGGGACGTCCGTGATGAAGAGCGAGGACCCCGCGAAGGCCCTGGAGGGACTCCTCCATGACTGACGTGGCGCGGCGGGGGGCCTTCGGGGAGTACGGGGGCCAGTACGTCCCCGAGACCCTCATGCCCGCCCTCCTCGAGCTCGAGGACGCGTACGCGAAGGCGCAGGACGACCCTGCGTTCCTCGAGGAGCTCGCCTCCTTCCAGAGGCACTACGGAGGGCGCCCGACGCCCCTCTACCTCGCCCGGCGGCTCACGGAGCACGCGGGCGGGGCGCGGATCTTCCTCAAGCGGGAGGACCTCGTCCACGGGGGCGCCCACAAATTCAACAACGTCATGGGCCAGGCCCTCCTCGCCCGCCGGATGGGGAAGACGCGGATCATCGCGGAGACGGGCGCGGGGCAGCATGGCGTGGCCGCGGCCATGGCGGGCGCGGTCCTCGGGATCCCCGTGGAGGTCTACATGGGCTCCGTCGACGTCCAGCGGCAGGCCCTCAACGTCTTCCGGATGAGGCTCCTCGGGGCCCGCGTCCATTCCGTCGACGAGGGCTCGAAGACGTTGAAGGACGCGATCAACGAGGCGATGCGGGACTGGGTCACGAACGTCGCGACGACGTACTACTGCCTCGGCAGCGTCGTCGGGCCCCATCCCTACCCCACGATGGTCCGGGACTTCCAAAGCGTGATCGGCCACGAGCTCCGGGAGCAGTCCCTCGCCCAGGCCGGGCGCCTCCCCGACGTCCTCGTCGCGTGCGTGGGGGGCGGGAGCAACGCGATGGGGACCTTCGCCCCGCTCCTCGAGGACGACGTCGCCCTGCTCGGCGCGGAGGCCGGCGGGCTCGGCCTCTCGACGGGCAAGCACGCGGCGAGCCTCGGGGCGGGCCGCCCGGGCGTGTTGCACGGCGCCCGCTCGTACCTCCTCCAGGACGAGGACGGCCAGGTCCTCGAGACTCACAGCGTGTCCGCGGGCCTCGACTACCCGGGCGTCGGACCCCAGCTCTCCCACCTGAAGGACACGGGCCGGGCATCCTTCGTCGCGGTCACGGACGCGCAGGCCCTGGAGGCGTTCCAGCTCCTCGCCCGGCTCGAGGGGATCCTGCCCGCCCTGGAGTCCGCCCACGCGGTCTTCGCGGGGGTCCAGGCGGCCCGGGACCTCGGTCCCGACGGGGTCGTCGTTGTGACCCTCTCGGGCCGCGGGGACAAGGACGTACAGACCGTGGCCGGCGCCTTGGGGGAATCCCTTTGAACCGGATCGACCGCGCGTTCCGGCGCTCGAGGGACGAGGGGCGGTCGGCCCTCGTCGCCTACCTGATGGCCGGGGATCCCGACCTTCGGACCACGGAGGCCCTCGCCGTCGCGTGCGAGCGGGGCGGGGCGGACGTCCTCGAGCTCGGGGTGCCGTTCTCGGACCCCATCGCGGACGGCCCCGAGATCCAGCGGGCAGGCCAGCGAGCCCTGCGGGCAGGCACGCGGCCGCGGGACGTCCTCGACCTCGCCGCGCGCCTACGCGCCCGCACGGAGATGCCCCTCGTCCTCATGACGTACATGAATCCGATCTCCGCCATGGGCTTGGCCACGTTCGCGGACCGGGCCCGCGACGCCGGGGTGGACGGCGTGATCGTGCCGGACCTCTCCCTCGAGGAATCGGGCGAACTGCGCTCCGCCCTCGGCGCCCGCGGCGTCGACCCAATCCCCCTCGTCGCCCCGTCGACGCCGGAGGATCGCGCGCGAGCGATCGCGGCCGCGGCCCGCGGGTTCGTCTACGTCGTCGCGCGCTACGGGACCACGGGGGTCCACCAGGACATCCCGACGGACCTCGGGCCCCGCCTCGCGATGCTCAAGCGCATGAGCCCGCTCCCCTTGGCAGTCGGGTTCGGCGTGTCGGGGCCCGACCACGTCAGGACCCTAGCCGGTCTGGGGGCGGACGGGATCGTCGTCGGGAGCGCGATCGTCGCGCACGCGGCCCGAGACCCCGGGGCAGAGGGCGTGGAGCGGCTCGTGCGCTCCCTCGCGTCCGGCCTCCGCCCTTCAGAGCCTACATCCCCTGCTCTTCGAGGCAGCAGTCCGTGACGACGAGCCCCGCGCTCGTCTTCCGCACCGTGATCGAGTTCGCGGTCTTGTTCGTGACCTTGAGGCCGCCGACCTCGACGGTCTCCTTCGCCTTCACGCGGACGTCCGCGGGCTTCCCCTTCGGCATGCCAACGCCCACGAAGGCCGTGGCATAAAAAGCCTCGGTTAGCCCGGGTCCGTCCGAGCAGTCGTGACCGCACCCCGCGATCCAGCCCTCCGGCGAGACCGGTCCGTTTCACGGCCTTTGCCGAACCGGTTCCCGACTCTCATCTCGATGGGGTTTTACGTATTCTGCATACCCAGCGTGTAAAGGCCCACCGGTCCGATAGGAACAGGAGGTGCGCACGATGTCGACGGGAGCGACCGTCTCCCGGGTCACGCCCGGGACGGCCTGTGTCGCCTGCGGCTCCGCCACGGAGCCCCTGGAGGAGTACGGCCTCGATGTGGGGGGCCGCGAGGTCACGTTCCTCGCGACGAAGTGCCCCGCGTGCCACAACGAGTACGTGAACGCGCCAGCCATCCTCCGCTCCGACGCGGACCTCATGGACGTCTTCCGGCCGTCCGCGTCGCCGATCGGCACGTTCCGCCGGATCGCGACCCTCACGTCCCGGGACCGGGAGTTCCGCCACCGGGTCGGGGACAAGGTCGCGGGGACCCTCCTGTGGTACCTCCTCGAGGAGGACATGGCCGACGTCGTGTTCCTCGCCCACCACAGCGTGACGGAGGAGCCCATCATGGCGTTCAAGAAGCGGGATCTCTTCGAGGCGTGGCAGATCCGGATGGGCGGGGGCCGCGCGATCACGACGGGCGGCGGTCTGCGGGCGAACCTCCTCACCCTGACCCAGCTCCGGAACTTCGTGGAGGCGGACCGCGGGCTCCATCCGCGGATCGCGGTCATGGGCCGCCCCTGCCAGATCTACACGATCCGCAAGCTCCTCTGGGACCGCTTCGCGCCGGGCTACGAGCTCGCCTTCGCCCTCGGGACGTTCTGCTACGGGAACTTCGCCCCCGTCGGGTGGGGGGGCCAGAAGCTCGGGGAGCTCCTCGGCTTCGACCCGGGCGAGATCCGCCAGGTGCGGTTCGCGGAGGACACGCTCGAATTCGTCTCCCAGCGGGGGACGACGAAGCGGATCCCGGCGCCCGAGGTCGCGGGCCTCGTGAACGCGAACTGCCTCCAGTGCTACGACTTCAGCGTGAGCTTCAGCGACATCAGCCTCGGCCGCGTGGGCCGGGACGAGCTGTTCGAGGCCGCCGTCGTGCGCACGGAGATTGGGGACCAGGTCCTCGACCAGGCCGTGAACGACGGGTTCCTCGCGATGTCGACCCAGTTGTACGGGAAGGCGGACACGGAGGAAGACGAGAAGCGGGTCCTCGGGTTCCTCCACGCGATGGTCGAAGTGAAGAAGGAGCTCACGAAGAAGGTCCGCTGACCCGTTGGCAATGCAGGCGTCGCCCGTTCAGTGGGAGTGGGCGTGGGCCCGGTGGCCTTCCGTCCCGTCCGGCGCGGCCTCCCCCTTCGGGGAGAAGCTCTGCCCGCAGCCGCACGTGGACCAGTTGTTCGGGTTGCTCACGACGAACCCGCTCCCCGCGACGCTCTCCGTGTAGTCCACGCTCGAGCCGTCGAGGTAGGGGGCGCTGTTCGGGTCCACGACGACCTTGATCCCGTTCGCCTGGAAGACCTCGTCCCCCTCGTGGAGCTTGTTGTCGAGGGCCATCCCGTACCGGAACCCGGAGCATCCGCCGCCTGCGACGTAGACCCGGAGGTACGTGTCTTCGGCGGTCCCGTTCTTCGCGATGAGCTCGCGGAGCTTCGACGTCGCGTTCTCGGAGAGGAGGAGCTGGAACATATCGGGCACCGTCTGTCTACTACGAGAATAAGGCCGTTATTTAACGTTTTGGACATCTTTCGCGCGACGCGGACCGTCCTCCGTCCCGTCGAGGGCCTTCCCCATGTAGTGCCGCTCCGCCCGGAACCCGAGCTTCTCGTACAGGGACCGCCCGACGACGTTCGACTCGGCGACCTCGAGCTTGATATTCCGGTACCCTCGCTCCCGCGCCCAGGCCTCCGCCCACCGGAGGAGGTCCACTCCGATCCCCTCCCTCCGGCGTCCGGGCGCGACCCAGACGTCGTACACGAAGGCGTGGGTCTCCGGGGTCAGGAAGCCGCCCCCCGGGCCCACGAGGAGGTACCCGAGGAACGTCCCCGCGGGGTCCTCCGCGACCCAGGCCTCCGTGCGGCCGCCCTCGACGTAGGGCTCGAGCTTCTTCCGGAAGTGCTTCTCCCAGGCCGCCCGGTCGAGCCGAGCCCGCTCCTCCGCGGGCGTGTCGTTCCACACGGTCTCGAACGTCGCGGTCCAGATCGTGCGGTAGTCGGCCCGCCGGGCCCGGCGCATGCGGACGTCCATCGTCCCGCGGGGAGCGCGTGTCGGGCGATGAAGGTGTCGTCATCGGTCGGGATGGCGCCCGCGGGGGATCCGGCGCGTCTTGAGGTCGTAGACGTCCCAGAGGGCGGCGAAGGCGAGGAGCCCGAGGACGACGGCCCACGTCGACGCGGGCCAACCGAGGCCGCCCGCGGCCGCCCCGATCGTCGTCATCATCGCCATGAACACAGCCCACGCGACGAGCCGCGAGCGGACGGAGTTGTAGGGCAGGTCCCCCCGACGTTCGAGGAGCCGCGGGAGGAAGACGAGGCAGAGGACGATGGAGGCGATCCCCGCCGCTGTGGCGACGGCGGCCTGGAGGAGGTCCACGTGGATCGCGCGGCCCATGCCGCCCTCCCGCTATCTAGGTTTCCGACCCGGAGAGAATCGCGCCGACGGGCCTTTATAGTCCCCCTTCCATTGCAACGCACGTGCTCCCCTCGCGCTGCCTCCGGTGCGGCGCCGTGAGCCGAGAGTTCCTCTGCGCGACCTGCCTCGATTACCTCGTCTCGTACCGTCCGTTGTGGCTCGATCCCTCTCTCCTCCCGGGGCCGTCCCTCCTCGAGAGCCTAGGCCCGCGGGAGACCGCGGTCCTCGCGGCGGACGGCGGGGGGATCGACTGGCACTCGTCGCCCCGCGAGCCGACGGACGCGGACGCTGTGCGGCTCGTCGAGTTCCTCGGCCTCGACGCGGACGTCCGCGTGCCCCTGAGCGCGGGGGACGCAGAGATCCTCCACGCGTTCCTGAACCGCGCGCGGCGCGGCCTCGTGGCCCCCTCGGAGGCCCTCCCCGCCCTGGCGTCCCTGTACCGCTACCTCGCGACCCGCGAATGGATCCCGCCCCATCTCGCCACGGACTACCGCCTCCGCGCCTCGACCCTCGAGCCGCCCCCCGCGTCGGGCGCACCCGACGTCGTCGTGAGCCGCGCGACGCCCGGGGCGCGGATCCTCGAGGCACCCGACGAACGCGAGCTCCCTCGGACGGAGCCGGAGGAAGCCCCGCCTCCCCCCGAGCGGATGGAGGCTCTGCCGCCCGTTCCTCCCGAAGAGGCTCCCTCCGAGCCGACCCCGCCCGTCGAGCCCCCGATCGAGGGCGACGACGCGGAGGAGCCCGGGCCCGAGGAGATCTTCGAGATGATCCTCCCCGCCCTCGAGGAGGAGGCCCAGCCGATTCCTCCGGATCCGATTCCCGAACCGGAACCGGAGATCCCTCCCGAGCCCTCCCCCGAGCCCCCGCCCCCGCCCGAACCGGAACCCGAGCCCGAGGAGGCCACCCGCGATCCCTCCGAGGAAGAGCTCGCGGCCCTCGCCGCACGCGAGGCGGAGGTCGAGCGGGCGCGGGCCGAGCTCGAGGCGTGGACCCGCGCGCGGCGGGAGGACCTCGAGGCGAAGGAGCGGACCCTCGAGGAGCGGGAGAGGGTCGTCTGGGAGAAGGCGGCCGCCGTCGAGGCCCGGGAGAAGGCCGTCACGGAGCGGCTCGTGGACCTCGAGAAGGACGAGGCTCGCCGGGACGTCCTGCGGTTCCTGGGCACGGTCCCCGGGATGTCGGAGGACGAGGCCGACGTCCTCGCGACGGCCTTCCGAACGATGGCCCACCTCGAGGCCGCCGACGTCAAGGCGCTCACCCAGTGCCGCGGGGTCTCGGAGGCCCTCGCCCGCGCGGTCCGCCTCGCCCTCGTCCCTGGGGAGGTCGAGGACGAGCAGCGGGCGATCGACCTCCGGGAGGAGGCCCAGGCCTTCATGGAGGAGGGCGACTACGAGGCGGCCCTCGACTGCTTCGACCGCCTCCTGAAGGAGCGCCCCGAGGACACGTCCATCTGGTTCGACAAGGCGGAGCTCCTCGTCCTCCTCGGCCGGCAGGAGGAGGCCCTCCAGTGCTACACCCGCGTGATCGACCTCGACCGCCGCAATCGGCAGGCGTGGTTCGAGCGGGCGAACCTCCTGTTCGGGGCGGGGCGCCTCGCGGACGCCCTCGACGCCCTCCGGGAGGCCCTGCGGATCGAGCCCTCGAAGTCGGGGGACATCATCCTCAAGGCGGAGCAACTCCGCCGGGACGGCCGCCCCAACGACGCGGCGATCCTCCTCCAGGCGGTCCTCGACGTGGATCCGGGGAACGCGCGGGCCGTCCTCGCCCTCGGGGACGTCCTCCTCGAGCTCGGGGACGTCGACGCGGCGGAGGGCCTCTACACGCGGGCCCTCGGGAAGGACCCCCAGAACCCCCCCATCCTGTTCCGCAAGGGGCAGCTCCTGAACCGGAAGGGTCGCTGGGGCGCCGCGATCCAGTTCTACAACCGGGCCATCGCCCTCCGCTGGGACTTCGCGGACGCGTGGCTCGCGAAGGCGGACCTGCTCCTGGCCCACGGCCGCCCCTCGGAGGCCCTCGAGGGGTACGAGAAGGTCCTCTCGTTCGACGCCCACGTGGCCGCCGCGTGGATCGGGAAGGCGAAGGCCCACGTGGCCCTCGACCAGGCCGACGAGGCCCGCTCCGCCCTGTCCGGCGCGGAGTCCTTCGCCCCCGAGGACCCGTCCCTCCTCGAGGTTCGTGAGGCCCTCGAGGCCTCCGCCGCGGACGAGGCCGCCGCCCCGGGGGCCTTCGGGTCCCTCGCGGACGCCGTCGAGGCTCTCTCGGGCGAAGGGGAGCCCGCCGGGCCCGCCCCGGAAGCGCCCGCGGAGGCCCTGCCCGCCGACTTCAGGACGTTCGTCGAGAGCGTCGAGACGGACAAGGAGGACGTCCACGTGATCCTCCAGCTCGCGGAGCTCGCCCTCGAGGGCGGGGACGCCCAGATGGCCCTCGTCCGGTACGGGGAGGCCCTCGCGCGGGACCCGCGGAACCCCGACGCCCTCACGGGCCAGGGGATCGCCCTCCAGTACCTCGAGCGGTACGAGGAGGCCGTCGCCGCGTACGACCAGGCCCTCGCGATCCGGCCGGACCACGAGCTCGCGGTGAAGTGGCGGACGACGTGCCTGCGCCACCTCACGCGGGAGGGGGCCTGATGGGCGCCGCGGACGACGTCGGCCAGAGGTTCCTCCCGAGCGTGGACGAGCTCGAGACCGCCATGCGCTCCGGCCTGCGGTCCCTCGATGCGGGGCACCTCGACGACGCCCTCCGGGCCTTCAACGCGGCCCTGCGGCTCAAGCCGGAGTACGACGCGGCGTGGCTCGCCCGCGGGCACGTCCTCCGGCGGATGGGGGACCTCGAGGCGGCCCTCGATTGCTTCGCTCAGGCCCTCCGCGTCCACCGGGAGTCGGAGGAGGCCTGGCTCGGCCTCGCATCGACCCTCCACGCCCTCGGCCGCCGGAAGGAGGAAGTCGAGGCGTACGACGAGCTTCTCAAGCTCCGCCCGCGGCTCGTCGAGGCCTGGATCAACAAGGGCGCCGCCCTCCACGAGGCGCGGGACTTCCGGGGGGCCCTCGCCTGCTACGACCGGGTCCTCGCCCTGCGGCCGGAACACGCGGCCGCTTGGAACAACAAGGGCGCCGCCCTCCTCCGCCTCGGGGACGCGGCTGGCGCGGAACGGTGCATCGACGAG
>Ga0209341_10000277_pt1 | contig 52502 bp, 45 predicted proteins | sample RifCSP13_2_FD_184020 | JGI IMG/M metagenome (GOLD analysis project Ga0209341, IMG submission 184020) | Soil microbial communities from Rifle, Colorado - Rifle CSP2_sed 13_2 (SPAdes) (version 2) | ecosystem: Environmental > Terrestrial > Deep subsurface > Rock core/Sediment | place: Rifle...
CTACTTTATCAATAAAAGCGAATTTCGCCTGCAGTATATCTAAAAGAGAGACTTTTTCTCAACATCGTGCCTTTATTATATGTTAGACGACCTATTTGCTGAGTATTTCCTCTAAAGTATTTTTTATCATTTAAAAACTGCTAATCAAATACTTTTTCTTACTCCTCCACGAGGTCTCTTCGGGATACTTGGTGAAGTTCCAGTTAATCTATCATTCAATCTAAAATAGAAAGAAAGTATTTTTTCGAGATAGTCATCGGCAAACCCACTCTTATCGTTGTAGGCTATAGTTTCTTTCCCAATCATAAGTGTATCATAAGCGAGTTTTGCTTCTTCTGTTCCTGTCATTTCTTGTTTGTAATCAGGATTAAGTGTATTAATCTGGATGACTCTTGAAATATACCGACTATGTTTGGATGGACCTTCCTCAAATGGCCAATATACATAATTGATTCCGCGACCTTCTCTTTTGTTTCCAATAATTGGTTCTCTTTTTTGTTCAAGCTCAGCGACCCGAATATGGGCCTCTGCCTTTAATTTTCCTGTTATTGCAGTTAAAATTGCCGGAACAATAGTGTTTAATTTTCCCACAAAGGAAACATGAGCAGTAACAACGCCACCCTCGTCGGCTTCAGATGCTCTAAGAAACAGGCTCTCTGTTATCAATTCGACTGAAGAAAAATCGCTAATGCTGAGTTTTATCAGGCTATTATCTGGAACTACATTGGGCACGAATGCCTTTAACGGAAGAGTACCCCTCTTTCGGGGTTCTATCCTAATTGAAGAAGGCACAAAATCAAATCCGTTAGGTGGAAGTCGTGGTTCTGGAGATTTTCGTCCCATTCCTTCCAATAATTCTAAGTCTCTGAATTCCTCCATATTTAAGATGTCCCTCGCCAATTCAATAGCTTTTTTCTGAATCTCAGTTAATTTCTTCTCTGCTTCTTCCTGTTTAAGATTCTCAACCTCTCCTTGAATTGAGGGACGAAGTCTGTCAAGCTCTTCAAGAAGACTTATCCAATCGTCATTTTCTTCAAATCCTGTTCTGGCTGGGAGAGGTTTTAGAAAATTAGCATCGATGAACCCCTTTACATACCCGTTCGCATAGACGCTTTCCTCTAAGCCATAAGCAGACAAGATCTTAATGTCATCAACAATCGTAGTGCCCATATGTCGAATGCCAATTCTCCCCTTTCCAGATGGGTCAAAATATAGTTCCAATGAAAACCTCCTAGTTCTATCTCTTGTCAATGGCCAGTTCTTATAACTCTCACCTATTCGAGGGAGATCAATCTTTAATGGTTCCACAGTATAAGTACTTCCCTTTGAACTGATGACAATTTCAAGTGATCCATCTTTCAGGTAGGGGTCAAATTTTTCAGCAAATAATTTTTGAAGTTTTTCAGGAGAGAGAGGGCCTCTTGCTTTCGTGGGATCGAATAAAAGGCCAGAAACAATAATTTTAAGACCAGGGCTTGATAGGCTTTCTTTTTTTACGGCAGGTTCAAATTCTGCATCGTCGGAGCCTTCTCGAAGAGTAACTTTTATAGTTTCATGGCCTTTGTCTTTCTTGGAAAAGAAGGTGCATTTCCTACCAATTTGGAAAAAACTAAACATCCCAATTCCAAGTTGACCTATTTGCTTAAAATCAAGGCTCTTTTTTGCAGAATCAGCCACCCGTTTAAGCGCTTCTTCGAACTCCTCTTTAGACATTCCATAGGGATACTCAATTGTGACAGTATCCTTTTCCAGAGTAAAGAATACTCTGCAAACTGGAAGTGCATTACCGAGGCTTTTTGCTTTAAGATGTTCATCGATAGCATTGCTTATATGCTCCTTAATACCATCAGCAGGATTACGATATAAACTCCCTAACCATTTAAGGGCATTTGCCGTGTGAAGCTTAATTGGAACTTTCTTCATTTCTGCTCACCTCTCTTTTTGAAAAAATTGAACCTGTTGGTAGTTAAAGTGAGCCATCTTCTAAATTTGTCCTCATCACCCAGCATGATAAGGAGACTCGAAATATATCCAACATCATAAGGATCTAATTCTTCCCGAAAAATGTCCCGGGCTTCTTTCGAACCATCTCGAAACCAGCTAAGTTCTTCTTCTAGAAACAATAAAAGATGTTTAATTTTTTCCGTTTTTCGTTGCGCTTCCTGAAATACAGAATCTAAAGCAGGAGTCTCAATATCAAGAGTTTTTGCAATCTTTTCAACCACAAGTTTTGGAGGCAATTCTTTATTCTGAAAGTAGGTGATAAGACTTTGAGTATCCCAACCAATTTCGTCTGCTAATTCTCTAATTGTAGAATAGCGGTGTTGTGTTTGCCACCATTTCAAAATTTTCATCCAGAGTTCTTTCCAATATGTCTCGGTTTCTTTCTGAGATTCAAGAAACTTCTCAATCTTTTCGATATACGCTGGAGAAGGTTTTTTCTTCCCTTTACCCTTCTGAAACCACTTTCTAAAAGTCTCGTAAGGAATATTCAGCTTTTGTGCTATTTCTCTTCTTGAAAAGTTCTTTGTCTGAGAGAAATTATCTAACACTATTAGCAACTGTTCAACGGATCCTTTGCTCACCTTGTCCCACCTTTCTTTCCTTCATTATGGTTTAAGAATAAATCCCAAAGCAAAATGTCGACTAACTAATTCGCATACGAAGTTCGCTTTTTGTCCAATTTTGGGAGTATATTCGAACTTCAGATATAGATTCCTAAATGTTTCAAGTCCTTGTTATTTACTCATAATTTTATAAAAACTTTGGTTTATTACAATAGGGATTATTTTCTCACTCTCTCCCTCTCCCCTTAGTTACTATGACATCAAATTCCTCTTTTGTAAGTGGCATTACGGAGAGGCGGCTTTGCTTGATGAGGGCAATGTTTTTCAAGCGTTTGACCTTTTTTATTTCGTCTAAAGGAACAGGCTTTTTTAGAGTCTCAACAGGCTCCAGGTCTACTACTACCCAGCGTTGGTCATTTGTGGTGGGGTCTTGATAGGCTTCTTTTATCACCTTTGCAATCCCTACGACCTCTAGTCCTTCGTTGCTGTGATAAAAAAGCACCAAATCCCCCTTTTTTATATTTTTTAGATTGTTTCTAGCTTGATAATTTCTTACCCCATCCCAGTAGGTCGAGCCATTTTTTAGAAACATTTCCCAAGAATACTTGAATGGTTCGGATTTTACTAACCAGTATTTCATGCCTTTTATTATAGAATGCTAAACCAACATTTTTCAAGTTTCATGCTTTCAGATTTTCTCTGACGCTCCTTTAATTAAGCTTATATTCTTGTATATTTATAAACATGAAATTAATTAATATCTTCTCATGTTTGATAGCCCTCTTTTGTATATTTACGCTCTCCTGTTCTGTCCCTATGCAGAGGGTTGAAAAAAGCCCTGAGCGTGTCGCTGAAAAACCCCTTTATATAAAGATAAAGAAAATAGCATTGATTCCTTTAACATCAGACAAGAAGGATGTATTACCTGGAAAAGAACAATACTTGACTGACATTTTGTATAATGAACTCATATCAAAAGTAAAAATAAATATCGCTACTCTTGAGAGCTCAACGGCTCAATTTGCGGAGTTGAAAAATGAAAATCCAGACTTGAGTTATAAAGATCTGGCGCTCAAGGTAGGGTCTGAATTGGGTTGTGAGGTAGTTTTAATTGGAAATATTTATACATATATGGAAAGAGAAGGTGGAGAATTAGGAGTGTCCTCTCCTGCTTCTGTTGCATTTGGCGTCGAATTGTTAACTACAGCAAATGGTGAAATGCTCTGGGAAAGCTATTTTGCTGAGACTCAGAAACCACTCTTTGAGAATGTTGCTGAGGTAGGTAAGTTTTTTAAAAGAAAAGGAAGATGGATTTCAGTAGATGAACTCGCAAAAGAGGGAGTAATAGAGGTTGTAGATAATCTTAATAAGTTTCTGGAGCAAAATTAAGTGCTAATTATCCCTGCTATTGATTTAAAAGGGGGAAAATGCGTTAGGCTATTAAAGGGGGAAGAGGGAACTGAGACAGTTTTTTCTGAGAATCCGTTACAAACTGCAAGAAAATGGGAAGGATGTGGAGCTAGGCTCATTCATGTTGTTGACCTTGACGGCGCATTCTCAGGTGAACCTAGGAATTTCGAGATAATAAGGGATATTGTTAATACAGTTTCTGCGGATGTGCAGGTAGGTGGGGGAATACGGAATATTAATACAGTTGAAAAATATATAAGTGTCGGTGTTAGAAGAGTTATACTAGGAACATCTGCAATTCAAGATAGGAAATTCTTGATTGATGTGTGCAAGAGCTTTCCAGAAAGGGTAGGAGTAGGGATTGATACTAAGATGGGAAAGATTGCTGTAAAGGGATGGAAGGAAGTGATTGATTTAGACACGGAAGATTTTCTAAATGGTTTAAATGCCATTGGCGTATCCTTAGTTATTCATACTGACGTTGATCGTGACGGAACAATGGAGGGAGTTAACCTAAACGCTGTTGAAAAATTTGTTAAGTCTTCACCTATCCCTGTAATAACATCAGGCGGCATATCATCGATGGAAGATATAGAAAAGCTTTCCTCTTTGGAGGAGTTCGGTCTTGTAGGAATTATTCTTGGTAGGTCAATTTACACAGGTAAAATCAATCTAAATAAAGCAATACAAAAGTTTTCTTGACTATTCAGGATTGGATTTAGCCACAGAGTTCACGGAGAACAGGAAAAAATTTGAAGATCAATTAACAGAATGATTTAATTGGTATTTAAAAAGTTTCTCAGTTCCCTCTGTGTGCTCGGTGGCTAAACAGTTAGAGGTTACTTTATGCTTGCAAAAAGAATAATTCCCTGTCTGGATGTAAAGGATGGAAGGGTTGTAAAGGGAGTGAAGTTCTTAAATCTCCAAGACGCAGGGGATCCGGTTGAAATCGCAAAGTATTACAGCAAAGAGGGTGCTGATGAAATTACATTTCTTGACATTACGGCTTCCTTTGAAGAAAGAAAAACAATGATTGATGTAGTGGAGCGTACAGCAGGGGAGGTATTTGTTCCCCTTACTGTTGGAGGTGGGGTTAGAACATTAGAGGACATAAGGCAACTTCTCCTTGCTGGAGCGGATAAGGTGTCCATAAACACAGCGGCTGTAAAAGATCCAGAGTTTGTTAAAAAGGCCTCAGATAGATTCGGAAGTCAATGTATAGTTGTAGCCATAGATGCAAAAATGGTTTCCAAATCCGGGTGGGAAGTCTTTACACACGGTGGAAGGAATCCTACTGGAATAGATGCTATAGAGTGGGCGCAAAAAATGGATCAATATGGAGCAGGGGAAATCCTTCTTACTAGTATGGATATGGACGGTACCAAGGCGGGATATGATATTGAGCTTACAAAGGCTGTATCACGGACAGTCGGAATTCCAGTGATTGCTTCAGGAGGTGCAGGTAACCTAGAACATCTCTATGAAGGACTGACAATGGGAGAGGCAGATGCAGCGCTTGTTGCTTCAATTTTTCATTACGGTGAATATTCTATTCATGAAGCAAAGGAGTTTTTGAGAAAAAAAGGGGTCCACATTAGAATATAATATTGTAATAATTCAGGCACAGATGGAACTGCAAATTCCAAGCCACAAACATCAAATCACAAACAATCACCAAGCCATAAATTTCAAGTACCAAATATTGGGCTCTGGGGTAGCGATAAAAGAGGGAGGATTGTCGGGAACCACTTGAATTTAGAATTTTGGATTTGTTTGGAATTTGTGATTTGGTCATTGGAGCTTATTTGTTAATGGCTGAGTAATTACAGCAGATTTGAATAATGACATGATTAGCTCAGAGGGATCATAAGATTGACAATAAGGGAAGAGCTAGAAGAGATAGAAAGAAAGGTGCTTTCTCCCCTTGCGACTTTAAGTTCCGCAACCAAAGGTAGAATGAAATCGGAACCCCCTTGTCCAATTCGCCCTGCTTTTCAAAGAGACAGGGACAGAATAATCCACTCCAAATCCTTCCGAAGACTAAAACATAAGACCCAGGTCTTTCTTGCTCCTACAGGAGATCACTATAGAACAAGGCTTACTCATGTAATTGAAGTTTCTCAGATTGCTAGAACAATCTCAAAGGCTCTACGACTCAACGAGGATTTAACTGAGGCGATTGCTTTGGGGCATGATTTAGGTCATACGCCTTTTGGTCATGCAGGCGAGGCTGCACTTAATGAAATATTTCCTGGCGGGTTCAAGCACGTAATACACAGCCTCCGTGTTGTGGATGTTCTCGAGCGAGACGGTCAGGGTTTAAACCTGACCTACGAGGTAAGAAATGGGATTTCCAAACATTCAAAGGGCATGGGGTCGCTCGATAATCCTAAATACCGTCCTGAAACGATGGAGGGGCAGGTTGTAAGGCTATCGGACTTGGTAGCTTATGCGAATCACGATGTGGATGATGCAATAAGGGCCGGGATTATTACAATTGATGATGTGCCAAAGGAATGTGTAAATGTTCTTGGAAGGACAAATTCGGAAAGAATCAATAAAATGGTTACGGATATAATTTTTGAGACTAAAAAGCTCGGTGAGATGAAGATAGTAATGAGTAAAGAAGTTGAAGAATCTATAATTGAACTCAGGAGTTACCTCTTTGACACAGTTTATATGAATGAAAAGATAAGAAAGAATTTTCTTAAGGCTTCAAAGTTAATGAAAGAGCTTTATGAATACTTATGTTCAAATCCGGAAGAGTTTTGGAAATTTTATGGGAAAACCCATGAAAACTCAGAACAAATAGAACGCGCTGTGTGCGATTTTATTGCAGGCATGACGGACTCATATGCTATTTCAATTTATGAAAAGATATTTTTACCGAAACGTTGGCAGGGGGATTTAAGCACATTTTAGGGATTTTAACGTCTCGTAAAATTTCTGTAGGGCGAGCCTAGTGTTCGCCCAGAATGGGCAATCCTGTGAACGGGCAATCGCAAGGATTGCCCCTACAAGAGTTCTATTCCGATGCCGAATTGGTATAGGTTCATGATCTCTAAGTGCGAATTCCCAAGTTAGGAGAAATAAGTTTGATTAAACTGGGTTCTGTACCATTTTTAAATGTAAAACCCTTGGTTTTTCCTCTAGAGGAAAAATTAGTACAGCACGATTTTTTGATTTCATACACTTCGCCCTCGAATTTGTCTACCCTTCTTTTTGACAAAGAAGTAGATTTAGGGCTCATTCCCGTTGCTGAGTTAGTTAAAAGAGGGAATTACACAATTGTCCCCAATATCTCTATTTCATCTTACGGGAAGGTAGATAGTGTTGTTCTCTTAACTAGAACCGAGATAAAGGAGCTTAAAACAGTTGCAGTTGATGTAAGGTCCCAGAGCTCAACGGCACTACTGAGAATAATCTTAGAGGTTTTTAATAAACTCTCCCCAATTTATATTCGAAGAGAAGCTAATGAAAAATTTCTAGATGACGTAGATGGTGGGATGCTAATTGGTAACACAGGTCTTAAGTTAAGATACTTTCCGCCTGATGGATATAGGGTTTTTGATCTCGGTGAAATATGGACAAATGAAACTGGTCTTCCTTTTGTATACGCTGTCTATGCTGTGAATGAAGGAATTAAACTTGGAAGAAATCTCTATGCGCTAGAAATGGCAAAGTCCATAGGATTAAAAATCGTTAAGAAGATTGCTAAGATAGAGTCAGAGAAAATAGGGTTTAGTGAAGAAATCTGTTTAAGATACCTAACAGAGAGAATTAGATATGATCTTGGTGAGAAAGAAGTGACCGGGATTCTGACTTACGCCAAGCTTCTTTCAGATTTAGATGAAAATCGAAGAATTCCTGATTTGAAGATTTATTCTGAGTGAGAATTACTGAATCGTGATTAGTGTATTGTGAATCGTGTATCGAACCGCTCGAATAAGTCTGTAGTGAGCTTGCCCAAATACTCACTGCGGAGTCACGAGCCACGAGTCACAAATCACGAACCACGAAAGGAGATAAATAATTTGAGCAAATTCTCAATGAAATTAGGGCATAGCCCAGATCCCGATGACGCATTTATGTTTTATGGAATGGCAAGCGGAAAGGTAGTATCGGATAAAATTGACTTTATTCACGTAATAGAGGACATACAAACTCTTAATAAACGTGCTCTGAATGGGGAATTAGAGGTTACTGCGATCTCTGTCCATGCCTACCTTCACGTCCAAGATAAATATAGAATCCTTTCATGCGGTGCTAGTATGGGTGAGGGATATGGTCCAATTGTAGTGGCGAAAGAACCTTTGGATGGACTTAAAAGAAAAAAAGTAGGGGTTCCTGGGAAACTCACCACGGCTTTTCTTCTCCTAAGTCTCTATGCCGATGGTTTTGTTCCCGTTGAACTGCCATTCGATAAAGTGATGGAGGCTGTAAGAGATGATGAAGTTGAGGCTGGACTCATTATTCATGAGGGACAGCTTACGTATAAAGATTTAGGATTAACAATGATTATTGATCTCGGAGAGGCGTGGGCAAAGGATACATCTCTACCTCTTCCTCTAGGAATTAATACTGTAAGAAGAGATATTGAACAAGGCTTGCAGAAGGAGATTTTAAGAGTACATAGGGAGAGTATCGAATACGGATTGTCTCACAAGGATGAAGCCTTAGAATATGCGCTTCGGTTCGGGAGGGGAATGAAAAAGGATTTAGGAGAAAAATTTGTTCTTATGTATGTGAATCAGTATACAAGGGATATGGGAGAGAAAGGGAAGAAGGCTCTAGGGTTCCTTTTTACAAAGGCTTTTCAAAAAGGGATTGTTAGAGAGAAAGTCAAACTAGATATCCTGGAAGGCTAACGATTAAACAACATAGCCACAGAGAAAAAAGAGAACACAGAGAGATTTCAATTGCAAAAGTAGGGGCACGATGCAACGTGCCCCTACTCGGTATCCTCTGTGTACTATGTGGCTATATATAGGTTTTAATAGAGTAAATATAGTCTGTAAGAAATCTAACTAACTTTTCAAATTGAGAAGGATTACCTTCTGGATCTCTAAGTCTCTCATTAATCTCAACCTGCATAGTGGGTATTCCTAGTTTTGTTGCAACAAATTTAGTTACAGTCATCTGAATTGATGCCGGGAAGACGTTAAGGCCGCCAAGAACGAGGCCATTTGATTTTGCAGAATCATTTAGCTTATGAAGGTAAGAATTATTTCCTATAAGAAATTCTCTGTTATTTCCTATTCCTGGGTATATATCCTCAGCCTTTTGACCTCTTGTGCCATGCAGATCGAGAACTAATTTGATTCTAAATTTTGTTACTACCTTTGCTAGTTTCTTTTTAAAAGGGGCATCGTCATAAAAATTGGGATCAATCTTTGATGCCCAGTGTGTGTAGAGTGCATGGGCGCCAGTTAGTGAATGAAGAATTACAGAAATTGCTCCTGTATATTCTTCTTGTTGTTTTTGTTTATTCATCCGCAAATGCCTTGTAGCATGCGGCGCGGTAACAAGAATAGGTGCACCTCCTCTAAGAAATATCATTCCACTTGAATCCTCTGGAGGAAATTCCATATATCGCTCTTCTTGTTCTTTTTCAAAATTAATAGCAAATTCAACAGGGTCCTTAAGTGCAACCGATCCTTTACGACGCCAGCTTCCTGGATTAATCGTATTTTCCTTATTAAGATAGCCCTTTAACCTATCTCCAGCTTCGTAGAGGTAAAAGTGATGTCCTTTATGTTTTAAGTCCTTTCTTCTGTAGAGATCGAATCTAGTACACTCCACTTCATCTAATTCTTTTAGTTTCTTATTTGAATCCCCACTAAGGTTATAAATCTCCCCTGCGATGGTTTCCTTGGAATTCCCATCAAACAAAGCGGCTGGATACCCTCTACCAGTGGAGTAAAGCCTGCCTGGAATTTCCAAAGCCTGAATCAATTTACAATTGTTTAAATAATAGTTTCTTGGCTCTCCTTGAAGAAACGTACCGTATACGAATAGCTTTCTGATTTCACTAATCATGTATATTGATAGGAATTTCTGTTTTTGAAGATACTACCTTGCCTCTTACTATAACGAGTTTTACATCTTCTTTAGAACAGGAAATTACTGAAAGATATGGATCAGGAAATGGATTCTTAGGACTTAGAAAAATCAAATCAGCTTCTTTTCCTTTATCTATGCTTCCAATCCTTTCATCTAAGAAAAGCGCCCTTGCACCTCCAAGCGTAGCTAAATAAATGGTAAAAAATGGGGCCCTTTTTCCAAGCTTCTTTCCAAATGTTAGATAAAAGAATCTAAGCTCTTCAAGAAAGTCTAAGTTGAAATTACTCGAGAGCCCATCTGTTCCAATTCCTATTCTCTCAAGCTTTGCTAAGTACTTTAATGGAGGGGTACCGACCTTGAGAAAGAAATTGCTTCTTGGGCAGAGAACTATACCAATATCATGTTTATTTACCTCTTCCACCTCTTCTGGGAGGATCTGAACCATGTGAACCGCTGTGACTTTTGTTCCGTTGAAAAATTTTAATCCCTTTAGATATTGAAAGGGGGTATCAGTTTTGTCTCTCACGAATGGTTCTTTGCCTATAAGTGGAAATATCTTCTTCTCAAAACCGTTTTCATCACCCCTTAGGAACTTAACCTCATCAGGGCTCTCGGCGAGATGGATCCCCAATGGAATCCCTCTTTGATGGTTGAACCTCCAAACCTTTTTTAGGAATTCAGGAGAACACGAATAGGTGGCATGAGGGAAAGGTCTTTCTTCAAAAGTATCATCCTTATCGAAGGAAAAAATCTCCCAGAAGTCTCCATGCCAATCAAAAAGTTCGGGAAAGAGAACCGTTCTCATACCTGATTTTTTAAGTAAAGGCTTATCTAAGCCACCATAGGAAGAAATCTCACCGATAGTGGTTACGCCGCATTGTAAAAGCATTTTGATCCCTTCTTCAACGGATGTTTCTATTTCTTCCCTTGTTGTGTCTGCCATCCTAGCTTTTATAATTTGTTTAAGCCAGCTTATGAATCCACTGAACTTCCCAATCCTCTTGCCTATCCATCCTAGCTCAAGGTGGGTGTGGGCGTTTACAAATCCAGGAAGAAGGATTCCATCTCCGAGCTCAAGAGTAGGTATACCTTGATATTTCTTTTTAAGCTTCGATGCTTTTCCAATTTCTCTAATCTTTCCATCAACTATCAAAATGGAACCCTTGATTAGTGGGGGGGAGGAAATTGGCAAAATAGTGTCTGCTGTGATTAGTACCTTTTCCATCTAATGAATATTTAACCACAAATGGATAGGCTCCATTAGCCAAACTTAAACTGCAAGCACAAATGACCAAATCAGAAGTCCCAATTCCCAAGAATCCAGAAGCCAGAATTCAGAATCCAGAAGGATAAAATCTTTCTTCTAACTACTGACTTCTGGCTCCCGACTTCTTATTTGTGATTTGGTGCTTGTGATTTTGAATTTGTAGTTCCATTCATGGTTGAGTTATTACAAAATCTTTAACTCTAAACTGAAGAGATTTTGTTTATATTTTCTAAAAGGTCTTGACTGGTCATGCCCACGTAAACTTCCTCTACCGGTCCTCGCATTTTTATTGACCAGTCTTCTCTGATTTGAATCTGTAGCTCTCCGCCAGGCATTGATACGGTTACATATTTGTCTGTCAAACCATTTCTCACACAAGCAGCAGCAACTGCACATGAACTGCTTCCTGACGCAAGGGTATATCCAGCTCCGCGCTCCCAGATAAGAATGTTTACTTTATTCCTTGATTGTACCTGAGCAAACTGAACGTTAATTCTATTAGGAAAAAGTGGATGTGTTTCGAGTATTGGGCCCAGTTTTCTGGTATATCCTTCATCGAGTTCGTTAACAAAAAACACACAGTGTGGGTTTCCAACTGAGACTGCTGTAAATTTCAGTATCTCGCCATTTACCCTGATTTCTTCCCCAACCACTTCTCTGTCCTCCCCCTCAACTGGAATAAGCTTACTTCTAAAAGTAGCCTCGCCCATTTCTACTGTGACAAAAGATACTCTGTTGTTTGTAACCTCTAGCTCGGCTGTGACTATACCACCAGGTGTATCAATATTGAACAACTCTTTCTTTGTATGTCCATGTTCGTATAGAAATTTTGCGAAAATCCTTAGCCCATTTCCGCTTTTCTCCGCTGAACTTCCATCTGGATTAAAGATCTTAAGCCCAAAGTCTGCTTTGTTTGAAGGTACAAGAAGGAGTATCCCATCCGACCCAATTCCATAGTTTCGATGACATATAAGCTTGATAACATCAGGATTCAGTTCAAATGAAATATTGGATCTATCTAGAACAATGTAATCGTTTCCTAGTCCGTGGGATTTTACGAATTTATTCATAGGGACCCTCTAATATTGTATGTTATTTTCTCGAAAAGGTAAGATGCAATAGGTCGAGAGGAAATCCTATAATATTATTAAGAAAATTCAACTTGGTGGCTAAGACTGGAAATCTTTGAATTGGCTTACATATTAGTAAGATAATAGCAAACTTTATTCTTCTGAGTAATGTGGATTGCCTGATAAATAAGAGACTAAAATCAGACTACTTCTTTTTGATAACCCTCTGCTCCACGGAAGATTACCTCGAATAAATCTGTCGCCGAAATGATGCCTACCAATTTTCTTCCATCCATTACTGGCAGATAACGAACGTTTTCTTCATACATAACCCTCACAAGCTCATCAACGCTATCCTCGGCCTGTGCACATTGTACACTCTCTGTCATAACATCTCTTATCTTTGTCTTTTCAGGGTCTTTTCCCTCAGCGACTACCCGAACCAAAAGGTCATTTTGAGTAAATATACCAAAAGTTGGTTTTGGAGTTTGAACTATAAGGGCGCCTATTTCATGCCTTGCCATGATTTGTACAGCATCCTTTACCGGTGTATTCTCATCAACGGACAGAATATCCGCACTCATGATTTCACGTGCTTTCATGATTTTAACTCATCCATACTTAATCAAAAACCAAAAAACTGCCAAGGGTTGAGATACTCGATCTCTTTGAGTGAAATTTATAACATAAAACTATTCTTCTAAAATAAACGTAATCTTAACGTGGGCGCGATATTCGGTAATTTTTCCCTTTTCGATATGAGCGTTCATCTTGGTAACCTCGATACCGGTGAGCCCGCGAAGAGTCTTGTTTGCTCTTTTGAGAGCATTGTGGACCGCATCCTCCCATGATTTGCTCGATGACCCAATCACCTCTGATATTCTTGCTACAGCCATAATAGTAGTCTCCTTGTCATGTTATTTGTTATCAACATTTATATCAAGGCTTATAAAGAAAGTCAAGTAGGAGATGTATTGACACGAAGCCCTTATACCCTATTAGAGATGTGATACAGATATTTAGATAGATTTTATCAAACGGTTGAAATAGTAAACTACAATTACAACCCCGTTTTTGGAATTCGCCTTTTTGTGGTTAATATCTAAATTTGATTTCTAGTGTTATAGCCTTCGTTCTTCTATACTTAAAGAAATCCTAGCTCCGATTAATTCAGTGAAATTCACTTAGATCTTGTTGTTAACCAATCAGCGACCTTTGGCCAGAGGTCTTTTAAAGCCTTGCTACTAACCGAGAGCCCTATGTGTCCAGTTGGGTAAATAACCGTCTCTTTATCTTTACTTGATATTAAGTCATTGAAGACCTTGCTAGAGGCAGGAGGTACAAGATGGTCGTGCTCTGCTATAAGGTTTAGTGTAGAACACCCAATCTTTTTAAGGTCAACAAGCTTTCCATTGATTCTAAGTTTGTTTTCTATAAGTAGGTTTTCCTGATAACAGAGCTTAATAAATTCCCTAAAAACCTCGCCTGCAACTGGGATATTATCGTTTATCCATTTTTCCATAGCGAGGAAATTCTCGACGAAGTCTTCATTATCTATGTTTTCATAAAAGCTTACATATTTAGAAACCATGTTTTGTATAGGCTTCATTATAAGAAATCCTGTCTGTAAGAATTCTGGAGGAACATTTCCGTATGCATCAACGAATTTGTCGACGTCAAAATGAGGCTTGTCTCCCCACAGGTTTAACATTCCACTATCAACCTTGAAATCAATCCCTGCGGTCATCAGAATTAGGTTTTTCACATCCTCTGGATATAGCGCGGTATACATAGCAGACATTGTACCACCCATGCAGTATCCAAGGAGGCTCACTTTGTCAGAACCTGATATTTTTTTAACCTTCTCTACCACCTTTTTTATATACCGGTTTATATAATGGTTGAGATTTAGATGTTTATCTTCATCTCCAGGGGTTCCCCAGTCAATAAGATATACATCTATTCCCTTTTTTAGGAGTACTTCAACAACGCTCTTTCCAGGTTTTAGGTCAAGTATATAAGGGCGATTTACTAGTGCAAAAATCAAAATAAGAGGAACAGGATGGGTTTTTTCTACAACAGGATGGTAATGAAGCAGCCTAAGTTTATTTTCTGTAAAGACAACCTCATGAGGAGTTACTCCTACTTTAACCTCAGGCGGATTTGTTAAAGCTAATTCCACGCCCTTTATGAATTTTCCTTTCGCCTTTTCCGCTTGCTGCATCAAGGATTCAAGGTAATTTGTCACCATTCTATCTCAACCTCCTAAGATTTAATATTAGCATGAAGTCAAATGAATGCAACTGATGTCTAAATTGTTATTTTGACGAATTTATTAACATTATATCGGTAAATAGGTCATATGAGAAATAAATAAGTTAGTAACCAAATGTGAATTACTAGCTAAGAAGCGGACTTCTTAGAAGTTACTCGTCCTCCTGTTTTAATTTCATCAATCTTATCCGAAAGGTCGTTAATCTTGGCTTCAAGGTTGTTAAGTGAGGCCAGGACCCTATCAATATCATTTTTTGTTGGGAGACGCATGTTATTAAGGCTTCTCTCCATTACTTCATCAAGGTATTTTTTCAACCCTGAGGATTTCTCAATTAATTTACCGGCACTTGCGGCAAATAAAGGACTTTTAAGCAACATCTCCAGTGCTTCAGACATACTCTTTTCCCAGGTTTCATAAAACTTTTTGTAATATAAAGCTGGATCGAAATCCGATGTTTTATCATTGCCCGCTGCCACGTCTTTATTTAGAAATGGGCTCTTTGACCACATCTCCAGGGCTTCAGACATACTCTTTTCCCAGGTTTCATAAAACTTTTTGTAATAATCCATGTAGTCAAACTTTTCTTCACTCATCGTTTCTACCTCCCTTTTTTTGTACTCGCTTTTTCCGTTCTGTGTTTAGTCTCTTAGGCCTTTGAATTTTATTAATTTTTTCTTCGACTTTGTTTAATTTGACTTCTAATTTATCCAGGGACTTTGCTAGCTTGTCCATATCATACATCGCTGGAATAAATCTGTGTTTTAGGGTTCGATCCATAACGTTATATATGTAATCTTTAAACTCTACAGATTTTTCTATAGCTTTTTCTGTGCTACTAGTAAAAATTGGATTATTAAACCAGACCCCCATAGCCTTAGATATGGATCTTTCCCATGATTCATAGAGTTTCTTAAAATAACTAAAATAGCACGACTCCACATCCTTGCTTATTTCAGGCATCAGCCACCCTCCTTACGTTTTGTATGTAAAATAATAATTAAATAATTATAACTTAGCAATATATTAGTGTTTTAGATAAATCCACCGCATTAGTTAAAGCCAGTAATATCAATCCAAGCTTTAATACCCACTATTATCTCCTAATTCTATCTTTAACCATTTCTATAATAGCTTTATACTTATAACTAGAATTTAGCTTGATGTTTAGCATAGGCGTTTATCGTTAACTTATAATCAAAATTAACTAATTTTGGGAAGTTTTCCTTTTACTTTGTTATCCTTAGCCCATCAATATCAGGGTGTATTTTACGGGTGCTAACCCCAATTAATATAAACGGGCTATGTTATCTCAATTTCTGAATGTTTTTAAGCTTTAAAAATACTTATGTGCTTCTCTAAATAAGCCCCAGCAATCTAAAAGGAAGGAACCAAACCTCAGATTAAACACCCCCCATCCAAGAGGCGTGTCAATAGAAATCTAACTGTTTAGATAGGTATTAGACTCTAAAGAGCTTCAGATATTCCTCAAAAACTGAAAAAGCCTTATCAGCGGTTTTCTGTGTAAGGCTTACTGCGTCCTTTGTAAACTTTTCAGATGCGTTTCTTACTAGGTTTATATAATCCCTCTGAACATCTGCTAGGCGATCAAAGTTTCCATTTATGTAAATACCGTTATAGAAACTGGCTATCTCTTTGGGGAGGAATTTCCCAGAAGTGGCTTTTAGCTGTTCTATGTAATCCTTATGGATGGTAAGAAACTGCTCAACCTGAGCATTTGCAAACTTCTGGTTCTCTTCCCAAAAAGAAAGTGTAGTCTTAAGGCTTGACGAATAATTCTCTCTTACCAAACCTGAGAGACCTTTAAAAACCGTGCTAAAACCATTAGAACCATTAACTCTTACTTCTTCGTGCGCCTTTCTTTCCGACATGATTCTACCTCACTTAGTGTATTCTTAAGTACTATTTATTGGGGTATCCTAAACTGACTTTGGGATCTAGGGGCGCCTTAATAAAACTTAAGTAGTATCAATATAACACTGATAAAAGGAGTTGTCAAGGTTTTTCTTCGCAAATGCAAAAATTATTATATCATGATAATTCTTTAAAATAAGTTGCTTATAATATGGCATTATCTATTTTATATGGCACAGGCTAACACTAATTGGTTAGATTCGTTATACACATTTAATATTTCATAGAGTATTCGTTAAGACTTTTGTACTGGCATATGAACTTTATTCATAAATTGGTCTATTATCCGAAACCTTGTTATTGGATGTTATAATTCCAGCGAAATGTTGTTACACAAGAATATAAAAAAATTGCAGGATATTATAAGTAAGCAGGCACTGTTCACATCACCCTTCATTCTTTCACTCATTACATTTTTAACTTTCTGTTTTTTTCCTGTCTATAGTCAGGAGTTATTGTATCAAAATAAGACTGAAAAAATAAACAGTAAAACAATCGCCTGTCTTCTTCCATTAAGTGGTAAGTATGAATTAATTGGTAAGAAGGCCTTAAGGGGAATTCTCACTGCAAGAAATCTATTCCAGTCTGAGAACGATATTCAGATTATCGTAAAGGACTATGGAGATAGCGATCTAGAACTTAATAAAGCCATTGATGAGGTCGTTACAAAAGACAATGCATCGGTTGTGATAGGTCCCCTTCTTAGCAGCTCTATTAAGGAAGTGAGTTCTAGTGTCAAATCTCTTAGGGTTCCAACAGTTGTGTTTCCGCTATCTAGAGAAGTATCATTAGAAAATCCTTACATTATAAGTTTTTCCTATCCCATAGAAAAACAGGCTCAAGTGCTTGCAAGGTATGCAGTGCAGGATATCAAGATAACAAGCCTGGGCATTCTATATCCAAGGAGCGATCTTGGAGAATTATTTAAAGAAGCCTTCATTAAGGGTACAAAAGAGCTCGGTGGAGAAATTATTTACATTGGTTCATATGATCCTAAACTTCTTGATATTTCAACGGAAATCGGGTGGATAAATTCAAGACGCCCCAAAGCGATTTTCATACCAGATGCTGCTACACATTCAGGTGAGATAGTATTGAAACTGAGACAAGAGAATGGTCTAGAGGATTTAATCCTTCTTGGCCCAAATACATGGAACAGCAGGTCTTTTCTCAAAACCGTGGGTTTTGATGTGAATGGACTAATCTTTACTGATTTCTTTTTCTCTGAAAGTGAGCGATGGATTGATTTTAGTAATAAATTTAGGGCTGCTTTTCATGAGGAACCTGGATTTTTTGAATATCAGGTATACGAAGCAGCTAGTCTTATTTTTCATGTTTTACAAAACCCGATTCAGAGAAGAGAGCAGATAAAAGAGAGAATACTCACCCTAAGAGACAACCCGCTTTTAGACATAACTCAAAACATAGATGGAAGCCTAGAAATCTCTCCGAAGCCCCTTATTCTTACGATAAATGATGGGGAGATAGTAAGGGTAAAGTAAGAAGTTTTACAATTAAAGTTAATTTAAGGATCAAGATAAAGTATTAGTTCAGATTCCCCTGTAACTATATTAGGGTTGGAACTTTCAGGAATTTTGTTTTACTTACTGATGTTACGCATATTCTACGCTTTGTCATACCCGAGTGCAGTTATCGGGTATCCATGTTTTCTTTTATGGATTCCCGCTTAAGCTTGTAACCACACGCCTTTAGTGGGTAACCTGCTGGACATCACGCCTGTCATGCTCGAAAGATACTATCGGGCATCCATGATATACTCCTTTATCTGAGGTTAGAAAACCTCGGATACCGCCCTGTAATTGCGTGAAATTGACCTTCGATAGCTGGGATATTTATAAATGGAGGAGTTCATCGCGGCAGGGCCTGTTCTCTGGAACCTTTAACTGGTTAGGAAAATCAGAACTACTTCTCTCTATCAATCACACGATTTACTTCATCATAAATTTCTTTAAGTGAAATATTGTGGCGGTTTGCTGCACTCTTACAGTCCTGGTATTCAGGCTTTGCTCTTTTTATTCCTAATTCAGGCTCGTCAACTATTTTTACCATTATGTCACCATATCTTGTAGAAATAATCTGTTCTTTTCTTCTCAGCTTAAATCGGTTTGCCTCTGAGTATCTTACGCCAAGGGTGGTTGATTCCTTGAAAAGGGTTTCGGTGACCTTTTGAACCCCACCTTTCTTAGAGATTACTTTAACGATATGTCCAGGTCTTCCTCTCTTCATCATTGCATTTACTATTGAGACGTCAAGAACCTCTTCTAGTGAGAGTAATCTATCAAATAGGTTATCGAACGCTTCAGGGTTCATGTCGTCGATGTTGCTTTCGATGACAACAACTATGTCTTTCTCCATTCCTTCTGAATCATGGTTATCCTCACCAAGTATTGCTCTTAAAACATTTGGATAAGCGTGTGAATTTCTTGTTCCGGCTCCGTAACCGATTCTTGAAATCCTCATTCTTGGGAACGCGCCGAATCCCTTTGAAAGAACGGATAAAATAGCAGCGCCGGTTGGGGTCACGAGTTCCTCGTTTCTCTCTGATTCATACATCTCGACACCACGTAGAAGTTCCATAACTGCAGGGGATGGACCTGGATAACGCCCGTGTTCCATTTTTATTAGGCTTCTTGAAAAGGGAATGGCGGAAGAATAGATTTCATCTATACCAAGAAGATTTATGCCAATTACTGTGCCTACTACATCCACTATTGAGTCTATAGCTCCAACTTCATGAAAGTGGATTTCTTCAGGTTTTACACCATGAATCTTAGCTTCAGCCTCTGCCAACTTCTCGAATATTAAAACTGCAGTCTTTTTTACTTTATCGTTAAGTTTACTTCTTTGGATTATACTTCTTATCTCTTTAAGTTTTCTTTCAGTCTTATCTTTCCCAGAGGTTACATTAAACTTACATGCTTTGATTCCTGATCTATCTACGAATTTAGCGCTTAGCTTGTATCCCTTTACTGGAAGCTTACTAAGTTCACTTCTCAGGGCTTCTATCTTTACCCCAAGATGGATAAGCGAGCCGAGAATCATATCCCCGCTAGCACCTGAAAAGCAGTCGAAGTAGAGCCTTTTCAAGTTTGTTTCCTCTTATTCAATTTATTCAATACGTTCCAAGAAAATCATGCCTACCAGGAGCAAGGTAGCCGATTACAAAGAATGTAAAGAGTACAACTCCAAATCCGACCACAGCCCCAAGAGCGGCTTTTCTCCCTCTCCAGTCTGTGGCAAGCCTTCCGTGGATTAAAACTGCATAAAGAAACCACGTCACAACAGACCATGTTTCCTTCGGTTCCCAACTCCAGAGTGTTCCCCATATTTCTTTTGCTGATAGCATCCCAAGCGCTAGTCCTAATGTGAGTAAAGGAAAACCTACGAAAAGGCAAACTTGGTTGAGATTATCAAGCGATGTGAGGGATGGTAATTTCATTAAAAAGGTTCCTATGTGCTTCGATTTTATCCGTTTTTCTTGGAAAAGGTATAGAACACCAGCAATAAAAGCTATTGTAAAGAGGGCTTCTCCCAAAAACACGAGAGCGATATGAATTAAAATCCAAGGATTCCTAAGGGATGGATCATGCTCAATTATACCTTGGGGAAGAATTACAGAAGGTATAGTCATGAGAAATGCAAGAGGGGCTACAAAGGCTCCAAATACTATGGCTTTAAACCTTGACTGTGAAACTATATAGACTATGGCAATAAACCACGAGAAGAAATAAAGACTCCTATCAAGTCCGCCAGCAATAGGGTCGCCTTTTAAATACGTTAAGACAAGACCTACAGTGTGTAACGCTACTCCTATCCTAAATGTGTGAAATCCCCATCTGGAGACACTCTGGTTCTGTGTCCAGAGGTGGCTGCAGTAAAGTATGGAAGAAATCAAATAAATAAGTGAGATAATCAGGTGAAAGTCCATGTTTATATTTTAATTAACTATGGGGTACAAATAAATAAGAGTGGATCGTGGTTAATGACTCGTGGTTCGGTGTTCGCGATCCGTGACTCATTTTCTCGATGCCCGATTCACAATGCACAATGCACGAATTACGATCCAACAGCTTGCTTTAGGTTTTCGGTTTGATAATATGTAATTAGTGCTTGGATTAACTCTTCTATATCCCCATCCAAGATTGCATCAAGCCTGTAAAGCGTAAGTCCTATTCGGTGATCTGTAATCCTATTCTGGGAGAAGTTATAGGTTCTAATCTTCTCGCTTCTATCACCGCTGCCCACCATGCTTCGTCTCATGTTTGATATTTCGCTTTGACGTTTTTTTTCTTCGATCTCGTATAGCCTTGCACGTAGAACCTTCATTGCAATAAGACGGTTCTGGTGTTGAGAACGCTCATTCTGGCAACTGGCTACTATTCCGGTAGGGAGATGTGTTATCCTCACTGCCGAGTCGGTTTTATTCACATGCTGGCCCCCTTTGCCACCTGCGCGAAACGTATCAATCCTTAAATCCTTTTCATCCACAGTAACCTCAACATCATCAGGTTCGGCAAGAACCGCTACAGTCGCAGTGGATGTATGAACCCTTCCACCGGCTTCCGTAGTGGGCACCCTCTGAACCCTATGAACACCGCCCTCATATTTTAATTTGCTCCAGACATTTTTTCCTTGTATTTCAGCAATTACCTCTTTGAATCCTCCGATCCCGGTTTCGTTCATGTCCCTTAACTCGACCTTCCATCCATTCCTTTCAGCATATCTTGTATACATTCTGAATAGGTCTGCCGCAAATAGTGCGGCTTCATCACCGCCGGTTCCTGCACGGATCTCTAAAAAAACATTCTTGTTATCATTAGGGTCTTTCGGGAGAAGCAAAAAGCGAAGCTTTTCTTCAAGTACAACCTGCTTTTTTTCAAGTGAAGAAATCTCTTCACGAGCAAGTTCTCCTACCTCTTTGTCCCCGAGTAGTACTCTATTTTTCTCAATCTCTTCTAGAGTGCTTTTATATTCTCTATAAGTCTCAATGAGTTCGCTTATCTCAGATCGTTGCTTTGAGTAGCGGTGGATTTCAGAAGGGCTTATACTAGGGTTACTGAGGACTTTCTCAATATCCTCATACCTTTTTTCAAACTCTTCAAGACGTCTAAGCATCCCAATTTCAGCCATTTCATTTATTATTTTTACATGTCTTGCAAAAATTTCAAGATTAGATTAAACTTTATGCACTAAGATTATGGAAACAATAGATATTCTTGAAAGCAGGATAAAAGAGACACTTTCAAGGAAGGCAAGGCTAGAAGAAGAGCGTAGAAATCTCGTGGATGAGGTAATGGTATTACATGAAAACATAAGAAGGCTTGAGACCGAAAAGGAAGAGATTAAGGTCAAGTTGGAGGCCATTATTGAGAAGATAGAGCTTTACCTTGGTAGGTCGGAAGCATAAATATGAGGCGTGTAAAGATTAATGTCCTAAATAACGAGTTATTCATAAAAACAGATGCGGAGGAGGAATACGTGCAGGAGATATCGAATTACCTAGAAGATAAGGTAAGGGAAGCATCTCCACAAGTAGATGCAGTGGTTGTGCCTCGTCCTTTTCTTCTTGCTACGCTTAAGATTGTAGATGATTATTTCAGGTTAAAAAGAGAATACGAGGAGTTTAAAAATCGTGCTGAGGATAGATCAAGAAGACTGGTTGAGATATTGGATAGTTCCCTTGGGGAAAAAGAGACCTTTGAATATTGGAGGGGAGGAAGGAGAGAAAACCAGAAAAAGGAGGTTTAGAATCAACCTAAGTAGTGGGTTTGAAGAACCTGCTTTAAATCTCTCCACTTTACAGAGGAAGCGTTTTCACGTTCTTGAAGAAAAAAGTGATTTACGTCACCGTTTACTTGAGAAAAGGCTAAGTCTTAATCACAAAGATGTATGGATAAGAAGCGAAGATATTAAACGAAGCCTAATCAAGCTTAAATCTTTTCAAGAAGCCCGCAGTATTGCCCTTTACTATCCGACAAAAAATGAAGTTGGCACTCAAGGTATATTCAAGATTGCCAAAGAACTAGGGAAAGGAATCTACTTCCCACTAGTTGACGGATCTTCACTAGAATTCCGAAAAATAAATGACCTAGCTGGGCTAAAGATCGGAAGTTTTGACGTTCCTGAACCAAGCCATTGTTCCCCAGGGGTTGAAATTGAAGATATAGATCTAATTATTATACCTGGTATTGCATTTGATAGTTTTGGGGTAAGAATAGGTTACGGCAAAGGATATTATGATCGTGCGATATCTAAGATTGATATAAAAAAGAGGATAGGTTTAGCTTACGATTTTCAAGTAGTAGAATCAATACCAATTGAAAGATACGATGAGAGGGTAGGTTTGATAGTTACTGAGACGGGTGTAATTATTTGTTAAAGGAGGGTGAGATTGTGATGATGTGGTTTATAATAGCGACTACACTGGCTTTTATACTAGGAGCTTTAGGGTATTACCTTTTTCGTGCGATAAGGGAGAAGAGAAATCTTGAGTTAAAAAGAACCGAATCCCAAATCCTTATTGAGGCAGCTAAGAAAGAGGCTGGGAAGATTAGGGTAGAGGGAGAACTTCAAGCAAAAGAGATTATTGAGAGAAGCAAGTCAGAGGCGGATCGAGATTATCGTGAGAAACAGAAGGAGTTGTCAAAGATAGAGAAAAGGCTTCAGAGCCGAGAAGAAAACATAGATAAAAAGTACGAATCCATAGAAAGAAAGGAGACCGAGATTTCACGAAGGGAAAGGGAGGCTTTATCAAAAGAGAAGATCGTCGCAGAAAAGGAAAAGGAACTCAACTCAATCATCACTGAGGCAAAGAAAAAGATTGAGGAAGTTGCTGGTATGAGTCAAGAGGCTGCTAAAAGAGAACTCATAAATATTATCGAGAATGAGGCTAAACATGAGGCTGCAAAAAAGCTTAAACTGATTGAGGACGAGCTCCATGAAAAGGCTGAGAGTAAATCAAAAGATATTATAGCTCTTGCCATTCAGAAGTACGCAGGACAATACACAAGCGAAAAAACGATATCCGTAGTGAACCTTCCTAATGATGAAATGAAGGGAAGAATCATTGGGCGTGAAGGAAGAAACATACGTTCAATCGAGGCTAGAACCGGAGTAGACATTATAATTGATGATACTCCGGAAACGGTTGTCATATCTTCTTTAAATCCAATAAGAAGGGAGGTAGCTAGAATAGCTTTAGAAAGGCTAATTGCAGACGGCAGGATTCATCCTGCAAGAATAGAAGAGGTTGTAACTGAAGTCGAGGATGACATTGAAAAGGAGATCCAGAAAGCAGGGGAGGAGGCTGTTTTTGATATCGGTGCACACAACATGCACCCTGAGCTTGTGAAGCTTGTAGGTAAATTAAAATACAGAACAAGCTTTTCTCAGAACATACTCAACCACTCACTTGAAGTGGCTTTTATCTGTGGTGTAATTGCAGGTGAACTCGGTCTTAATGTAAAGATTGCAAGAAGAGTAGGTCTTCTACATGATATTGGTAAGGCACTTGACCATGAGGTAGAAGGCTCTCACGTAGAAATAGGGGAAGAGGTGGTTAGGAAATACGGGGAACCGGCTGATGTTGTAGAAGCTGTAGCGACGTACCATGACCCACAGCCTCAATCTATCTGGGCAATACTTGTTCAGGCTTCTGATGCTATTTCAGCGGCAAGACCCGGTGCAAGAAGGGAAATGTATGAAACCTACGTGAAAAGAATCGAGGACATTGAGAGGATAGCAAGCTCATTCCGTGGAGTTGAGAAGTGCTATGCTATTCAAGCTGGAAGAGAGGTAAGGGTCATTGTTCAGAGTGGTAAGGTGAATGATGAAGAAGCGGTACTGCTTTCAAACGAGATTGCTAAGAAGATCCAGCGAGAGGTCGCGTTTCCGGGTCAGGTAAAGATTACTGTGATAAGAGAAGTCAGGGCTACAGCTTATGCAACTTAGATAGCTTGTGAAGTTCTTAATAAGTTAAGTAAATTATTCATTAAGCAGACTTATCTATAGCCCTCTTCCATATCTAGTTCCATTTTCTAAGTTATGGAGAAAAAAGAAGGATTACGTGTTCTTTTTATCGGGGACATAGTTGGTGAGCCTGGAAGAGATGCAGTAAAGGCTCTACTCCCAGATTTGGTTAAAGATAATCTTGTTGACTTTGTCATTGCAAACTGTGAAAACGCCGCAGCAGGGAAGGGAATTACTCCTAAAATCACGGAGTATTTACTGAACACTGGGATTCATGTTCTTACATCGGGAAACCATATCTGGGATAGGCAGGAGATCATTCCGTATATAGGGACTCAGCCACGGCTTCTTCGTCCTGCTAATTTCCCAAGAGGAGCGCCAGGGACTGGATATGGTGTTTTTGAAACCAAAATGGGTTTTAGAATCGGTGTGGCTAATCTTTGTGGCAAGCTTTTTATGGATTCTTATGAGCATCCATTTCTTACTGCTTTAGATTTAGTAAATGAGTTATCAAAACACACTCGGATTATAATCGTAGACTTTCACGCTGAGGCAACGTCAGAGAAGATCGCTATGGGCTGGTACTTAGATGGCAAGGTGAGCGCTATAATTGGGACCCATACCCACGTTCAAACTGCGGATGAAAGGGTTCTTCCAAAAGGCAGTAGTTATATCACAGATGTAGGAATGACTGGATCAATGGATTCAGTAATTGGAATGGAGAAAGAAAAGGCTATAAAAAGGTTTCTAACCTTAATTCCTACAAGACTTGAGCCTGCAACGGATAATGTCTGTCTCAATGGGGTGTTAGTTGATTTAGATCAAGACAGTGGTAAAAGTTTAGGGATCAAGAGGATAGTCGTCAATGCCAAATAATAATTAATGAATCAAAGTATTTTTACTTTAAACTGTGTCGGGGTTATAAAACCCTCCTCTCTATCCTTGAAAAGCTTTTATTAGTATTAAACGCCCATTTTCATCCTTGAGCTATTCGATTTCGAGTTTTTTACCCCTAGTTTCTGGAAGAGTTAAAACAACTATCGCAGCGGCTACTGCAAACACAGAAACAGTGATAAGTGAAAGCCCATAACCGTAGATTCCCGCAACATATCCGACTAAGGGAGGAGCTACAGCCGAAACCCCTCTTCCACAGTTATAACAGAATCCCTGAGCCGTGCCTCTCGCACGCGTGGGGAATATCTCAGAGAAAATAGCGCCGAATCCTGAGTAAAATCCCGTGCCGAAGAAGCCGATAAAGGGACCTAGAATAAGAACAGTGGTCAAATCCTTTGCATGACCGAAGAACCAGACTAGTACTGCCATAATTATCAGGTAAGCAAAAAAAACGTGTCTCCTTCCAAATCGGTCGCTTATCCAACCAAATGTGTTACACCCAATAAAAGCCCCAATATTTATAGGAATAATCCACGCAAAGCCCTTTGGACCTAATCCTACCCCCCCTTCTGCAACCGGTCTTGAAAGAAACTGTGGAATCCAGAAGTAAAGACCCCAATAGGCAATCATACACAGGCTTGTAAGAAGGGTGGCGGTTACAGTATATCTAATTAAATCCTGCCCGAATATCTGACCTAGGGTAAAACCCTGTCCCTTTTCGCTGAGTTTTCCTTCTTTTCTCATCTCAGCCGTTTTTTTCCAGATTTCTGGTTCATCAAGGTGTCTCCTAATGTAGAAAACTAGAAAAGCCGGCGTAATACCTACAAGGAAAAGGATTCGCCAGCCTAGGTTCACGTCAAAATAAGGGATGATTAAGGTAGCGAGAACTGCGGCCAAAATATAACCTACAGCCCAGCCACTTTGAACCATCCCGATGACCTTGCCTCTATGCTGCCTAGGCCAACTCTCGGCTACAAGGACCTCGCCTGACGCCCATTCTCCTCCCATACCCAGACCGAGAAACAAACGGCAAGCCAGGAGAAAGGTCACATTAGGAGAGAGGGCACTAAGTCCTGTAAAAGCGGAATATAATAGTATGGTATAAGTTAAGGTACGGACTCTTCCTATGTAATCGGATACGATTCCAAATAGTGCTCCGCCAAAAGCAGATGAGAAAAGCGTTACTGAAAAAATGGCTCCTACCTGGGAGGGATTGAGCTTAAATACGGTGGCGATGCTACTAACAGCAAATACAAATAAAAGAAGGTCCATAGCATCAAGTGTCCAACCAAGAAATGCTGCAATGAAAGCCTTCCACTGCTGTGCATTTATATCTTTATACCAACCAAAAACTCCCAGCTTAGAAACAGAAACCTCTATCGTTTCATTACTCATGGCTTACCCCCCTTTTTCAATGCTTGGTATAGCAGTTACTACCAAACTATGGGTGGAACTTTTTATTATGGTCTAGCCTAATAAATTTCATTTGATCTGTCAATCTTTTTGTTAACGGTTTGAATTTTGCGTCATATATTAGATTTTACTTAATAAAATTTAACGATTTCCATTGCTATTCATTATTCAATAAATAAATTACAAAATCCACGCTTGATATATTAATTACATTTAAGGGATTTCATCAACTGGTTTAAAGGAAACGAATTAAATAAATTCAAAAAGGATATTATAGGACTTTGATTATTATTCAGAAACGGATGCCGGCACATTCGCTTGACTTCAATATGTTAAGGCGTTACAGTTTAATCAAAAGATGCAGAGGAAATATTTATACTTAGAAACCTACGGTTGTCAGATGAATGAGTACGATTCGGATAAAATCCGGAGTCTCCTTGGCATGGAGGTTACAAACGATCCGAAAAAGGCAGACGTTGTTATCATCAACACGTGTGCGATAAGAGAAAAGGCTGATCAAAAGGCATTTAGCAGTTTGGGTAGGTTAAAACATCTAAAATTTAGAAAACCTAATATGATACTAGGCGTTGGGGGATGTGTGGCTCAACTATATGGAGAAAAGCTTCTTGAAAATTTCCCTCATCTTGACCTTGTATTTGGAACAAGAACTATAAAACTTCTTCCCGAACTTATTTCTCAGGTAGAAAGGGAAAAGAGAAGGATGGTGGAAACCTCATTTGATGTAGAAGAGGTTTTTGAGCTCGAGCCCTATCATGAAGAAGGGAAGGGTACAGCATTTGTCTCTGTACAGCAAGGTTGTAACAAAATGTGTAGCTACTGTATTGTCCCACTAGTAAGGGGAAAAGAAACAAACAGATCTGTCGAGGATATCCTAAGAGAGACGCAAAAACTTGTTCAAAAAGGCGTGAAGGAGATAACCCTGATAGGACAGACAGTAAATTCATGGAAAATGGGGGAATATAAATTCGGTGACCTACTAAAGATCATGGCGGAGATAGAAGGTTTGTTCCGAATCCGCTTTACTACATCATATCCCAGAGATGTCACAAAGAAACTTATTGATGCGATAAGGGATGTTCCGAAGGTTTGTCATCATATCCACCTTCCGGTTCAGTCCGGCTCAAATAGGATTTTGACCAAAATGGGAAGAACATATACCAGAGAATGGTATATAGATATACTAAAGAGAATTAGGGATGCTATAGCTGATATGGCGATTACAACAGACATAATTGTAGGATTCCCAGGTGAAACGGAAGAGGATTTTAACGATACTATGAGACTCCTCGAAGAAGTAGAATTTGATGGCACCTTTTCCTTTAAATTTTCAGCTAGACCAGGTACGCCAGCTACTGAACTTATTGACATGGTCTCTGAAGAAATCGCAAGCGGAAGACTTATGGAATTGCAGGCGTTTCAAAGTGAAATTACAGTTAAAAAGAATCAAAGCAGAGTCGGACAAATTGAGGAAGTTCTTATAGAAGGTGAGAGTAAGAATGATCCAAGCTGGGTTACGGGAAGGACTTCGCATAACAGGATTGTTAATTTTCCTGGGACGATTGGCTTAAGGGGTAAACTCGAAAGGGTAATAATAACAGAGGGGTTTCAAAACTCCCTTCGTGGTAGATTATTAGAAAATAATATGGAGGTGAGCCATGTTTCTTGAAATGAAGGTTTCAGGAATAGCATTAGACCCTTTTACAAATACTCCTATAGTTATTCTAAAAGACCTGACTGGTGAGAAGGTGCTCCCAATATGGATTGGTTTTATGGAGGCAAGCGCCATAGCAATGGAGCTTGAGAAAACCCCTAGGGCTCGTCCTCTTACACATGATTTGATGAAAACCCTATTAGAAACCCTGAAATTCTCAGTAATAAGAGTGGATGTTACTGATCTAAGGAATGACACATTTTACGCAGAGATCCGCCTACAAAGAGGAAGTGAGGAACATATCGTTGATTCAAGACCAAGTGATGCAATAGCAATTGCATTAAGAACTGGTTCCCCAATTTTTGTTAGGGATGAGGTGCTTGAGAAGTCAAAGAAACTCGAGATCGACGAAGAGAAGGATAAGCTTAATGATCTCTTAGAAAAGATCCCCCCCGGAGATTTTGGAAAGTACAAGATGTAAAGCTGCTGAAGCTTCATCTTTATGTGATTAAATCCATCTTGGTGTGCGATTAATATTTTTTTATATAGGTTTATCTTTTACTCGCCATATTCGAATTTTAGATTCAGTAAATACTTTTCCTTATTTAAAAACCTTTTGCTTATTAAGTTGTGGATCTAATACTGGATTGCCTTTTAAAAGCAAATATGAGTAAAGTGGAATTACATATTTTCTTTATCATCGGCCCCCTCTTCTTCCTCATCTAAAAGACCATGCTTAGCAAGTCTATATCTAAGTGAACGAAAGGTAATCCCAAGAAGCTTAGCAGCTTCGACTTTATTTCCTTGAGCTTCTGTAAGTGCTTTGTCTATCGTTCTCTTTTCAAACGTTTCAAGAAGATGGTCCAAGCCAAAGTTACCTGCGATCCCGTTTTCAATATTGAGGGAGCCCATGTTAACCATAAGCTCTGGAAGCGTTTGTTGACGTATCACATTAGATGTCTCAAGCGCGACGCACCTTGCAATTATATTTTCAAGCTCTCTTACATTTCCAGGATAATGATAGCTCTCAAGGGTTTCTAATGCCTTAGGAGAAATACCATTAATGTCTTTTCCCATCTCGTGAGAATATTTTTCAACAAAATGTATTGCTAGAGGAGGTATATCATCTCTTCTATCTCTGAGTGGAGGAAGATCGATTTTTATTACGTTTAGACGATAAAAAAGGTCCTCACGAAACTTCTCATTTGCAATTTCTTCTTCAAGGAGTTTATTCGTTGCCGCTATTATCCTTATATCAACCGGGATCGGCTCTGTACTTCCAAGCGGACGAATTGTTTTTTCCTCAATCACCCTAAGAAGCTTTACCTGAAGATGGATTGGCAAGTCTACAATCTCATCTAAGAAGATCGTACCGCCGTCTGCTTCCTCAAAAAGTCCTTTTTTATTCCTACTAGCTCCCGTAAAAGCCCCTCGCCTATAACCAAAAAGCTCACTTTCCACAAGAGGTTCAGGAATTGCCCCACAGTTTACGGCTATAAAGGGGCCTCGGTGCCTTGATCCACTATAGTGTACCGCGCGGGCTACAAGCTCTTTACCCGTTCCGCTTTCTCCTGTAATAAGCACATTTACTTTAAGCTCTGAAACCCTTTTAATTAACTCAAAAACGTTTGATATGCCTATGCTTCTTCCGATTATATTTGCAAACCCATATTTTGTTTGCAATTCTTTTCTGAGCCTTAAATTCTCACGCTCAAGTCCCTTTTTATCAAGGGCTTTTTTTATAACAAGCTTTATCTCATCAATTTTAAAGGGTTTAGTGATGTAATCATATGCTCCTAGCTTCATAGCCTCAATTGCAGTTTCATGTGAAGCAAACGCGGTTATAATTATCACGGTCGTCTCAGGGCTTTTTTCTATGATCCTCTTTAAAACCTCGATCCCGTTCATAACGGGCATCAGTATGTCTAGTATTGCTAAGTCGAATACATTATTGTTTATATTATCTAGAGCCTTCATACCGTCAGCCGCGGTCTCTACACTGTAGCCCTCTTTCCTAAGAATGATTTCTAGAAACGTCCTCATTCCGGGCTCATCGTCTACGACAAGTATTTTGCTTTTCTCCTGCATCATATGCTATCTCGAATTTAATTTCTCAGTGCACAATTTCCTTTGTTAATTTTTCACCCTTAGGAAGGGTTATAATAAAAGCTGTTCCTTTGTCTTCAGAACTTATGACATTTATCCTTCCATCATGGCCTTCTACAACCCTCTTTACAATTGCAAGACCAAGCCCTGTCCCTCCCCCCTTTGTGGTAAAAAAGGGCTCAAATATTCTAGGAATAACCCCTTCGTTTATACCGCATCCCTCATCTAGTACCTTAATCACAACATCCCCTTCTTCGAGATGAGCTTCGACTACTATTTTTCCGCCATTTGGCATTGCCTGAATCGCATTAAGGAGAAGATTCCAGATAACTTGTTTTAGCCTGTATGGGTCTACTTGTACGTATAGCTCTTTCTCAGTATTAACGACTAGTTGAAGGCCATTCCTATGCGTGGCACTCGAGAACAATTCTACAGTTTTATCAATTACTTGACTTATATCCACTGAAACCTCCGGTTTCTGAATCGGCCTTGCAAAAAGGAGAAAATCCTCAACAAGAAGGTTCAGTCTTTGAACCTCCTGGGTGACAACATTGAGAAGGTGAGTATTGTCTTCAGTTGGCTTAACCTCGTCACTCAGAACTTCAATCAGCCCACTTATAGCTGAGAGGGGGTTTCTTATTTCGTGAGCTAGTCCAGCTGCAAGTTGACCCATAAGAGCCATCTTTTCGTATGTTCTAAGACGCTTTTCAAGCTCCTTAACTTCTGTAATATCCTGAAAGATTATAATATATCCTTCAATCTCTCCTTCTGAGTTTTTGAGAATAGATGAAGAGAATTCGAGGGTAAGATTTCTTCCGTCGGTTGTTGAATGTAGTCTCTCTTCGCTTCTTTTTGATAATAATTTCTCGATACTAAGCGTCGGTATAAGATTATTCGCCTCTTTACCCAATACCTTATCCTCACTGGCAATTCCAAGAATCTCCAGTGCTGTTCGATTTATTGATATAAGCCTTTTTTTAAGATCTAGGGTTATAACGCCGCTTATAAGATTCTGAAGAATGTTTTCATGAAGGTTCTCGAGAATTACAAGATCCTCCTCGCTTGCTCTAAGCTCTTTTCGAGTTAAGCGCATTCTTTCAGATAAGTATCCGCTAAGCATTGCTACAAAAAGAAAACCCGCTATTCTAAAAAAAACATAGGCTAACTCTTTATCCTCCAATACTATAGGGGACAGGGGAAATTCTTTTATACTAAAGGGATACTCCTGAGGAAGCTGATATAACACGATTATAAGATACAATGTGGCTGATGACGCAGCAGCAACATAACCTGCGTTTCTTGTGAGCGTTATATTGGCAAATATTATGATAAGGGCGTAGAAAAAGATAAATGGACTTAACATTCCACCAGTGACATAAATCACTGCTGAGGCTATGATTATATCAAAAGAAATCTGGATTCCTTTAAACCAGTTTATAAATTTTTGAAAAAGAGGATATAGAAGCAAATAAAGAAAACTAAGGAAACAAACAATAAAGATGATGAAAACCAAAAGTATGGCTTCATTTCTCAAACCAATTTTAAAATAAAAAAAGGCCCCTGTACCAAGAAGAAGGGTAATAACTATGACCCTTAAAACTACAAAGACCTTGAGTCCTTTATCAGTGTCACTGCTATAGTTCATTCTGCTCAGTGATAATATAAGTATTATTGAGCAAGCGTGGATATAAGTTTAAACATGGGAAGATACATAGAGATCACTATCACCCCTACAGTTCCGCCTAGAACAGCAATCATTGCCGGTTCAAGCGCTGACATTAATGCTGCGACGGCAACGTCAACCTCTTCCTCGTAAAAGTCTGCAACTTTGTTGAGCATATCATCTAAAGCTCCTGTTTGCTCGCCAACGGCAATCATCTGCACCAACATAGGCGGGAATATCTTGGGTTTTTCTGATAGCGGCTCGGCAAGTGTTTTCCCCTCGGATACGTCCTTTCTTACCTGTAGAATAGCTTCTTCCGTCACTCTATTGCCGGATGCTTTTGCGGTAACTTCTAGTCCGTCTAATATTGGTATGCCGCCTGCTGTAAGTGTAGCAAGTGTTCTGCAGAACCTAGCAAGAACGGTTTTGAGAATTAGGTCTCCTACTATCCAGATTTTAAGAAGGAAGGCATCGATGATCTTTCTTCCTCGCTTAGAACGTCTATAAATTGCGGCGATACTGAATGATAATAAGGCTACGGCTATAAGAATGTAAACAATATTATTCTTAAAAAACGTACTTAGATTCACAATAAATTGAGTTAGCGCAGGAAGAGTAGTGCCCAGGTCTTTAAAGAGTTCAGCAAAGACTGGAACAACGAAGATCAATATTATTGAAAGCACTATAATTGCTATAGCAATTACAACAGCGGGATAAACCATTGCCCCCCTGATGCGTCTCTTTAAATTCTCCATTTTCTCTAAGTATGCCGAGAGTCTTTGGAGAATCGTATCAAGAACACCGCCAGTCTCTCCAGCCCTTACTAAATTTACAAAGAGGTCATTAAAAACGCCTGGGTGTTTAGCAAGCGCATCTGCAAAGGTTGAGCCCCCTTCTACCGTTTCTTTTACATTGGTTATTATATTTTTAAACTTAACATTGTTCTGTTGAACAATTAATGTATCAAGTGACTTAACAAGAGGGAGACCTGCATCGATCATAGTAGATAACTGCCTTGAAAACACTACGAGATCTTTATTAGGAACACCTCCGAATTGGATGTTAAACCTGAAAAGTTTTCCCTTTTCTTTAATCTTTTCAGGTATAGGATGGATCTGCATTAGCCTCAGGCGGGTTATCACTGCAGATTTACTAGGGGCTTCCATTTCCCCCTTTTGGGTTTTACCGCCTCTTATCCTTCCTTCCCAAACATATACCGCCATCTTTCTACCCTCCTTGTTTTACCGTTACAAATCAATATGACATCTAAGGTTCATAGCTATTGTCTAACTGCCCGCTCTATCTTGGCATTAGGTGCTGAAAGCAGTTTTTTTAATTCCTCTGGGTCCTGGCTTCTTAATATTGCATCGTCATAGGTTATAAGTTTTTTCAATTGCAAATCAGCAAGACTCTGGTTTAGGGTCTGCATCGCCCATTTATCCTGCCCTATCTGCTGCTGCGAATAAATCTGATGCGCTTTATCCTCCCTGATAAGGTTCCTAACAGCAGGATTGGGAACAAGCACCTCTACAGCGAGCACCCTTCCACCCCCAATCTTAGGTATAAGTGTCTGACAGAGTATCCCCTCCAAGACAAAAGACAGTTGTGCCCTAATCTGAGGCTGTTCGTACGGAGGAAAAACGTCAATTACACGGTTTACTGTTTGAACGGCTGTGTTTGTGTGTAGTGTTGCAAGTGTTAAATGCCCTGTTTCAGAAAGAACCAGGGCTATCTTTATACTTTCAAGGTCTCTCATTTCTCCAAGTAAAATTACATCCGGGTCTTCCCTGAGAACGCTTCTTAGAGCGTCATGAAAGCTCTTGGTATCGCTTCCTACCTCCCTCTGATTTACAAGGCAGTTCTTATGTTGTAGAAGGTATTCAATAGGGTCTTCAATCGTGACTATGTGTTCATGGCGTTCTTGGTTAATCTGGTCTATTATAGCGGCAAGGGTAGTGGTCTTTCCAGAACCTGTAGGGCCAGTTACGAGCAAGAGACCCCTTGGTTTTCTTGCTAGCTCTGAAACAACAGGTGGCAGTCCAAGTTCCCTAAGATCCCTTATTTTAAACGGAATTAGTCGAAAAGCCCCTGCAACAGCTCCTCTTTGCATAAAGATATTAGCACGGAAACGGCTTAGTCCCTGGAGACCAAATGAAAAGTCAAGCTCCCAGTTTTCTTCAAACTTCTGTTTCTGCAGATCTTTAATGACACTATAGCATAAATCCTTGGTTTCAGGTGGAGTAAGCGGTGGGTGTTTAATAGGAACGAGCTTTCCATCAAGCCTGATCATTGGTGGAGAGCCAGTAGTAATATGAAGATCTGAGGCGTTGCTATCTACCATTACCTTTAAAAGCTCATGAAGTGTTGCGGCCATGTTAATACCTCCTAATTATCTGATGCTGTATTTCTTACTACCTCCTCAATTGTCGTTATACCATGTTTAAGTTTGAAAAGGGCACTCTGCCTAAGTGTTTTCATTCCCTGCCTTACAGCTTCTCTTTTAAGATCAATTGCAGACACTCCACTTAAAACAAACTCTTTTAACTCATCGGTTAGTACCATAACTTCATATACAGCTAGTCTTCCTTTGTATCCGGTACCAAGGCATGCCTTGCAACCATCGCCTTTACCTCTATAAACCTTATATTCGGATACCTCCTTCGGTGATACCCCTAAGTCAATCAAAACCTGAGGCGAAATGTTTACCTCTTCTCTACAACGGGCACAAATCAGTCTTACAAGCCTTTGTGCGACTACCGAGTTCAAAGACGCAGTAACTAGAAATGGCTCAACGCCCATGTTAAGTAGCCTCGTAATAGTTGAAGGAGCGTCATTTGTGTGGAGTGTCGAAAGTACTAAGTGACCAGTGAGGGCCGCTTTAATACCAATCTCTGCGGTTTCATAATCCCTAATTTCTCCAACGAGAATTATATCTGGATCCTGCCTTAAAAACGATCTAAGGCATGCTGCAAAAGTAAGCCCAATCTCTTCATGTATCTGGACCTGATTTATTCCTTGAAGGCTATATTCAACAGGGTCTTCAGCCGTAGAGATATTAGACTCCGTACGATTTAGCTCTATAAGGCTTGAATAGAGTGTAGTCGTTTTTCCACTTCCTGTAGGACCCGTTAACAAAACCATGCCATAGGGTTTATAAATACAATCCTTGAACGCTGTAAGCTGTTCTTCATCAAAACCAAGTTTAGTTAAGTCGAGTTGCAGAGATGATTGATCAAGAAGCCTGAGCACTACCTTTTCCCCAAAAATCGTCGGAATGACTGAGACACGATATTCCATACCCCCCCTTTGACCGAGCCTTAATTTTATTCTACCGTCCTGAGGAAGTCTTCTCTCAGCAATATCAAGGTTTGACATAATCTTCACCCTAGAAGAGATCGCGTTTTTTATCTTAAAAGGAGGTCGCATAGTGTCGTAAAGGATTCCGTCAATTCGATATCTCACCCTATAGTCCTTTTCATATGGCTCGATGTGGATATCACTTGCACCATGTCTTATTGCATTAACAAGGATGTGGTTTACAAGTCTAATAACAGGTGCTTCTTCTGATGCTCTGGCTAAGTCATCAACCTCCATCTCTTCCGTCTTACCCAGCTCTGCAATGAAATACTCAATCTCTCCCATTATCTCGTCGATTGATCCCCCAGTCTCTTCTATATGTATCTTCGCCCTCTCGTTCTTCCTGTCTCCATAATGCCTCTCGATTGCGTTTTTAATTGAATCTTCTGAAGCAACTACCACTTCAATGTTGTGTCCAGTAGCAAATTTTAGCTCATCAATCGCAAATATATTGGAGGGGTCTGACATAGCCACAACTAGTGTTCCCCCCGATCGATTTATGGGAATAAGGGAGTGTTTAACTGCAGATTCTCGTGGGATAAATTTTAAAACCTCTGGCATTACATCGAATTCATCGAGATTAATAGCTGGAACTCCGTATTGCTTACTTAGAAATGCAACGAGCTCATATTGACTTATGTAACCCAACCTAACTAGGGTATCACCCAGTCTTTTTCCGGTACGTTTCTGTTCCTCGATAGCGGTTTTTAGTTGATCTGGATTAATAACCTCTTGTTTCACCAATATCTCACCAAAGCGACTTCTTAACTGTTTTGTTTTTTCTTCCATTTATTCCATCCTTTTATTCCTTCCTTATATATGTAACATATAATAAATTAACACAATTATCAATAACTTCGATTACTTTTCATTACAGCACTGATGATTGTCGTGTAACGATTCTTTTTGGCCAACTAGGCAATGCTTTCCCTTAGGGCTTGCTCTAATTACTCGCACTCTGTGATGTTACGTTTGAAAGGTGAAGAAAGTGTCACCATTCAAGACTATCCCCCCTTTATAATGTTAAGCCTTGAGTGAGAGATCGATGTTCTCAAGGCTATCGTAGCCAGAAATTCCACATTGAAAAGCTTACAAGCTCCTTAAGCTTGGGACTAACTTAAAGGCAACTTCGCGTTTTCCATTGCATACGTCAGCCAGACTTTCCAAGGGCTTTATGAATAGCGGCTAAGAATTCGTCGTTATCGACAGGCTTCTGGAAGAAAGCCTCTACACCAGCTTTGAAAGCCCGCTCCTTGTTTATAGTAGGGTCCCAGGCAGTGAGAACGATTATCGGAATGTGAACGTCCATAATAGATCTCAGCCGCTCAATAACTAGGAAGCCGTTACCACCCGGTAGTCCAAGGTCAACTATGGCTAAATCTGGTTTCTCTTTTCGGGCAACGGTGGTTGCCCAAGCAGCATCAGTGGCAGAGACCACTGAGTAGCCGCTTGCCTTCAATCGTATACTCAGCCCAAGGAGGACATCTTGGTCGTCTTCCACTATGAGGATTTTTCTCTTAGACATTTGATTACTCCTTTTTGGGAATATTTAGCTTTTATCATGTCTTCGATTATGTTTGCAACATCTCTTACAACTTGCTCCAATGGTTTGTTGTTAATTCCAGACGGAATATCTATCATGGTGAAGGAAACCGCTGAGTCGAAGTCGGCGTTGCAAGAATCTTTGTAATGTGCTAATTGTTCCTGAATTCGCTGTACTATTATTTCTACGCCTCTCTGATCAGCACATGTCACCACTAATAAGGTTTCTCCCCATTTTGTGTCCGTCTCATGCACGAGCAGACCTTGAAAGGGAAGTATACTACGCTCCACAATAGTGCGAACCTCTGGTAGTACTGTTTCGTTGGTTCTTGTCAGTGGATGTTTTTCAGGTGTGAATATCTCAACAGCGATAAGTCCTACCAAACCCTTCAGCAGGTTTTCGGTTGTGAGAAGAGAGGCAAGCAGAGACCTAGGTGAAAAAATCGGTAGGGTGAAGAAAAATGTGCTACCTTGCCTGATCTGGCTTTCGACCCAGATTCGTCCACCATGGCGAGAGACTAAATCTTTGCAGATGTAGAGGCCGATTCCGAGACCCTTGCGGCTGGCTTCGACAGTGTTTTTCGCTTGGTACAGTCGACCGAAGATCATTTCTGTATCATCGGAGCTGATCCCACACCCGTTATCCGATACAGACACACAAAGAAAGTTAGGTTCTTCATTAGAAACCTGAACCCCGACTTTAATCATTCCATTTTCAGGTGTAAATTTGATCCCGTTCTCGACCAAGTTAGTAAGAATCTGTCGGATACGCTGTGGATCGCCATAGGCGGAAGGGAGTTCGCTGGGAAAGTCAGCGGACAGAGTAATACCTTTCGCAGCAGCAATCTCATGGAATGAACTAAGTGTTTCGTCAATTATATTGGTCAAAGAGATGGGTTTAGGCTCAACAGATAATTTTCCAACTTGGATACGGCTGATTTCCAGAAGATCTTCAATCATAGTCTGGAGCTGGTTAACATTTTTTAGCGCAATCTTCAGGTACTCAAGTTGTTCTGGATTGAGTTCACCAGCCAACCCATCTAATAGAATAGTGGTGAACTGATAAATAGCAAACAGGGGTGAGCGGAGTTCGTGCGAGACGTGGGAGAGAAATTCATCCCTCATTTGCAGTTCTCGCTGACGGGCCTGTTCCAATTCTGCTGAAATCCGCTTGCGTTCTGACCGCTCCTCAGCTTCACGTAATGCCCGACGCAATGTGGGCGCAAGCCGTGATAGTCGTTCTTTAAGAACATAATCTGTAGCACCGCTCTTGAGGGTTTCAATCGCGATTTCTTCGCCTAGTGTTCCTGTGACGAAGATAAATGGTACCTCTGGACATTTTTCCTGAACGATTGCTAACGCGGACACGCCATCGAACGAAGGAAGTGTATAGTCGGTAAGGAATATGTCAAATCCTCCCTGTTCAACGGCGGCAAGAAAATCAGAGCGGGTTTCAACGCGGACCACATCGCAATCAATGGCTTCCGCGGAAAGTATTGCCTGAACGAGATCTGAGTCATACTTATTATCTTCGAGATGGAGGATACGCAATCTTGATTTCATTAAATTCATGTCTTTTCTATGGCGATTTCTTCACAATGTTTATAACTGCTTGGTTCTAGGCGTGCTTCCTGGCGGCGGCTCATTGATGACCGCCCAGAACATCCCCAGTTCTTTAACGGCAATGATAAACTTATCAAAATCAACAGGCTTCACTACATAGGCGTTTACTCCAAGTTTATAACTCTCTACCAAGTCTCTTTCCTCCCGAGAAGATGTGAGCATTACCACCGGAATCAAGCTCAATTGCTCATTGGCCCTGATCTCTCGTAGTACTTCCAAACCATCTAATTTGGGCATCTTCAGGTCAAGCAGCACAACGGCTGGGTTATGATCACTGCGCATTTTGAAGTCTCGCCGGCGATACAAATAATCCAGGGCTTGTTCACCGTCATGAACCACATCAACCTCGTTGGCGAGATTGTTTGCCTCCAGAGCTGTAAGTGTAAGCTCTACATCCTTTGGATCGTCCTCGGCCAACAAAATTCTTTTTATTTCAGCCATAACTTATTTCCCTCCTTATGATTTAGGAAGTGAAAAGTAAAAGGTTGCACCACCATCTATCGAACCTTCAGCCCATGTTTGGCCTCCTTGGCGATGAATGATGCGCCGGACAGTAGCAAGCCCGATACCTATGCCTTCAAACTTATCGGCATGGTGCAGACGTTGGAACACATTGAAGAGTTTATGTGCATATTTCATATCTAATCCAACACCGTTATCACGAACGAAGACCACGATTTCATTTTCTTTACCCGATGTGCACCCGATTTCAATCTCGGCTTGCGAGCGTGTGCTGGTAAATTTCACCGCATTAGAAACTAGATTGACGAGTACGACTCGTAGCATTGATAGGTCGGCATACACCTCAGGCAATAGGTCAATTTTCCAAAGAATGTTTCGTCCATCTGTCTCTTCTCCGAAATCATGTAGAACTTCCTGGACAAGTCGTTCTAGGCTGATCTTGGTCTTTTGCATTGCAGAACGTCCTAGCTGTGAAAACGCTAATAGGTCTTCAATCAAATCACCCATCTTTTTCACTGACTCCGAGATCATCATCAGATACCGATGGTTCCTTTCATCAAGGTTTGAGGAAGCATTTTTGTTCAGCAAATCCGTAAACCCAGCGATATGGCGAAGCGGGGCACGTAAGTCGTGGGAAACAGAGTAGGTAAACGCTTCCAATTCCGTGTTAGTGGCTTCGAGTTGGGCAGTCCGTTCGAGGATACGCTGTTCCAGCTCTTTGTTGAGTCGTTTGATTTCTAGCTCCACCAGCTTGCGTTCAGTAATATCCTCGTAAACAATGAAGATAACTAGACTACCATCAGCGTCTGGTACGGTGCGGGCACTCTCTCTTGTCCATAATATGCTCCCGTTCTTGCAAACCTTGCGAAATTCCCGTTGAAAGATCTGTCCAGGGTACTCTAAACACCTACTCAACAGCTCTAAAACTGATTTCTGATCGTCTGAGTAGAAAACACTAAGCACCGATTGCCCAACCAATTCCTGAGCGGTGTAACCAAGTTGCTCTGCTCCAGATAGGTTGACAGAAAGAACAGTTCCGTTTGTATCCACTGTGAAGTACATTGACGGGTTATCTTCATATAAAGCCCGATACCTTTCTTCGCTACTTTGCAATGCCTTAGTCCGCTGTGCATTATTAATTGCCACCTCTACTTGTCGTGCAACAATCTCTAGTAGCTTTAACTCTTCTTCATCGAAAGCATTCTTTTCTAAAGAATTTATATTTATGCATCCTACTGTCTTGCCTTCAAAATGAATCGGCATAGACAAATAGCTTTTTGTCCCTAATTCTTTCCAAGCAGGATCGATAACTGTATCTTTTTCTGCATCTGCAACATATCTAGGCTTCCCTTCTATAATTGTCTTCCATGTAAAGCCTTGAGGATAGGGGATTCTTCCCACTCGCTTAACCCACCAATCAGGGTAGCCTCTATAAGACTTTAGAATAGCCTCTTCTCCTTCGACTAGAAAAATTGAAACGTTTTCCACCCCATCAATATTCGTACTTATGACATCAACAGCATTTTCCAGAACCTCCTGCGGATTGATAGAGTGATAGGCACTCCTTGTTACAGTGCTAATGATTGTCTCGTAACGATTCTTTTTGCTCAATTGGTTTAAGTTCTCTTTTTGTGCCTCCTCTGCCTGCTCGCGCTCAGCATCAGCCCGATTGAGTTTAACGGCAATTAACGATATTACTGTTGTGAAAATGACGATGAACAACGTCACCTGCAACGCCATACCGAATTCGATACCGTAGAGCCCTGTATTTCGACTTTCTAACGTAAGCCAGCCCATTATTAAGGGAAAACCGATAGCCAAAGGCAAGATACGACGCGATATAAAGCCGCCTGCACGGTCGCTTGCAATAATTCCCATAAAGCCATGGTTTGGACGGGCAGACATGATACCTAAACCTAACAGGATGAAAACTAGAGCTGAGTGCAGCGATGAAGGCGTGGGGATATGCAATTTATAAGGCAGGGAATAGCTGTAAATATAACCTAAAAGAATCAGGAAGCCCACAAAGGCTGATATGAGACCGAGGGTCTGGATGAGACTATGGTAGCGCAGCCTAAAACTCAGCAATATTAAAGCCAGTCCAAGGATTATGAAATTAATGGCGGAGGGGAGTGCCATAAGGCCTGGATTATCTACCATTGCTAGCCTTTGAAACTTATGAGACATCGTTTGGTCAATATATTGGATCAACGTAATAAGACCTATAAGGACAATTATGAAGGAACACACTCGTGCTATACGAATGGTCCATCGACCACCTTGTTCCATATCCAGAAATAGAAGTGACAGCCCAGCCAGTGTAAAGGAAAGCGCAGCGGTAACCGTCATTTCGGGAAAGCCATGAAAGACGCTCTTAAAGGTTTTGATATTGGCAATCCAGCCAAGCAACACAAGACAGCCAACAAGTATAGAGCAAACGCTTGCCGCTTTTGAAAAGAATTTGAGCGAAGCTAGGAGATGAATGTTGGGTTGAGCTGCCATGACTACCTCTCCGAAAATAGATTAATAGCTGGAACTCCGTATTGCTTACTTAGAAATGCAACAAGCTCATATTGATTTGTGTAACCCAACCTAAGGAGGGTTTCACCCAGTCTTTTGCCTGTGCGTTTTTGTTCCTCGATGGCAGTTTTTAGTTGATCGGGACTGATGACCTCTTGTTTTACTAGTATCTCACCGAAACGGCTGCTTGACTGTTTTGTCTTATCTTCCATTTACTCCATCCTTATATATAACATTTAGTGAATTAACACAATTATCAACAATTTTACTTACTTTTCATAATAAATGGTATCCACACTTTTTGAAAGATATTTGGTAGAGTTTATCCAAACCAAATTATCCTATTCCTTCTGACTTTCCTCTATATCTTCTAAGACTCACATAATAGGATTGTAACCATATCTTGAAGGGTTTCTGAACCCCTTGATATTGTAGAATTTAAAACATTTCGTATTAAAGTCAATCCATCTTGTTTTTATCTTAGTTTACAATAACATACCTCTATACAAAAAGCATCAGAAATATTAATGCTAGAATATAACTTATTGAAAACACATAAATTTGTAAAATAGCCGTTTTAATCTCATTGCAAATTGATTAAAACTTTGTTTTGAAGACTAGGATAATATCAAAAATGGTTGGATCATTAATTTTGAATTCCGCATACAAAGTTGGATTATATAAAATGGTTTGAATCCATAAGAAGCTTAGTGAGTTAGGAACACATATTCCATCTTGCTAATTGAATGCTGAATTGAGTCAGAATTATCATTGGGTAGAATTTTAATCTCATGTCTAAAGAAAGAGTAGTCACAATAATTGGTGGTGGCTTAGCGGGAACTGAGTCAGCATATCAGGTTACAAAATTTGGTCTCAAAGTAAAGCTCTATGAGATGAGACCTGAGAATCCTACACCGGCTCATAAAACAGATTATCTAGGGGAGCTTGTGTGTAGTAACTCACTTAAATCCAACTCGCTTGAAAATGCTAGCGGTATATTGAAGGAAGAAATGCGAAAACTAGACTCAATAGTTATCGAAGCGGCAGATAACACAAGTGTTCCTGCAGGAAAAGCGCTTGCAGTTGATCGAATTGAGTTTTCTCAGTACCTGACAAAAAAGCTTGAAGAAAACCCACTTGTAGAAATTGTAAGAGAAGAGGTTAAAGAAATTCCTTTACCTGTAAGAGGTTCTATAATAATTGCTACCGGTCCTCTAACTTCAGAATCCCTATCTGAGGAAATTAGAAGAATTACGGGTTCCTCTCATCTTTATTTTTACGATGCAATCTCTCCGATAATAGACGCTGAGACTATAGATTGCGGCAAGGTCTTTCGTGCTTCGAGATATGGAAAAGGAGGGGAAGTGGTTCCCCGACTACCCTCCCACAGGATCACTACCCCAGATCCCGAAGAGGGAGATTATTTAAACTGTCCTTTAGGCGAGGATGGATATTACAGATTCATAGAAGAGATCCTAAAATCAGATAAGGTCGAGACAAGGGATTTTGAAAAGGCGCTTTACTTCGAAAGTTGCCTTCCAATAGAGGTAATGGCGGAAAGGGGACGAGATACATTGAGGTTTGGTCCCATGAAGCCTATAGGGCTTACCGATCCACGTACTGGGAAAACGCCTTTTTCAGTGGTTCAGCTTAGGATGGAAAACAAAGACGGCACTATGTATAACATGGTAGGATTTCAGACAAAGCTAACATACCCTGAGCAGAGAAGGGTTTTTAGAATGATTCCGGGTCTTGAGGATGCAGAGTTGATGCGATATGGGAGCGTGCACAGAAATACATACATAAACTCACCTAAGCTTCTTCATCCGACGCTTCAACTAAAGGGTGATGAGCTTATTCTCTTTGCTGGACAAATTGTAGGTGTTGAAGGGTACGTTGAGTCTGCCGCAATGGGGATAATTGCAGGAATAAATGCCGCACGAATTTCGATGGAGGCAAATCCTATTGTTCCTCCGCCTGAAACTGCAATTGGTGCGCTTATAAAGTATATCACTGACCAGAGTGTAAAGAATTTTCAGCCTATGAACATAAACTTTGGGCTATTTCCTCCACTTCCAAATGAAGTTCCAAAATCACACAAGAGAAAGCTTCTCGTAGAAAGGGCACTTGCCAGGATATCTGAGCTGAATCCGTTTTGATATTTTTACTCGCTTGATCTATGCCTCTTGACCCGGAGAGACATTTTAATTTAGGAGCTCGCAAAAAAAGGTGGCGCTATTTAAAAAGCTATAATTAAATACATGAAAGCTACTAGCATTTCTAATCATGAAAAGGGGTTCAGAAGTACTGGTATTGATTCTAGCGGCAAGAAACACCTTCTTAAACCGTTTGGGGTGGCTATCCCCGGTTTAGTTGAGAGAATCGAGATGATTGAGTGTGTTTGGGAAAACGGAGATGAAAGCTTTTTCTTTAAGGAGGAGTTTACAAAGCAGAGGATTGTATTGCATTTCACTGCCGGTTACTTGAAAGGCGATGTTGATACATTAACCAAACCGGAAAACCATGTCTCCGTTCCATTTGTCATTGCTCGCGATGGTAGCATCTACAACCTATGGACTTCTAAATACTGGTCATATCATTTGGGGCCTGGCGCTAAAGGTGGCAGTAACGAGATGAGTAAAACCAGTATTGGAATCGAGATTTCTAACATTGGCTATCTAGAAAAAAGTAGCTCTAATTTAGTCACTCAATATAGTAGCAGCGATATTTATTGCTCCATTACTGAAACTATCTTCTATACTAAAATTCCTGCATACCGAGGAAAAGACTATTTTGCCACCTTTACAGATGAACAGTACAACAGCGTTATTAAACTATTAAGGTTCCTCACCGCCGAATACAAGATTCCACGCGAGTTTCTTGATGAGTCCAAACGCTACGACGTAGTGAACGACATTGCATCTTTCAAGGGTATAACGTCGCACGTTAATTATCGTCCTACGAGGAAGTGGGATATAGGGCCTGCTTTCAAGTGGGATAGGGTGATTTCTGGGGTGCGACAGACTTGAAGCATTTCGAGAAAACGAATTTATTATATCCCTTTTATACTGTAGAGACATGCCATGGCATGTCTCTACAAATAAAATTTTGATACCACTATTCCCTAACACCCTTTAAGTAGTTACTATCAGACTCCATCAGAGGCAATTTGATTTCCTAAAAATAATGGTATTATTTTACTTTTCCCTAATTTATATAATATAAATATGACTTTTCAGGACTTAATCTTAGCACTTGAGAGGTTTTGGGCAAGGCGGGGTTGTATAATATTTCAGCCCTATGACTTAGAGAAGGGGGCAGGGACATTTCATCCCGCTACGTTCTTGAGATGCCTAGGACCAGAACCTTGGCGCGCTGCCTATGTAGAGCCCTCAAGAAGACCAACAGACGGGAGATATGGAGAAAATCCAAATCGTCTTCAGCACTACTATCAGTTTCAGGTGATAATAAAACCCTCACCAAAGAACATACAGGAATTATATCTTGACAGTCTTCGCTCGTTTGGAATAGACCCTCTTTCACACGATATTAGATTTGTAGAAGATGATTGGGAATCCCCCACACTTGGGGCTTGGGGCTTGGGGTGGGAGGTCTGGCTTGATGGCATGGAAATCACCCAGTTTACTTATTTTCAGCAAGCTGGAGGATTTGATTTAAAACCCGTTTCCGCTGAAATTACCTATGGGACAGAAAGGGTTGCTATGTACCTACAGGGTGTTGAAAGTGTATATGACCTAGAGTGGACAAAAGGCATAACTTATGGCGAGATTCATCACCAAGATGAGGTTGAATTTTCAAGATATAACTTTGAAGAATCAAATCCAGAGATGCTTAAGGACCTATTTGATAAGTTTAGAATTGAGTGTGAGAAACTGGTTGATAAGAAACTGCCCCTGCCAGCTTATGACTACTGTCTAAAATGCTCTCATACCTTTAATCTTCTCGATGCACGTGGAGCAATTGGAGTAGCTGAGCGTGCAAGTTTCATTGGGAAAGTTCGAACACTTGCAAAGATGTGTGCTGAGGCCTATCTAAGGAAAAGAGAGGAAATGGGATTCCCACTTCTTAAAAATAATCCTTGGTAGTCTTTCGAGCGCAGTGAGCGAGAAAGGGCAATAAAAAGTAATCCTTCTAGCCGTAGTCTTTCGAGCGCAGTATTCTTTGAACCGCAGTGTGGTTCAAAGGGAAATAAAAAGAACGAGAAAGGGAAATTAGCAGTAAAGCTAGAATGTGAAATAAAAATGCTAAAAGAGCTAATACTTGAAATAGGTACAGAGGAAATTCCTGCAGGATTTTTAGGAGAGGCTATCAAGAGTTTGGGCAGTATAGCAGAGCGTGAATTTGAAGACAATCTTCTTACTTGCAAAAATATAAATACATTCGGAACCCCCAGAAGACTTACACTATGGGTTTCAGGTCTTTCCGATAAACAAAGCGACAAGATAGTTGAAATTGTTGGTCCCCCTAAACGGATTGCGTTTGATGAAAACGGAACACCAACAAAGGCAGCACTCGGGTTTGCAAAGGCTCAGGGTATAGATGTAAAGGATTTGGTAATTGTAGAGCGTGAGAAGGGCGAGCTTATAGCAATTAGAAGGAAAATCAAGGGCAAAAGAACTGAAAGGCTCTTGAAGGACCTTCTTTCAAAAATGATACTCTCAATACCTTCTAGAAAATCTATGAGATGGGGAGATGGTGAAACGTCTTTTGCAAGACCAATAAGATGGATACTTGCTCTTTACGGCGGGAAAACAGTTCCATTTAGATTAGAAGAGGTTAAAAGTGGTTCAAAGACTCAGGGGCATAGATTTATATCTCCTAAGCCATTTCGAGTAGAAAACTGGAGTGAATATATAAGCGGGCTTGAAAAAAGGTTTGTGATTTTAGATCAAGGGAAAAGAAAGGACATCATAAAAACGGACATTGGTCAGATAGCAAAAGAAATCGGTGGAGTCCCACTTCAAGACGAAGAATTGCTTGAAACTGTAACGCATTTAGTTGAATATCCGTTTGTGCTTAAAGGTAACTTTGACAAAGAGTTTCTCCGACTTCCAAAAGAGGTTCTAATAAGTGTAATGAAAAATAATCAGAAGTACTTTCCAGTATTTTCGGATTATAAAGACCAAAGACCGGTGACCGGTGACCGAATGCTACTTCCCCATTTTATTTTTGTTTCAGGAACGCCGGTAAAAAATCCTGACTTAGTAATTCGGGGAAATGAAAAGGTAATTAAGGCAAGATTTACAGATGCAAGATTTTTCTTCGAAGAGGATACAAAGACACCACTTTTGTATAAAGTAGAAAAATTAAAAGGTATGGTTTTCCTTTCCGATCTTGGTACATATTATGATAAAACTGAAAGAATTAAAGCTTTAGCGGAATTTATCGGAACAAAATTAGGCTTTGACAACAAATCAATTCAGGATCTTATACGAGCAGCAATGCTCTCAAAAGCAGACCTTGCAACCCAAATGGTATTTGAGTTCCCCGAACTACAGGGAACAATTGGTAAGTACTATGCATTGATTTCTCTAGAGAAGGAAGAAGTTGCACTAGCGATAGAAGAGCAATATATGCCCACATCACGTGAGGGAAGGCTACCGGAAACTGATTTTGGAGCTATGCTTAGTATCGCTGATAAAGTTGACACCATTTCAGCCTGTTTTATCTCAGGGCTTGTTCCAACCGGAACATCAGACCCATATGCCCTTAGAAGGCAGGCAATAGGAATTATAAATATCATCCTAGATAAAAAATTCCATTTGGGCTTTAGAGAAATTTTCAATTACAGCTTAAACCGAATAAAGAATCAATCTCATATACAATTCGCTACTCAATTAGATACCATCTTAACTGGAATAGTAGACTTTATAATTGAAAGATTCAGGAACCTTATGATTTCCGAGGGATTTCCTCAAGACATAGTAGATGCTGTGATTTCTGCCGCATGTGATGATATAATTGAAACTAGAAGAAAAATCGGGGCCTTGTCGGAGTTCCGAAAAGCTCCAGATTTTGATTCACTTGCGATTGCATTCAAGCGTGTAGTAAATATAGTAAAGGGACAACCAAGGGGAGAGGTTGATCATGAGCTTTTAGTTGAACCTACTGAAAAATTGCTTTATCAAGCCTACTCAGATGTAAAGCAAGGTATTGAAATCAGTATATCGGATAGGGATTATATAAAGGCGCTTATGCATATGAAGAGTTTAAAAGAACGGGTAGATAAATACTTCGACGATATCCTTGTTATGGCCGAGGATGAAAAAACTCGCCTAAACCGTCTTTCAACTCTCTGGAAAATTAGAGACTTATTTTTTAGGGTAGCTGACTTCTCGAAAATAAGCACTTAAAGGGGGAATTTGCAGTATGGCTAAGATTAGACCAAAGAATCCCAAAAAGCCCATTAGGAAAAAGGATAAGGGGAAAAAGCACGTTTACTTTTTTGGCGGCGGGAAAGCAGACGGACATGGGAAAATGAAGGATCTCCTTGGTGGAAAAGGTGCTGGGCTCGCTGAGATGACAAGAATTGGCATCCCAGTTCCCTCAGGTTTTACGGTCTCAACAGAGGTTTGTCGAATATACTATGAGAATAAAAAGCAGATTCCAGACTACATTATTAAATCAATTGATGAAAATCTTGTAAAGCTTGGGAAAATAACAGGTAAGAAATTCGGTGATTCAGAAGATCCACTGCTAGTCTCGGTGCGTTCTGGATCTAAATTTTCCATGCCTGGAATGATGGATACAGTTTTAAATTTAGGTCTTAACGATAAAAGCGTAATAGGGCTTTTAGAAAAAACCGGAAACCCAAGATTCGCATGGGATGCTTACAGAAGGTTTATTCAGATGTTTAGTGATATAGTTTTAAAAGTCGATAAAGAGGAATTTGAAAAAATCCTCGAAAGGACAAAGTATAAGTATCGAGTTAAACAGGATGTTGAGCTAAAAGATGTAGCCCTTAAAGAGGTTGTTACAGAATATAAAAAACTAGTCAAAGAAAAAACAAAGGAAGATTTCCCTCAGAACCCCAGAAGTCAGCTCGATATGGCGATAAATGCGGTTTTTCTCTCCTGGAATAATCCAAGGGCGATCTTCTATAGAAAGCAGTATGGAATTCCTGATGACATAGGCACGGCGATAAATATACAGACCATGGTTTTTGGAAATAAAGGTCAAACATCTGGCACAGGCGTCGGATTTACTAGAGACCCTGCAACAGGAGAAAAGACACTTTATGCTGAATACCTTATGAACGCACAGGGTGAAGATGTGGTAGCTGGTATTAGAACACCTAAGCATATAGAGGAACTAGAACGCGAAACATCACATGTGTATAAGGAACTAATTCAAACCGCTAAAACACTGGAAAAACACTTTAGAGACATGCAGGATTTTGAGTTTACTATTGAAGAAGGAAAACTCTATTTGCTGCAGACGAGGTCTGGGAAAAGAACCGGCATTGCATCTGGAAAAGTCGCCTACGATATGGTCAAAGAGAAACTAATCACAAAGGAAGAAGCCTTGCTCCGGGTAGAACCGCAACATCTTGAACAATTTTTGTTCCCAATATTTAACCCCAATGAGAAGAAGAATTTTAAACAAATTGCCAAAGGGCTTGCTGCCTCACCCGGAGCTGCGGCAGGACGGGTTGCACTGGATGCTGAAAAGGCAGTTGAGATGAGACGGAAAGGAGACCGAGTAATTCTTGTTAGAAAAGAGACAAGTCCTGATGATATTCATGGTATGGCTGCTTCATTAGGAGTGCTAACAGCGAGAGGCGGGCGTACAAGCCATGCAGCGGTTGTAGGAAGACAGATGGGTAAGGTATGTGTAGTAGGAGCGGAAGAAATAGTCGTGGATGAAGAAAAGAAAGGTTTTCACGTAGGGGATGTGGCTGTAAGAGAAGGTGACTATATTTCAATAGATGGGTTTGAAGGAAAGGTTTATTTAGGTGATATACCAGTATTTCCCTCTGAGGTTATTCAGGTTATCGAAGGAACTTTAAAGCCTGAACAGTCTGAAAAGTATATAATTTTCTCTACCATCCTTAGTTGGTCTGATAAAGTAAGAAGACTCGGAATTAGAACAAATGCTGATATTCCGAGGGATGCAAAGGTAGCCGTAAAGTTTGGGGCGGAAGGAATTGGGCTTTGTCGTACAGAACATATGTTTTTTGCGGAAGACAGAATTCCACTTATGCAGGGAATGATTCTAGCTAAGACAAGAATAGAAAGGGAAGAGTTTCTCGACAAGCTTCTTCCAATGCAAAAGGAGGATTTTAAGGGTCTTTTCCGAGAGATGAACGGATACCCAGTAACAATCAGGCTTCTTGACCCCCCGCTTCACGAATTCCTTCCTAAACGTGAAGAACTCATGGTAGAGGTTAAGGAGCTTGAACTCACAGGTGGAGACCAAATGCTACTAGAAGAAAAACGAAAACTTCTTGCTAGGGTTGAAGAACTTCACGAATTTAACCCAATGCTTGGGCTTCGTGGATGCAGACTAGGTATTCTTATGCCTGAAATCAGCCGTATGCAGGCACGAGCTATAATCGAGGCTGCTTGTGAGGTAGCTGATGAAGGAGTAAAGGTAATTCCGGAGATCATGGTTCCTCTTGTTGGGATGCTTACCGAGATTAAGGCACAGAAAGATATAATCGTCGAAGTAGCCGAAGAGATTATGAAAGGGTATAAAAAAAGGATTAGGTATTATGTTGGCACAATGATTGAGGTTCCTAGAGCAACTGTCACCGCCGATGAAATAGCGAGCGAGGCGGAGTTTTTCTCTTTTGGAACAAATGACCTCACACAGACTACTTTTGCGTTTTCACGTGATGATGCTGGGAAATTTATTAGGGCTTATATGGAAAGCAAGGTATCACTTAACGGGAAACAGGTCGAGATCTTGGAGAAAGACCCATTTTCAACACTTGATATAAAAGGCGTAGGTGAGTTTATGAAGATCGCCATTGAAAAGGGAAGAAAAACAAGGCCTAATCTCAAGGTTGGGATATGTGGAGAACACGGTGGTGATCCGGACTCAATCGAATTTTGCCATAATGTAGGTATGAACTATGTAAGTTGCTCTCCATATAGAGTGCCGATTGCAAGGCTTTCTGCAGCAAGGATAGCTCTTAAAGAGAAGTTAAATATAGTTTAATCACGAATACTTTTAATTATAGGGCTCCTATCTAAATATATTTAAAACAACAAATTCTCATCCATTTCGCATCTTAGAGTTAACGACTGAATTGTCTACCTAATATTCATGTTTTCACGGATAGTTGCTTTTCCTAGCTCAATAGTATTCGGTATATATACCTTTCAATCGGATCTGTAGACAATGCCTTAAAATCCGTCTTGTGTGCTTAAATGATAGGCAATTCCATTGTTATCCTGCTAGTTATTAATCCATAGAGTTAACCAAAATCATTCTTACAAAGAGTCGTATACAACAAAAATAAAGAGATATTCCCCTTATTATCCCATTTTGATTTTCTCTGGCACGTCTTTTGCAAATTCTCATTTCAAGCTTTATAAGGAGGTCGAAATGAAGGAGTTAATTTTCAGCGCAAGCAAGTTAAAAAATCTGATGCTCGGCTTGCTTCCTGCTCTTGTCTTAGTGTTCCTGAGTACGGCTGGGGTTCTTGCTCAAGAAGCCGCCACACCCACGGTTGATACAGGTGACACTGCCTGGATGCTCACATCCTCTGCTCTGGTATTGATGATGACTATACCAGGCCTCTTCCTCTTCTACGGAGGCTTAGTCAGAGCAAAAAATACACTTGGCACTATAATGCAGAGCTTTATCATCGTTGGTCTGATTAGTATTCAGTGGGTGCTCTGGGGCTATAGCCTTGCATTTGGCCCAGACAAGGGGGGAATCATAGGGAGTCTTGCTTGGTTCGGATTAAAAGGTGTTGGACTCGATCCTAACCCCGAATATGCCGCTACTATCCCACACCAGGCCTTTATGGTCTACCAAATGATGTTTGCAATTATAACTCCCGCACTAATCACTGGTGCGTTTGCAGAGCGTGCTAAATTCAGCACGTTTATTATTTTCATACTACTCTGGGCAACATTCATTTATGATCCATTGGCTCACTGGGTATGGGGAGTAGGTGGATGGCTTAGAAAGCTAGGTGCCTTGGATTTTGCTGGTGGCACAGTAGTGCATATAAGTTCTGGAGTATCTGCACTCGCAGCTGCCATTATATTTGGCAAGAGGATTGGGTACGGACGTGAAGCTATGCCCCCTCATAACCTTCCTTTTAGCATTATTGGTGCTTCACTCCTATGGGTAGGGTGGTTTGGATTTAATGCAGGGAGTGCACTTGCAGCAGGTGGACTAGCTACCAGTGCCTTTGTTGTAACCCATACAGCAACAGCAGCAGGAGCACTTTCATGGATGCTCATGGATTGGATATTTCGAGGTAAGCCTACGGTTCTGGGGGCTGCCAGTGGAGCTGTGGCTGGACTAGTAGCAATCACCCCTGCGTCGGGATTTGTTGGGCCTATATCCTCCATAATCATTGGAATTGGTGCAGGCGTATTCTGCTCCACAGCCTGTAATGTGAAGACGAGGTTAGGTTACGATGATTCACTCGATGTTGTGGGGGTGCATGGTATTGGTGGAACCTGGGGTGCACTT